>Ga0066710_100001421_pt1 | contig 17862 bp, 13 predicted proteins | sample GraSoiAngelo_159_FD_79666 | JGI IMG/M metagenome (GOLD analysis project Ga0066710, IMG submission 79666) | Grasslands soil microbial communities from the Angelo Coastal Reserve, California, USA - 14_1009_16_40cm | ecosystem: Environmental > Terrestrial > Soil > Grasslands | place: USA... | reverse complement strand
GAAGGAAGTTCGCGACATTGTCATCCAATCCGGCATGGAGCACGGTGCCGCGGAAAGCTACGACAAGCTTGCCGAAATGCTGGCGACCACGGCGGCAAAGCAAGAGTCGCGAGGCGCAGCCTGTCTGTGAGATTGTTCTGAGAGTAGGCGGCCATTACCGTTACGTCTGGCGCCGTGACAAAGACGGCACGGAAATGGGCATGAGTGGCGTCCACCAGGAAGTCGTGCCACCGGAACGGATCGTCGCCACCGAAAAGTTCGACCAGGCCTGGTATGCAGGCGAGGCGGTCAACACGACGGTTCTCGTCGAGCAGGGCGGCAAGACCACACTTACGCAGACGGTACTATATCAATCGCGTGAGGCCCGTGATGGCGTTCTCAAGTCAGGCATGGAGCGTGGCGTAGCCGCAAGCTACGACCGGCTGGAGAAACTGCTGGAGACAGTGGAGACTCGCACCGCATAGCAAAGAGCGACCTAGACGAGCACGATCTTCGGCAGTGGTGCGGTATTCTTGTCATTCCGAGCAAGCGTTCTTTGCGACCCGATACCGTTTGCTGACAAAAATGATGGCGGTCCTGTTTTAAAAAGCCGGTTCTGTTTGAAGGACGGTTCTGTTTAAACGGAAGCCTCTGTTTTGAAAGGGCGCGGCTTCTAGCCGCGCCGTAAGTGCCGCAAAATCAAGGTGGCTTCAGCCACTGAGGTCACATCTGGCCTGCCCCTAGCCGTCGTGTCTTCTCGGCACCCGCTTCGAAATGTTGCAAAGAATCTCGTAAGGCGAACTGTTCGCCAATCGCGCATGCTCCAGCGCGTCCACACTAAGCCCATCACGCGTCCCCAGCAGAATGACTTCGTCCCCAACCGAGACTCCCGGAATTCCGGTCACATCCACCAAAGTCAAATCCATCGAGATGCTGCCCACGATCGGCGCGTAATGATCCCGCACAATCACCCGCCCCCTATTCGAGAGCTGCCGGTTGTACCCGTCAGCGTAGCCCACGGGCAGAACCGCAACATGAGTCGGCGCCTTGGTCACGAAGCTTCCGCCATATCCCAACGGATGGTTCGCCGCGAAGTGCCGCATGGAAAGAATCCGAGTCTTCCAGGTAAGGATCGGCTTCACTCCCAGCCGCAACGTTCCCCCACTTACCTCACGTCCCGCGCGCTGAAAGGGTAAGTAGTATCCATACAGCGCGACTCCGGGACGCACCATGCTGTTCCAAGTCTCCTTGCGCGAGATAACCGCACCGGTGTTGGCAACATGCACAAGCGTAGGATCGAAACCCACCCCCCGCACCATTTCGCATGCTTTCTCAAACGCGCTTTCCTGATCGGCCACCGACGGCGTGTCCATAATCTCTGACGACGCCAGATGGGTCGAAAGCCCCTCCAGCACGAGATGCTTCGCCTGCTTCAAGCCATTGAGTACCGCCGAAAGATCTTCGACAGCAACTCCCAGGCGCCCCATGCCGGTATCGACCTTTAAGTGCACGGGATGCCGCGCCACGCCCAGCGCCGCAGCCGCCTTCTCCAAAGCCTCAACGTGCCAGGGTTCCCAAACCGTCGGAGTCAGGCGCAAGCGCACAATCTCCGCCTCCTCCCCCCGCCAGAAACCCGTCATCAACAGGATGTGCGACTGAATTCCAGCTTGGCGCAGCGGGATCGCCTCATCCAGCGAAGTCACTCCCAGCCACCGCGCCCCCTCTGTCTCCAGAGCCTTTGAACATTCGACTGCTCCGTGACCATAAGCATCCGCCTTGACCACGGCGCACACCGTCACATTCGCTCCCACATGCTTCTGAACGATACGAAAGTTCTGGCGTAACGCGGCCAGCGACACTTCCGCCCACGTCGGACGCGTCGCCACTCGGCTTAAAGTTTCTGCTGTGGTTGCCACTGTCGCGATTATAGCGGGAGACGCCGATGTCCCCACGTTACCCTGGGACTACTCCCGCCCGGCCGGGCCATTGCCGGCTTTCTTCGCCTGACTGTTCTTCTTCTCTCGCGACTGCTCCTCCGCGATCGTGCTCAGACGAATCACCGCGCCGGCCGTGACGTAACGAACATGTGGATTCGAATCAAAGAAACTGAGCTCAATTTTCGCTCCCAGCGCCGGATCGCCACGCTCCGCAATGGCCTCGATCGCCGCCGCCCGCACAATCCAGTCCCTATCCTTGGTTGCTTCCACCAAAGCCAACCCCGTTGCCGGATCCGGATCCTGAGCCAACAACCTCGCCGCCACCGCCCGCACCGGATTCGGATCCTTCTTATGCGTATATCGCCACGCATCCCACCCGATTCCAACAAACGGCACGTATCCCATACCTACCTCGGCTCCGATCCTGGTCATTTCCTTCGGATCGTGCAGCGTGAGGAGTTGCCGGGCGACCATCCCATCGGCTTTTCTCCCCCCGGTCAGCACATCGTAGTAGACCGCGTAAGCCGACGAGTTATCTTTTAGCTCCCGCAACGCATGCGCCGCCGCCATGACCACCGCGAGCTTGTCGTCAGAGAGTAACTTCTGCAACTTCGGAATCGATTGCGTAGCGCGCATCTGCCCCAAAGCCGTGGCTGCCGCTATACGCACCTCCGGCTTGGAATCTTCCAGCCCCGCTTCCGCCAGCTCCCGCGCGTGCGCATTGCCGCGTATTAACCCCAGCGCGCGAATTCCGATGGCATGCTCGCTGGTACTCTTCGACCCCGCCGCCTCGAACATCGCCCAAGCCTTTTCCTTACCCGTCACCGCCTGCAAGGTAGACGCAGTTACAACGCACGCCATGACCACGACGGTAATGCGCAAATTGCATTTCGAAGACAAGAGCACTCTCCCCGGACGCTGCAGGACTCCCGGCAAGCAGGTTCAGCGCACAGAATGAGATGCAATTGAAGGCCAAACAGTGACTAAGGTTCCTACCGCAGCGGATGCCGCGATAAGCGGAAAATCGCCACCGGGAAGCCACCAAGACCTATCCCCACTGGCACTTCTCAGCGTTTTCTGCGGATTTTCTCAGCGCCCTCTGCGATATTCCGTTGACCTTGAATTTGACACTAGGAAGGAAAGCTCTACCGCGAGCGAGCGCGAGCAGTCTTAGCAGTCCGCTGAGGGGAAGACCTGGCCGCAGTCCCGAACACGCGAGCAAATATTTTGTCCACGTTCTTCAACTGCCGCGACAACTCGAAGGCTTGCTCGATCTGCTTCCGAGGAACCCGGCCCGTAATTTCCTTGTCCGCCAGCACCAGCTGGTGAAAATCGAGATTCTCCTTCCAGGCCCGCATGGCGTGCCCTTGCACCAGCCGGTAAGCTTTCTCGCGCGAAACCCCATGCTCCACCAGGTCCAGCAGGAGCTGCCCGCTGAAGACAAGCCCCCGCGTACTCTCCAGGTTCACCCGCATGCGTTCCGGATAAACAAACATAGTCTCGATCAGATTGGTAGTCTTACTCAGCAGGTAATCGATCAGCGTAGTCGAATCCGGAAGGATGACCCGCTCCACCGAAGAATGAGAAATGTCGCGCTCATGCCACAAGGCGACATTCTCAAATCCCGCCTGCGCATTGCCCCGCACCACCCGCGCTAGCCCGCTGATCTGCTCGCAAGTCACCGGATTCCGCTTGTGCGGCATCGCCGACGACCCCTTCTGTTTCTCGCTGAAAAATTCCTCGGCCTCCCGCACTTCGGTCCGCTGCAAGTGGCGAATTTCCGTCGCAATCTTGTCCAGCGACGAAGCAATCACCGCCAGCGTCGCCAGGTAATGCGCATGCCGGTCCCGCTGGATCACCTGCGACGACACCGCCGCCGCCTTCAACCCCAGCCGCGCACAGATCTTTTCTTCAAGTTCCGGCGTAAGGTGCGCGAAGATTCCCACCGCCCCGGAAAACTTACCCACGCGCAAGTCTTCCGCCGCAGCCGTGAAACGCGCAATGTTCCGCTGATTCTCCGAATACCAATTGGCCAGCTTGAACCCAAACGTAATCGGCTCCGCATGGACGCCGTGTGTCCGGCCCACCATCGGCGTATCTTTGAACTCCCACGCACGCCGCTCCAGTGCCTCCGACAGCCGCTCCAGATCCTGCGCGATGAGCGCCGAAGCCTGCATGATGAGCAGCGCCTGTGCCGTGTCCACCACATCATTCGAAGTAAGCCCGTAGTGAAACCAACGCGCGTGCGGGCCCACAATCTCCGCCACGGCCGTGGTAAAAGCGATCACATCGTGCCGTACCTCAGCCTCGATCTCCTGAATGCGCTCCACCCGAAAATCAGCCCGCTCGCGAATCGCCTTGGCAGCATCCTTCGGCACCAACCCGGCCTCCGCCAGAGTCTCGGTAGCGGCAACCTCCACCGCAAGCCAGGTGCGGAAGCGGTTTTCGTCTCTCCAGATGCGCCCCATGTCAGGACGCGTATAGCGCGGAATCAAGGCGAGATGCTCCTAAAGTCTGCGGGAAAATTTGGACTAAAGATTCTAACAGGAGTGGCCATGTGGCGGGCGCCTCGCCCGCGGAAGTGCGTGCAGCATTTCACACGTAAGGCAGCGAGGACAGACGCCGCCCTCGTATATCGCATTACGATATAATGTAATCAGGCGGCAGCAACGAAACATTCACCGCATGAAAAAGCTCACCCTCTCCGACTACCAGGCCCTCGCGGAGTTCCGTTACCAGATCCGCAAATTCCTGCACTTCAGCGAGCAGGCCGTACGCAATGCCGGACTGGAGCATGCCCAGTACCAGCTCATGCTGGCCATCAAGGGCATGCCTTCGGGAATCCGCCCGCGCATTCGCGAACTCGCCAACCGCATGCAGATCCGCCACCACAGCGCAGTCGAATTGATTAACCGCCTGGAGGCCGGCGGATACGTTCGCCGCCGGCGCGCGGCGGACGACCGCCGTGAAGTCCTGTTGGTTCTGACCTCGTCAGGGGAGCGCACTCTGGAAGAGTTGGCGCTGCACCATCATGAAGAATTGCGCTCCGCTGGACCAACCCTCGTGGCCGCGCTTCAACCCCTGATGAAAGCCGGAGACGCCACCCCTCAGAGACGTGTCGCCTCAGCTGGAGAAATAGCTACCAAACAAAAATGACAAGTCCCACGGCACTAAATTCGTATTCACAACCCGCGCAGTTCCGGATGCTGTTGGTTTCGCTCCTCTCCGCCGGGATCGGGCTGGTTGCCGGAATTGTCGCCTACGCTCTCTACAAGCTCATCGGACTGTTCACGAACCTCTTCTTCCTCCACCGCTGGGCCACCGATTTCACCAGCGCCCGCTTCCACTATCTGGGACCGTGGGTCATCCTGGTCCCGGTTGTCGGCGGACTCATCGTCGGAGTCATGGCCAAGTACGGCACCTCCAAGATCAAAGGCCACGGCATCCCGGAAGCCATGGAAGCCGTGCTGATCAATCGCAGCCGCATCGCACCTCGTGTTGCGATTCTGAAACCCATCTCCGCCGCCATCGCCATCGGCACCGGCGGTCCCTTCGGCGCCGAGGGCCCCATCATCCAGACGGGCGGAGCAATAGGCTCCCTCGTTGGACAGGCATTTCATACCACCACCGTCGAGCGCAAAGTCCTCCTCGCCTGCGGAGCCGCCGCCGGCATGTCCGCAACATTCAACACGCCCATCGCCGGCGTCATTCTCGCCATCGAACTCCTCCTCTTCGAGTTCAAGTCACGCTCCTTCATACCGCTGGTAATCGCCAGCACGCTTGCGACCGCCGTGCACATGCAACTGCTAGGCCCCGGACCCATGTTCCAGGTCGGAGCTATGGACTTCAGCATCCCCCGCGGCCTTCCCTTCTACCTTGTACTTGGACTGCTCTGCGGCCTCGTCGCCGTCGCATTCAGCAGGCTTCTGTATTGGGTCGAAGACCAGTTCGAGAAGCTCCCTGTCGACGAATTATGGTGGCCCGCCATCGGCGCCCTGGGCCTCGGAATCATCGGCTTCTTCGTCCCCCGCGTCCTGGGCGTCGGCTACGACACCATCAGCGACATCCTCAATGGCCAGCTAGCATGGAAGCTTCTTCTGATCGTGATGCTCGCCAAAGCCGCCGCCCTGGTCATCTCTCTCGGCTCCGGCACCTCCGGCGGATTGCTCGCGCCCACTTTCATGTGGAGCGCCGCCATGGGCGGCATTTTCGCCATGATCGCGAATCACTTTTTCCCCGCCGCGAATCTTTCTCCCGGCGCATTCGCCCTGGTCGCGATGGGAGCAGTCTTCGGAGCCGCCTCACGCGCCACATTCTCCTTCATCATCTTCGCCTTCGAAATCACCCGCGATTACAACTCCGTGCTTCCGCTCATGCTGGTGGCCGTGATCGCCGACGGCGTCGCCATGCTCTTCATGCCCAACAGTTCCATCATGACCGAAAAACTGGCGCGCCGCGGATTGCGCGTCCATCAGGACTACGAGGCCGACGCCCTCACCCAAGCCACCGTCGGAGACACCATGGAACGCGATTTGCCCGTCATCCCCGCGACTATGACCGTGGGGGCATTGGCAGAACGCATCGCCCAACACGACCGCCAGTTGGCCAAACACGAAGCTCTTCTGATCCTCGACGACTCCAGCAAGCTGGTTGGCATCATCACCCGCGGCGACGTCCTGCGCGCCCTGGACAAGGATCCCTCCGGATCGCTAAGAGTGCAGGAAGCTGGCAGCACTCACTTGGTCGTGACCTACCCTGACGAACTAGTCTCCGAAGCAGCAGCCAAGATGTTGCGCTTCGACATCGGCCGCCTGCCTGTAGTTGACCGCTCCGATGAGCGCAAGGCTGTGGGATACCTGGGCCGCTCAGGAATCCTCGCCGCGCGCCTGCGCCAATTCCGCGATGAGCACGTCCGCGAATCCGGATGGTTTCAACGAGTCGCCGAAAGCTACAAACATCCTGCCACGCGCGCCTAGCAGACTCCGTTGCCGAAGCTAAACTCGTATCAGGCTTTGATAGGGCGCGGCTTCCAGCCGCGCCGTAAGCTCCTGCACTCCGATACGGCTTTAGCCGCTGAGGCACCTCAGCCAAGAGCACATCTCGTCGCCGATCCCGCATCTTCTCTCTCAACGTCGGGAACCCCGTCTGCACGGTTGCAAACCCTTTCACTCTTCCGATAGAATTCCGCAATTCTCACACCTAAAAGGTCTGCCGTCGGTGTGCTTCGAGTGCCGATGACTGAACGTAAGCGATCACATTTTGCCAGTCGCAATGCAAACCTGAGTACCCGTGTACAAGCATGGCGGCGCGTTGCCTGTCGGCCATCATCGCAGCAGTTTGTTTTCTCGGTAACTAACAGGATTTCACGTCGTGTCGTCGAGCAAGTGAGGGGGGAAACCCATGTCGAGTCCATTGCGAGGGTCTATTTCGATCGCGTGTGTCGCATTCGTTCTCGCCGTCCAGGCCTTTGCCCAGGGCGGAGCCACCGGCGCCATCACTGGCACGGTGCAGGACGCCAGCGGCGCAGTCGTCGCCAACGCCGACGTCCGCATCACCAACCAGGACACCCAGGTCCTCGAGCGCACCCTCAAGACCGGTCCCGACGGATCCTTCAGCGCCCCGCTCCTGCCGGTAGGAACCTATACCGTGAACATCCAGAGCGCCGGCTTCGCCCCCGCAGATTTCTCCGGCATCGTGGTCCGAGTCACCGAAACCACGCGCATGATCGCCAAGCTGAGTCCCAAGTCCGTGCAACAGCACATCGAGGTCCAGGCCCTGGTGCAAACCGTCGACACCACCGACGCCACGACAGGGCAAGCGATCGAAGCGACCACCATCCGCGCCCTCCCGCTCGCCACCCAGAATTTCCAGCAGTTGCTTACCTTATCGAGCGGCGCGCAAAGCGAACTGAACGCCGCCGCCCAACTCGGACGCGGCGAAGTCCGCATCCAGGTCAATGGACAGCGTGAGGACAATAACAATTATCTGATCGAGGGCATCAGCGCCACCGACTACAACGTCGCCGAGCTCTCAACCACACCTCTCCCCAGCCCTGACGTGGTCCAGGAATTCAAAGTCCAGACTTCACTCTACGACGCCACCCAGGGACGCAACGGCGGCGGCAACATCAACGCGATCCTAAAGTCGGGGACCAACACATTCCACGGCGATGCCTACGAGTTTTTCCGCAACACGGTTCTTGATGCGAATGATTACTTCCTGAAAGGCAGCGGATCGCCGCGGCCCGTGATCCAGCAGAACATCTTCGGCGGCAGTCTTGGCGGCCCAGTCAGTCCCGGCGGCAAGCTGGGATTCTTCTTCTTCAACTATCAAGGCACGCGCCAGCGCAGCGGCGATTCTCCGGGCACGCTCATCAGCACGTTCGTCCCCTATGTGCCCGCCATCGATCGCGGAACCACGCCTGCAGCCCAGGCGCAACTGGCAGCCGATTTGGGTTTGCCCGCCGTTGATCCCGTCGCCGGTTCACTTCTCGCCTTCCCAAGCAATCAATTCGGCGCAGCTGGCAACGGTTACTTGTTCCCGCTTCCCAACAACATTCCCGCCGGCACCAACGTTGGTGACCTAGTCCAGTTCACCGTCAGCAAGCCCGGCAAGTTCGTGGACGACCAGTTCACCGCCAACTGGGATCATGATTTTCGCAATTCCGCCGACCGGCTTTCCGCCCGCTTCTTCTTCTCCAACTCGCAAAGGGATGTGCCTTTTGGCGCGGGCGGATTGCAGGCGTCTCTCGGCGCTCCCGCGAGTCCATCCGATCTCAATTTCCCCTATTCGATCCCGGTCCACGATCGATTTTTCAGTGTCGCCGAAACTCACGTGTTTTCGCCCACCTTGGTCAATGACTTCCGCTTTGGATTCGTTCGCATCAACAACAGCGGCATCAACGTCGACCCGGTAACGGTCACAGACGCCAACATTGACCGACCCACCAATAACCTCACCAAGAGCATCTACAAATTCACCTTCCTGACTTCCGGATTCCAGTTTGGCCCAACCCCGCCCACCAACCAGTTCCAGATTCAAAACAACTACAACTTCGTCGAGAACCTGAGCTGGGTACGAGGCAAGCACACACTCACGGCCGGAGGGCAATTCGTTCGCGTCAATCTCGACAAGAAATTTCCCCAGGTATTCAACGGACAGTTGTTCTTCACGGCGACAAATGATGGGTTGTCAGATTTCCAGAATTTCGTACAGGGCACGCCCGAGTTCAGCTTTGGCGGCGGCGGCGTCTACAACCACAAGTACCGCCAGAACAATTACGCGGTCTTTGCGCAGGATGACTGGAAAGCCACGTCTGACCTGACTTTGAACTTGGGCCTGCGCACGGAGTTCCTCGGCGCCTGGACTGACGGCGCCTGCCACATCGGCAACATCGAATCTGCCTTGACCAAGTCTGGAACCTTCCCCTTCATCTATCCGAAGTGCGTGAACAGACTTGGCGTCAGCGGGCTGACAGGGAATGGCGCCGGCTCCACCTTCCGCAATAGCGTCTCCACGGGTTGGGGTCCGCGTATCGGCTTCGCCTGGGACGTCTTCGGCCGCCACACCACCACCGTGCGCGGCGGGTACGGCATCTTCTACGTCCGCGAAGATGTGGGCGCCGTGGACCAGCTCAGCTTCCAGTCACCCTTCATCCCTATCGTGTTCTTTCCCCAAACTCCGGGCTTCAGCATGTCGAATTTCTTCACCGGAAGTCCTGTGCCCGGCGATCCGAACTACAACCCCAATGCCGTGCCCCCAGCCGGCACACTTTCAGGCGCATGGATACCATGCCTGGCGCAGTTGACCGACTTTCCCGACACCAACGGAGCCGCTACCTACGGCGGCTGTTCCGGACCCGGAACCAACACCACCCAGAACCTTTTCGTCCTCGAAGTCCCGCGGCATTTCGTTGTGCCCAACACGCAGCAATGGAACCTCACCATCCAACGCGAACTCGGCAAGCGCTGGGTTCTGGAAGTGGGCTATGTGGGTACCCGTGGAATCCATCTGCGAGAAACTCGTGACGCGATCCAGTCGCGGCGTGCCAGCCCCTCGAACCCTGTCCTAGTTCAAGACGTAAATGGGAACAGTTTCCAGATCACCACCAACACCTTCGCCAACGCCATCGCGCGCACACCCACTCCCGGCTTGAATGGCTACAGCGGCTATCAGATCTTCGCCAATGATGCCTATTCGATCTACCACGCATTGCAGGCCACGGGGTCGCGCCGCTGGGGACGCAGCTACTTCCAGGCTGCCTACACCTTTGCGAAGAACATCGACGCCACTTCCACCGGCAATACAGCCTTCAACACTGCCTATAACGATCAAAGCAACATCAACGCATCGCGCGGTCCTTCCGACTTCGACCGGCGTCACCGCCTGTCGGTCAGCTACGTCTACGAACTTCCTTTCTTCGAGCACGCCAGCGGCCCGCTGCACGCCGCGTTGGGGGGATGGTCGATCAGCGGCGTAACCATCTTCCAGTCCGGAACGCCATTTTCGATTTTCGATTCCGGAGCCGGGACCGCCTTCCTCGGTCAGGGCAGCACGCCGCTGCTGGGCGCGAACCTGGCCCCCGGTGCGACCATCGCCAGTGGCCTAACCAGCGGCGATATCCATCAGCGCATCAACGGCTATCTGAATCCCGCGGCCTTTACAGCAGCGCCGCTGCTCTATCCAACACAGTGTGAGACGGATTCCAACTTCTGCGCCACCGACTTCGGCGATCTCGGCCGCAACCTCTATCACGGTCCATTCCAGCAGAACTGGGACTTCTCTCTGATCAAGAACTTCAAGGTAACCGAGCGGCAAGAAGTTCGCTTCACCGCGGACTTCTTCAATCTTTGGAATCACACCAACTTCGGCAATCCTTCGGTAACCGATATCGAGGCCGGAGGAGCCTTCGGAAAAATCGTCCAGACCGTCGGCACCCCGCGCCTGATCCAGTTCTCACTGCGCTGGGCGTTTTAGCGGAGATAGGCGGGCGGTAAGGCTCTAAAGAGAATTGTCATTCCGAGCCGGGTCTCCAGCGAGGGATCTGTTTTCGATAGCCGGGCTGCCGCTGTGCTTATTTCTTTCCCAAATCGGCATCTCATCTCGAAACATTTCGTCTTGGGAAGTGAAGGTGATTCCAGCGCCAAATACAATCGATCACGCAACAGGGTCGTTTGGAGGGTGGTGCCAGTGGGTACTGGACGACGCCGGTCACGCGTTCGAGTGGCTTTCAGCCACTCGGGTTCGATTCCCTCACCCTCTGACGTCACTCGAACTCTCTAATCTTCGTTGACAATGCCGCCGGGGCTGCTACGATTTGAGTTGACAGGCGTCGTTCAGTATCATCGCAGGCCCCGAGTGTTCACTCGGGGCTCTTGCTTTCTATGAAACAGCAGACTAGCCGGGCCAACCCGCTAGTGATTTGAAAAAGGTATCTCGCTTGGCAGATCCCGGTCGGCAAACGGAATCAGTCGTTGTAGCCACTAAAGATGGCGCCGTATTGACATGATACCGGGCAGGATTCCGTCGCCGCACTCGCGCGGGACATCGCTCAAAAATTCTCCAGCATCCACACGTTCGAACTTCCGCTGGCCTCCCAGATTGCCAGATGCCGCCCGTCGGGCGACGGGATCGCACATCCCAGCATCATTTTGTCTTCTTCCAGTACGGGTCTCGCCCTGCCCTGCAGGTCCACATTCAACATCGCCCGCTTCCCGGCATTGGTGTAGACCGATACCCAAAGACTCTTGCCATCGGCCGCCCAGTCAAAACAGCAGATTCCCGCCCAGCCCTGAATCTGCATGGTTCGCTCGCTGTAATCATTCAAGGAGAGCAGCCGCATGGTGGGCTCGCCCGGCGCAGTACTTTTCTTGGCCATGGCCAGCGTCCGTCCGTCCGGCGACAGAGTCCAGTTGAAGTCGTAGTAGCTCGTGCTCTGGGTCCGCGCTTTCACCAGTTCCTGGGGCTGACCTTTCACCGGATCGAAGCTGAAGAATCTCTCGTCCGTCTCTCCCACTTCGCTAAAGACGCATAGAGTCGCAGACAACCGTGCACACTGAAGGTTACTAATCCCCGGCCCCTCCAGCACAAATTCAGGAGGCCCGCCCGTCAGCGGTACACGCATCAGGCGCACATTCCTGGCGTCCTCGCCCAGCTTGGGCGTAACGAGGTAGAGAAGCGACGACCCATCGGGAGTTAACCGTGGTATGCCCAGCTGTTCCTTTCCGCCCACAAGCAACTCCGGCGTGGCCTGGTCTGCCGCCTGTTTGAAAATGTGAAAAGCGCCGTCGCGATCGGAAGTGAACACGATCGCCTTACCGTCGGGAGTCCACGTATAGGGGTAATCGTACCTTTCGTCGAGCGTCAGGCGGCGGGGTTCGGTCAGCCGCGTTTTTTGCGCATTGAGTTCAGTGATGTAGACATCTGGTTGCCAGGTCTGTTTGAAGAAGGCCAACCGCTTTCCATCCGCGGTAAGGCTGGGGCCTCCCGCGAATCCCGACTCACTGGTAAGCCGGGTCGGAGATCCCGAGGGATGCGACCGGGCATCCAACTGCACCCACCAAAGATTGGAATCATTCTCATTCGGAGGCAATTCGGCGAGAGAAAAAATCAGGCGTCCGCCGGGAGCCCAAGCCAGGGCCGATCCCAGTCTCGGATCGGACAGCAGGACTTCCGACCTTCCGCTGCTCAAATCGTGCAACTCGATGGAAGTGTCCATCCGACGGTACTTGGGCGCAAACTTGGCTCGCATGTAGGCGATGCTGCCGCCATCGGGAGACCAGACCACTGAGCCGTACCAATATCCGGGATCGCCGACCTCCTTCCGTGGCCGACCGCCGTCACTCTGCATCCGCCACAACTCCTGTCGTCCGTCTTCCCCTTTCACAAAAGCGATCTGCGATCCATCGGGCGACACCGATGGGCGAAATCCCTCATCACTCAGTTTGCGCGGAGTTCCTCCCATCACCGAGATCGCCCACAGGCTCTGCTGCTCCTCGGGCCGCGTCACCCATCCCACCACCAGATGAACGCCATCCGGAAACCAACTAAGAGGTCTTGCCCCCACACCGCCTTCGGGGAACCAGCCCACGGTTTTCAGCGCGAGTCCTGTCGGCAGCGGGACGGGATGGGTCTCGCCGGTTTCCACCTGCCGGAGATAGAAGCCCGTCTTGTCGGCGAATGCCAGATACTTGCCGTCCGGTGAAATCACGCCGCCAATCACCGGATCTTCGGCGGGATTTGCCGTCAACCGTCGTTCCGCCACCGGCGCGTGCACGGTCGGCGCCTCGCGTCCCAGAAATAGTCCCACGCCAAGTCCGAAGATCAACAAGATAACCGCAGCAACCGCAATCTGCCACTTTCGGACGGTCCTGGGCACGACCGGAGCCACTGCAACAACTTCCGGACCCTGATGAGTGCCGTTGACCGGCGCCACAAACCTGTAGCCGCGGCGCGCCACCGTTTCCACAAATCGCGGATTCTCCGCCGCGTCCCCCAGCGCATCTCGAAGCCGCTTGATCGCCGCGTTCAAGCTGTGATCGAAGTCGACAAAAGTGTCGACCGGCCACAGTCGATTGCGCAGATCTTCCCGGGTCACCACCTCCCCGGGCCGCTCCAAAAGCAGAGCCAGGATCTGGAAGGGCTGCTCCTGCAGTTTGACCTTGGACCCATTCCGCCGGAGTTCTCCCCCGCGCAGGCAGACTTCGAACACACCAAAGCGCCGCGTGTTCAATTCCGCATTCTCCGACACCTTCGCACTTCGCACCGGCTCGAAACTTGCCATCTTCACGATCCCGCTTTCCATGTCACAGAACTCCGTAACCATTTGACGCCGGATTGCTTAGCAGGTCACCCACATATCACCTCGCCGTTACCCGCAAAGCCTTGAGGCACCCGTCCGCCTCGGCCACCTTTCTAGCAGTACGGGAAAAAAGACAATGGGGTTCAAACATAAGACGCTCGTAGCGCTGCTTTTAATACTGACGGCGGGGAGAATGTCGGCTCACGCTCAGACAGATGGACATAACACTGCGGCAATAACAATCTTCGTCTACAACGATGCCCGGGTACCACACGCCGAGTTGGACGCGGCCGAGCAACAAGCGTCATTCATCTTCCGCGCGTCCGGCGTCACGGTCGACTGGCTCAATTGCGTGGATGCACACGAGATCAAGGAAGACTGCCATCGCTTGCTCGACCCCAATGAATTTATGGTGCACATCGTGCCCACGGGGCGGACATCCAGCGACGCCGTCTTCGGCGTAGCATTCCTCGCTGAGGACGGTAACGGCAAGTACAGTGACGTCTTCTTCGACCGCATCCAGGACGCTCACCGGATTGTTGGCGCCAGCGCCGCCACCCTGCTCGCGGCCGTCACGGCCCACGAACTGGGCCACCTGCTCCTAGGCCCCCACGCTCACTCCCCGCTCGGCATCATGTCGCCGCGCTGGGGACCAGAAGACCTGAGCCGCATCAGCATCGGATCGCTGCGTTTCACTCCGGAACAGTCCGCCCGAATGAGGCTAAGAATTCAGACTTGGCAGACGCACACGCCAGCTCTGCACTTTGCCAAAGCCCACGGCATTGACTGAAAGGCTCGTAGCCCGTCGTAGCGCCGCCTTCCCGGCGCCTGTCCGGTGGGCGTCCCCGCCCACCGCGCCGAGGGCAAGGCGACATGCATGTTCTTCAAGTGCCCGCCGCTTCAAGATGTAAATTGGGATTAAGAGAATTTACTTCTGCCCCTGCGCCGCAGCCATGAGCGGCCGTAATGCCTCAATCGACACTCCAAGAGTGCCCCCCGAAAATCCATCCATGTAGGCAGAATTAATCCCAATGACTTCGCCCTTCGCATTGAAGACCGGCCCGCCACTTCCACCATGAGCCGTGGGTGCGTCATAGATGAGCTTGTCACCGACGACGTCGCCAAGATGTCCACAGGTAGCCGAAGGTCGAATCAAAGACAGCGCCGCTAGTTCGCTCGCGGCCGTAATGTCGTTGTGCCGGTACGCCAGCCGCTGGTAGATTCCCGTGGGCGATTTCGCCACCATTCCCGCGATCCCCATCGGATATCCGATCACCGTCACCAGTTCTCCGGGCGACGACGCATTCTTGGCTAACGGCAGCACGGCCAAGCCCCGCAACTGAGGCGCATCCTCGGCCCGCAGAACCGCCAGATCACTGGAAGAAGAAACCGCCGAAGGTGACAGTCGCACCGGCGTAGGCGATCCCGGAAAGAAGACCACAAGATTCTCCAGCATGGCGTTGGCCCCACGACGAATCAAATCTTCCGATTCCTGGTCGCCATACCAGGGTTCCGCCACGTGCCGGTTGGTCGCAATGAGTCCATCGGCCACAAGAAACCCCGTGCCTGACACCCGCGCCCGAATCGCAGGCCGCTGATTGGCGAACCCAACCTGGTAAACGCCGTAAATGTATCCGATGGAATTGCGATACCGATTGAGCACCACTGCCGGCATGGCCTGCTGCTGCTTCAGCAGGTCGACCTGCGCCGTCAATTCGTGCACCTGCTGCTGCAGATCGCTCGGCGGCACCCCGAGTACAGCCATGGGCGCGAAGTAGTGAAACATCGCGGCCGCCCCCAGGAGGAGCACAAAAGCCAGCACCGCCTGCACCATCTGCTGCCAGCTCTCGCAGACTTCGTTCGATTCCTGCGGAATCTCCGGTTCGGCCATGTAAGTGGTTAGATCGTCCCTTGGGGCGCTTTCTAAGTGCCCTGCTTTCAGCGTCTTCGCTGCATAATGGCGCGCGGACCGCTGAGAGCCTTGGAATGGTCATCTTCGCCCGTCTGGCGCGGCTTTGCCACGGTACGGAAGATAGTGCACGGACGACATCTGAAGTAGTTCTTGCAAAGGCCCGGGAGGCTGGGGTTTATGTGGGGACAGCCGCCCTCGGCTGTCCAACCGGGCGAAGCCCGGTTCGCAATGGGCTGGCGCATCGAACCCGCGACCTGATCGGAGACCCCGCGACCAAAAACAAAAGCCGCCGGCTGACACCGGCGGCAGGAAGTAAAACGATGATCGAAGACGCCCTAAAGCCCCGGCGTCCCCGGATTCGTATGTCCACTGCGCAGAGTGACGCGCACGCCCCTCTGTGCATTGACCCGGGTGGTCGCAGGCCAGTCGACTTCGTCGGAGCTGATCACGCCCCCTCCGCCGCCCGCCAGAGTGTAGGTAATGCGGCCATCCTGAAAGGTGTAGTTACTCAGGATGAGTAAGGTTCCAACTTTCAGCACGAACACTGGAATCCCGGACGGAACGTTGACTGCCGGCTGCGCGGCTGCCTGCGAAGCACTCTGCGAGACATCCCTCGAAAGCAGGCTCGCGTAAGAGGCTGTGGGAACATCCGCTGCGGCCTGGCTCGCCGCTACATCGCGCACTACGAGCCTCAGTTTGTTGTCCTGATATGCCGCATCCTGAAACGACTGACTCTGCGGACGGCCAAAGAAATGCCATCCCGGCCCGTATGTCTGCGCCACCTGGGGAATCTGCACATCATCCATCAGGCGCAGGCTGAGCACCGTCTCCCCTTTGAGCTTGGGACGCGGCCCTCGCGCCGGAAGCATGATCACTTTCCACGGCCATAGCGGTGGCAGCAGCCATTCGACGACATCGCGCCTGGGGTGGCCCTTGCCGTTGATCTTGCCCTCGCGATCCACGCGATAACCGCGCGTCGCGATGACCTTCGCCTCCAGGGGCAGATCGCCACTGGGCAATCCGATCCGATCGAACTGCAGCTTCAATGAGCCCTTGCCCCAGAAATGGCCGGGATCCTTTGCCGATTCCAGATGTCCGACCAGATAACTTCCCCGCGGGAAAGCCTGCTGACCGAAGGATGTAATTCCCCGCAGGTGACAAAGTACAGGATCCCCGACATCCACAGTGGCCGAGGAAAAGTTCGGTTCGTTGAGGGTACATTGCAAAAGAGTACCGGCGGGCAGGACCACATCCCGTGCGCTGGCGCCCAGGCTCAAAGCGAATACACTCACAACCAGGATTCCATAGCCCAAATTGCGATTCATACTTCACCTCTGTCTCACGCCCCGAGTTCTATATTCGGCGTTGATGGGCGGACTCAGTCACCGAGTGACAAGCCTGATTCCGCGCATCTAATCACAACTTTGTTTCGCGGTCAATTGGCTGAATTCGGCCACCAGTGGCTGAATTCAACCACTACGGTATTTATCGGTGAGAGACTCGCAAGCAAACGGATTTGGGAAATATTCTTGGCAGGGTTCCATCGTCCCCCTAGATATGGGGGGAGGGGTGACTAGCGCGAAATTTCCGTCAAAATCCGCAGGCCAAGAAACCTAAAGATCAAAGTCCGTGAAACAAAGGACTTGCAGCGGGACGATTTGCTCTGGTGACTCGACCTCCAACGCCATACTAAAATTCACACCCGCTCAAGCTGAGCGAGTGTCCGCTCATTAACCACGTTCCCAGTATTCAAAGTCGAGGCCGGCTCAAACAGCACAATCCAGCATTCCTCTTCAGCCACAGGCCGATGCTCCACCCCACGCGGCACCACGATGAACTCGCCTTCCTCTATCCACTCATGCCGGTCACGAAATTCCATGCGAAACCGCCCCTTCACCACCAGAAACATCTCGTCTTCATTCTCATGGTGATGCCAGACGAATTCCGTGTTTGCCTTGACCAGCTTGATCATCTGACCGTTAAGCTCGCCCGCGATATGCGGCTTGTAGTACTCCGATATCTTCCCAAACTTCTCAGCGATGTTGACTTTGGACATGGCGACCTCGATGTAGAATCTTGCAGGGGTATGAAATGGGTTCGATTTTGAGTCCCCTACAAAAGTCGCACAAAATCATCATGACTTCGGCGGCGCACAAAAATTCGATCGCGTCATCCTGAATGCAGCTGCTTTGAATGGAATCTGTCGTTACGAATTTGAGACACCAAGGGGGTCG
>Ga0066710_100001420_pt1 | contig 17863 bp, 14 predicted proteins | sample GraSoiAngelo_159_FD_79666 | JGI IMG/M metagenome (GOLD analysis project Ga0066710, IMG submission 79666) | Grasslands soil microbial communities from the Angelo Coastal Reserve, California, USA - 14_1009_16_40cm | ecosystem: Environmental > Terrestrial > Soil > Grasslands | place: USA... | reverse complement strand
GATGTATTGCGTGTCACAGCCCGTTCGGGGTATTTCTTCTTGCCATGAAGAACGCAACCCTGTCCCACGCATTTCTTACCGTTGTTACCAGCCTGCTGTTCTTGTGGCTGGCGGCCTCCGATTTGTTCGCACAGGCCAAGCGCGATGCGGGTTGGCCGACATATTCGAATGATCCGGGGGGCACACGCTATTCGCCGGCGTCGCAAATTGACCGCAGCAACGTGGCGCAACTCAAGGCCGCGTGGACCTATCGCACCGGGGCCCTGCCCCAAGACCCGGAACTCGACAAGAAAGCTGCATTTGAGGCTACCCCCATCCTTGCTGATGGAAAACTTTTTCTGAGCACTCCGTACGATCACGTGATTGCATTGAATCCGGAGACTGGGGCGAAGCTTTGGGAATTTGCGCCAAAGCTCGAGTTGCCCTATGGAGCATCGGAAGTTACCTCCCGAGGAGTTTCCGCGTGGCGCGAGAAATCCGCGAAGGCGGGACAACTTTGCGCGCTTCGAATTTTCATTGGCACGCTGGACGCGCGCCTGATTGCACTGGATGGAGAAACGGGAAAACCGTGCACCGACTTTGGGGAGCATGGTGAACTTGACTTGGCCGTTGGTATCAAACTACGGGATCCCGGCGACTATCAGGTCACGTCTGCCCCTGCCATTTTCAGGAACCTTGTTATCACCGGATCTTCGATCGGGGACAACCGGGCCGTGACGCTGGAGCGCGGGATCGTCCGGGCTTACGACGTTCGAACCGGGAAACTGCGGTGGTCATGGGATCCGATCCCCTGGGCGCTGAAAACGGAGCCGCGGACCGGCGCGGGCAACGCCTGGTCGACGATTTCCGTGGATGCCGAACGTGATCTGGTTTTCATTCCGACGGGGAGCGCGAGCCCCGATTATTTTGGGGGCGTCCGAAAGGGCGACGACAAATGGGCCAATTCGGTGGTGGCCTTGCGCGCGAGCACCGGTGAGTTTGTGTGGGGATTTCAGGTGGTGCATCACGACATCTGGGATTACGACGTGGCGTCGCAACCGGCGCTGTTTGTTTGGAAAGACGGGACACCGGCGATCGCGATTACCACGAAGATGGGGCGAGTGTTCGTCCTGAACCGACTGACGGGCGTGCCACTCCTGCCCGTGGGGGAGCGCCCGGTGCCAAAGAGCGACATCGCCGGCGAGGAGGCCTGGCCGACGCAGCCGGCTTCGACGATCTCCGTGGTTCCCGAGAAATTGTCGCCGGAGGATGCCTGGGGGAAAGATGCCCAGGAGAAGCAATGGTGCGTAGAGAAAATCAAGGCCGCGCGATCCGGAGAGATTTTCACTCCCCCAAGTCTGCAGGGCACGCTCGTTTTCCCCAGCAATGTCGGCGGTGTGAACTGGGGCAGCGCCGCATACGATCCTCAGCGCCATCTGCTTTTCATGGACACCAACCGCCTTCCCATTCTCGTGAAACTCATTCCCCGCGCTGAGTACGAAGACGCCCGCAAAAACGCCAGCGATTCCGACCGACTGCACGGCGAATTCGCGCGGCAAACCGGCGCGCCGTTCGCAGTGTTCCGAACGCCGCTGCTGGCGCCGAGCGGACTTCCCTGCAATGCACCGCCCTGGGGAACCGTGGCGGCAGTGGATCTCTTCGAGGGGAAGCAAGTTTGGGATGTGCCCTTGGGAACTTTTATTCCGGGAATGAACACGGGAACGATTACGCTGGGCGGACCAACGGTAACGGCGGGCGGGTTGGTGTTCACGGCGGCGGCAATGGACAACGGCCTGCGCGCGTTCGACTCGGAAACTGGCAAGGAACTGTGGAAATACGATCTTCCGGCCGGCGGGCAGGCTACGCCGATGACCTACACGCTGAAGGGCAAACAATACCTGGTGATTGTGGCCGGCGGGCACGGGAAACTGGGGACCAAACAGGGAGACTACGTTATCGCCTTCACGCTGCCGTGAAGGAATCGGAGGAGCGACATGTTTTCAAAGCTCTTGCGTAGCTACACAACTGACCAAACGCCCATTCCCAACAATCAAAGACAATCTTTTCTCGCGGATGGCATGCCTATCGTCCTATTTCTTGCCTTCGCGAACTTCCTTCTGCACCTTTACTTCAACAATCGGTATGGTTATTTCCGCGACGAATTCGATTACATGGCCTGCGGGGACCGCCTTGCCTGGGGTTATGTAGACCAGCCTCCCCTGGTGCCGTTTCTCATCAAGATCTCGCGGCTCGTGCTGGGTGACTCGCTTCGGAGCATTCGGATTGTTCCCGCGCTGGCAACCTCGGCTGCGGTCATTTTGACCTCCATGATCGCTCGAGAACTGGGTGGCCGGCGGTTTGCGCTTGGGCTCTCCGCTTTGGCGTTCATCGCTGTACCCGTCTATCTCAACGACGGCAGCGTCATGACCACCAACTGCCTCGAGCCGTTGCTGTGGATGGGATGCGTTTATTTTGCAATCCTGGCGATCAGACGCGACGAGCCGCGCTACTGGCTCTGGTTTGGGGCCGTTGCGGGCGTTGGTCTGGAGGAGAAATACTCGATTGCCGTGCTCGGGTTTAGCCTCGTGGCGGGGCTGTTGCTGACCGAGCAGCGCCGCGTTTTTGCGGCGAAATGGATCTGGCTCGGTGGAGCGCTCGCCTTTCTGGCTTTTCTTCCAAACTTTCTCTGGAATGTCCAGAATCACTGGCCCTTTGTGCAACTCATGCACAACATCAAGGCAGACGGCCGCGACGTGGTACTTTCTCCCGCGACGTATTTCGCCCAGCAGGTTCTAATCATTCACCCGCTCTTCGCGCCCATCTGGATCACAGGCGTGTCAGCCTTTCTCTTCTCCGCGCGGCTGAAACTTTACCGGTTCCTCGGCTGGTGTTATCTAGCCGCGTTTACCGTGTTCGTCGTTCTCAAGGGAAAGAACTACTATCTTGGACCAATCTATCCGGTCTACCTGGCAGCCGGAGCAGTGGTGATCGAGAGTTATATCGCACGGTCGCGTCAAGTCTGGTTGAAGCCCGCGCTCGTAGCGCTGGTTCTCGCGGGAGGAGCCTGGCTTGTCCCGGTTGTCATGCCGGTGCTCCCCGTTAATCAATTGATTTCCTACCTGGATCATTTGCCTTTCAAAGTGCCTCGCAGCGAGCATAGCCATATGCGCGCGATCCTCCCGCAACACTTCGCCGATGAATTCGGATGGGGCGAGATGGTGACCGCTGTGAATCAGGCCTACAGCCGGCTGTCTCCTGAAGAGCAGCCGGGCTGCGGCATCTTCGCGCAAAACTACGGGCAGGCGGGCGCTATCGACTTCCTGGGACGCCGCTACGGCTTGCCTCCGGCTCTCAGCGGTCATCAAACCTATTTTCTGTGGGGCCCGCGCGGCTATTCGGGAAACTGTCTGATCGTGCTCGACGACTCCAGAGAAACGCTTGAAACCTATTTCGAGCACGTCGAATACGTGGGGAAGTCCTCCGACAATCCCTACGCGATGGAGCGCGAGATCCCTGTCTTCATTTGCCGCGGCGCAAAATTCGGGTCGCTGGCCGAGTTTTGGCCTCGCTTGAAGAAATGGCGCTAGGAATCGCGAAAGGGCACGCCTCGAGGTCTGTCGCTTGGCCTAGTCTGAAACGGAATACGCCGTTCGCCGCACGCAGCAAGGGTGCGTCTGCTTCTTGATATACAATCGTGGCCCGAACAAATGGCTGAAAGAAGATCTCACGGCAGTGGCCTGCGTCTGATCGGCGCCTTCAAATTCTTGAAAGGCCTGGCGCTGCTTGCACTGGGCGTCGGCGCGCTCAAACTTCTTCACAAAGACCTCGCGGCAATAGTCGAGCACTGCATCAATATTTTTCAAATTGATCCCCACAGTCATTACATTCAGCTGGTTCTTGCCAAGTCGTCGATTGTGGACGACCGCCGATTGAAAGAATTCAGCGCAGGCACGTTTATTTATTCAGCGGTTTTTCTGACCGAAGGCATTGGTCTGGCACTGGGCAAGCGCTGGGCCGAGTATCTCACGATCATTACGACTGCCTCTCTGCTCCCTCTCGAAGTCTATGAACTCGCCAAACACACCAGCATCGGCAAAGGCGTCGCACTGGTGATCAACCTCGCCGTGGTCGCCTATCTGATTCTGGAGCTGCGCCGCTATCCAAAGCGATCCTGACGGCTCCCTCTTTTGCTCGGTGGCAAAGTACTACGGAATCGTTAGCCTGTTCCCTTCACGGACGAATGTAGCTGCTTCGCTGCCTTGATGGCGATAGATGACAATCAAAATCTTGTCTGCGCCAACAGCAGGATCCCCACCCAAAGCACTGTTGCTCACAACCACATTCAGCATTCCGTCGCGTACGTGGCTGCGCAGCAAATCCGTGACATTGACGGTTCTTCCCTGCACGCCATAGTAGGCGCGCACAATGCGAAAGGCGTTCCAGTCATTGCGGTCGCGATCCCGGTCGCCATAGTTCACCGGACGATCGTCCCAGTCATCGCGGCGAACATTGAACAAGCGGGCTTCCACGAATCTACCCTCGTTGTAGTCAAACTGGCGTTCCTCATTCTTGCGATTTCTGGCAAAGATGCGCAGCGACTTTTCTTTTCCGACGGCAGGATCCCCGCCCATGGTTTGGTTGTTCACCGCGACTCTGCCATTCACGCCGCCGCGCTCGACGAGATCCTTGAGAATATCCGTGACGTCGTTGCGCTGGTTCTTGAAGCCGTAATCCGCGCGTAGGATCTGCCAGCTTTCCTGCTGTGCACGAACTTCCGCGGTGAAGAAGGTGGCGCCAATGGCGACGATGACCAAGGCAAAGATGAACACGCCATTTCGATTTGTGAGCTTCATTCGATACTCCTTGAGGGCGCAGGCCCTCGGCATCATTTATCCCACTTTATCCCTGGTGGCGGCTCGTGTTAATGCCAAATCGAGGGGGGATTGTCCTGAATGTCTACAGTTGCGGGATGGCCTGTTGAAACGCGTGTCCCCATTCCGTTATCCGTAGTGTTGTGATTTTTCCAGGCTCCGATTTGCAAATCCTGAGGTCTTCGCTCATCATTACTAGTTTGCTTAGGGGACGCGGCACTCTTCCGTCGCGGCAATTCTTGTTCTGAGTTCACTTTTACCGCCGATCGTATTGTGATCGTTTCAACAAAAGGAGCGGCATGGAAAAGCCTTCCAAAATCGCGCCCGCCAAGGGAAAACTGGGAGTACTGCTTCCGGGCATGGGCGCTGTCAGCACGACCTTCATGGCCGGAGTTGAGCTGGTCCGCAAAGGCAAATCGCAGCCCGTGGGGTCGCTCACGCAGATGGGTACCATTCGACTGGGCAAGCGCACCGACGCGCGTTCGCCTCTTATCAAGAAATTCGTCCCTCTTGCGGAACTGAAGGATCTAACCTTTGGCGGCTGGGATATTTTCAAGGACAACGCTTACCAGTCCGCGGCGAATGCGGGCGTCTTGAATCCCCAGGACTTGGAAAAGGTGAAGCCCTTTCTTTCCACCATTAAGCCGATGAAGGCGGCGTTCGACCACGATTTCGTGAAGCTGATCGACGGACCCAACATCAAGAAAGGCAAGAACAAGTACGATCTGGCGTTGCAGATCAAGGAAGACATCGCCAACTTCCGCAAGACTTCGCGCGTTTCGCGGCTGGTGACTTGCTGGTGCGGTTCGACGGAATCCTTCGTCAAGTCTGAAGAAGTGCACTCGACGCCGGAGAAGTTCATCGAGGCGATGAAGTCCAATCATCCGGCGATCGCGCCTTCCATGCTGTACGCCTGGGCCTCGGTGACCAGCGGCGTGCCTTTTGCCAACGGCGCGCCCAACCTGACCGTGGACATTCCCGCGATTCAGACTCTCGCGTTCGACCACAACGTGGCCATCTGCGGAAAGGATTTCAAGACCGGTCAGACGCTGATGAAAACCATCCTCGCGCCGGGATTCAAGGCACGCATGCTGGGGCTGGAAGGCTGGTTCTCCACCAATATTCTCGGCAATCGCGATGGCGAGGTTCTCGAGGACCCGGGCTCCTTCAAGACCAAGGAAGAGTCCAAGCTCAGCGTACTGGAATATATTCTCCAGCCGCAGTTGTACCCGCAACTCTACGGCAAGATGTGCCACAAGGTGCGCATCAACTACTATCCACCGCGCGGCGACAACAAAGAAGGCTGGGATAATATCGACATTTTCGGCTGGCTCGGCTACCCGATGCAAATCAAGGTGGACTTCCTCTGCCGCGATTCCATTCTGGCCGCGCCGATTGTGCTCGATCTCGTGCTGTTGCTGGATCTGGCGCAGCGCGCGGGAATGCGCGGCATTCAGGAGTGGCTCAGCTTCTATTTCAAGTCGCCGATGACCGCACCGGGGCTGTACCCCGAGCATGACCTCTTCATTCAGTCTATGAAGCTGAAGAACACCCTTCGGTGGATGAAGGGCGAGGACCTCATCACCCACCTCGGGCAAGAGTATTACGACTAGATCGAGCTAGTCAGCGTGGGCGGCAGCGGATTTTGCATCGACGGCATCTAGCACGCGCGAGGAGTACACCAGTGCTGCTCCGGCGTTCATGCCAACGGCCACACCGAGCGCTTCGGCGATCTCTTCCTTGGTGGCGCCGGCCTTCAGCGCCGCGTCGGTGTGCACGACGATGCAGCCATCGCAGCGAGTTGTAACCGCGACGGCCAGCGAGATGAGCTGTCGCGTCTTTTCGCCCAGTTTGCTGGTTTTGGAATTGGCGGCACTAAGCGTTTGATAGCCGCGGACCGTGTCCGGCGAGACCTTCATCAGGTCTCCGATTCGGGCGCCAACTTCCTTGTGGTATTGATTCCAATCCATCATCATGACTTTCTCTCCTCTTTTGTGAAACCGGAATCGGCCCGTATCAGGTCAGTTTCCGGGAAAGCGACTTGTCGAGATCAATCTTACAGGAGCGCCGCCAATGCGTGCACGACCAGAAACTAACTCGTGGATAGCGAAGCCGTAGAAAATCGAACCTCCGGCCTCTTGGATCGTAGCTAGGGCATTGCCGTTGTCCGGGGGAGCCGAAGTAAAACGACACCGCGCTTTGGCCGCAACCGCTGACCGTATAGCTTACATTAACTCTTCGACGAACGAGCGAGCCGCGTCGAGAGGCACCCGCAGGTCGTGATGAACCAGCGGGCCATCGTTCAGGACCGGCTCGGCACCGTGCAAAGTAGGCACGTCGGTGCGCACGAAGAATTTTCCGATGGGAATCTCATCGCCCCAGAGGAGTGATTTTTCCATGGCGGCCAACCAGTTGGTGGAGTCGTAGGCCGAGTCTTCTTCGAGCTTCTTTACGCGCGGGCGGAACCACTGGTAGGTATTGTCGTGATTATACGTGACGCAGGGACTGAAGACGTCCAGGAACGAGAAGCCAGGATGCTCGATACCTTGTTTGATCAGTTCCGTGAGGTGCTTCTGCTCGGCGCTGTAACCGCGAGCAACGAACGTAGCCCCTGCCGCCAGTGCCAGGGAAATGGGATTAATCGGTGCTTCGATGTTGCCGAAGGGCATGCTTTTCGTCTTCATGCCGACGCGGCTTGTGGGCGAGGTCTGGCCGGTCGTCAGGCCGTAAATCTGGTTATCCATGACGACGTAAAGTAGGTCCACATTGCGGCGCATTGAGTGGACGAAGTGATTGCCGCCAATGCCGAATCCGTCACCGTCCCCGCCCGTCACCAGCACAGTGAGCGCGTGATTGGCGAGCTTTAGACCGGTAGCCACGGCCAGAGCCCGGCCGTGCAGAGTGTGCATGCCGTAGGTATTCATGTAGCCGGGGAAGTTGGAGGAGCAACCGATGCCGCTTATCGTGACCACGTTGTGGGTCGGTATCTGCAGCTCGACCAGGGCTTTTTGAACGGCAGCGAGCACACCGAAATCTCCGCAGCCAGGGCACCAGTCGGGATCGACTCGGCCTTTCATATCGGCCATGGTCAGTTGACTTGCACGCTGTACCCTTGTAGCCATGTGCGTCTCCTCGTCAGACCATAATCTCGTGCATGGGAACGGAGAGTTGTGTCTTACCGGCGAGCTGTTCCTTCACGGCTTCCACGATGTGGTGCGGCATGAAGGGTTCGCCATCGTATTTGCGAATATGACCGTCCGGCACAAAGCTCGTTTCGCTCCGCAAGTAGCGCGCAAATTGCCCGCTGTAATTGTTTTCCACCATGATGCTGCGCCGCGAGTCTTTTAGAATCTCGAGAATTGCCTCGCCGTGCAGTGGCACGAGCCAGCGGATCTGCAGCTGATTGGCAGAAATTCCTTGGTTATTGAGGATCTCACAAGCTTCCTCAATCACCCCTTTCGTCGAGCCCCAGCCGATCAAGGTGACATCGGCACTGCGCGGACCCATTAGCGCGGGAGGCGGAACGGCAGCCTCAATGCCAGCCACCTTGCGCATGCGTTTTTCCATCATGGCGCGGCGCTTGACCGGGTTGGTGAACTCATCGCTGATCAATACGCCGTCTTCCATGTGTTCGTCAGTGGCGACCGTGTGAATGTGGCCAGGCACGCCCGGAATCGCCCGCGGTGAAATGCCGCTCTCGGTAATCTTGTAGCGTTTGTAATCCCCGTTCGTCGCGACCACGGAGGCCGCTCCCTTGGTTGTGATGAGTTCCCCGCGATCGACTGTTGGGTTAAAATCCAGTTCCTTGGTTTCCACACTCAGCCTGCCTTCCGAAAGCAGCAAATCGCACAGCACGAGGCCCGGGCACTGGAAGCGGTCGGCGACATTGAATATCTCGGGGATGAGCTTGAAACAATCGCCGATGTCCAGCGGAGCCGCGATCACTCGGGGGTAATCACCAAAAGCTGCGCCGAGCATTTGCCAGAGGTCACCTTGCTCGGTCTTCGTCGGAACGCCCGTGGACGGGCCGGCTCGCTGGCAATTTATGACCACCACCGGAGTTTCGATCATGGCGGACATGCCGAGACCCTCGCTCATCAGGGCGAAGCCGCCGCCCGAGGTGGCGCACATGGCGCGGACACCGGCGTGTGCCGCACCGATCGTCATGTTGATCACACCGATTTCGTCCTCCACTTGGCGGACCATGATGCCGGCTTTGCGCGCGTGCGCCGCCATCCAGTGCAGAACGCCGGTCGAAGGGCTCATGGGATAGGCACAATAAAACTTCACCCCCGCCGCCGCACCGCCCATGGCCATCGCCACATTGCCGCTCAGGATCGCGTAGCGATTCTCCGTTTTCGGAAGCGGATTCGGAAAAGCCATGAAGTGCGCGGCAGCAAAATCATAGCCCGCCCGTGCAACACCGACGTTTTCGGCCACTACGGCTTCGCCTTTTCGCTTGAACTGTTCCCGGAGGACTTCCTCTAACGCAGGGAAGCCGATGCCCATCATGTGCAGGCCGGCGCCGATTGCGAGCGTGTTCTGCGCGACTTTGTTTCGCGTGATGTCGGCCAACTCGGAAACCGGAAGCGGGCAGAGCTGTACGCCTTTAGCGGCAGTGGCCGGCTTGATCGTTTCGGCATTGTAGATGCACGCAGCACCAGCAGTGAGCAGCTTCAGGTGGCGGTCCATGCTGTCCTGGTTGAGCGGAATAAGCAGGTCGGTCCCGTCGCCCATATTGGTGACCTTTCCCGGGCCCGTACGAATGGTCAGAAAAGTGTGACCGCCGCGAATGATGGATTGATAGGCGTTGTAGGCATTCAGGTGAAGGCCCCGCCGGCTGAAGATCTTTGCGAAAATGTCGCCCGGCGTGGCCACACCTTGACCGGCCGCGCCTCCGATACCGATAGCGAAGGTCTGTTGCATAACACCCTCCCCAAGCGGGGACCAGCGGAGCAGAGACTTCTAAACCTCATATCTGCCGGCGGCCCGTGAGCGGCTCTAGCATTCTGGGCCATCCGCGCGTTCCAAAGTGCTCTCAACGCGCTGGACGGACTCAGGTCAAGTTTCCTGGCCTGTGCTTCAAGCTTCTTACCGAAATGTAGAATTTGCTCCTTAGGACGGCCACGAGTATACAACCCGTGCCCATGCAAAACAACGGAAGCCACGCGGGGAGCGGGTCATCCCCGAAGAGATCGACTGCCTACCCTATGACACGAGTCTTTCTCAAGAACGACCCGGTTGTGGTTGACGAGCGCCCTTTCCGGACACGCACAAGCCACTACCATCGAGCGGGATTATACTCTCCGGCTGTGCGAGTGTGATATCTTTTCCAGTTCACCTGAGCCTGCCGGGTTGCATGGCGGTTGTAGTAGCGTGGCGCATCCTTATCCTCGTGCGCCGGTAAAGCAGTCGAACTTATTCCAAGGAGCCGTATTCATGAAGAGTTCGTACAACGGGAAGGCCATTCCCTCTGAAGGCAAACCGATCGGTTACGGAGGCGGCGAGCTTCAAGTGCCCGACGCGCCGATTATTCCGTTCATCGAAGGGGATGGGACGGGACGTGACATCTGGAAGGCGTCGCGGCGGGTGTTTGACGCCGCGGTGGAGCAGGCGTACGGCGGGAAGCGGCGCGTAGCTTGGTTCGAAATTTTCGCCGGCGAGAAGGCATTCAAGGCGTTCAACGAATGGCTGCCGAACGATACGGTCGATGCTATCCGTGACTTTCGAGTGGCCATTAAAGGACCGCTGACCACACCGGTTGGAGGGGGCATCCGTTCGCTGAACGTGGCTTTGCGGCAGCTCTTGGATCTTTACTCCTGCGAGCGGCCAGTACGCTACTTCCCCGGCGTTCCCTCCCCCGTGCGCGAGCCGGAAAAGATGGACGTCTTCATCTTTCGCGAGAATACGGAAGACGTTTATATCGGGATCGAATGGAAATCCGGCTCACCGGAAGCCAAGAAACTGCTTGAATTTCTGAACAACGAAATGCTGAAGGATGGAAAGAAGCAGATTCGCTGGGATTCCGGCGTGGGTATCAAGCCGATTTCACCGACGGGAACAAAACGGCTGGTGCGGCGGGCCATCAAGTACGCTCTGGCGAACAAGCGGAAGAGCGTGACGCTGGTGCACAAGGGCAACATCCAGAAGTTTACCGAGGGCGCATTCCGCGACTGGGGCTATGACCTGGCGAAGGAAGAGTTCCGCGCACAGACGATTACCGAGCGCGAGAGCTGGATTATCGATAATGTCGATAAGAATCCAGCGCTCACAGTGGAGCAAAATGCGGCTTTGATCGAGCCGGGGCTGGAGCAAGCCACGGATGCGTTCAAAAAAACAGTCTACGCCGAAGTGAAACAGACGCTCGACTCGATTTATGCGACGCATGGTAAAGGACAGTGGAAAAAAAGGCTGATGATCAACGACCGCATCGCCGATTCCGTGTTCCAACAAGTGTTGATGCGCGCGGATGAATACAGCGTATTGGCGACTTCCAATTTGAACGGTGACTACTTATCGGATGCGTGCGCGGCACAGGTGGGCGGGCTGGGCATGGCGCCGGGATCAAATATCGGCGACGGATTTGGCGTGTTTGAAGCGACGCACGGCACGGCGCCAAAGTATGCGGACAAGGATGTGATCAATCCCGGCTCGGTGATGCTTTCGGGCGCGATGATGTTTGAGTTCTTGGGATGGAAGGAAGCGGCCATGCTGATCGAGGACGGCATCGCGCGCACGATTCAACAGAAGCGCGTCACGTACGACCTCGAGCGGCTGATGCCTGGTGCCACGAAGGTGGGCACGTCGGCGTTTGCGTCGGCCATCATTGAAAATATGAAGGGTGCTGCTGTGCCTAGCTAGTTAGAAGAATATTCCAGCGCAGAGGATTCGCGGAAAAGAACTTTGTTGGCGACAAGGAGCGGCATGAGCAGAAAAAAGGTGACGGTAGTGGGAGGCGGTTTTGTGGGATCGACCACGGCGCAGCGGATCGTGGATATGGAGCTGGCCGACGTGGTGCTAACGGATATTTTGGATGGGCCGCCTGCAGGTAAAGCCCTGGATATGCTGGAATCCGGCCCGATCACGCGGACGGATTCTCGTGCAACCGGCATTTCCACTGCGACGGGCGATTATTCTGCGACGGCCGGAAGTGACGTGGTGGTGATCACCGCGGGATTCCCACGCAAGCCGGGGATGAGCCGCGACGACTTGCTGAAGGCCAACTATGACGTGGTGAAGGCTGTCGTCGAGCAGATCGCGAAGCATTCGCCGAACTGCATCATCATCGTGGTGACAAATCCGCTGGATGCCATGGCCCAGGCGGCGCTCAAGGTCAGCGGCTTCCCGAAAAACCGCGTGCTCGGAATGGCGGGCGTGCTGGACTCAGCGCGCATGAGCACCTTTGTAGCCATGGAATGCAAGGTCAGCGTGGAAAACGTGCACTCCTTTGTACTCGGCGGACATGGGGACGACATGGTGCCGTTGCCGCGATACTCGACGGTGGCGGGGATTCCCCTGCCCGATCTTTTGCCAAAGGAGCGCATTGACGCCATTGTGGAGCGCACGCGCAAAGGCGGCGCTGAGATCGTGAATTTGCTGAAGACGGGCTCGGCGTACTACGCACCATCGGCCGCGGCGGTCGAGATGGTGGAAGCGATTCTGAAGGACAAGAAGAAAATTCTCCCGTGCGCCGTGTATCTCGACGGAGAGTACGGCATCAAAGGACTCTTTGTCGGCGTACCCGTAAAGCTCGGCGCCAAGGGCGTCGAAGAAATCATTCAGATCAAGTTGACGGCGGAAGAAAACGTGACGTTGCAGAAGTCCTCGGCGTCGGTGCGAGAGTTGGTGACGGTGCTGGGGCTGTAATTGCGGAGAAAAGATTTAACACCGAGGGCACAAAGTTTCGGAGCGCGGCGATCACTGGGAGTCAATGATGAAACGCTGTGTGACGCTGCTGCTTGCGAGTCTTATGCCAATGCTGGCGGTCTCTTTCGCACAGAGCAGAGATAGCCATGGAACTCCCGTTCGGGTGGCGCTGGTCAAGATGCCCTACGTAGGTGAGCGGAATGTACCCGATGTTTCCCGCGGGCCTGACTATCTGGCACAAGGCGGAATCCAGAAGCTTCTTGAGGACCTCGGTGTCCAGACAAAACAAATTTCGACCGTGGCATTGACCGCCGACGAAGAGAAAGCCTACGGCTCATGGAACCACCTCGCGCTGGCCAGCGGCGATCTCGCGAAGCTGGTTTCCGATGAGCGGCGCAGCGGATACCTTCCCGTCGGGCTCCTCGCGAACTGCAACGGAATTCTTGGAATGCTTAGTGGGCTGCAACATTCCGGGCCCACGGCAAAGCCCCTACGCGTGGGTATGGTCTTCATCGATGCCCACGGTGATTTCAATACTCCCGAGACCACGCTGAGCGGCATGCTTGGCGGGATGCCCGTCGCCATTGCGGCCGGACAGTGTCTCACGCGGATGCGGCTCAAGGCAGGTCTCGAGCCAGCCATGCCGACGCGCCACATCGTCGAGGTGTGCGTGCGCGACACCGACCCTCTCGAGCAGGAGCTTCTCGACCGCTCCGACATTCAGCAACTCACGCTGGAGGACGTTCGCACGCGCTCGGCGAGCTTGCACCGCGAGATGAAGCGGCTCTCGGAAGCAACGGATGTGATTTACATCCACGTCGACATGGACGCACTCGATCCGCGCGAGGTGCCTGGCCATCCGCTCGCTGTTCCGGGAGGGCCAACGAGTATCGAGTTGGCTGCTGCCCTAACTGAAATGTTCAAGCACGAAAAGGTAGCTGCGTTCGGTGTGGCATCAACACCATTCGATGACAGAGATAAAGCCGGCCTCTCGCGTCAAGCGGCTTACAATTTGATTCTCGGAGCAGTGAAAGGCGTGCAGCAGCGCAAAAACGAGTAAGGAACACTCCTATGCCTCTTGCCGGCGCAAGAACCCAGAACTCCAATCCCTTAAGCCGTCAGTAGACTACCAGCCGAAGATTTTCCCAGCGCCGTACACCAAAGCCAGCGTGAAGCCCGCGATCACGACTTCGCCGATCGCTCCGACCACGAAGGGGCGGAGGCCCTGCTTGCGCATATCGCCGAAATTGGTACGCAGGCCAACGCCCGCGAACGTGAGCAGAAACGCCCAGCGCGACAGATTGGCGAGCGCTCCGACCTGCTCCTTGTTGAAGAAGTGATAGGTGGCGAGGACCGAGATCAGCAGGAAGCCGAGGACGAATTTCGGGAATTTCTGCCACAGGAAGGCCGCCTTGTTCCCCACTGACTTGGCTTGGCCCTGGCTGGCCCAATAGATGGCGTAACCGAGCACAACGAATCCGATCATCGCGTTCCGCGTGGACTTGACAAGCACGGCAAGCTTTGCCGCAGCGTCCGAGTACAGCGCGCCAGCGGCGGTAGCTTCGGCGGTGTTGTCCACGGCGAGGCCAGCCCACAAGCCGTACGCGCGGTCGCTCAGGTGGAGGAAGTGCCCAATCACGGGGAATGTAAAAAGAGCCAGGGCACCAAGGGCGAGAATCGCCGCGATGGAGAAGGAGGAATCTTCGTCGTCGGCCTCAATGGCGCCCTTGGTGGCGATGATCGCGCTGACGCCGCAAACGGCGGAGCCGACAGCGAGTAGTGAAGTAAGCTTGGGCTTGAGATGAAACACGCGCCCGAGGAACGTCATGAAAGCGATGGCGCCGGCGATTTCCATGGCGACCAGGAGGAGACTGACTCCGCCGAGTTTGAGAATGTCGCCCAGAAGAAAACGCGAGCCAAGCAGCACGATTCCGGCTTTCAGCCAGAATTCATAGGTGGCGACGCCCGTTCGGAAGATCTCCGGGACTCCCACTGTGTTTGAGATCACCAGGCCCAGAATGATGGCCCACAAAACGTATTCGATATTCGGAAATGTCCAGTGATGCGCCTTGGCGTAAGCACCGACGTTTTGCTCCAGCAATTTGCCCGCATAGCCGACCGCGGCGAGCAACAGAACTCCAGGGATGATGCGCAGAAATCGCAGTGCCGGTTGGACCGGCTGAACCTGAGGAACCGTGATTGCATCAGCCATGTCTCGTTATCTCCATTTTTTCGCGAATCTTCACCAAGGGATGTGCTTGAAGACACCCGCGCGGACCAGCAGCGCCAGAAGAAAGGCCACCAGCACTGCCCAGGTATCAAGCGACAGCTTCCGGCGTCTCCCGGTCTTCCCTGCTTCCACTTCTGCACTCATAGATATGCTCCTGACGATTTAGATCACCAATGTTTGTTGCACAGCCGGATCTTTCCGATTCGTGCTCCAGAACTGCGCGCTAATCTCGCCAACCTCGTGTGACGCAACGCGGCCAACAATCAACAGAGCTGGCGCCGGAAGTCTTTCTTCGCCGGCCAGTCTGGCAACATTGGACCACCGCACTTGCTGCCGAGAACCCGTTGCATGAGACACGATCACGCACGGAAGATCGGGCGGAAGTCCACCTCCGAGCAAACGCTCTGAAACTTCAGCATAATCTGCGCCAGGCATGTATAGAACCAGCGTGGTCGTGCTGGTGACGCAACCCCAATCCGTCACGCTGCCGTCGATTCCGCGGGAGAACGTAGTAAGGACGATCTGCGAGGCCACCCGGCGATCGGTGAGCGAAATTCCTGCTGCCGCCGCCGCTCCAAGAGCCGCGCTAATGCCGGGAACGATTTCGTATTCAATCCCAGCTTTACGAAGGGCTTCGATTTCTTCCCCGGCGCGGCCAAAAATCAATGGGTCCCCGCCTTTCAGGCGGACGACCTCTGGACGCGTCCGACCATAGGAAACTAGGAGGGCGTTGATTTCATCCTGCGAGAGAAGCTTTTGGCCGGCACGCTTGCCCACGTTAATGAGCTCGGTAGCGGGCGAAATCATCGCCAGAACAGCATCGCTGACGAGCGCATCGTGCAGCACAACGTCGGCACGAGCGAGCAGGCGTGCCGCCTTTAAGGTGAGTAGCTCGGGATCACCCGGTCCCGCGCCAACGAGATAAACTTTGCCCGTCATGCCACGCACTCGCCGCGGCCCAGCTTCAGGGAATAGGTCTCAGTGTCTCCCCAATCCACAAAGAGATCCTCGGAAGCGGCTGTGACCTCCGCCAAGCGGAGCAGCCGGTCCTTAATGGTCTTGTCCGGCGTGCGCGCCACCCATGCGGTAAATGTTTCGGCAGCAGCATGGCGATTCTGCTGATAGAAGGCTAGGAGCTCTCGAATGACTGCGGGAATGGGCCGCGCAGGCACAGCCATGATCTGGCGCGCAAAGCGCACCCCGTCGGCATTCACTTTGCCGCCAAGCAGGAGTTGGTAGTAAGGCGCTTGCTGTTCACCAACCTTCCTGACGTTGCCGTAGAAACCGATGTCAGCAATGTGATGATGCCCGCAGGAATTGGGGCAGCCGCTGATTTTGATGCGCAACTTTTGGATTTCCGGATCGGTGTAACCGTCCAGCTCGCGCGAAAGCACCTCGGCTAGCGTAAGAGAACGCGTGATTCCCAGATTGCACGTGGTCGCTCCCGGGCAGCCCGTAACGTCGGAAATGGTGCGCGCTCCGGGCGTGGCCAGATCAAGTGCAAGAAGTCCGTCGTGGATCGCGCGCACACGGTCAAAAGGCACCCACGGAATGACGAGATCCTGATTGACAGCAATTCGCACGCCGGTCAGTTCGTTCTTTTCCAATACCTCTGCGAGGCCGCGCATTTGGTTGCTGTGCAGCGTGCCCGCGGGAAGTTTGACCCACACCGCGCCGTATCCGGCTTGGCGCTGGATCATCAGATTGTGCCCGGCCCAGCGGTCGTATTCGGGATCGGCTTGCGTTTCAGTTGCTGAAGGAGACAAAGGCGCCGGCGCGATAGTGACCAGCGACGGCTTGATGGGAGAAGGAACTGTAAAAGTCTCCGCTGGAGCCAGAGAGACTTTGCGCTTCTCCGCAACTAGGCGGCGGAATTCTTCTATCCCTTTTGCGCGCAAAACGAATTTCAAGCGCGCCATGAGCTTGTTCTTGCGGTTCCCCGTTTCCGTGAAAACTCGCAGGACGGCCTCGATGGTGGGAAGCAATTCTTCTTCCGGCAGAAAATCAGTGAGCACCGCGGCCTCCGTCGGCAAGCTTCCTAGCCCTCCGCCGACGAGAACCTTAAAGCCGCGATGCGACGTGCCGTTGCTGCCGCGCACTTGCGCGATGAGGCCCACATCATGGATTCCAGCAACCGCGCAATCGCCATCGTTTTCGCAACCGGAGAAAGCGATCTTGAACTTGCGCGGCAAGTCGTGAAAATCGGGATGTCGCAGGAGGTATCGTGAAACGCCCAGGGCGTATGGCGTGACGTCGAACGCTTCGCCGGGGCAAATGCCGGCCACCGGGCAGGCCGTGACGTTGCGCACTGTGTTACCGCAAGCCTCGCGCGTGGTCAAGCCTGCATCGGCGAGCAAGCGCATGGCGGCGCCCACGTTTTCGAGTTTCACGAAATGGAATTGAATGTTTTCGCGCGTGGTCAGGTGGCCGCGGCCGGTCGAGTATTCGTCGGCAATGTCCGCTAGGACGCGAAGCTGCAGCGGTTTGAGCACGCCCGCGGCGATCTTGACGCGCAGCATTTGGAAGCCCGGCTGCCGTTGGCCGTACGTGCCGTGCTTCAGGCGGAAGGGCCGGAATTGTTCCGGCGTGATGGCGCCGCTCTGAAGCTCTCGGATGCGCTCTTCAAAACGCACGATCTCCGCTTCGATGGCTTCGCGACTGTGCCGTTCTTCGACTTCGGTTGAGGCTGCTACACTCATAATTCTTGGCTCCCAACTTCCTTGGCCTGAGAAATCCTCGATCCAAAACAAAAAGCCCACGTAACCAGCGTCTCTGGCACGTGGGCTTCGGAACTTCTTGATTACGCTACAGCTAAGTCCGGAAACTCCTCTGGCCAGAGATGCATGTCATGCGACACGCAGCGTTCTGCGTGCAGCGACAACACATCATCTGGCAACAGGTCATCATCAACCTAAAG
>Ga0066710_100001419_pt1 | contig 17870 bp, 11 predicted proteins | sample GraSoiAngelo_159_FD_79666 | JGI IMG/M metagenome (GOLD analysis project Ga0066710, IMG submission 79666) | Grasslands soil microbial communities from the Angelo Coastal Reserve, California, USA - 14_1009_16_40cm | ecosystem: Environmental > Terrestrial > Soil > Grasslands | place: USA... | reverse complement strand
TGTTCAGCTTGAACCTGGACGACATCGGAGGTTAGTGCCTTATTGAAGTAGTACTCCTCCCGGTAAGGTGGAAACCCAGACTTCCAGAACTCCAAGGCTCTCTGTCGATCCAAGAAGCTAACTCCCACATCAGCTCTCAGAATAGCTTCCAGTTCGTCCTCGATTTCAGCCTCTTCGATTCCCTCAGGAATGAAATCCAACTTACTCTTAATACGATCGAATTCAGAGCTTCCCTCTTCCAGCCTGGATAATGCAACGTTAAGGTAGTATCTGGCTTTTTGATGATCGCCGTTTCTCAACGCTTCTTCGGCCTGAGCTTCTGTACCCTCCTGATCACTCATTGCGATCCGGTCTAAAAGCACGTTGATCTGCTTCCTTTGAGCTTCATCCCGCAGACCGGTCATTTCGAGGGCGTTTTCCAACTCTAGTCTGGCCATCCGTAGTTTCCCGATTTTCTCGTATTTCTGAGCCCTCTGGAGACAAGAGGCAACGTCTAAGCCGAGTAATTCTCTAATTAGGGACACAGTACCTCCTTTCAGTTCGATTTCAAAAAGTCACGACCCTAACTCAAGTGAAGAACGACCATCTTAAGTTCAGTCATTTCCTGAACAGCATATTTAGGGCCTTCCTTACCAAAGCCGCTTTCTTTCAGGCCTCCGTATGGCATCAGGTCGGCTCTCCACTGGGGTCCCCAATTGATATGGAGATTCCCTGCATCGACTTCTCGTGCAAATCTCAGGGCCCAGTCCAGGTTTTGAGTAAAAATACCGGCTGAAAGCCCATAGGGTGTGTCATTAGCCAGGGAAATGGCTTCCTCAATCGTATCGGTGGGAGTTACAGCTACGGCTGGGCCGAAAAGTTCTTGGCATGAAATCCGCATTGGGGGTTTTACATCCGCAATCAAAGTTGGAGAATAGAATGAGCCGTTGCGTTGACCACCAACGAGTACTGTGGCACCGGCTCGTTTGGCCTCTTCAACCCAGGACTCAACTCGAATTGCTTCTTTCTCGCGAATCATGGGTCCCATTTTGGTCCTCTCATCGAGCGGATTTCCAGTGTTAATGGATTCCACTCTGGGGCTTAGAGCCCTAACCAATTCTTCATAAATCGGCCGTAAGGCCAAAACGCGTTGGGTGCTGATGCAAACCTGCCCTGCATTACTGTATCCAGTGGCAACAATCGCCTGACACACTTTTTCCAGGTCGGCATCAGGCATGATGATAAGTGGTGAATTGCTACCTAGCTCCATAGTCATTTTTTTGAGGCCGGCTTTCTGGCAAATACGTTCTCCCACATCTCGACTGCCGGTAAAAGTGATTTTGCGAACGCGAGGATCAGAACAAAGCGCATCTCCGATATCGCTCCCATAGCCTGTAATACACTGGATAGCCGACTGCGGAATACCCGCCTCCAGAAGGATCTCGGTCAGACGTAAAGCAGACAAAGGAGTATCCGTGGCAGGTTTAATCACCACACAATTACCAGCCGCCAAGGCGGGACCCACTTTATGCGCAACCAGGTTGAGCGGGAAGTTGAAGGGCGAAATAGCTACAACGACACCACAGGGAATTCTCAGGGTGAATCCCATTCGATTGCCCGCGCCAGGCGCCCCATCCAAAGGAACCATTTCCCCTGAAACCCTCTTGGCTTCTTCGGCAGACAGGGTGAGGGTTTGCACTGCCCGAGAGACTTCAAAGCGAGCTTCACTAATGATCTTTCCTTCTTCCAAGGTGATGATTCTAGCTAGATCGGAGCTATACTGCTCGAGCAGTTCTGCGGCCTTCTTCAAAATCAGAAACCGATCATAGCCAGAGATCTTCCTCATCGCTATGGCACCTTCCAGGGCGGTTGAAAGGGCATGATCCACATCATCCATGGAGGCCCTTGGAACGGTATCTATCACGGCGTTATCAAAGGGATTCAACACCTCAAGCTTTTCGGTTTTCTCTAGCCATCTCCCGGCAACATACATCTTCATCAGGTGCCCCCCTTTATCTTATTCCTCTCTAAACGCTCACAGGCCTGGGCCGAGGCACAATCTCGTCTTCGTTAGGCACGATAAAGATAAGCGCGAGATAAGCTAAGACTGCAACTCCAGCTGACAGAAAAGCTCCTATGACCCAGGCCACCCTGATCAAAGTCGGATCACAGTTAAGATAATCTCCCAGTCCACCACAGATACCGGCCAATTTGCGGTCGCTTCGGGAGCGATACAGCTTCTTCCCCGGCCAATGAGAAGCCGCCAAATTGGACCCACAATGTTTGCATTTGATGGCGTCGTCCTGAATCTCTTCGGCGCAATAAGGACACTTTTTCATCTTGCCTCCTTTGATTGTCTAGAGGAAACTTAACACACCTTACTTCAATTGTACCACTGTCTACACTCCTAAATAACGGACGCCGCCAAAGGAAAGTTCGAAACCAACCCCACATCCGTTTACATTTCGGGACAGGGAGACGGAAGCCTTCACTACAGCCGTCCAATAAAAAAGGCCCTAAAGTTAGGGCCTTTTGACGGATTCACAAGAGAAATTCGATGCTTTATGGAAATTAATTGTCCTTTGCCTTGGTTTTGGTAGTTTTCGACCGAGTTCTTCGCGTAGGCACAACCGGAGCTGGGACACTAGTCCGCTCCAGTTGGACCATACTGGTCACGAACTTCTTTCGGCCATTTTGATCAAACTCAATTGTCGTATGCAAGTCGTTGACTTCACTGATTGTTCCGAATCCATAGATGGAATGATTGATGCGTTCGTTTGCTGAAAAAGTGATGCCAGAATTCTTTGCCATTTTTCCCTCCATAAACGACAAAAGCCACAGATAAATTCATTATCTGTGGTCCTTAGATTTGCTTCACAATAGGCCTACAATTCTCAACACACCACGAGGATAGCAGAAGTGAAGATATTTTCCTAGAAATATCTGCTAGGCTCAATAAATGAATGTTGGCGGGCGAGCGAGTTCCCTGCTGGAAATTCTAGCCCACTTGGCTAGCGGAGATCATATTTCTTTACAAAGTAACGGAAGGACCGGAAAGACATTTTCAAGAGTTCAGCGGCTCGGGTTTGAACACCCCCTGCCCTCTGAAGGGCTTCCGCAATATACGACTTTTCAATTTCTTCAATGTGCCTTTCAAGATCAATTCCGTTTTTTGGAATCTTGCCAGTGCCAGCAATTTCGCTCGGATTCAAGCAACTCATCTTAGAGGGGAGACGCTCCAGTCTTATTTCTTCCGTAGTTTCAAATGCAACACCCCTTTCAATTGTATTCTCCAACTCTCTGACATTACCAGGCCAATCATATTGCTCCAAAGAATGCATTGCCTCTTGGCTAATGCGCAGAATGGATCTCTGCATCTGTAAGTTAAATTTCTTCAGAAAATGATTGGCCAAACAGGAAATATCTTCTTTCCGCTCTCTCAAAGGCGGGATTTCCAAAGGAATCACACTGACTCGATAGTAAAGATCTTCGCGGAACTTATTCTCAGCCATCAGTCTTTGCAGGTCGTTATTCGTCGCCGCAATGATTCGCACGTCTAAAGGAAGCTCCTCGGTTCCTCCCACCCTGCGAAACTTTTTTTCCTGGAGAATTCTGAGTAACTTTACCTGCATGGAGAGACTCATTTCTCCGATTTCATCAAGGAAGATTGTTCCTTTGTCTGCAACTTCGAATAAGCCTTTCTTATTGATGGTGGCGCCGGTAAAAGCTCCTTTCATGTAGCCAAAAAGCTCGCTTTCCAGAAGAGTCTCTGGAAAAGCCCCGCAATTAATGGAGACAAAGGGGAGCTCGCTCCTGCTGCCGTTAAGATGAATGGCCTTGGCCACTAATTCCTTACCTGTTCCGCTCTCTCCGGTAATGAGCACCGTGCTCTGAGTGGCTCCAATGGTTTCAATCATCTGAAAGAGTTCTTTCATTTTGGGGCTGGAGCCAACAATATTGTGGATGGCATTTTGTTGATTAAAATGTCGCTTCAAGAGACGGTGTTCTTGCCGAAGACGATAGAACTCAAGTGACTTGGCAACCGCGATTTTGATCTCCTCGACAAAATTTTCGTTATCCTTAAGAATGTAATCCACAGCACCCATTTTGAGAGCTTGAATGGCATTTTCGGTTGTGGCGTAGGCTGTTATCATGACAACTAAGGTTTCGGGATTAGTGGCCTTGATGTCCTTTAATAAGTCAATTCCACTGCCGTCATTCATTTTGATATCGGAGACAACGAGGTCATAGACCCCTGCCTTGACCTGAGCTACCGCCTCGTGATAGCTGCTGGCGACAGACACATTGTATCCTTCTTTCTTGAAAACCATTTGCAGAACTTCCCGAAGAGAACGTTCGTCATCCACAATTAACAGATTGGACATTTCTTAACCTCAAGTTGTGCTCATTTCCTTTGGAAGAGTGATCTGAAAAGTGGTGCCCTCTCCTTTGGTGGACGCAACTTTTATCGAGCCATGGTGCGCCTCTATGATCTGCAATACAATTGATAATCCCAAACCCGTCCCATCATTAAAGGAAGATTGAAACGGTTCGAAAATCCTTTCCTGCTCCTCTTTGGTCAATCCGCTACCGGTGTCTCGAAAGCTCACAGTGAGTTCATATTGTGTTTTCTCAAGAGAAATGGAGAGAGTCCCTCCAGCTGGCATGGCCTTTATCGCATTGTTACAAAGGTTCCAAAAAACCTGTTTGATGAGATCAGGGTCCGCTTGGCAGTACAAAGAGTCTTTGGCATCGAAAGAATACTCGATCTTATGACTGGCTGTGAGTTCAGAACTGTTTCTCAATAGATCGACCGTATCTCGGGTCAGTCGTTTCAGATCAACCCAACCAACCGAAAACGCGACGGGTTTTGCATAGGATAAGAAATCGGTAACGATTTTGTACAAGCGTTTAGTCTCCAAGGAAATATTTTCCATTAATTTCAACTGATCGTGGTTCAGAGCTAGTTCTGTTTTTAGTAAGTGAAAGGAGCCAGAGATTGCAGTGAGAGGGTTCCTAATCTCATGAGCAATGCCAGCAGCCATTCTCCCCATAGCCACCATGCGGTCTTTCTGTCGAATTTGTTGTTCCAATTTCTTTATTTCGGTCAAGTCCTGGAAGGTATAAACATAGCCAATCTGACGGTTATGCTCTACTAACAATGGTGAAACAGTGAAACCCAAGTAGATTTCCTCTCCGTTGACATTCCTAATTCCCTTCTCGAAACGCATGGGCAAATTGTCTGGAGGGGCGGATTGTCCTTCGTGGTCCAAAAAACCAAAAACCTTATTGACATGGGCACCGATAATTCTTTCCGGCTTATAACCTGTAATTTCGCATGCGGATTTGTTAAAGAGTGTAATAAACCCATCCAGATTGGTAGTGCATAAACCTCCTCGCATGCTATTAATGATGTTCTCATTAAAGGCTTGAAGGTTGGCCAGTTTGCCTCGTCTGTCTTCTAATTCGCTGCCTGTTTTTCGCAGGCTTTCAGACAAGTGACTGCTAAGATAGGCTACTGCATAAAAAGCAAAGACGTTAGTTCCAATAAGGAATTTAACATTTCGGATTTCTATAGGGGCGTAAGTGGTTAAGGGTAATAGTCCCTGCCGGATCACGAGATATTGGGCTACAGTAAGAATCGAACTCCCAGTTGCCGTGATTAGTGCTCCTTTGCGATAAAGGAGAATGCCAGACATGATGATTGACAGCAAATACAGGAATGAGAAGTAGCTGTCAATTCCCCCCGTGACATAGATGATGGAGAAGATCATGAGCTGGTCACAAAAAGTCTGAACGTAGGCTTGCAGAACATATTTACTGGAAAAGCGAAGGAGAACGTAATGAATCAATGAGACCAAGTAGCTAACGATGATGATTCGGAACAGTCTCGCCAGGGCTTCGTCTTGAACAAAAACCGATTCTAAACCCAAAGACACACCAAGCAATGTGGTCACAACCACAATCCTTAGCTTAATGAGCCAGGAAAGCCAGTCTCTGATATTCTTGGGCATGGTCAATATTGCAAAAAGGCCGAGGGAAGGGTGTAAAGAATGGCAAATACTCTTTGCCTTGTTCCTTTAGCCTTGCGCCTCCGCGGGGCCGGTCAAGCTACATTGATAACTTAGAAATTAATGAGAAGAGTGGCAAGTACATGGAGATCACGATTCCTCCGACGATAACTCCCAGGATCAAGATCATGAGGGGTTCGATCGCGGTCAAAAGGTCTGCAACAGCAGCATCCACTTCATCTTCAAAAAACTCTGCAATCTTTGTCAACATCGCGTCCAAGGCGCCTGTTTGCTCGCCTACCCCAATCATCTGAGTCACCATGGTAGGGAATACTCCCGAATCACGGAGCGGTTCCACGATCGTTTTTCCTTCCTCAATGGAATTGCGCGTCTTCAAGATGGCTTCTTCAACAATGGCATTGCCCGCGGTTTTGGCAGTAATTTCCAATCCCTCGAGAATAGGAACGCCACTGGAAATCAAAGTTGACAGGGTCCGAGAAAAGCGGGCGACCGCGATCTTTTTTAAAACACTGCCCAGCACTGGAACTTTGAGAAGGGCTCGGTCTACCACTCGTCGTCCATTTTCAGTTCGGTAATATTTCTTAAAGGCGTACCCTATCACGAAAAAGGCGGGAAAAATAAAGATGATATAGCGGCCGACAAAGTTACTGCCTCCAATAACTATCCGGGTCGGAAGGGGAAGGCTTACATCCATGCTGGCAAAAAGAGTAGAAAAGATTGGAACTACTTTCCAGAGAATCAATATGATGACACCAACGGCAATGGTTAAGACCACCACGGGGTAAACCATGGCGGACTTGACGGCCCGTTTCAGCTTGACGGCCTTCTCGATGTAAGAGGACAGCCGCTGTAAAATCGTATCGAGAATTCCACCGGCTTCGCCAGCTGCGATCATATTCGTGTATAGGTCATCAAAAACTCGAGGATGTTGCCGCATGGCGAAAGCTAGAGTTGAACCTCCCTCCACTTCGGTTCTGACGGCTTGTAACACACTTTGAAAAATCTTATTCTCTTGCTGCACTGCTAAAGCCTCCAGACATTGAACCAGCGGTAAACCTGCGTCAATCATCACAGAGAACTGACGGGTAAAAATTGCCAGTTCCTTGGTCTTTACCTTTCCTCCAAATTTTGGCAGAGTAAATTCTTTGCCTTTTTCCTTTATAACCAGAGGACTGATCTGTTCGCGACGCAGTGCCGCTACCAGAGCTTGCTTAGTGTCAGCTTCCCTCTCACCTCGAACTTCGGTTCCTGTCCTGGACTTGCCACGAAAAGAATAGACCGGCATGAATAGCTCCTAATAGTGGGACTGCAGATTATCTCAGACTCCGGCCGGCAACGGGCGCAGGTGTGCGTTGCAGCAGGCTGGGTCCTCGATTAATCATGTCCTGCAACTCTTCAGGATTGCTGGAGCGGTTGAGCGCCGTTTGCAGCGCAATTTGCTTGCTGAAGTAAAGTGACGCCAGCGATTGGTTGAAGGTCTGCATTCCAAATTTTTCCTGACCTGTCTGCATCGACGAGTAAATCTGATGAATCTTATCCTCGCGAATCAAGTTGCGAATGGCCGCATTGGGTATAAGAATTTCCATGGCCATGGCTCGTCCTGACCCGGAAGCTTTGGGCAGGAGAGCTTGGCAAAGAATGCCTTCCAGGACCAGGGAGAGCTGAGCGCGAATCTGAGACTGCTGATGGGACGGAAAAACATCAATGACGCGGTTAATCGTCGATGAGGCTGAGTTAGTATGCAACGTTCCGAAGGTCAAATGTCCCGTCTCGGCTATACGCAGCGCTGATTCGATGGTCTCGAGGTCCCGCATTTCACCGATCAGAACGACATCAGGATCTTGACGTAAAGCCGCTCTCAAAGCATTTGCAAACGAACGGGTATCGGCGTGCACTTCTCGCTGGTTAACCAAGCAACTCTTATGTCCGTGGAGATACTCGATGGGGTCCTCGATAGTGACAATATGATCATGACGCTCGGTGTTGATCTTGTCGAGCATAGCCGCCAAGGTCGTCGATTTCCCACTCCCGGTAGGCCCTGTGACCAAGACAAGGCCCCGAGGTTTATCACAAAGAGTTTTTACGACAGGCGGAAGTGATAATGCGTCAAAGTTTTTTATCTCATATGGAATAGACCGGAAGACAGCTCCCACAGCTCCTCGCTGATTGAAAATATTTCCTCGAAATCGAGAAAGGCCCTTAATACCAAAGGAAAAGTCAATCTCCAGGTCCTCTTCAAAACGATGCTTTTGAGTATCTGTCAGCACGCTGTAAGCCAACTGTTTCGTGTCGGCGGCCGTCAGCGCGGGGCATTCGGTCAGTGGCTTGAGATGTCCGTCCACGCGCACCTGCGGCGGTGTATTGGTCGTCAGATGCAGATCCGACGCCCCCATTTCTGTCATCTTTTTTAAGAGCTCACTCAAAGACAGCGTTGCCATTTACACATTCCTTTCGTTCGGTGTTATTTCACCGTCTCCCTTAGAACTTCTTCAAGAGTAGTCACCCCGTCCCGTAGCTTCTGCAGCCCACTGGCACGAAGTGTAATCATTCCATGCTCAACGGCTTTCTTCTTCAATTCAAGTGAGGAAGCCCCAATCAAAATGAGTTCGCGTAAGTCATCATTTATTTCCATCACTTCGTATAATCCGACGCGCCCCTTGTATCCAGTCCCATTGCAAGTGGGACATCCTTTTCCACGATAAGTGGCCAGCTTCTTAGCTTCAGTGGGAGAGAACCCTGCATCAATCAAAGTTTGTGCCAGGGTGCTGACTTCCTCTTTGCATTCTTTACAAACGCGGCGAATCAAACGCTGGGCACAAATCAAATGGACCGAGGTTGCTACTAAGAAAGGCTCAATGCCCATGTTCATGAGACGGCTGATAGTGGAAGGAGCGTCATTGGTATGCAGGGTGCTGAGCACCAGATGTCCCGTCAATGCCGCTTTAATGGCAATCTCTGCAGTCTCAAAGTCGCGAATCTCACCCACTAAAATGATATTGGGATCTTGTCGCAAAAAAGCCCGCAAGGCAGCCGCAAAATTCAGACCGATCTGTTCCTTCATTTGAACCTGATTGATCCCCGGAACATTGAACTCCACCGGATCTTCCGCCGTCATAACATTGGTATCGATCTTGTTCAATTGCGCTATCGACGAATAGAGAGTGTTGGTTTTCCCGCTTCCTGTAGGCCCCGTGACCAGAACCATCCCATAGGGTTTAAGAATCGCACTCTCAAACTTTTTCAGTGACTCAGACTCAAACCCGAGCCTGGTCATGTCCAGCATCAGATTATCTTTGTCCAACAGGCGGAGGACCACTTTTTCCCCATATAGGGTTGGCAGAACTGAAACACGGAAGTCGAGGTCTTTGATTTTTCCGTCGTTTTTCATTTTCACTTTGATTCTTCCGTCTTGGGGTAGACGTTTCTCAGAAATATCCAACTTGGACATAATCTTGATACGGGAGGTGATGGCATCTTTAAGCTTGAGAGGGGGATTCATGATGTTGTACAACACTCCGTCAATCCGAAATCGGACGCGAAACTCCTTCTCGTAAGGTTCGATGTGGATGTCACTCGCTCCACGTTTTAGAGCGTTGGAAAGAATCAAATTGACAAGTTTTATGATGGGAGCTTCTTCGGCTGCCTGCTCCAATCCTTCAAGATCGATCGCTTCTTCTTCAGAGGCCAACTCCAGCGAAGTGTCGTCTCCATCCAGCTTCTGGTCAATAACGGCAATGTCTTCCATCACCTTCTTAAGTTCGATGGCGTGCGTTGAGCCATAATATTTATCGATGGCCTCCCGGATGGCCGTTTCGGACGCGACTACAGGTTCGATGTTGAAACCCGTCATGAACTTAATATCATCCATCGCGAAGACGTTGGTGGGATCAATCATCGCTATGGTGAGAGTCGATCCCACTCGGCTCAGAGGAAGGATTTGATACTTCTGAGCAGTTTCGACCGGAATTAATTTGACGATCGATGGGTCTATATCAAAAAAGGATAGGTTTATGGAAGGAACTCCATATTGACGTGAGAGGATGGCGGTGATCTCGTCGTCGGTTACGAAGCCTAACCTGATTAAGCAATTTCCGAGCCTGCCTCCGTTCACCCGCTGATACTCGAGCGCCTCTTTAAGCTGCTGTTGGCTAATGAGGTTTTCTTTGACGAGCAGATCTCCTAATTTTGATGACATCGGTAGAATCTCCCAGTGAAATTCTCGGCAATATGGGAATTAACATTATTGAAATTTGATAAGAACTGACAAAAATTGTAGGGCCTCATGCTAATGACCGCAAAGCATTTTGTCAAGATTAGGGGCCCATGCCAGTGTGCGTTAGATATGAGAATGGGATGAAGTAGCACGGCCTCAATCTGAATGAGTATGTAAGAGTCTAAAGAGGGTATTCGACCCAATTTGCCCTGGGTTCAGCTGATTGGTGATTATTCCGAAAGGGCTTAGTACAGAGCACGACATGATAGAGATCGCTTTCGGTAAAAACCCTCGGACAGGTTAGAAAAAAAGCATCGATGTTGCTGTTTTTGGTAGGGCGTTGATAGTTGGCTGTAGTAGAATTTTAGGTTTCCACAATACGGTCTGCTGGAACGAACTATGAATTCAAACAGGAGCGACAAACGAAGGCTCGTTATCATTTCTCTCTCGATACTCGTTTCCGTTCTTTTAGTTTTCGCCGTCATCCAGCAGGCCTTCGATCTCAATCCTTTTTTGGGTGCTCCCGAGCGCCAAACTTCCCTTTTACTTTGGGCACTCAGCTCGTTGAATGTAGTCCTCCTCGCCATCTGCAGCCTGATTCTTTTGCGAAACCTGCTGAAACTTTATTTTGAACGCAAAAGCCAGCAGCTTGGCTCGAAGTTCCGAACCAAGCTGGTCCTGGCATTTTTGGGGTTGTCCTTTATTCCGGTTATTTTCATGTCCTTCTTTGCTTATTTCTTACTGAACCGAAACGTGGACAAATGGTTTAGTGAACCTATCGATCGCGCGCTCGGCAACGTAGAGGAGCTCGTCCGACAGGTTCGCAACGACTCCAACACCAATGCAACTCAAGGTGCCAGGTACCTGGCCAATCATTCAGCTCTCAGGAAATTCTTAGCATCTCAAACTAAGGCGAATTTCGCTGAATTGAGAAATACTGCCAATGATTTGGATCTTGCACTGATTCTGGTTTCCGACAAATTCAATAACCCTTTATATGTGTATAAGCAAAATGAGTTTTATCCCCGCAGCCATCCTGATTTCAGGAAAACCACCGAAAGGTTGGGTTTGGTCGATTGGAAGGAAGGGAAGCCCCAATTGGCTCCTGCCGTCTTTGACAGGATCATTAGGAACCCCGACAAACGTGAGGCAACGATAACAACGGTTGATGAGGAGGGAAAGGACATCATACTCGCCGGAGAAATCGTCCACGCGGAAGATTTACAGCCTCTTGCCAACATCATTATTGCCTATCAAATCCCGGGCGATATTCTCAAACTGGCCAATCAGATCTCCCAATCCAACAAATATTACAAAACCTGGTCCACTAATCGTAAGGTCATCCGAAGCAATTATCTGCTCTTGCTGGGGCTGATTACTTTGCTCATTCTGTTTGCAGCCGTATGGATCGGTCTGTATCTTTCCAAAAGGATTACTATCCCCATTCGCGCTCTGGCAGAGGCCTCCAATGAAGTTTCGAAGGGAAATCTTCTCCACCAGGTGAATTGCCCCGCCGACGACGAACTGGGCATCCTGGTTTCCTCTTTCAATCGAATGACTGCTCAGCTTCACGAGAGTTCCAAGAAATTGGAACAAACAAACCGGGATCTGCAAAATTCCAATCAGGCTCTGGAAGAGAAGAGAAGATATACAGAAACGGTTTTGGAAAACATCCCAACGGGAGTCATCTCCGTCGCCCCAGACCATTGCATCAGCAAAATGAACAAGGCAGCTCAAGAAATGTTGGCATGCACCCTTTCGAATGACCGGCTCCGTATTGATGAAGTCTTTCAGCCGGGAGATACTGGCGAAATTAGAACCCTTCTTGAAAAGGCGTCCCGAGTAGGGATTGCAACCAAGGATCTCACTCTGCGTTTGCGAGGGCGCAATCTTTACGTTGAGGTCACCATTAACTCATTGGATGCTACCAATAACCCCTCCCAGGGGGTTGTGATGGTACTGGAGGACCTTACGGAAGTCTTGAAAGCACAGAAAGCGAATGCCTGGCGTGAAGTGGCGCGTCGCATGGCTCATGAGATCAAGAACCCACTCACCCCAATTCAATTGTCCGCCGAGCGGCTCTTAAAAAACTATCTGAAGCCACAATCGGACCCTTTGCTTCCCCTTCCCACAGCCAATCCAGGTTTTGATAGAATTCTTAAGGAATGTGTTCAAACCATTACTCAGGAAGTGGCCACTCTCAAAGGAATGGTAGACGAGTTCTCGCGCTTTGCGCGACTTCCTGCAGCTAACCTGGTTTCGTGTAATCTGAATACGATCATTGAGAATACGCTTACCTCTTACAACGGACGGTTTGAAGGAATTAGGGTCACAAAAGTGCTTTCCCCAGCCCTCCCTGAAATTAAACTCGATCCGGAGCAGTTCAAAAGAGTGTTTGTCAACCTTTTTGACAATGCTCTGGAAGCCATGGACCACTCCAGCCAGAAGGAGCTTTCGATTCTCAGCAGTTTCTATCCCAATAAGGAGACAATTCAGATTGTCGTAAAGGATACAGGCCAGGGTATCTCTCCTGCCGACAAAGAGAAGCTATTTCTGCCCTACTTTTCAACTCGCAAGCAAGGGACCGGGTTGGGTCTGGCTATTGTCAGCCGGATTGTGGCCGACCATAAGGGTTATATCCACGTCGAAGATAATGTCCCCTCCGGCGCTAGCTTTGTCATAGAGATTCCTACCCGATAAAATAATGCCTGGAGGGAAGAAAGCGGATTGGGTTTCGAGAAGCGTTTCACCAGACTTTCCGTAACCAATTCTTAATTCGTTGGCCGCCCCATGTTGATTTCCGAATTTCAAGTAATGAGCTGGAGTTAATGAACCTTGGCGCGAAATTCCATTTTACTGGTTGACGATGAAGTCGGGATTCGCGAGTCTCTGAGCGCAATTCTGACCGAAGAGGGGTTCAAGGTAGAGACAGCGAGCAGTGGGGAGGAATGCCTGGCTCTCTTGGAGAATAAGATTTTCGAGTTGATCTTGCTAGATATCTGGTTGCCAGGAATTGACGGTCTCCAAACTTTGGAGGCAGTGAAAAAAATGAAGATCGATTCGGCCGTTGTCATGATCTCCGGACATGGCACTATCGAGACCGCAGTAAAAGCCACTCGGCTGGGAGCGTTTGATTTCATTGAAAAGCCTCTTTCTATTGAAAAGACTCTCCTGGTCATGAAAAATGCCCTGGAAAACAAACATCTGCAAGATGAAAACAAGATTCTAAAATCCGAGTTAGGTGCTCGCTACAGGATTATTGGCAACAGCGTTCCAATGAAGGCACTAAGACAGCAACTGGCGATCGCTGCACCCACCAACGGCCGCGTCCTGATCTACGGTGAGAGTGGGACAGGCAAGGAATTGGTAGCTCACGCTCTTCACTATCAAAGCCTGAGGAGTTCCTCTCCCTTTGTTGAAGTGAATTGTGCGGCCATTCCTGATGAACTGATTGAGAGTGAGTTGTTTGGGCACGTCAAAGGAGCTTTCACGGGTGCTGCCAGTCACAAGGTGGGCAAACTGGAAAAGGCCGATGGTGGAACATTATTCTTGGATGAGGTGGGTGACATGAGCCTTAAGACTCAAGCCAAAGTGTTGCGGGCTCTGGAAGAACAACGTTTTGAACCTGTGGGCGCCTCCTCTCCTGTCACGGTTGATGTTCGAGTTATTGCCGCAACCAATAAGGACCTCGAGCAAGAAATGGAAAAAGGAAACTTTCGCGAGGACCTCTTCTATCGCTTGAATGTCATCCCTTTTCATGTCCCTTCGCTTCGAGAACGTGCCGAGGACATCCCGGTTCTCACGGAGTTCTTCATAAAGGAATTCTCTTCCTTATACGGGCGAAAGCCCAAGGAAATCAGTCAGGACGCCATGGAAGTTCTATTGCAATATCCATGGCCTGGAAACGTCCGCGAATTGAGAAACCTGGTGGAACGAATCGTAATTATGACTCCCTCCGTTAAAATAGAGGTGCGCCACCTCCCGCCGGTAGTTTTACAAAAGGGAACTGTCTTATTCGACGACCCCTCAGAGGCTAAAAGCTTGTCAGAAGCCCGCATTGCCTTCGACAGAGACTTCATACTTAAGAAGCTTGAAGAAAACAATGGAAATGTGTCTCGCACAGCCGAAGCTCTTGGAATCGAGAGGAGCCACCTCTATCGAAAATTGAAATCCTTGAAAATCAATTTTGAGCGGAACTAAACGCGTTTCTCGCCAAGGCTGCCAGCAGTCGGCAGCCTCCTCTTCCAGAACGGGATTGGGAGCAATGCAGCACGCCCCGCTTCACACACTGGAGAGTAGCACTCCGTACGATGTTGCCTGGGGTGCAATCCTCCGAGTTGACTGGGCGTTCCCGGAATGTCGGCTCCTGTCAACTTAAATCAAGAACCATTACCAAATGTCTTTGACTAAAATTACATTCCCTCTGTTTCTTCTCCTGTCTCAGTCTCTTGCCGCGCAGGAAAGCGCGCTTAGACGCCATGAGATGTTTCTTACCTATCTGAAAGAGACTGCCGCCAGGATCTCGTCTGAATCGTTGGTTCAATTTGAGAGTACAGAGGCTTGGGCGAAACAACGACCCATGTTGAAACGCAAATTGCTTTACATGCTGGGGCTCGATCCGCTACCGAAACGCACTCCGCTCAACGTGAAAATTACCGGAACGCTTCAACGGGCTAATTACAGGATAGAGAAGCTCGTGTTCCAAAGTCTGCCGGGCCTTTATGTGACTGGCAACTTTTATGTTCCCATGAGGCCTGTCGGGCTTCTTCCTACAATTCTCTATGTCTGCGGACACTCTCCCCATCCGCTGGGCGCAAAATGGAGTTATCAGGACCGCGCAGTCTGGTTTGCCTCCAATGGTTACGCCTGTCTGGTTCTGGACACGCTTGAATTCGGCGAGGTGGCGGGCATCCATCACGGCATCCACGACTTAAATATGTGGAACTGGTTGTCGCTGGGATACACTCCAGCAGGAACTGAAGTATGGAATGCCATACGAGCTCTGGATTATTTGGAGACGCGACCCGAGGTCGATAAAGGCCGTATTGGAATGACTGGCATCTCTGGCGGCGGAGCTGTGACTTGGTTCACTGCCGCAGTCGACGAAAGAATTGCCGTAGCGGCTCCGGTCTGCTCCACTTATACCCTGGGTTCACAGGCAGCCCATTGGGTCGCCGCCGGCCAATGTGACTGCATCTATTTCCATAACACTTACCTCGAGGATTTCCCCAGCGTTGGTGCGCTAATCGCACCGCGGCCATTGATCATTTTAAGTGGTAGAAAGGACCCGGACTTTCCGCCCGATGGATATCATGAGGTGTTCCGCCAAGTGAAAAGAATTTATGACCTCCATGCGGGACTCAATGCAAGCTCCGACCGGGTCAAGGAGGTCGACGACGATGTTGGACATAGCGACATTCCGCTTTTCCTCAAAGAGGCCCGGGAATGGATGAACCGGTGGCTTAAGAAAGGCAACCCTTCTTACAGCGAAGGACAATTCGAAAAAGAAAAGGCCGAAGACCTGGCCGTCCTGTCTAAGCTGCCTTCAGATGCCATCAATTACAAGATCCACAACCTGCTTACTTCTCCTGCCCCCCTCAGGACTTGGACTTCGCAGGCCCAGTGGGAGCGCCGTCGCCAAGAGTTATTAGAGCGGCTTAAGGACAAAGTCTTCCGCTGGTTCCCTCGAAAAAAGGACGCCTTTCAAACCAACGTTATTCGTAACAGCGGAGGCTGGGCAGCTCTCTATGCCGACTACAAAGAGGTTGAATTCAGCAGTGAGCCAGGCGTTAAGGTTAGTGCCCGACTCCTTGTGCCTAAGGACCGTTCGAAAAAGTTTCCTGTTCTCATCTACGTCAAGCGTCCCGGCGATTCCATCTATCCCCTCGACCTCGATGAACTCTTGCCCCTGCTGGGTCGATACACCATTTTGATCTTTAATCCGCGACTAACCGAACATCCAGTGAGCGCCTTCGAATATGCCGAGATCCAACGAACCGCCTCCTGGATAGGGCGGACCGTCGCTTCTATGCAAGTCTGGGACATTATGCGCGCCATCGAATGGATGACTGAGGAAGAGAAGATCTCTTCCCCCATTTCTCTTTATGGAAAGGGAGACATGGGAATTCTGACGCTTTATGCGGGCCTTTTCGATGAGCGGGTCCAGCAAGTGATTCTTAACGATCCTCCAGGTTCTCACTGGCGGGGGGCAGCGCTCCTCAATGTCCTGCGTGTTTCCGACATCCCTGAAGTAGCAGGGGCTTTTGCTCCCCGACGGATAGTTTGCCTGACCGGGTTTCCTGAGGCGTTCAATTATACTCGTCGGATTTATAAACTCTTTGGGCAGGAAACCCATTTTGCTGAGGCAGGCAGTCTGCCTGAGGCCTTGCAGGCCTGGAATTATTAGACGGTTAGGCTGGGCATTACGACCTACACGGGAGTCGTATCCGTGACCGTGCGTTTTGCGGGGATCAAGGGCGAAAGCTCCTGCATCAAGCGTGGAAATTTTAGTTCCCCGAAGGGGATTGATAGTCTAACCGGGCGGTTGCTTGTCAAACGCACTGGCCTGGGGGCCGCCGCGTAGCGACGGTTGATTTTAGCCCGGTCTTTTCAAGGCCAGGCAGGGGCGTATCATCTGTCGACCCCGTCGCGAGCGACGTCTGAATCAGCGGTCGGAGACTTTAGCAATGGCTAACACCTATAGCTCGCTCTATTTCCAGATCATCTTCAGCACCAAGAATCAATCGTCGCTGACGCGAGGCGGTAAACGGTTGCTTACCTTGGCCCAGCCTTGAAAGGCCGGGCTATAATCAGCATGCCGCTAGGCGGCATAATCAAGGGCGAAGCTCTTGTCTGGTTAGAGGTGGAATGATGCAACTCTTTCCCTTGTTGCTGGTGGTTTTGGTCTTTTTGCAGTCCAGCAGATCAACAACCCCGTCCAGCGAAGCACAGAGCTGGTTTCAACAGGCCCAGCAACATTTCGAGAAACAAGAATGGGAGAAGTCTCGAGCGGCTGCAATGAAAGCCTTAGAAATTAACCCGGCTCTGGCAGATGCAGAAGTTTTGCTCGGCTTAGTGGCCACTGCCCAGGCACAGCTCCAGGAGGCCGAAAAGCATCTTCTGCGGGCCGTTTCTCTCCAACCTCGGAATGATCGCGCTCAAGGCTACCTGGGATCGGTATATCTTCAGCAAAAGCGTTTCGCGGAAGCCAGCCATGCTTTTCAAACAGTGCTGAAGCTTAACCCAAGGAATCAATCGGCAAGTTATAATCTAGGGCTCATTGCGCTAATTCAAGAGAGGCCTGCGGAAGCTCTCCCCTACTTCGAAAAGGTGCATCAGACCGATCCATCGGACGCAGCGGCGTTGATTGGAACGTTGGAAAGTCAACTCCTGCTCCAGCGCGAACCCGAGGCCCGGCTTTCTACCCGAAAACTGCAGGCTTTACTCAAACCCCAGGACCCGCGTTTTTTTCAGGTCTCTACCCTCTTCGCTCTGCATGGAGAATTTACTTCCGCCATTCCTCTTATGGAGCAGGTCCGGCAAGTATTCCCACAATCCTACGATGTGAGCTACTATTTAGCTTTAGCTTATTTTCGCTCGAAAAATCCGGACAAAGCTGCGGAAGCCTTGCAATCTCTGCTTTCGCA
>Ga0066710_100001418_pt1 | contig 17882 bp, 15 predicted proteins | sample GraSoiAngelo_159_FD_79666 | JGI IMG/M metagenome (GOLD analysis project Ga0066710, IMG submission 79666) | Grasslands soil microbial communities from the Angelo Coastal Reserve, California, USA - 14_1009_16_40cm | ecosystem: Environmental > Terrestrial > Soil > Grasslands | place: USA... | reverse complement strand
GCCCCCGCCTCCCATCATGCCGCTCCCGCCGGTGCCGATCCCGCTGTCGATCACCGGCAACGAGGTTCGGGGGACGATCGACTTGCCCGGGGACATCGGCGCCGACCTGACCATCTCCTTCGAAGACGTCATCGGGCTCACGTCGACGGCCCTGGAAGCGTCGGCGACCCTCGTGAACCCGGTCGACCCGACGCTCATCGGCCGGCTCCCGGCGTCGGTCGGCGTGCCGGCAGCCTTCCCCGTCCTCGTGCAGATCGGTCCCAGCGCCTCGAGCGCCCTGACCTTCTCCGGCATATACCGGATCTCGTTCCACACCCATAACCTCCAGCTCGACCCGGCCCTGCCCCTGTCCCTGCTCAAGGCCCCCGACGGCGGCGCGTTCCAGGACATCACGAGAGCGGAGGGGCGCGGTAGTTACCGCGACGATGGAGACGGAGGAGGTTTCTCCGAGTTCCTGATCGTCGTCGACTCCCGGCCGATCGACACCGTCATCGCCGGCAAGTTCATCGATCTCCAGGCGATCCTCAACGACCCCGTCATCGCCGCTTCGATCTCGCCGGCGGTTCTCACCAACCTGCAATCGCTTCTTTCCCAGGCCCTGACCCTCTACCAATCGGGCTCGATCTGGTCGGCCATGGCCACGATGCACGCGTTCTCGCTGTACGTGAAGGCCCACAGCGGGGAGGAGATCCCCGACGTCTGGCGGGCCAACTGCAACACCGTCGTCAACGTCGCCGGTCTGCTGCGGACCGGCGCGGACACGCTCAAGTTCAGCCTCGATCGCAAGTTGAGCCATTAATCAGGCCTGAGGCACGAGATGCCCGCCAAGCTGACGCTCCATCCGCCACAGCGCGCCTCCCGGTTCCTGGTGGTCCGGGACGGCGAGAGCCTCCTGATCGGACGCGATCCCGCTTGCGGCCTCGTGCTCGAGGACACGCGCGTGTCGAAGCGTCACGCCCAATTGAGCTGGAACGGCCACGGGTGGACGCTCGAGGACCTCGACAGCAAGAACGGCACCACCGTCAACGGCGAGCCTGCCCGCGGCGCCGAGCTGCGGGACGGGGACCGCATCAGCTTCGGCGGCCTGACGGGCCGCTTCGAGCCGCTGACCGCCGCGCAGGCGGCCACCCTCGATACCGACCGCCTGGCGCGGATCCAGACCTCGGCCCAGATGCGGCGGCGGCTGACCGCCGAGGCGGAGCCGGTGGATCTCCTGCTGCGCTTCCTGGAGTCGGCCATGCAGCTCACGCGGACCGAGCGCGGCTTCATGCTGATGATGTCTGCCGACGGAAAGCTCCGGGCCGAGGTCGCGGCGGGGCTGTCGCCGGAGGCGGTCCGGGACGAGCGCTTCCGCGGAAGCGTGGGCGCGGTGCGGCAGGCCCTGGTGACCGGAGGACCGGTCGTCCTCTCCGACGTCCGGGCCGATCCCGCTCTCGGGAAGCGCCCGAGCGTCGTGTCCCTCGGCATCGGCTCCCTCGCCTGCGTGCCTCTCCGTCACGACGGCAGGATCCTGGGCGTGATCTACGTCGATAGCCGCAAGCTCGGCCCGACGTTCACCCAGCTCGACCTCGACATCCTCGAGAACATGGCCGACCACATGGGGGCGATCCTCGCCGGAACGACGCCGTCCCGCGACGCCCGCTCCACCCTCGCTCCCGAGGACGCCCTGGTGGCGCAGCTCCAGCAGCGCATCGAAGAGCTGCTGCCCGCCATTTGATGCTGCGCCTGGTGAACGAAGGCTCCAGGCTCCCCCGGCCGGATCCACCGGACACGGACACGAACCTCGATCTCGCCCGCCGCCTCGCCCCGGGCACGGTGGTGGCGGGGCGCTACCGCATCCTCGGCCCGCTCGGCGTCGGGGGGATGGGCACCGTCTACAAGGCGCGGGACGAGGAGCTGGGCGTCGACATCGCGCTCAAGGTCCTCCGCCCCGACCTGGGGACGGACCCGGAGTGGATCGAGCGGTTCCGGAGGGAGCTGGTGCTCGCGCGCGAGGTCACCCACAAGAACGTGGTTCGCATCCATGACATCGGTGAGAGCGAGGGGCTGCGCTTCCTGACCATGCGGCTCGTCGAGGGGCGCTCGCTCCTCGACGTCCTGGAGAAAGACGGGCCGCTCCCCGTCGAGCGAGCCCTGCCCATCTTCCGGCAGGTCGTCGAGGCGCTGCAGCAGGCCCACGACGCGGGGATCGTCCACCGCGACCTCAAGCCCGGCAACATCCTCCTGTCGGCCGACGACACCGCCTTCATCACGGACTTCGGCGTGGCGCGCTCCCTGACGCGGGACCGCATGACACGGGCCGGAGCCGTCGTGGGGACGCTCGACTATCTCTCGCCCGAGCAGGTGGCCGGGGAGCCGGCCGACGCCCGCAGCGACATCTACGCCCTCGGGCTCGTCCTCTTCGAGATGCTCACGGGCCAGCTGCCGTTCCGGGCCGCCTCGCGGGCCGAGACGCTGGCCCAACGGATCACGGCCCGGGCCCAGGACATCGCGGAGACCGGGATCCACGTGCCGGCCCACGTCCGCCGGCTCGTGCGGCGCTGCCTGGAGCGCAGCCCGGCCCGCCGGTACTCGAGCACACGCGAGGTTCTGGCCGAGCTCGACGCGCGGCGGGCGGGGCTGCTCGACCGGCTGCCGCCCCACAGCGCGCTGCTCCTCGTTCTCCTGCTCGCGGCGGCCGGAGGCGGGGTGGCGTACCGGCATTGGGCGGCGCGGCCGGCCGCGGGCGGCGCCCCGCCGCCCGCGTCCGCGCCGACCGGGGTCGCCGTCCTGCCCCTGGCCGACCAGACCGGCGATCCCGCCCTCGCCTGGACGGCCAACGGCATCGCCGAGACGCTGGCGGCCGACCTCGCGGAGAGCCCGCAGCTGCGCATCTCCGATCCGTCGCGCGTCCTGCGCACCCTGCGCGACCTCCAGATGGCCGGCCCGCCGGGCGACGAGGCCTCGCTGCGGCGGCTGGCGGACCTCCTCGACGTGGGCCGTCTCGTCACCGGCACGGTGCGGCGCGCCGGACCCACGCTGCGCGTGGACCTGCGCGTCGCGTCCGTCGGCGACGTCGGCGGGCTCGAGACGCGGACGATCGGCGCCGAGACCACCGACGCCGGCGCCCTGTTCCGGATGGTCGCCGACCTCGGCGAGCGTCTCCGGTCGGAGCTGGGAGCGCCGGCGGCCCCGGCCGCCATCGCGTCCGAGCCCCAGGCGGCCTCGCTCGACGCCGCCAAGGCCTATCGCGAAGGACGGGAGTTGCTCCTCGCCGGCAACTCCGTCGAGGCCGCCCCGGCCTTCGAGCGGGCGGTCGCCGCCGACCCGCGCTTCGCTCCCGCGCTGCTCGGCCTCGCCGAGGCCGACCAGGCCCTCGGTTATCAGGACAAGGCGGTGTCCGCGGCCGAGAGGGCCGCCGAGGCCGTGGGCTCGAGCCAGACACGCCTCGCCTGGCGCATCCGGGCGCGCCTGGCGCTCCTGCGCGGGCAGCCCGCCGAGGCGGAGAAGGCGTATTCCGAGCTGGTCCGGCGCTATCCGAACGACACCGAGGCCCTCTTCGACCTCGCCACGGCCCAGACGAGCCAGGGCGCCGTCGCCAAGGCGGTCGAGACGCTGGGGCGCTTCACCGAGCGGGACAAGGGGGATGCGCGGGCCTGGTTCCTGCTCGGCAAGGACATGATCCAGGCGGGAGACGCGCGCAAGGCCGTGGGCGACCCGCTCGTGCGCGCGCTGGCCCTCATGACGCAGCTCGGCAACGAGCAGGGCCAGGGCGACGTGCTCAACGCCATGGGCGTCGCCCACCAGCGCCTCGGAGAGTATCCCCAGGCCCTCGCCCGGTACGGCGAAGCGGCGGTGATCCGGAGGAAGATCGGCGACGCGCGCGGGACGGCGGTGAGCCTGAGGAACCGGGCGGGGATCCAGCGCGCGATGGGGCGCTTCGCCGAGGCCGAGCCCGACCTCAAGGCCGCCCGCGACATCTTCACCAAGATCGGCGACCGCAAGGGCGTGGCCGACATCTGGAACGACTTCGGCGCGCTGTACGAGGGGCGCGGAGAGTACGCCCTGGCCCAGAAGGCCTACCAGGAGGCCCTCCAGATGCGCCGCGACCTGGGCGACGAGCAGCAGCTCGCGCAGAGCTACGACAACGTGGGCTACGCCTTCTTCGTCCAGGGCGAATACGACAACGCGCTCGCCTACTGGCGGCAGGCCCTCGACCTCCGCCGGAAGATCGGCGACAAGCGAGGCATCGTCCTCTCCACGCAGAACATGGGCTTCCTCCAGACGGCCCAGGGCCGCTGGCCGGAGGCCCTGAAGTCGTTCCTCGACGCGCTCGAGAAGGCCCGCGACATCGGCTCCACCAAGGCGCTCGCGGTGTCCAACGGCAACATCGGCCTGCTCCATCAGTACGAGGGCCGGTACACCGCCGCCCTCTCGGCCTACGAGGAGGCCCTGAAGATCATCAAGGGCCTGGATGACAAGCGCGGGCTGGCCGAGTTCACGATCAAGGAAGCGGCGGCTCTCGTGGAGCTGGGCCGGCTGGACGAGGCCAACGGCAAGCTCGACGCGGCCGGGCCCTGGGTGCGCGAGACGGGGAACCAGGAGCAGTCGGCGGACTACCAGGCCGCGCTCGGCGACTGGCACCTGGCCCGGGGGGAGGCCGAGGCCGCTCGCCGGGCCTTCGAGCGGGCGGTGGAGCTGGCGACGGCGAGCGGGAGCCGTCCGGCGCTGCTGCGCGCCCAGATCGCCCGCGACGCGGCGCTGGTGGCGCTCGGAGACGCGAAGGCGGCGGCGCCCGACCTCGCCACCGTCGTGCTCAAGGCGGACGCCCTCGGCAACGCGCTCCTGCGCATCCGGGCCGCCGAGGCGCTGGCCCGCGCGGAGCTGGCCCGGGGCCGGCTGCGCGAGGCGGGGGATTCGGCCCGGCGGGCGCTCGAGGTCGCGCAGCGTTGCGGCTGGGAGGCCGGGCTCTACCGGCTCCACGCGCTCCAGGGACGGATCCGCGAGAAGCAGGGCGACGCGGCCGGGGCGGCCGCCGCGTTCCAGGAGAGCGCGCGGCGCATCGCGCACCTGCGGGACGGGCTGGACGCCGAGACGCGCTCCTCCTTCGACGGCCTGGCCTCCGTGCGCGAGGTCCAGGCCTGGCTCTCCGCACATCCTCAAGCAGCTGGGGGGCGCTAGCGGCGCGCCCCTTGAACCCCCGCGCGCTTGGCGGGAGTGAATCCCGCTTCGCGCGCAGCCGTTGCTACAGCTTCAGGTCCCACGTCTCGCCCACCAGGTCGTGGCCGAAGCTGTGGTGCTTCTCCTCGTGGACGAGCCGGAAGCCGGCCTGCTGGTAGATGTGGCGGGCGGCCCGCAGCACGCTGTTCGTCCACAGCGTGATCTTCCCGTAGCCGGCCTGCCGCGCGAAACGGACGCATTCGCCCACCAGGCGGGTCCCGATCCCCATCCCGCGCGCCCGGGGCTCCACCAGCATCAGCCGCAGCCGGGCCACCGTCCGCGACTGCTTCACGAGGAACACGGAGCCGACGACCTCGCCGTCCATCTCCGCCATCCAGCAGCGCTCCCGCTTCGGGTCCAGCTTCTTGACGAACCGGGCCACGATCTCCGCCACCAGCGCCTCGAAGCGCTCGTCCCAGCCGTACTCCTGGGCGTAGAGCACGCCGTGCCGGTGGACGACCCAGCCCATGTCGCCCGGCTGGTGGGAGCGCAGCAGGTAGGGCGAGGCGGGCCCGGCCGGCCGGGGCGCCCCGAGCAGCTCCTCGATGGCGCCCATCGCGTCGATGAGGCGGCGCTGGGCGGACGCGGGGAGCCGGCCGAGCATGGTGCCGACCTCGTCGCGTGAGCGCTCGTCCAGGCTCGCGAAGGCCGCCCGCCCCCGCCGGGTGAGCGAGAGCAGGCCCTGCCGGCCGTCGTCTGGCGAGGGCCGGCGGTCCACGAGCCCGCCCCGGCGGAAGCCGCGCAGGATGCGGCTCAGGTAGCCGCCGTCCAGGCCCAGCTCCCGGCCCAGCGTGGAGGCGGTGGGGGCGGCCCGGTGGGCGATCTCGTAGAGCACGCGGGCCTCGGTGAGCGAGAAGGGGCTGCGGAGGAGCCCCTCCTGCAGCAGGCCGATCTGGCGGGTGTAGAAGCGGTTGAAGCGCCGCATCACGTCCACCCGGGCCGGGGGAGCGATCTCGGGCATGGAAGCCTCCGGAGGAGCAGCCTCTCCGAGATGACTGCCTTTGTCAACTATATAGATGCCTAAGTCAAGTATGTATCGGACCGAGGTCAGCCGATGAGCCCGCGGCAGCGGAGCGCCCGATTCCCTCGGGCGCGCAGCGACATGGGGGGAGCGCCTCAGGTCGTTATGCGGACGTTCCCGCCCCGCGCCGCGTGGCGGATCTTCTGCAGGACGAGCGTCTCCAGCTCCCGGAAGCGCTGGGTCGTCTTGAGGTCCTCGGTGCGGTGCAGCGGCAGGTCGACGGTGATCTCCTCCACGATCGTCCCCGGGCACGCGGAGAGGATGTGGATCTTGTCGGCGAGGTACACCGCCTCCGGGATGTCGTGGGTGACGAAGAGGATCGTGCCCTCGATCTCCTCCCACAGCTCGTTGATGAGGTTCTGCATGCCGAGCCGGGTCTGGACGTCGAGGGCGCCGAAGGGCTCGTCCATGAGGATGATCTGCGGCTTGACGGCCAGCGTCCGGGCGATCGCCACCCGCTGCCGCATCCCGCCCGAGAGCTGGTTCGGGTACTTCTTCTCGGTGCCCTCGAGCCCCACCTTCTTGATCCAGGAGCGGGCCACCTTCTCCCGCTCGGCCCGGGGCACGCCGCGCAGCTTCAGCCCGAAGGCCACGTTGTCGAGCACGGTCAGCCACGGGTAGGAGCTGTAGCCCTGGAAGACCATGCCCCGGTCGGGACCCGGGCCGGCGATCGGCTTGCCGCGCAGCAGCGCCTGGCCGGCGGTGGCCGGGAAGAGGCCGGCGACGATGTTGAGGATGGTGCTCTTGCCGCAGCCGGAGGGGCCGAGGAAGACCCGGAACTCCCCCACCCCCGGCTCGTCGCGCACGGTGAGGTTCACGTCGCGCACGGCCTCGAAGGCGCGCCCGTCGGGATTGACGAAGGTCTTGGAGACGTTCTTCAGCTCCAGGACGTTGGGGCTCTCCGCCTCCGCGGCCGGCATGCCCGCCGTCAGCTCTTCCAGGCGAACAGCTCCTTGTTCGCCACCCGGATCATCCAGTCCGTCACCACCCCGATGAACAGGATCACCAGCACGCCGGCGAAGATCTGGTCCACGTGCGAGCGCTTGCCGGCCACCGTGATGATGTGGCCGAGGCCGTAGCGCGCGTTCACGATCTCGGCCAGGATCACGTACGTCCAGCCGATCCCGTTCATCACCCGCAGCGCCTCCCCGATCGCGGGCAGGCTGCCCGGCACCAGCACGTGGCGCACGAGCTGCCAGCGCGAGGCGCCGAGGGTCGTCGCCGTCTGGAGGTAGACGTCGTCCACGTTCTCCACCGCCTCCACGACCAGCGGGAGCAGGTACACGAAGATGCCCACGAAGAGCAGCATGACCTTCATGGTCTCCTCGATGCCGAACCAGACGAGGAAGAGCGGGACGAGGGCGGAGATGGGCAGGAAGCGCAGCGGGTCCACGAGGGGGGCGAGGAAGTGCTTCAGGGGGGGAAAGGTGCCCATGAGCAGGCCGAGCGGGACGGCCACCAGGGCCGAGAGCACGAAACCCATGCCCACCCGGTAGAGGCTCCAGGCCGCGCTGCGCACGAGCGCTTCCTCGAAGTGCAGGACCGGGAACGCCTGCACGACCTCGGTCGGCGAAGGCAGGATCACGGCCGGGATGATCCCCCCGTAGGACAGCACGCACCAGGCGCCGAGGAAGCTCAGCAGCCCGGCCAGGGCCAGCGCGCGGGCCTTCTTCCGGGGGACCGGCTCGCGCACCTCCATCAGCGCGGAATGACCTCGAAGTCGGTGCGCCGGTTCTTCGCCCGCCCCTCGTCGGTGTCGTTGCTCGCCACCGGCTTGCTGGGGCCGTTGCCCACCACCTCGAACTTGTTCCGCTCGAAGCCCTTCGAGACGAGGTAGCGGGCCACCGCGTCCGCCCGCGCGCGGGAGAGGCGCTGGTTGGAGTCGGGGTTGCCCACGTTGTCGGTGTTGCCCGCGATCCGCATGTACGCGCCGCCGAAGGTCGCGGCCAGGTCCACGACCTGGGTGTCGAGCACCGCCTTGACGTTCTCGTCGAGGGTGGACGAGCCGGTGGGGAAGTAGATGGAGACGGTCTTGGTGAGGATGGGCTCCGCCTTCGTCCGGGGCGGCGCCTTGAACTCGAACTCCGGCCGGGCCGCCCCCGCCTCGGGGAAGTACTCGGCCGCGCCCTCCAGGAAGCGCGTGTCCACCGTCTGGTAGGCCGGGTACACCTGGCTGATCTTCCCGATCTTGCGCCAGATGTTCTGGGCCGTCTGGTAGATGCTCTGGTAGTTGACGAGCGAGCCCTGGGGGTTGAAGAACGCGCGGTTCTCGGCGTAGTCGGGCAGCTTCACGTCCTCCAGCATCCCCTTCGCGTCGTCGAGGGTGTTCACGCCGGAGAGGCTCTTCTGCAGCAGCACGGCCGCCCGCTCCGGGTTCTTGTGGACCATGTCGACGCCGCGCAGCCACCCGCCCACGAAGCGGCGCACGTCCTCGGGGTGCTGCTGGAGGAAATCGCCCCGGGCCACGAAGATGTCGGCGATGAGGTTGGTCGCCTCCTTGGTCGAGGCCAGGATGTGGCCGCCGGCGCGCTCGCGAGCGGCCACGTAGACGTCCGGCGACCAGCTCACCGCGGCGTCGACCTGCCCCGCCTTGAAGACGTTGGCCGCGTCGACCGCGGAGTCGGTGAACTTCCAGTCCACGTCCCGGTTGGTGAGCCCGCCCTGGGTGAGGACGTAGAGGGCGAAGTAATGCGACGGCGTGGCCTCCGCGCAGGCCAGCTTCTTGCCCTTGAGGTCCTTGACGCTCTTGATCGAGGCGTCGACCGCGATGGCGTCTCCGCCCCGGCTCCAGTCGTACTGGATGATGGCCCGGGGCCCCAGCCGCGTGAGGCCGCCGTACTCGAGCGCGTAGGCGTCGACCGTGGACCACATGATGTCCACCCCGCCGCGGTCGCCCCCGGCCCGGAAGGCGTCCCGCGACTTGGTGAAGTCGTCGATCTGGAGCAGCTCGACCTGGACGCCGAAGTCCTTGTAGAACACGCTGTCCTTGTTGGGGGCCAGGCCGCCGTTGGCCATGATCCCGCCCGCGTAGCCGCCCCACAGGACGATGGCGACCTTGATCGGCCGGTTGAGCCGGGTCCCCCCGCCCAGGGAGGCGCCGGTGGTCGTGGCGCCGCCGGGCGCGGCCTCGTTCCCCGCGGCCGGAGAGGCGCCGAAGTCGTCGCGGGAGACCGTGCCCTCCGCCTTCTTCTCGGGAGCGACGATGCTCGCGAGGCGGGCGAGGACGCCGTACTTGTAGAGCCCGTAGCCGAGCAGCGAGAGCCCGGCCAGGACGAGCAGCAGCCGACCCAGGGGAGTGAGCTGTCGCGCCATGTCTACCTTCTCTCCTCGGCAAAGACGGCAGGAAGGGTCATTCGCGGGCCGGCTTGGCCGGCGCGGCGGCGCCGCGCGGGGAGGAGGCGGTCGTGATCGGGTTGTCGGCCGCCTCCACGAAGTGGGCGACCACCTCGTAGAGCCGCTCCTCCTCGCGGCGCTTGCGGGCCTGGAGCTGGGTGAAGGCCTGGCCGGCCGCCTCCGAGGCCTGCTTGAGGCTCTCGATCTCGGCGTTCTTGTCGCGGAGGAACCGCTCGATCTCCTCCTTGATCGTCTTGACCCGCGCCTCGCTCCGCTCGCGCAGCTCCTGGACCTCGCGCTCCTTGGCCGCTTCGAAGGCGTCGAGCGCGCCGTCGCGGCGCACCGCGTCCTGGATCACGTCGCGGACGCCGACGTGGGCCGCTTCGAGCGCAGCCAGCACCGCGGTCGCCTTGACCTCCCGGCCCAGGGGAGCCAGGCGCTTGCTCTCCAGCATCTCGGCCACCTTGTCGACGCCGTAGCCATGGGGCGGGAGCTGGATGCCGGCCTCCTGGTAGACCGCGGCGAAGTCCTCGACGCTGGCCGGCAGGCCGGAGCGCGCCGCGCGGGGCGGCGGGGCCTCGAAGGCCTCGGGCGGGATCTCCTTCTCCTGCGCCGTCTCGGCCCGCTCTCCCGCGTCCGTGTCGGTCACGATGAGCCGGACGCCCTTGCTCACGAATTCCCTGATCTTGCTCATGTCGTCGTCGTCCTCTTGGGGATAAGACGAGCCCAGTCTCCCGGAGTTCCGCCTAGGCCGAGCCCGGCTCGGGGGGAAACGCGCCCTGGAGCTGGGCCAACCTCAACCTGCTCATCGTCGGCCTTGTAGCAACCCCCCTCGGGGATGTCAAGGCTCGGGCTTGCCGCCCGGCCGGCAACACGGCATAGTTCGAGGCAGGCGGGAAGGGCTCAAACCTCGATGGACACGCCGCTGCGAATCGAGCGGGCGGACCTCCAGGCGGTGTTGTCGAGCCACCGGGGAAACGAGGCGCTCGTCTCCGCCCTGGAGCGGGCGGCCGAGCCGGCGCGGCTCCTCTCGGTCATGGGCCGCTACATCCAGTTCAACTCGGCTTTCGGGGCCGGGCTGGCCAACCTGGCCGGGGAGATCGCGGCCCGCCAGGGCCTCTTCCAGGACCCCGATGAGCCGCTTCACGTCGCTGCCGACCGGGCCGCGGAGGTGGCCGCGGATTTCTTCTACGCCGCCGTGGACGAGTTCGACGACCGGGCGACGCCGTGGCGCGACACCCACCGCACGCTCGCCCAGGCCACGCTCAAGGGCCTGGGCCGCTTCTTCGGCTACTCGGACGAGCAGCTCAACGACGTCGTGCGGATCAACGAGGCCACCCGCCGCGCCATGGAGCGCGTGTGGGAGGGCTACGGCATCGGCGCCCGGCTGGAGGAGCCGCGTCTCTTCTCGGGCATGGGGTTCCACACCGGCAGCGAGATCCTGGCCGACCAGGAGTTCGTCCTCATCGACCGCCACCTGCGCGAGCGCCGGCCGGAGCTGGTGCGGGCGTTGGAGGCGATGCGCGTCCCGATCCTGGGCCAGCAGCACAACGCCTACTACTGGATCCGCATCCACACCGGCGTCGAGGCCGAGCACTTCGACGCCGCCCTCAAGGGGGCCAACAACGCGCTGCGCTTCTACGCCGGGTCGGAGCCGCCCGCCTCGGTGAAGGGCCACATCCTCGGCGGCTTCGGAGGCTTTGCCGCCGTGCAGTCGGAGTTCATGGCCGGTCTCGCCGAAGCCTGAGGACTCTTCAGTCCTCGCTCACCTCATCGGGCAGCTCGTTGAGGTCGGCGCCTCCGGCGCGGGGGAAATGCTCGGCCAGGGCGTCGCTCGCCCTCGCCACCCCCTTCACGATGCCGTCGGTGAAGCGGCCCGCCCGGAAGTCGTCCTCCATGGCCGAGGCGACCTCCTTCCAGAAGCCTTCGCCGCAGCGCTCGTGGATCCCCTTGTCTCCCACGACCGCGAAGCGTTGGCTGGAGGGAGCCACGAAGACGAGCACGCCGCTTCTCTCGGCGGTGGCGGTCATGCCGAGCTTCTCGAACTGCGCGGCCGCTGCGCGCTCGACGTCACGGACGGCCTGGTGGGTGACGTGGACGCGGACCTCGCCGCGGGAGCGGACCTCGGCGGCGCGGATCGCCTGCACGATGCGGTCGTGATCGAGGCGGCCCAGGAAATGGCGCGGCTTCATCACCAGCTCCCCGAGGCCCCGCCGCCGCCGAACGACCCGCCGCCGCCGGAGAACCCGCCTCCTCCTCCGCCGAAGCCGCCGCCCCCGAAGCCGCCGGATCCCCAGCTTCCCCTTCCGCTGCCTCCGAACCCGCCGCCCCCCATCCACCACCACGGGCCGCCCCATCCGCGCCGGCTGTAGGTGCGCGACCTTCCGCGCGCCTGCTGCAACGCCGGGATCACGAGGAACACGAAGACGAGGAGGAGGACGATCCAGACCGTGAGGCCGGGCGAGCGCGGCGAAGAGGATCGTGGCGCGGCCTGGTACTCCCCCCGTGTCGCGGCGATGATGGCGTCGACGCCGGCCTGGATGCCGCCGGCGTAGTCGCCGTCGCGGAAGCGGGGAGCGACGACGTCGGCGACGATCCGCTTGGCGATCGCATCGGGCAGCGCGCCTTCCAGCCCGTAGCCGACCTCGAGGCGCATCTTCCGGTCCTTGACGAAGACGAACAGCACGACGCCGTTGTCGAGCTTGCTCCGGCCGACCCGCCAGCTCTGCGCGGCGCGGATCGTGAAGTCCTCCAGGGACGGCGAGGGCAGCTCCGGGAACACCGCCACCACGACCTGGCTCGAGGTCTGCTCGTCGAAGGCGCGGAGCTTCGTCTCCAGCCGCTCGGCCGCTGGCGCGTCGACCACCCCGGCGTAGTCGTTGAAGTAGCGCGCGGGCGCCGGCGGGAGGCTGTCCGTCCCCCCGTGCGCGGCCGCGGCGAGGAGGAGGCAGGCCGTCAGCAAGCGATCACCCGCGGCGGATCGGTGGCCCGGCCTAGCGCGGGCTGGCCGGGGTCGGGGGAGCGCCCGGGGCCGCCGGAGCCGGAGAGCCGAAGTTGAACTGGACCTGCGGCGGGCGCTCCGCCCCGGCCTGGGCCTTGAAGTACGCCTTCTCCTTGAAGCCGAAGAGCCCCGCCAGCACGTTGGTGGGGAACCTCAGCCGCGCGGTGTTGTACTCCTGGGCTCGCTCGTTGAAGCGCATCCGCTCGACCGAGATCCGGTTCTCCGTCCCCTCCAGCTGCGCCTGCAGGTCGCGGAAGTTCTGGCTCGCCTTCAGGTCGGGGTAGCGCTCGGCCACCACCAGCAGCCGGGAGAGGGCGCTCGTCAGCGCGCCCTGCGCCTGCTCGAAGCGGGCGAAGGCCTGGGGATCGTTGGGCAGGTCCTTGCCCGAGACCTGGACCTGGCCCACGCTGGCCCGGGCCTGGGTCACCTCGGTGAGCACCGACTTCTCGAAGTTGGCCGCGCCCTGGACGGTGGCCACGAGGTTGGGGATGAGGTCGGCCCGCCGCTGGTAGACGTTCTCCACCTGCGCCCACTGCGCGTCGACCGCCTGGGACAGGGAGACGAGGTGGTTGTAGGTTCCGGCCAGCGCCAGCACGACCACGAGCACCAGCACGACGACCACCACGAGACATCCCAGCCACTTGGCCATTCGGGCCTCCTGTCGCGCTCGCGAACGATCTTAGCAGCTACGGCGTCAATGGACGGAAGAGAAGGGCAGGTCCAGGATCGGATATTGCCGCCAGTCGCGATAGTTGAAGTGCCACCACTCGTTGGGCTCGACGGTGAAACCCTCGCGCTCCATCGCCGCGCGGAGCGCGTCTCGGCGGGCGCGCTGCTCGGCGGTCCCCCCGGCATAGTCGGGATAGGCGCGGGGCGTCATCTCGTCGTAGGCGCTCGGCATCTCCACCTCGCGGCCGGTGGCCAGGTCGTAGAGGCTCAGGTCCACCGCGCAGCCGCGGTTGTGCTTGGAGCCCTTCCTCGGGTCGGCCACGAAGGCGCGCTTGGCGCGCGGGGTGAGGTCCCAGAAGAGCTTGGTCACCGACCAGGGCCGGTAGCCGTCGAAGACGATCAGCCCGTAACCCTTCTCCCGCAGCGCGCGGTGGGCGCGGACGAGCGCCTCCGCCGCCGGCCGCTGCAGGAAGGCCCGCGCCTCGCTGTACACCGGGCGGCCCACGAAGTTGTGGGAGGTCGCGTAGCGCACGTCGAGCTTGATCGTGGGGTCGAGCCCGACGAGCTCCACCAGGTCCGGCGCGCGGAAGCGGCCCGGCTCGTGGGGAGGTCCGGCCAGGGCGTGCGCGCACGCGCCCGCGACGAGCGCCGCCAGCAGCAGCACGACGGGAAGGCGCCCGATCACCGGCCTCATGGACGGCTCCGCAGCGCGGCCTGCGCTTCCTCGACGGTCACCGCCCGGAAGCGGACGCGGCCCTCGCCGGGAAGGAGCTGGGCCAGCGCCGGCAGGTCGGCGCGGACCACGGTGGCGATCTTGGGATACCCGCCGGTCGTGGGCCCGCCGGCCATCATCACGATGGGCTGGCCGTCCGGCGGCACCTGGACGCAGCCGGGCACGATCCCGTCGGTGACGATCTCCGCCGCGCCGCGGTGGTCGAGGCGCGGCCCCCGCAACCGGCAGCCGACGCGGTCGGACTCCGGCAGGAGCGAGAAGGCTTCGGCGCGGAACGCCTCGAGCGCCGCGGGCGTGAAGTGGTCGTCCTGCGGACCCAGGACGACGCGCACGGTCGCTTCCGCTCCCCGCGCGGCCGGCGGCTCGGCGGCGATGCGGAGGGGCGGCGCGTTCGTGGCGGGAGTGCCCAGGCCGAGGTGGTCGCCCGCGCGGAGGGCCCGGCCGTCGAGGCCACCGAAGCCGGCCGTCAGGTCGGTGGACCGCGAGCCGAGGACCGGCGCCACGTCGATCCCGCCGGCGAAGGCGACGTAGGCTCGGCAGCCCCACCGCCGGGCGCCGAACGCAAGGACGTGGCCGGCCTGGGCCGGCACGGGAGTCCCGAGCGGCACCGGCCAGGAGTCGTGCCCGTCGCGGTGCAGGACCGGCGAGAGGTCGGCGCCGGTCACCGCGAAGCGCGACGCCGCGAGGAAGCGCAGGCGGGGGCCGACGACGGTGCACTCCAGGCCGGCGGCGCCGTCGGGGTTGCCGGCGAGGCGATTGGCGGCCCGCAGCGCGGGGGCGTCCGCCGCCCCCGAGGCGCTGACCCCGGCCCGCCGCCAGCCCGGCCGGCCCAGGTCCTGGACGGTGGTGAGCAGGCCGGGCCGCAGGACCTCGATCGCCGGCACGGAGGCCGCCGCCGTTGCGGGGACGGTGGAAGGGGCCGGGGGCAGCTCGCCAACGCGCACGAAGCGGACGCGGTCACCGGCCTGGATGAGGCACGGCGGATCGGCGCGGGGGTCGAACAGTCTGATCGAGGTGCGTCCGATGATCTGCCACCCGCCGGGCGAAGCCGCCGGATAGATCGCGGTCTGGCGGCCCGCGATCGCCACCGAGCCGGCCGGGACCCGGACCCGCGGCGTCTCCCGCCGCGGCGTCTCCAGCTCGGCGGGGAGCATCCCGAGGTAGGCGAAGCCCGGCATGAAGCCCAGCATGAGCGCACCGTACTCCACCGCGGCGTGGCGGTCGACGACGTCGGCTTCGGTGAGCCCCCGCCGCCGCGCCACCTCGGCCAGGTCCGGACCTTCCTCGCCGCCGTAGCGAGTCGGGACGGTGTGGAGGGCTCCCGGGGTGTCCGCCGAAGGCGCCGCCTCGGCGAGAGAGCGCAGGCGCCGGCCGGCCTCCGCAAAAATGATGACCGCCGGGTCGTAGAGGACGAGCAGCGACCGGTAGGTCGGCGCGGCTTCCAGGAATCCCGGGAAAGCTTCGCGCCCCAATGCCCGGTCGAGGCCGCGCACGCGGGCGGCGAGCGCAGGCTCGATCGCGTCGCCCAGCTCCACGCTGAGCGCGGCGTCGCCGACGGGCAGGAGGCGGAGGCCGGTCAAGAGGCGAGAGCACGCACTTCGACCTCGGCCCGCTCGAGGGCCTGCCTCACCGCGCGGGCGTTCTCGGCCGCCTGCGGGTTGTCGCCGTGCAGGCACAAGGTGTCGGCGCGCAGCCGGACCTCCACGCCTCCCGCGGCCAGCACCACGCCGTCGCGGGCGATGCGGACGGCCTGGGCCGCCACGGCGGCCGGGTCGGTGATGACCGAGCCGGGGACCTTCCGGGACTGGAGCGTCCCATCGCCCTCGTAGCGACGGTCGGCGAACGCCTCGGCGGCGAAGCGCAGTCCTTCGCCCTCGGCCGCTCGCCGCATGACGTCGGTGGTGGCCAGCCCCACCAGCACCAGCTCGCGGCCCGCGCGCGCGACGCCGCGGGCGACGGCCCGGGCGACCGCCTCCTCCTCGGCGGCCTGGTTGTAGAGCGCGCCGTGAGGCTTGACGTGCGCCACCCGCGCGCCGTGCGCGCGGGCGAAGGCCTGGAGCGCCCCCACCTGGTACAGCACGTCGCGCTCGATCTCGCCCGGGTCCGCGTCGAGCCGCCGCCGGCCGAAGCCGCGCAGGTCGGCGAACCCGGGGTGGGCGCCCACGGCCACTCCCGCTTCGACGGCCAGCGCGACCGTCCGGTCCATGACGCTGGGGTCGCCGGCGTGGAAGCCGCAGGCGACGTTGGCCGAGGTCACGACGGCGAGGAGCTCGGCGTCGCGCCCCATCGGGTAGACGCCGAACCCCTCGCCCATGTCCGCGTTGAGGTCGATCCTCACGCCCCGGAGGTTACGCCCAACGCGGCCTCCCGGGCAAAGCCCTCAGTCGACGTTGACGAGCTGGATCTGCCCTCGCATCTCGCCGCCGGGGAAGGCCGTGGTGTGGACGTTGAAGTAGGCCTGGCCGTTCCGCATCTGGTTCAACAGCTCGGCGAAGCTGACACCGTTGACATTGGCGGCGGTGAAGGAGCCCTGGGCGAGAATGCCCCGGTCGGTGAAGGTGATCGGACCGCCGGGGTTCAGGGTGTTGCTGCCGAAGAAGCCGATCCGGATGGGACCGTTGACCCCCGCCGCGCCGGAGTGGATGTGGGCCGCGATGACGCTCGTGATGTCGTCCACCTCGATGCTGTAGCTCACCGTCGTCCCATCCGAGACGAACTGCACCCGGCCGTTGGCGGCGGTCGAATGGGGCGGCGTCTCGTTGCCGGGCGCCAGCGTCGCCTCGAACACCTCCATGCCCTCGGTTCCCTTGTTGCAGCCGCCGGATACGAAGCCGAGCAGCCCGCACACGGCCCCCGCCGAAGCCAGGGCCAACGCCTTTCGACGCATCACGCACCTCCCCGCCACAAGCAAAGGGCCTCACGGCCCGCAGAATTGGGTTCGATGGGTCCGACTCCATCACTCCTAGCAACTCGCGTGCCGATCCCAAGTCACTGCGCCCTCATCCCCTTGCCGCCGGCCGGCGTTACGAGGGCGGTAATCCCTTACGCCTTTCGCGGCGGAATAGAGCCTGGCGGCCGCCTGTAGAGGCAGGCAGGAGGTGTCGCCATGTCGGTCCTGGCCGTCAGCATGCTCGTTGCCGTCGTATCCGGTCCACCGCCGGCCCGGCGTCCGCCCGCCTTGGCCAGTCCGCATCGAGTGGAGGTCGCCTTCGTCCTCGACACCACCGGCAGCATGGGCGGCCTCATCGAAGGAGCGAAGCGCCGGATCTGGTCGATTGCCCGCCGCATCGGCGAGGGCCGCCCGCGGCCCGACCTGCGCATCGCGCTCGTCGGCTACCGCGACCTCGGCGACGAGTACGTGACGCGCGTCCACGACCTGACGGGGGACATGGACGAGGTGTACCAGAACCTGTCCGCCTTCACGGCCGCCGGCGGCGGCGACGCCCCCGAGCACGTCTCGCGCGCCCTCCACGACGCCGTCCACGCCGTCTCGTGGACGCGCGGCGCGGGCCTGCGCGTGATCTTCCTGGTCGGCGACGCGCCGCCCCACGTCGACTACCAGGACGGGTTCGACTACCACCGGCACGTCCTCGAGGCTCGGCAGCGCGGCATCGTGGTGGAGACGATCCTCTGCGGCGGCGACCCGCAGGCCTCCGCGGTGTGGCGGGAGATCGCCGGCCTCGGCCTGGGACACTACGCCCAGATCGACGCCCAGGGCGGGATGCCGGCGGCGGTCACGCCGGTCGACGCCGACCTCGCCCGCCTGAACGGCGAGCTGGCCTCGACCGTCGTCGCGGCTGGCAGCGCCGCCGAGCAGGCCTCGGTCGCCCGCAAGCTCGAGGCGCGCAAGGCCATGCCAGCGCCGGCCGCCGCCGAGGCGGCCTCGTACTTCGCCGCCGCGGACCGGCTGGCGGCCAAGGACCTCG
>Ga0066710_100001416_pt1 | contig 17889 bp, 15 predicted proteins | sample GraSoiAngelo_159_FD_79666 | JGI IMG/M metagenome (GOLD analysis project Ga0066710, IMG submission 79666) | Grasslands soil microbial communities from the Angelo Coastal Reserve, California, USA - 14_1009_16_40cm | ecosystem: Environmental > Terrestrial > Soil > Grasslands | place: USA... | reverse complement strand
CCGTCCAGCTTGGATGGGTCCGCCGGGTCCCGATAGACGTACGGTTCCCCGCCCTGCAGGTCCCCGGCCCAGCGCAGCTCGCCTCTCTTTTCGATGCGCGTCAAGGCGCCCGCCGCGATCAGCGCGGCACACGTCAGCGCGTTCCGTCCCAGGAGCACTGCCCATAGGTTTGCTGGAAGTGCCGCCCGACCGCAAGCGTCGGACGGTTGTCTACGGCAGGACGCGCAGCGCGGCCGCGCCCTGTTCCGTGGCCACGTGCAGCGTCGCGGGCGCGACGCGGCGATCCAGCTCGAGCATCTGGATCGATCCTCCCGGGATGCCGCCGACGGCGGTGTGCCGGCCGGCCGCGGGATCCCACAGGACCAGCGCGGAGAAGCTCGCCACCGCCAGCCGGCCGTCGGTGAGGGCGACCAGGTCACGCACGTTCGATTCGGGCAGTCCCGCGTCGCGGATCGGATCGAAGTACCGGAACGCCTTGCCGTCCCAGGAGGCGATCCCGTACGCGCGGGAGCTGGAGCTCTGTGGTCCGCTCGCGAACCACACCGTCCCGTCCTTCGCGACCGTCACCGTCGACAGATCGACCGGGTCTCCTTCCCGCGGCGGCCGGAACACCGGTGGGTTCCTGCCCGTCGCCGCATCGTAGGGATCCCCGAAAGCGATGGCGAAGGTGTCGGCGCCAATCCGCGCGTGCCATTGCGAGAGCGGCTGCGTCCACCGGATCTTCCCCGCGGTCCACTTGCCCGCGACCCAGAGGTCGCCGTCCGGAGCGAGCGCCAGCCCGCGCCAGTCACCGATCATCTGCGTGTCCTTGCTCTCGTCGCCAGTGCAGGCCTTGTGGAAGCAGACTCGCGGGTGGAGATGGTCGCTCAGCCACTCGCGCGTCGGGGCCAGGAACCACTCGCCCGGCTTCGGGTTGCGGAAGGCGTCCGGCTGCAAGCGGTCGACCCCGTGGTTCGTTCCCGCATACAGCTCGCGCCGGGCGTGATCGTAGAGGAGCCGCTCGATCCTGCGGTTCTCCCAGAACTGCGCGCTGACGCTGGAAACCAGGTCCATCCGGTCCACCTGCAGCGACCCGTCCGGCTTCAGGCGTACCCGGTCGATCTTGCCGCTGTGCCGGTCGGGGTCGGTCCAGTCGCCCGCGCCGGCTGACCGGCCGTAATACCCGACGAAGACCTCCCCGCTGCCGCCTCCCGCGATGGTGCGGATGCCCGGCGGCACCGCCGCGCCGAAGATCGGGCAGGCCCGGTCGCCTCCGGTGAAGTCGCTGTCGCAATAGCGGACCGGGTTGCCCGACAGGTGCAGCCCGTCCCGCGCATCGAAGCGCCGGAAGCGGATCTCGCCCGGCTTGAGCAGGTACAGCGCTGCATTGGTCGCCAGCCACCGGTTCTGCGCCGCGTCGGTGGACAGGCCCACGACGGGCGTCTCCTGGATCCCGTCCGCCGATCCGTAGGTCACGTTGGCCACCGGCCACGGGCCAGGCCCGCTCGCTACCGACCCGGAGTCGGATCCGAGCCCGAACACGCCGCCGCAGCCGGTCAGAAGCAGCAGCAGCGCGGCGCGCCTCACGGCACGATCCGGATCGATGTCGCTCCCGAGTTGGTCGAGACGTGCAGGGTGGGCGGGTTCACCATCGTGTCCAACTCGAGGCGCTGGACGGCGTCGTCGGGGAGCGCGCTGCCGGCGCGCACCACCTTGCGCGCCTTGGTCTTCGGATCCCAGAAGACGAGCCCGCTGCGCGGTCCCGCGAAGACGATCCGCCCGTCGGGCAGCGCCACCATGTCGCGCACGTTGGTCTCGGCCATGCCGAGGTCGGCCATGGGCGAGTAGTAGGTGAACTGGAAGGTCTTCCGGTCGTAGGAAGCGACGCCGAGGTCGCGATCGCCCGCGTTGCACCCGTTGGCGCCCTGGTACCCGTAGGGACCGCTGGCGAACCAGTAGACGCCGTCCGGCGTCTGCGTCGCAGCGCTGACGGCGATCACATCGCCTTCCTTGGCTACGCACCACACCGGGCGGCTTCCGCTACACCCTCCGAAGTAAGGGTCCCCCATGCTGAAGCCGCCGAGCTTGGGTTCGTAGGAACCGCCCCCGCGCTGGAACCACCCCTTGCCGTCGGCGGTCCAGTTCTCCTTCGCCCAGAGGATCTTGCCGGCGGCCCACCGGCCGCCCACCACCAGATCTCCGTTCGAGTCGATCGCGAGGCCCCGCCAGTCGCCCAGGAGCAGGCCCGATTCACCCTGGCAAGGTCCGCAGGAGCACGCCTGCGGATGCAGGTGGTCGCTCATCCAATCGTACGTCATCGAGGGGAAGATCTCGACGCCGGGGTAGCCGGGTCGCACCTCGATGGGCTTGAACTTGTCGGGAGTGAACCGGGTGATGCCGTGGTTCGTGCCCACGAAGAGCTCGTGTGGATGCTTGGAGTGATCGTAGACCAACCGCATGACGTCGCGGTTGTGCCAGAAGGCGGCGCTGTCGCCCGACAGCATCTGGAGCATGTCCACCTGGACCGTCTTCCCGTCGGGTTTCACACGCACGCGGTCGAGCATGCCCGTGTGCCGGTACTTGTCCGCCCAGCTGCCGTCGTTCGGGTCGCTCCAGTCGTGAGTCCCGTTGTACCCGACGAACACCTCGTCGGGTCCGCCGCCCACGATCTCGCTGATGCCGCCCGGATCGGCGGCGCCGGAAATCGGGCAGGCGCGGTCCGGTTCGGGAACCGGATCGGTGGGCTTCTCCTTCGCGTAGTCGCGGTCGCAATAGGTGATCGGATTGTCGGCGAGATGGAGCCCCGCCTTGCTGTCGAATCGCGTGAATTTCGTCTGGCCCGGCTTCAGTAGATAGACCGCCTGGCGCGTCGCGACCCACAGGTTCTGCGATTCGTCGGTGCTCATCCCCACGATGGGCGTCTCGAGGATGCCGTCGTTGAGGCCGTAGGTGACGTCCTGCATCGGCCAGGGACCCGGCCCACCGAAGGTCGGGCCGGCGTCCGGACCGGCGTCGGGGATCCCGCCGTCGCCAGCATCCGCCGGTCCCGCGTCGCCTCCTCCATCGGGAACGCCGATGAAACCGCCCGCATCCGACACCGGCGGCGGCACGACTTCGTTGCCCCGCGCGCAGGCGACTGCCGCCGCACACAAACCGACCGCCAGGATCCGCAAAGAGCCGCCCATCGCCCGTCCCCCTGCCCCGCACACGGGGCCCCGACCGATTGCGAGGCGCGGGCCAACCCTCCGGCTGCCGTTTTCCCCCTGTCCGGCCCGTCAGCTGGGCAACATGTTTCCGTGCGCGCGGAACGGTTTTGCCCACATCGGGGTGCTCTGGTATCGAGGCCCGGTGAAGATCGACGTTCCGTCCGGCGCGCGTGCGGTGCCGTCCGACCAGACGCGCATCCTCCGCGCGGCGCTGGACGCGATCCAGCCCGGCCGGCCGGCGGCTGCGTTCGATCTCGATTCCACCATCCTCTCCAACAAGCCGCGCCAGGCGCGCATCGTGCGCGAGTTCGGGCACGTGCGCGGGATCCCGGCGCTCGCGGATTGCACCGCGCAGGCGGTCGTCTCGTGGGACTTGCGCGACACCCTGCGGCTGTGCGGCCTGCCGGCGGACGAGGTGGACAGGCTCCATCCGGACCTGCGCCGCTTCTGGTTCGAACGCTTCTTCACCAGCGAGTATTGCCGGGAGGACGAGCCGATCGCCGGAGCGAGCGACTACCTGCGACGCGTGCTCGGCGCCGGCGGGGACGTGCTCTACATCACCGGTCGGCACGCCGGGATGGAAGCTGGGACGCTGCACAGCTTCCGCCGGGCCGGCTTCCCGCTGCCCGACGGCGCGCGCGTGCAGCTGTGGCTCAAGCCACGGCCCGACGACGACGACGATCGCTGGAAGGAGGTCTGCCACGCGCGCCTGCTGGAGCTGTCGGGCCTGGCCTGCGCATTCGACAACGAGCCCACTCACGTGAACGCCTACAAGCGCGCCTTCCCCGATGCCCGGGTCGTTCACCTGGACACCGACCACTCCGGCAGGCCCGTCGAGGTGCGGCCCGACGTGCCCTCGATCGTCGACTTCCGCATGTCTGGATGAGGCGCCGCGCGCAAGTCATCCCGCTGGCGGTGGTGGACCTGGGCTCGAACGCCGTCCGGCTGCAGATCGCCGACGCCAGCGGGGATGGCTCCTTCACCGTGCGCGCCGAGGATCGCGCGGCCGTCCGGCTGGGGTCGCAGGTCTTCCGCACCGGACGGCTCTCTTCGGACTCGATCGCGGCTTGCGCGACCGCATTGCAGCGCTTCGAGAAGCTCGCGCAGCGCGCCGGGGCGCAGCGGGTCCGCGCGGTGGCGACCAGCGCCGTCCGCGAGGCCTCCAACCGCGCGCAGCTCTTGCGGGCCGTCCGCGCGTCCTCGGGATTGACGGTGGAGGTCATCTCCGGGGCCGAAGAGGCGCGCCTGGTCTGCCTGGGCGTCCTGCAGGGCGCGCCGACCTCCGAGCGGACGCTGCTCCTGGACATCGGCGGCGGCTCGACCGAGGTGATCTCGGCCAGGGGAGAGGAGCCCGACAGCTCCGCGAGCCTGCAGATCGGCTCGGTCCGCCTGACGGAGTTCTTCGTCAAGAACGATCCCGTCACCCGGCGCGAGGCGCGGCTGCTCGAGGAGGCGATCCAGGACGCGCTGGCCGACATCGACCCGCTCTTGATCGGCCGACATCGCCGGCTGATCGGGGCCGCGGGCACCACCGGTGCCGTCGCCGAGCTGGCGCGCAGGCTCTCCGGAGCGCCGGGCGGGAGCGGTCCGGTGACCCACGCTCAAGTGGAGCGCGTGCTGGAGCGGCTGGGCGACACGACGGCGAAGCAGCGGCGCAAGCTGGGGGTCGACGAGTCGCGCATCGACGTCATGTACGCCGGAACGGCGATCCTCGATGGGGTGATGCGCCGGCTGCGCGTCGAGGAGATGGAGGTCACCACGCGCGGTCTGCGCGACGGGCTCATGGCCGACCTGGTCCGGCGCGAGGTGCGCGCGCCGCCCAGCGGGCTCCACGGCGAGCACGTGGTGCTCGAAGGCCTCCGCACCTTCGGCCGGCGCTGCGGCTATCGCGAGCCGCACGCCGAGCAGGTCGCGCAGCTCAGCCTGGCGCTGTTCGATCAGACCCGCAGCGTGCACCGCCTGGGCGCCGAAGAGCGCGCGCTCTTGCATGCGGCGGCGATGCTGCACGACGTGGGGTCGTTCGTGTCGTACAACCGCCACCACAAGCACGGTTACTACCTGCTGTACCACGCCGATCTGCCGGGATTCACCGACCGCGAGCGCGAGCTGATCGCCACCGTCGCGCGCTATCACCGCCGCTCGGTGCCCAAGGACCGCCACGAGGTCTTCCAGGTGCTCACTCCGGAGGAGCGCACCATCGTGCGCAAGCTGGCCGCCATCCTGCGCGTGGCCGACGGGCTCGATCGCGGCCACCGCCGGCACGTGCGCCGTTTGGAGGCGACGCGCGGCCGGGGAGGCGGTCTGAGGATCGACGTGTGGGCCGAGGAGGGCTCCGAGCTGGAGGTGTGGTCGGCGCAGCAGAAATCCGATCTCCTCGCGGAGGTCTCCGGTGGACCGGTACGCTTCCGGCTGCACGCGGCCCGCAAGCCGTAAGCCGCCAGCCGCCTTACCCTGAGGACCATGCGATTCGCCGCGCTTGCCACCGACTACGACGAGACGCTGGCCGACCACGGGCGCGTCGTCGAGAGCAGCGAGCAGGCGCTGGAGCGCTTGCGCAGGAGCGGGCGCAAGCTGCTGCTCGTCACCGGGCGGGACCTGGACGATCTGCTCCAGGTGTTCCCCCGCGTGGACCTCTTCCATGCGGTGGTGGCGGAGAACGGCGCTTTGCTGTACCTGCCCGATCGGAAGCAGGAGCGCCGCCTGGCCGAACCCCCGCCGGCGGCATTCGCGCTCGCTTTGGGGCGGGCCAAGGTGCCCATCACCACCGGCCGCGTGATCGTCGCCACGCGCGTGCCGTACGAGACGACCGTGCTGGCGGAAATCAGGCGGCAAGGGCTCGAGCTGCACGTGATCTTCAACAAGGGCGCCGTGATGGTCCTCCCCTCGGGCATCAACAAGGGCACCGGCCTCCGCCACGCGCTCGCCGAGCTGCGCCTGTCGCCCCACAACGCGGTGGCGGTCGGGGACGCCGAGAACGATCACGTCTTCCTCTCCGAGGCGGAGCTCGGCGTGGCGGTGGCGAACGCGCTTCCGACGTTGCGCGAGCGCGCCGACCTGGTGCTCCGCGGCGCCGCGCACCGCGGTGTCGAGGAGCTGATCGAGCAGGTGCTCGCGGACGACCTGCGCGCCACGGCAGCGCGCTCCACCCGGCGCGACCTGCCGCTAGGAGAGGACGAACGCGGCGCCGCCGTGACGGTGAAGCCGGCGTCTGGTCCGCTGCTCTTCGCCGGGACCTCGCGAAGCGGCAAGTCGACTGCGGCGAAGGGTTTCGTGGAGCGGCTCATCGATGCCGGTTACCAGTGCTGCATCCTCGATGCAGAGGGCGATTGGATGGAGTTCGAGCGGACCGTCCTGATCGGTGAGGCGCGCCGCGCCCCGACCGTGCACGAGGTGGTGCACGCGCTGTCGCTCCCGGGCGAGCAGGTGGTGGTGAACCTGGTCGCGGTGCGCCACGACGACCGGCCCCGGTACTTCGCCGCGCTGCTGCCGCGCATCCAGGAGCTGCGCGCGAGCGCCGGCCGCCCGCACTGGCTGGTGGTGGACGAAGCGCACCACTTCCTGCCCACGCTGGCGCAACCCGCCCTGGAGGCGCTCCCGGCCGACCTGACCGGGGTGGCGGCGATCACCGTCAGCCCGCGCGACCTGGCGCGGCCCTTCCTGGAACGCCTGGATACGGTGCTGGCGGTCGGACCGCATGCGGAGGAGACGCTGGCGGACTTCTGCGCCGCGCGCGGGCTGCCGAGGCCTCCGCAGGTGCGCCGCCGCATGGAGAAGGGCGAAGCGTTCCTCTGGCGCGAGGGGCAGGACGGACTGCTCTGGCTCCGACTCGCCCGCACCCGCGCGCCGCACCAGCGCCACCTGCGCAAGTACGCCGAGGGTGAGCTGCCGCCGGACCGCAGCTTCTTCTTCCGGGGCCCCGAGAAGAAGCTGAACCTGCGCGCGCAGAACCTGAAGGTATTCGAGCAACTCGCCGAGGGCATCGACGACGCCACCTGGCTCCATCACCTGCGCCGCGGCGACTACTCGCGGTGGTTCCGCGAAGGGATCAAGGACGAGGAGCTCGCCCGCGAGGTGGAGCGCATCGAAGGGGACGAGTCGCTCTCGCCGCAGGAGAGCCGCGAACGCATCCACGACGCGATGGACAAGCGGTATACGTTGCCCGCCGGCGGCTCCGAGGCTCACTGAGGCGCAACCGTCCAGGGCACGTCGATCGGGTTCCCGTTCGCGTCACGCCTCACGAACGTCAAGGACCCGTCGCGATTCTGCAGCACGGTGCCGAAGCCGGGCGCGGTGCTCGACGGGGCGCCGCCCAGCCCGACGATCGCGCTGCGCCCGCCGAACGCGTCCGGATCGTGCGCGTACAGGTGCGAGTGCGCGGTCAGGATGAGCGAGTACTTGTGCCGGGCGATGGTCTGCACGATGCGCGCATTGCCCGGGCGCGCACCGGTCACGGGATGGTGCCGGGCGACGATCGTGTATCTCGCCGTCGCGTCCGCTGCCGAGAGCGTGCTTTCCAGCCAGTCGGCTTGCGCGGCGTCCCACGAGTCATCCGCGACGACGACGAACCGCGCTTTACCCAGCGACGTCTGCACGTCGGCGAAGTAGTAGGGCAGGGACCGCCGCAGCGCGGACATGTACGCGGTGAAGTTGGCGTCGCCGTGCCCGCCAAAGCACGAGTATGGAGCGGTCTCGTTTCCGCACTCGTGGTTGCCCATCGTCATCCACCAGGTCGCCGGCCCCTGCGCCACCGCTCCCATGTAGAGGCCCATCTGCGCCTTTGCCTCCGCGAGCGACTGGTTGCAGACGTACATGTGGTCGCCCAGGTCGAGCGCGAGCTGCACGCGCAGCGCCTTCATCGCGCGGGCGATCTGCCCGATCGCCGCCGAGGGGTAGTCTTCCGTCCGGTCGCAGAAGCCCGGGCGCGTGTCGCCGGTGGTGGCGAACCAGAGGCGATCGACGGAACCGCCGGCCGGGCCTACGCTGCCCGCCGGTACCTCGCCGGGATCTGGCGTGCCGGGGAGGGCCCCGCCGCCAGGCGCCGGGTCCGCGCAGGGGTCGACGACGTCGCCGGGCGGCGTCTCGCACCGCGCGGCCTCGGGCGCCGGGATGCAGCGCACGCCGCCGAGCGCGGCGGCGCAGGCGAGCAGCGGGGCAGCGGCGCGCGGGATGCGCATCGCGCCACGGTACCTCCTCGACGCGAGCGTCCCGGTCGGTCAACCATCCGATGAAGCCATCACTCGAGCACGCGCACCGGCAGGATGACCATGGCGAGGCCGGCGAACTGCAGCCGCCGCTGGATCACGTACGCCGTCTCGTTGTGCAGGAGGCGGTCCCACCAGCGCTCGCGCTCGAAGATCAGCTTCCCGGCGAAGAAGATGCTCCGCTCGTACTCGCGCGCGACCTCGGTCGCGAGCCGCTCGCATTCCGCCACCGCCTCGGTGCCCACGCTCATCCGGTAGTCCGCCGGGATGCCCATGCGGCGGGCCAGATCGACGTACTTCTGCAGCGCGGTCTCGGTCTCCTCGCGCACGCGATCCACCTCTTCCACCCCCTGGAACGTCGCCGAGTCGACGACCGCCACCGACATGAACACCACGTTGTGGAAGTAGCGCGGGAAGAGCTTCACCACCGTGAGCAGCGAGTGGATGCCGAGCCCGGAGAAGCTCGCCACCAGGAGCACCGCGGTCGGCTTGCGCTTCTCGATGTGCAGCTCCTTGAGCGGCCCGCTGGTGGGGAGCGCCTCGAGGATCGTGTCCAGGCGCTTCAGCCGCGCAAAAACGCCGCGGTAGTGGCGCTTGATGATCAGGCACACGACGATCAGGGCGCCGGTGACCACCACCGTCAGCCAGGCGCCCTCGAAGAATTTCTCGAAGACGTTGATGACGAGAATGAAGCTGCAGAGGACGAAGCAGACGATCGCCACCGCCATCGACGAGCGCCACTTCGGATATTTCTGCTGCGTGTCGCGTCGGAGCCAGTAGCGGAACATGCCGGCCTGGCTGAGCGAGAATGTCACGAAGACGTTGATGGAGTACATCACCACCAGGGCGTCGACGGAGCCCCGCGTGTAGATGAGCATGAACAGGCTGGCGCCGCCCATCAGCAGCACGCCGTTCTGCATGGTCAGGCGGTCGGAGAGCGCGCTCAGCCGGTGGGGCAAGTACGAGTCGTGCGCCAGGTTCGCCATCACCCGAGGCCCCGCGATGAAGCCGGCCTGCGCCGCCACGAACAGCAGCAGGGCCTCGGACGCGAGCGTGGCCACCACGAACCAGTCGCCGAGGGGCAGCCCGAAGGGATGGACGTTCCCCGCCAGCAACTTCGCCAGCGTCCAGTTCATCGTCTTGCCTTCGATGTGGTGGACGCCGAGCAGCAGGTAGCCGAGGATGATCCCGCCCGCGGTGAGCGCCAGGCTCGTCGACATGTAGAACATCGTCCGCTTGCCGGTCTCGACCCGCGGTTCCCGCATGATCGACAGACCGTTCGAGACTGCTTCGATGCCCGTGTACGTGCCCGCGCCGAGTGAGTACGCGCGCAGGAACAGGAGCAACACCGCGATCCCACCCATGCTCGAAACGTCGCGGCGCAGGCCCGTCGTCACCTCGTGCGCGACCTCGTCGAGCCGGCCCAGGTGCAGGCCCACGCTGCCGACGATGAGGATCACATGCGTGACGACGAAGAGCAGGAAGATGGGAAGGAGGACCTGGATGGATTCCTTGACTCCGCGGAGGTTGAGGATGGTGAGCAGCGCGAGCACCGTGACCTCGACGGGCAGCTTCCAGACGTGCCAGTGGGCAGGCAGGTTGCTGAAGACCGCCTCGCCGCCCGCCGCGACCGAGGTGGTGGTCGTCAGGACGTAATCGATGAGGAGCGCGGAGCCGCTGACCACGCCGGCGCGCGGACCGAGCAGCCGCGACGCCACTGCGTACCCTCCGCCGCCCAGCGGAAAGTGCTCGATGATCTTCGTGTAAGCCGCGGAAATGACCAGGACCGTGATGCCCGTGGCCAGCGCGAGGAAGACAGCGAGATATTGATGGTCGCCGAGGTTCTTGAAGGCTTCTTCCGGGCCGTATGCGGAAGAGGACAGCCCGTCGGCGCCGAGACCTACCCAGGCGAAGAAAGCGGCCAGGGAGATGTGCTGGAAGAGCTGCGGATCCTGGATGTCCTTCGGGCCGCCCAGCAGGGCCCGCTTGAATCGCTGCCACCGCGTGGGCGGGAGCGGCGGCTCGGGCTCGGGCTGCGGAGGCGGGGGACTTGAAGGCGCCGGTGTGGGCGCGGGGTGGTCCATGGCCGGGACCGTTGTCCTAGCATGAAGCGCGGCCCGCGGTGGCGCGCGGGCCGCGAATGTGTCTAATCACCCAACGATTCCGCGATCTTCCGTCCGTCGCGCAGGCAGTCCAGCACACCCACGCCGCGGTACCACGCTCCGGTGAGCCTCAGGCCTGGATGGCCGGCCGTGAGCCGCTCGATCTCGGCCACCCGCGCTCCGTGGCCGGGCTCGTACTGGGGGATCGCCTGTGCCCAGCGGACGACCCGCAGCAGCTCCGGCGGGCGCGGCAGGCGCAGCTCGTAGCGCACGAGTTGCACGAGCTCCTCGTCCGGCAGCGAGGCCGCCTGCGGATGGCGGGCGCCACCGACCAGCGCGGAGAGGAGCGCCTGGCCGCCCGGCGCCCGCTCCGGCCACAGTGCGGCCGGGAACAGGGCGCCCAGCACGGGCCTGCCGGGCCGGAGGAGCCCGAACCCCTGGTGGAGAGGCGCCACGTCCTGCGGCGCGACCGCCAGGTGAACCAGCGACACCGCGGCGGCGTTCAGCTCGCGCAGGCGGCCCGCGAGTGGGGCGTCGAGCCCGTCCAGCACTTCCGCCGCGCCCGGCGCCGGTAGAGCGAGCACCACCTGCTCGGCGTCGATCTCCGAGGCCGTCCCGCCTGTCTCCACCTTGAGGCGGTAGCCGCGCCCGGCGCTCCTGACCGTGCGCAGGCGGGCGCGAAGCTGCGGCAGCGTCCGCCGGGAAAGTGCGTCCACCAGCTCCTGCATGCCGCCGCGAAACGAAGCGAGCCGGGCGCGAGGCTTCTTCTGCTTCCGCTTGGATCCCGCCAGAGCACCGCGGATGAGGCTTCCCCGTCCCGCCTCCGCCAGCGCGGCCAGGGTAGGGAAGGCGGTGCGCAGCTCCAGCCGGTCCGGGTCGCCGGCATGGATGCCGGTCTGGATCGCGTCGCCCAGGAACCTCCCTCCCGACCCCAGCCGGTGGGCGAAGAACTCCGCCACCGTTCCGCCGTCTGGCGCGGCCGGCCGGAACGGCTCCCCGAGCAGCGCGACCTTCTCGCGGGCGCTGAGCAGCTTCGTCGTGAGCGCCTCGCCGAAGCCGCGGGGCAGGGCATGGACGGTCCCGCCGCGTTCCACGAAGCGCAGCGAGGCCGCGGGGCTGGCGGGGTAGGGCGCAATGCCGAGCTTCGCGCACAGCTCGGCCAGCTCGCCGGACCGATCCAGGAGCCCGAGCGCGGCCCGCTCCAGCAGGAACCCGCGCCGCGATTCGGTGCCCAGCTTCCCACCCGCGCGGTCCTCGGCCTCGAGCAAGAGAGGCGTGATCCCTCGCTCGCGCAGCGCCAGCGCAGCTCCCATCCCTGCCACTCCGGCGCCGACGACCACCACCGCGTGCGCCATCAGCCGCCCCTCGCCTCGGCCGCGCGCACGAGGCGAGCGAGCGCGCGAGCGTAGAGGGCGGAATCGTTCAGCGCGTCCGCGACCTCGTACCGCGAGATCCCCGCCTGCTCGGCGATGCCGCGCAGCAGGATCCGCTGCTCGTGCAGCGTCTCGATGTGGTCCGAGACGAACGCGACCGGCACCACCAGCACCCGCGAGACGCCGAGCGCCGCCAGCGCGGGCAAGTGGTCCGCGCTGGCCGGCTCGAGCCACTTCACCGGCCCCACCTTGCTCTGCCAGGACAGCGACCAGGGCTGCCCGGGCGGTAGCCGCGCCAGGACGCCCTGCACGGTGGCGTGCACCTCGCGCTCGTACGGGTCGCCTTTCTTGATGATGCTGACCGGGACGCCGTGGGCGCTGAACAGCACGTGCACCTGCGCGCGCTCGTCGGGATCGAAGCGCCGCAATCCCGCGAGAACGGTGCTCGCCAAGGCGTCGAGATAGGTCGGGTCCTCCGGATAGCGATCCACCTCGACGACGGGCAGGCCGCGCCGCCCCGCCTCGCCGCGCAGATCGTGCAGCACCGAGGCGGTCGTCGCGCTGCACCACTGCGGGAACAGCGACACGCCGACCAGTCGCCGGCACCCGTCCGCCTGCGCGCGCTCGACGGCTTCGCGGATGTACGGGGTCCAGGCGCTGAAGGCGACGTAGCAGCGGTACCCCGCGCCGAGCTCGGCCTCGAGCATCTCCGCCTGCTTGCGGGTGATCGGCTCGATCGGGCTGCGCCCGCCGATCTCCGAATAGAGCTGGCGGACGTGCGGAGCGCGCTTGCGCGCCACCCACCGGGCAAACTTGCGGCGCAGCCAGCCGCGCAGCGGCAGCCGGATGAGGAACGGGTCGCTGAAGAGATTCACCAGGAACGGCTCGACCGCCTCCAGCGAGTCCGGGCCGCCCAGGTTGAGGAGGAGCACGCCCGTGCGGGGCACCTCTGCAGGCGGATGGAGCGGGATCACGCGCCCGTTCTAGCCCGTGATCCCCGTCCGTGCACGCTGCCGGCGGCGGCGGTTACTTCGCGCTGGCGGTGTCGCGAGTCTTGCTGAGGATGTCGTTCGCCATGTCCTGGTGCTTCTGCAGCACGGGGAGCAACCTCTCGAGGAACGACTTCAGCTCTGGCTTGGCGTCGCCACGCGCGTCCTTGACCATCTCGATCGCCTCGCGGTGGCCGTTCACCATCATCTGCGCGAAGCCGCGGTCGAAATCCTTGCCGCTCATCTTCTGCAGCTGGTCCATCTTGTTCTGCATCACCTGCTGCTTCTCGAGGTGGCGCGCATCGCTCTTCATTGACTCGAGGTCGAGGTTCGTCTTCGAGGCCAACGTCTTCACGTCCTGATCACCCTTGGTGTGATCGCGCACCAAAGTGGCGCCGTAGTCCTTCACGTCTCGGGTGGTGCCCTTTTGCTGCGCGAGCTGGCCGGCCTGGATCTCCTCCTGGTTGACGTGGTGCAGCTTCCGCAGGACCTGGTCGTCGGTCAGCTTCTTGCCGTGCTCCATCGAGCCGCGATCCATCTGCTGGGCCTGGCTGGGCGGCTGGGCCGGATCGGGCTGAGTCGCCTGGTTCGGCGTAGTCCGCGTGTCGATCGCGGGGTTCGACGAGCTCCGGGGATCGTTCTTCTTCGCGTCGTCGGCGCGCGCAAATGCCGGAACGAGCGCGAGCGCGGCGGCGAGCAACGTTGCTTGCAAGGTCATGGGTGTCTCCCTCACGGACCGTAGTGGTCGCCGGGCAAAGCTGCGCGCTGGCGGGGGACCGCGTAAGTGCGGCAGGGCGGGCGTGCCGCCCTGGGCGCGCCAGGGCGCTCAGCGGGCGGGCAAGCCCCGGTGCACCAGCTCCACGGCCAGCTTTGCGTTCTCCACCGGGGTGGCGGGGAGGATCCCGTGGCCCAGGTTGAAGACGTGGCCGCCGCGGGCGCGTCGCGCCTCTTCGAGTACCCGCCGCACCCGGGCCTCGATGGCGGGCGCCGGCAGGAAGAGCGAGGCCGGATCGAGGTTTCCTTGCAGCGCCGCCGCGGGTCCCACCCTGCCACGCGCCTCGTCGAGCGGAACGCGCCAGTCGACTCCCACCACGTCCGCGCCCGTCGCGGCGAGCTGGCCCAGCAGCTCGCCTGTCTCCACCCCGAACACGATCACCGGCTGCTTCCTGTCGCGGCGCAGCCCCTGCAGGACCTGCGCGATGTACGGCGCACCCAGGCGGGCGTAGTCGGAGGGGGCGAGCGCTCCCGCCCACGAATCGAAGATCTGCAAGGCGTCCGCGCCAGCGTCGAGCTGGGCCTGCAGGTAGCTGGTGAGCGCGTCCGAGATGCGCGTGAGCAGATCGTGCGCGAACGCCTCGTCGGCAAGGAGAGCGGCCTTGGCGCGCTCGAAGCTGCGCGAGGTGTGTCCCTCGATCATGTACGCGGCGAGCGTCCACGGCGCGCCGCAGAAGCCGATCAGCGGGACCTTTCCGGCGAGCTGCTTCCGGATCAGCCGGATGGCATCGAGCACGTACCGCAGCTCCCGCTCGGGATCCGGCACGTGCAGCCGGCGCGCATCGGCGGGACCTCGCAGCGGCTCGGGGAACTGCGGGCCGGCGTCGTCGAGGACTAGATGCATGCCCATGGCCTCGGGCACGACCAGGATGTCGCTGAAGAGGATGGCGGCGTCGACTCCCAGGATGTCCACCGGCTGCATCGTCACTTCCGCCGCCAGGTCCGGCGTCTTGCACAGCGTCAGGAAGGAGACCTTCGCCCGCACCGCCCGGTACTCCGGCAAGTACCTCCCCGCCTGCCTCATGAACCACACCGGCGTGCAATCCGGCTGCTCCCCCCTGCACGCCTTGATGAACCGATCCTCCCTGCCCATTCCCGCTCTCTAGCATGTCCGCCCATAACGCAGGACTACAGGATCACCGCGGAGCCGCGGAGCTCGCGGAGGTTTTGGTTTTCTCCGATCCGGCGACGCATGTGACACACCAATCCTCCGCGCTCTCCGCGTCTCCGCGGTGATCTCTTTGGCGGTCAGGAGCGGCGGGCGACTTGTTGGAGCTCGAGGACGGGTTCGCCGTTCTTGAAGACGCGGACGGTGCCCGAGGACTGGGACACGCTGATGGAAATGGCGTGCGTCTCCACCGTGATCGCCGCGGCGGCGGCGTGGCGGGCCCCCAGCCCCAGCGGAAGCTCGACGCCCTTGCGGTCCGCGGACGAGCCGGCCTGGAGGTAGCGCCCCGCGGCGAGCACCACCCCGTCCTCGCGGATGATGAAGGCGCCGTCCAGCACCGCGAAGTTCTTCAGCGCTTCGCGGATGTTGGGGTCGAGCACGTTGCGCTCCGCTTCCGAGATGCCCTGGAATGGATTGATGGTCAGCTGCTTGCTCTGCTCCATCACCGCGGTCGAGTCGCCCAGTACGAAGATGGTCCCGATGGGGTGCCCCTCGAACCCCTCGTGGCCGATCGCCATCGCCAGCGAGACGAGCGCCTCGACCACCTGGGGATTGAACTCGGCCCCCAGCCCGATGGTGTCGATCGCTGCCTTCTCCTCGAAGCCGCGGCCGATCTGCAGCCGGATCAGCGTGTCCGGCATGCGCGCGCCGCTCCGGCCCGTCAGGCACAGGACGTTCTCGCCGTCGGCGAGCACGTTGGCGGTCATGGCCGCGACCAGCGCGACCTTCACCTTCTCGACGCGGGAGTAGTCGTAGGGTGGCACGGTGACGCACACGTACCCCTGACGGCGCAGGGCCTGCGCCAGCCGGTCCTCGCTCACCGCATAGACGAGCTTCTTCTTGAGTGGTCTGCCCCGCAGGTGCTCGGCCGAGAGGGGGACGTCGGAGACCAGCAGCAGCCGATCCACCTCCGCCTTCGCCGCCAGCGAGAGCACGGTCCGGAGGAACTCGCGGTCGAGCTTGGAATCGGCCATGCGCGGCTTGACTCGACTCTACCCTGTCCATAGACTTCCGCCTCTTTTTTCGACCCGGGAATGGGCCCGGTGGCAGGGGCGGGAGCAATGGCCAGCAGCTCGGAAGCAGCGCAGCGGCGCGGGGGCGGCAGGGTGAACCAGAAGGACCTGAAGCGCTTCAAGAAGATCCTCGAAGAGCAGAAGCGCGCCCTCCTGCAGCAGGCGCGCAAGACCCTTACCGAGGAGGCGGCGTTCGACACCGACGACCTCCCCGACGAGATCGACCTCGCTTCTTCGGAGTACACGCAGAGCATGGTCTTCCGCCTGCGGGATCGGGAGAAGTTCCTGCTCAAGAAGATCGACGACGCCATGGCGCGCATCGAGAACGGGACCTTCGGCATCTGCGAGATCTGCGAAGAGGAGATCTCGGTGAAGCGCCTCGAGGCCCGCCCCGTCACCACCATGTGCATCCGCTGCAAGGAAGAGCAGGAGAAGCAAGAGAAGTCCTACGGCTAGGCCGTAGTGCGTCAGCCTCCGCGATCGCCGCGCCTCCGCGGTGATCCTGTAGCCATTACCGCGAGGCGGTCTGGCCGTCTTTCAGGAAGGCGAGGATCTCCTCGAAGAAGCGGAAACGCTGCTTCTCGAAGAGGACGAAGTGCGTGGCGTGCGGGATGGTCACGTGCTTCCTGGCGGGCGCGTTGGTCAGGTCGCGCATCAGCCCTTCCCGGTCCTGCGGGAAGCTCCAGGTGTCATCCTCGCCCGCAATGACCAGCGTCGGCACGGTGATGTTCGCAGCGTTCCAGACGCGGCGTCCCGTCGCCTGGTAGAACGAGTCCTCCAGGACGCCGTTGGGAGCGCGCAGCGCCGGCGGGTTCCGCGTATCGCTGGTCGGATCGGTCGCGAGCGCCGCGTTGGCGAACGCGTCCACCACGTCCTGGTCGCGGTACTGCGTCTTGTCCTGGACCGGGATCTCGCCGTCCCACCGCTTCTGGTTCGCCTCCGCGGTCCCCAGGCGATATGCGCCGTTCCCTTGGTTGAACTCCCAGGGGACGCGCTTGTTCTGCAACCCGGTCCCGGCGCCCAGGTTCGTGTGCAGCGCGTTCTCGTAGAGCGGCGCGTAGAGGAGCAGCTTGCGCACCTTCGCCGGCCAGAGGGAGCTGTAGTAGCGCGCCGTCATGGCGCCCCAGGACCAGCCGATCAAGCTGACCCGCGCGATCTTGTTTTTGGCCCGGATGTGGTCCACCACCGCGCCGATGTCGCGGATCACCAGGTACGAGCGGGAGACCGGCTTGTGGGCCGCGGGCGGCGCGTCCATGGCCTGCTCACGGGTGGAGAAGCCGTAGTTGCGCTTGTCGAACATGTAGACGACGTAGCCGTGGTTCACCATCCAGTCGGCCCACGAGTAGTCCTTGAACTGGAGGTCGAAATCGGGCGTGGAGGGGAAGGTCGCCCCGTGGACGAAGAGGACCACGTTGTCCTCGGTCGCCTTGGCTCCCTCCGCCATCTTCTCGCGGACGAACAGCTTGATGCCGGGGTCGACCGCGTCGACGTGGTAGTCGCGGGAGAGGATCTTCGGCGCCGCAGGCGCGGCGAGCGGAGCGGCCAGGGCGGCGAGCGCGAGCAAGACGGTCTTCATGCGTGGGCCTCCTCTGTGGGAGGGGCGCACGCTACCCAATTTTACAAAAGCGGGCTAGGCCGACGCGCGCCGGGGAGCGACCGCGCAGCTGGCCTCCGTGTACTCAGGAAGCAGCTCCCGCATGGGGTGGTCGCCGCACGCCGGGCATTCGCGGTCCCGCGCATACTTCACTTCGCGGAAGCGCTGCTCGAGGGCATCGTAGAGGAGCAGCCGCCCGACCAGCGGCTCGCCCTTGCCGAGGATCACCTTGACCCCTTCGACCGCCTGGATGAGGCCGATCACTCCCGGCAGGACGCCCAGCACGCCCGCTTCCTGGCACGACGGCGCCAGCTCCGGCGGCGGAGGCTCGGGGAACAGGCAGCGGTAGCAAGGACGATCGCCGCCCGGGATGAACGTCGTCGCCTATCCGTCGAACCGGAAGATGGACCCGTGCACGTTCGGCTTGCCGAGCAGCACGCAGGCGTCGTTCACCAGGTAGCGCGTCCCGAAGTTGTCGCTGCCGTCGATG
>Ga0066710_100001415_pt1 | contig 17890 bp, 10 predicted proteins | sample GraSoiAngelo_159_FD_79666 | JGI IMG/M metagenome (GOLD analysis project Ga0066710, IMG submission 79666) | Grasslands soil microbial communities from the Angelo Coastal Reserve, California, USA - 14_1009_16_40cm | ecosystem: Environmental > Terrestrial > Soil > Grasslands | place: USA... | reverse complement strand
GGCTCCTGGCGGACGAGCTTCCACATTCCGGTGAATCGTCTTCCGTTTTTCACGTGTAGATAGCTGACAGTCGGCCGATTCGTGTGGCACTCCGGTTGCCTCGTTCGATCCTCGAGGTACACAGGGTGCGACGCGCGGGTGTCATCGTATGCGTGACGGCAGCGGCGATCGTCGGCTGGAGCTGCGCCGTTCTCGCGGTCGCGGGCGCCTGGCGCCTCGACGGCGCGCTGCACCGCGCGGCTGACCTCGCCGAGATCGCGCCGCGGCCGCAGGCCACGGTCGTGTTCGACCGCGCCGGCCGTCCCGTTTTCAGCTTCTACGCGGAACAGCGCCTCGACGTCCCGCTCGATCGGGTCTCGAAGCGGATGGTCGACGCGCTGCTCTCGGTGGAGGACCGCCGCTTTTATTCGCACCGCGGACTGGATCCGCTCCGGATCGTCTCGGCCGCCTGGCGCAACTGGCGGGCGGGACGCATCGTCGAAGGGGGCAGCACGCTGACCCAGCAGCTCGCGCGCACGCTGCAACTCTCGCCGGAGCGGACGTTCACGCGAAAGCTGCGCGAGGCCACGATCGCGGCGCAGCTCGAGCACCGATACGCGAAGGATGACATCCTCGTCGCGTACCTGAACACGGTCTATTTCGGGAACGGCTATTACGGCGTGGAGGCGGCGGCGCGCGGCTATTTCGCGAAGCCCGCGGCCGACCTCGATGCCGCCGAAGCGGCCACGCTCGCCGGCATCGTCCGATCGCCGACGGCGTATGCGCCGTCGCTGGCGCCGCGGCGTTCGCTCGCGCGCCGCAATCTGGTGCTGCGGCTGATGCGCGAGACGGGGCGGCTGACCGACGCCGAGTATCGATCCGCCCTCGACGAGCCGCTGCACGCGAGCCGCGTGATGGCCGACGTCACGTCGGCGCCGCGCGCCGGCGCGTGCGGTCTCTATTTCCAGGAAGCGGTCCGCCGCGAGCTGGTCGCGCGGTTCGGCGGCCAGCAGGTCCTGCGCGGCGGGCTTCGCGTCTACACGGGTTACGAGCCGAAGATGCAGTGCGCGGCGGAGCAGGCGATTACGGGCCGCATCGCGCAGATCGTCAAGCTCCGTCCCGCCGCGCGTGACTTGCAGGGCAGCCTCGTCTCGATTGACGCCGCGAACGGTGAAGTCCGCGCGCTCGTCGGCGGACGCGATTTCAGCCGGAGCAGCTTCGATCGCGCGACGCAGGCGCACCGCCAGGCAGGATCCGCGTTCAAGCCGATCATTTACGCCGCGGCGCTCGAGCGCGGGTACGCGCCCGCGTCGATCCTGCGGCATCTCGACGCGCCGATCTACACGTCGCGCGGCGCGTGGCTGCCCAGCGGCGAGCACGAACAGACCGAGTACACGCTGCGGGCCGCGCTGAAGATCTCGAGCAATCGCGCGGCGGCGCAACTGCTGCAGCAGGTCGGCATCAGCTCGACGACGTACCTCGCGCAGCGCCTCGGGATCGCGTCGCCGATGCCGAACGTCCCGTCGCTCGCGCTCGGCACCGGCGAAGTCACGTTGATGGAGCTGACGTCGGCGTACGGCGTGTTCGCCAACGAGGGCACCGCCGTGGCGCCGCATCTCATCTCGCGCGTGGAGGATTCCGACGGCCGGCTGCTGTGGGCGGATCCCGGCAACCGTCGTCGCGCCGTCAGCGACGCCACCGCGTTCCTGATGTCCAGCATGCTCGCGGACGTCATTTCGTCGGGGACGGCGACCACCGCGCGGTCCGCCGGGTTCAAGCTGCCGGCGGCGGGGAAGACGGGGACGACCGACGATTTCGCGGACGCGTGGTTCATCGGCTACACGCCGCATCTCGTGACCGGCGTCTGGTTCGGCATGGATCGGCGCGCGCCGATCATGAACCGCGGCTTCGCCAGCGTCGTCGCGGTGCCGGCATGGGCGGCGTTCATGAAGGTCGCGACGGCCGGGGATCAGCCGGATTGGTACCAGCCGCCGGCCGACGTCGAGAAGGTGGCGATCTGCCGTCTCAGCGGCGAGCGCGCGACGGATGCCTGCCGTCACGGATGGCTGGGTCCGCAGTACGTGCAGGCGGGGCTGACGAGTCTGCCGGGCGTGCCCACTGATGGCACGAGCGAGGAGCCCGCCGCGGCGGTTCCGGCCGTCGCCCGCTCGACCGTCGTCGAGGACTATTTCCCAATCGGGAGCGCGCCGACGGAGTATTGCCCGCTCCACGGCGTGTCGCCGGCCGCCGACGCGCCGTCGCCGGGGATCGACGGGCTGACGCCGTCAGCGTCCGCGGGCGTGGGCGGTGACGTCCGCCCCGTGGCCGCCCGGACGCGCCTCATCGTCGATCGCGTCGTCCGGGCGGACGGGACGATCCACTACGTCGTGCATCAATAGGTGGCAGCCACCGGTTGGCAGCGCGGGCAGTAATACGTCAGCCGCGCGTACGGGCCGATCCGGACGACGCGGATCGGGGCCCCGCACTTGCGACAGGGTTTCCGCGCCCGGCCGTAGACCCACAGCCGCTCGGCCGGATCCGCGCGACGCGTCGTCCGGCGGTAACCCGTGTACGTGACGATGGACGATTGCGGATCGACCACGTTCGCCCGCATGAGGCGACGCGCGGTCGAAAGCGCCTCCTCGAGCGCAGCGTCCGTGACGACGTCCACCGTCGCGCGCGGATGGATCCCGCACAGGAACAGCACTTCCGACCGATACACGTTGCCCGCGCCCGCCACGACGCGCTGGTTCAGCAGCGCATCCCCGACGGTGACGTTCCCCTGTTCGCGCAGCCGCCGCAGCGCCTCCGCGCGATCGAAATCGTCCGACAGCAAGTCCGGTCCCATCTCCCGCAAGTCCTCCTGCCGCTGCAGGTCGCGCTCGCGCAGGAATTCCGCGACGGGGACGCTGAACGCGACGGCCTCGTACGCGTCCGTCGCGACGACGATGCGCATGTCGCGGCGCGCGCGCTGCCAGCGTTCGCCCGCGCGGTAGATGTGCCAGCTTCCGTTCATGCGCATGTGCGTTCTGAGAACCAGGCCGCCGGAAAAACCGATCAGCAGATGTTTGCCACGGGCCGTGACGGACTCGATCGTCCGTCCCGTGACGGGGGTGTCTTCGTGGACGCGCGTCAGCGCCGGCAGGACCGACTCGAAGCGGACGACCGTGCCGCCGGCGAGCGCGCGATGCAGCGTGCGCGCCGCCCGAAGGATCGTGTCCCCTTCAGGCACGTCGCCGCATCTGCAGCCCCATCGCCGACGGCGTGAACCCCGCCTCGATCAAGGACGGCGCGAGCGGGTGATCCGCGGCGGGCCGGCCGTTGATCTCCCCGACGAGGAGTCCTCCGCGCCCTTCGTCGCGCGCCATCAGCGCGAGGCGCTCGGCGAGCGCGCGCGAAGTCGTCGAACGCGCCGGCTCGTCCTCGGGGAGGAACACGAGGAGCTGACGACCGCCGCGCGGGATGTACGCGGCAAGCGCGCCGTTCACCAGGACGACGAGGGCGCCGACGCTGCGGGTCGGTCCGCGACCCGCGATGTCCGGCTCCGCGTCCGCCGCCCACGCGGACGGCCACTTCAACGTCGTCCCGTACGGGTTCGCCGGATCGGTCGCCGCAAGCACGACGACCTCGGCTTCGTCGGGAACATCGCGCAGCGATCGGAGCAGTTCGAGCGCGGCGGGGAGCGCGAACTGGGTGGCGCCGACGCCGCCGACGAAGTACCCGCGCCGGATGCGCCCCGCGTCTTCCAGCGCTTTCAGGACGTCGTAGACGGCGCCGAATCCTCCGACGATCCCCTCGGCCGCGGCGACCTCGCGTGTGAGGACGCCGTAGCGCGACAGCAACTGCTGCGCGGTCGCGGTGGACCACTCGGTGTCGCTGACGCGACCGCCGGCGCGGTCGGCGAGCAGCGACCAGCGCCCTTCCGCGGACGGCGGCGCGACGCGGCGGCTCCGGAACGGCCGCGCGCGCCCCGCGGGCTTTCGCGGACGACGTTCCGGCGGGCGTGTGAACGCGCGCAGCGCGTGGAACGTGTCGTTCGTGAGCAGCCCTTTCCAGACGAGATCCCACAACGCATCCACGGTCTCGCCCGGATAGCCGTTGCCGGCGGCTTCGTGGATCGCGGCGAAGAACGACGCGCCCTGGCGGCGCAGGTGATCGACGATCGCGCGCTCGATCGGCGACACGTCGGGCCCGCCTTCGCGTAGCTTCGGCTCGGGAGAGGTACGCCAGAGCCGCGCCAGGTGATCGGTCAGATACAACGCGATGCGGCCGTCGCGTTCGCCGAGCGGTTCGACGCCGCGCCAGACGACTTCGCCGGCGCCCGTGAGCGCGTCGAGATCCGTCGGCGTGTAGCCCTCGATGCGCGCCGCGAGAATTTCGGATTCGAAGATGGATGCCGGCAGCGGCGCCCCCTGGAGGTTCTCGATCGTGTCGAGCAGCGCATCGAGCCCGGCGCGCCGGCGGACGACCCCCTGCCAGGACGTCACGAGCCGCGCGAGCACCGGCGGCTCGACCGGTTCCACCTGACGGCGAAGCTTGGCGAGCGATCGCCGGCGGATCGTCTGCAGGACGTCGGGGTCGCACCACTCGCGCCCCGCGCCGCCCGGCCTGAACTCCCCCTCGAGCAGACGCCCCGCCGCGGCGAGCGCCTTCAGCAGCGCGTCGGCCGTCGATCGTCCAAGTCCGTAGCGCGCCGCGAACTCGGCGGTCGTGAATGGGCCGTGCGTGCGAGCGAACCGGCGCGCGAGGTCCAGCGCGGCGTCCCGCGTCGGGCCGAGCAGCGACTCGGGAAGACCGACCGGGAGCGGAACGCCCAGCGCGTCGCGATAGCGCGCGGCGTATTCGACGGGGATGACGCGCCCCTCGCCCGCGATGTTGATCCGAATCGCGCGCCGTTCGATGGACAGCCGTTCGATCGCTTCCGTCGCCGCCAGTCGTGACCGCGCGTCGATCTCGAACGGCGTCAGGTCGCCCAGGTGAAGCAGCAGATCGTGGACGCCGTCAATCGATCGCGCGTGATACCGGTCGTCGATCTGCTGGAGCTGGCGCTCGACGTCGGCGAGCGCGTCGGCGTCGAGCAGCTCCCGCAGCTCCGCTTCCCCGAGCAATTCCCGCAACTGCGCCTGATCGATGGCCAGCGCCTGCGCGCGGCGCTCAGCGAGCGGCGCGTCGCCATCGTAAATGTAGTTCGCGACGTAGCCGAAGAGGAGCGCGGACGCGAACGGCGACGGCGTCGTCGAGTCCACGGTGACGCTCTTGATCTCGCGCGATTCGAGGCGGCCGAGCGTCTCCACGAGCGCCGGGATGTCGAAGACGTCCCGCAGGCATTCGCGGTACGCTTCGAGGATCATCGGAAACGATCCGAACTTCGCCGCGACGGCGAGGAGATCCGCGGCCCGCTTGCGCTGCTGCCAGAGCGGCGTCCGCGCTCCGGGCCGGCGGCGGGGCAGCAGCAGCGCCCGGGCGGCCGCTTCGCGGAACTTCGCCGCGAACATCGCCGTGCTCCCGAGCTGACGGACGACGAGCGCTTCCGCTTCGTCCGACGCGGGCACCAGCAGCGCGGGATCCGGCGGTGTTTCCGTTTCCGGAAACCGCACCACGAACCCATCGTCGGTCCACATCGTCTCGACGTCGAGGCCGGCTTCGGCGCGCGCGCGTTCCGCCACCGCCATCGCCCACGGCGCGTGCACGCGTCCGCCGAACGGCGACAGCAGGCAGATGCGCCAGTCCCCCAGCTCGTCGCGGCAGCGCTCGATCAGGATGGTGCGGTCATCCGGCACGGCGCCCGTCGCCGCGGCCTGATCGGCGAGATAGCGGACGAGGTTTTCGGCCGCCTTTGAGTCGAGGTCGTGGTGTTTCGTGAGGCGCTGGATCGCGGCGCCGGGCGGCATCTGACGCAGCGTCCGGACCAGTTCGCCGATGTGGCGCCCGAGCTCCAGCGGCCGGCCCGCGGCGTCCGCCTTCCAGAATGGCGTCTTGCCGGGCTCGCCGGGCGCCGGCGACACGATGACGCGATCGTGGGTGATCTCCTCGATCCGCCACGTCGAGGCGCCGAGCAGGAACGTTTCGCCGACCCGGCTCTCGAACACCATTTCCTCGTCGAGCTCGCCGACGCGTGCGCCGGGGCCGCGCTCCCCCGTCAGGAACACGCCGTACAACCCGCGATCCGGGATCGTGCCGCCGTTGACGACCGCGACGCGCTTCGCTCCCTCGCGCGCGGTCAGGGTGTTCTTCACACGGTCCCACGTGATCCGCGGCCGGAGATCCGCGAAGTCGTCGGAGGGATAGCGCCCCGACAACATGTCGAGCACGCCGTCGAAAATCGATCGGCTCAGCTCCGCGAACGGCGCGGCGCACCGGATGGTTTGAAACAGCTCGTCGGCGTCCCAGCCGTCCATCGCCACCATCGCGACGATGTGTTGCGCGAGGACGTCCAGCGGATTGCGCGGGTAGCGGCTCGCCTCGATCTGCGCCTCGTGCATCGCGCGCGTGACGGCGGCGCACGCGACGAGATCGCCGCGAAATTTCGGCACGATGATCCCGCGGCTCGGTTCGTCGATGCGGTGCCCCGACCGTCCGATCCGCTGCACGCCGCTCGCCACCGACGGCGGCGCCTCGATCTGGACGACGAGATCGATCGCGCCCATGTCGATGCCCAGCTCGAGCGAGGAGGTGGCGACGAGACCGCGAATCTGCCCCGCCTTCAGCCGATCCTCGACCTCGATCCGTTGCGGGCGCGCCAGCGATCCGTGATGCGATCGCACGAGCGTCTCGCCGGCGAGATCGTTGAGCGCCGACGCGAGCCGCTCGGCGATGCGGCGGCTGTTGACGAAGATCAGGGTCGAGCGGTGCGATTGCACGAGTTCGAGCAGGCGCGGATGGATCGCGGACCAGATCGACGTCCGCGACGCCGGCTGCGATGCCGGACCGCTCGGGATTTCCCCGGTCTCGCCGATCCGCGCCATGTCCTCGACCGGCACCTCGATCCGCAGCTCGAGCTCCTTCCGATGCGACGTGTCAACGACCGTGACAGGCCGGTACTCCGGCGTCCCCGTGTGCGCCGCGAACTCGTCGTGGATCGTTTCCTCCGCGTCCGCCGTCGGGCGCGCCTTTTTGCCTGAGACGGTCCTTCCGCTCTTCTTCACGGCGCCGCCGAGGAAGCGCGCGACCTCGTCCAGCGGACGCTGCGTGGCGGACAAGCCGATGCGCTGCAGCGGCCGGTTCACCAGCGCCTCGAGCCGCTCGAGCGACAGCGCCAGGTGCGCGCCGCGTTTCGTCGGAACGAGCGCGTGGATCTCGTCGATGATGACGGTGTCGATCGCGCGCAGCGCTTCGCGCGCGTTCGACGTCAGCAGCAGGTAGAGCGATTCCGGAGTCGTGATGAGGACGTCCGCGGGCTCGCGCTGGAACCGCGCGCGCTCGGCGGCGGGCGTATCGCCGGTGCGCACCGCCACCGCCGGCGCGTGATACGGCTCGTTGCGCGCGGCCGCGTGGTGCCCGATGCCGGCAATCGGCGCCCGGAGGTTGCGCTCCACGTCAACGGCGAGCGCTTTCAGCGGCGAGATGTACAGAATCCGGGATCCGCCTTCGCGTCGCCCCGGCGTGCCGGGTGCATCGTCGCGCCGCTTCGGCGGGACAGGTCCGCCTTCGCGTGGCGCCGCCTCCTCGAACATGACGCGGTTGATCGCCCAAAGGAAGGCGGACAGCGTCTTGCCGCTGCCGGTCGGGGCGAGAATCAGCGTGGATTCGCCGCGCGCGATCGCCGGCCAGCCCTGCGCCTGCGGCGGCGTCGGCGCCGCAAACGACGCGCGGAACCAATCGGCGACGGCGGGATGAAACGCGTCGAGCACATCCGCGCGCCGGGCCATCGATCCATTATGTGCGATTTGATGAGACAAGCCGGACGGCGTTCCTGTATTCTGAAACAGCTGTCAGCGGTCAGCTTCAGTTGAGGGATATCGATGGGAGATTCGGGAGAAGGCCTGGTTGACGCCGAAGCGCGCATCCAGGAGCAGATGGAAGAACGGGAAGCGGAGCGGCGCCGCCGTGCGGGGAGCACGCCGCCGATCGATCCGGAGCGCCTCCGCGAGCAGGAATCGCTGAAGCTCGCGCGCGCCGAACTGCAGCGTCAGGCCGCCGCGACCGTCCATCCGGTCAGAAAGAAGCAGATCGCCGCAGCGCTCGCCGAGATAGAGAAACGCCTCGCCAACTAGCCGCCCTTCATTCCTTCCGGGACCCGCCTCGCGACGGCTGTTCGAAATCGCCACGCCCGCCGTTATAGCAATTGCTTGATCGCTCCACGGCGCGAGGGCCGCGAACGTACCGCGTGCCGCCCATGGGTCGATCGTTCCCAGTACATGTTGGAGGCGACATGAGAATCTTCCCTCGACCAACGGCGCGTCAGGTGTTCAAGGGTCACGCGGCATATGTGCTGATGGCGACGGCCACAACGATATGGCTCACGGCCATCGTCGTTGGACCGTTGGGTCGGACGCTGCGCGCGCAGACGATTCCTAGCGATTCCAAGGGGGGCTGCCCCGTCGCGGCGGCGACTTTTGCCTCGTGGTTCGAAACGGGCGTCCCCGCGCAGGACGGCGTGGTGAAACCGGCCGACAGCGTCAACTTTCCGAACATCCCCAACTGCAGCTTCTACGAGTGGTCGCAGCAGATGTTCTTGTGGCTGACGTCGCCGGCGCCGAGCCGCTACGGCGGCGGCAGCCGCATCTTCAATTCGCCGACCTTTTTCGACGTCTCGCCGCCGGACTCGAACGGCCAGCGCACGTTCAGCCAGCACGAGCCGGGGTTCATCAAGTTCTTCCGCGTGCGGACTGCCAAGGCGGGGCCGCACAACCTGCCGGTGATCTTCGACAAACGGCACCGAGCGTTCGAGGTGCAGCGCCCGAAGGTCAGCGCTGCGGGCAACCCGATCGTCCTGAACCGGTTGAACCGGGAAGTCGAGGTGACGCGAGTCGCGGTGGCGCCGAACAAGACGGTCACGTTCTTCGACAAGGCGAACAAGCCCATCAGGTCGCCGAAACTGCTGCAGGTCCCGCAAGTCCGGGGCCCTGAAACGATCCAGCCCATCGCCCGGCCGGCCGCTGTCAGGAGAATCCCGACGGCCCAGATGTTCCTGATCGACAGGCGCGCGATCTTCGTCGACTTGACGGGACACCTCATCGAGCCGGAAGAAGGTCAGGCCGGCACGGACGCCGCGTTGATGTCGCAGGGCAAGTCGCTGGTGTACTTCGCGACGATGGTGAATGACGTCTACACCTATTTCCTGACCGGCAACAAGAACAACGCGTTCAGCCCGGCATTCACGACGTTCCCGACGACCCAGGCGCACCTGACGAAGATCGTGAATTTCGCCGCGACGAAGAACGTCACGTTCCCCGATCCCAACGCGCTGGCGATCGAGATCAAGACGGCGTGGGTCGAGGCGTCCACGCTGCCGAACGCGAGCGATTACATCACCGCGCAGGCCACCGTCCCCAGCTACAACACCTCGAACTCCGCGCAATGGGTCCCCAACGGGACGAAGAACGTCTCGCTGGCCCTCATCAGCGTTCACGTCGTCGGCAGCACGCTCGGGCACCCGGAAATGATCTGGGCCACGTTCGAGCACTTCGGCACCGCGCCAGACGCGACCTATTCGTACACCTCCACGACGGGGGTGAAGACGGTCAATCAGACGACGGCGGGAACATGGCTGCTGTCGGCCACCAACTCCAACGGCGACTTCAATTGCATGCACATGACCGTCGATCTCACGAACGGCAACATCAATGCCGTGCAACCGCCCGGCAACTGCAACCCGCCGGTTCCCGGCACGGTCAGCCCGAGCGATACGCGCCGAGACAATCCATGGGGGATGCCTGGCAACAGCACGTCCTCCAATACCCAGGTGATTTCCATCCACAACACCGCGCAGGTGCCCGGCAACGACATCCGCAACAAGTACTTCATGACGGGCGCCACGTGGACGCCGTTCGGCGTGCCTCCGACGGGCAACAACGGCGTGGGCACGAACATCCTGGCCAATTCGGCCTTGGAGACATACACGCAGTTCATGAACTGCTTCGGTTGCCACCAGGGCAACATGCTTGGCGATCCGGGGGGAATCGGCCTCAGCCATATCTATGGGCCCCTGAAACCGTTGTTCTGATGGAGGAGCACGATGCCAACCGATCCAAAACCGCCCGCCCCTGCGGCGCACATCACGTTCGAGCAGTTCACCGAGTCCACGCTCGGCGCGGTCTTCCGCGCCGTCCAGGCGCACAAGATCCCGCACCGCCCGATCATCATCGGGCTGGTGTTCGATCCGCAGGGCGGCGGCTACGGCGGAACGCAGATGAACTGCGGGTTCGCGGCCGTCGTCAAACCATTCTTCACCGACTGCTATCGTCAGCACATGTTGTTCAAGTTCGATCTGTGGGAGCCGAACGCCGTCAAGAACAACTGGCAGGGAATCCACGACGCGGTCAATAACGGGAGCATGCCGGCGCCCGGCTGCGCGGGGACGTTCAACAAGCAGGGGTTCCTGGACGCCTTCCAGTGCTGGAAAGATCAAGGCTTCCCGCCATAGGAAGCGAAGATCGGATGGCGACTATCAAGACAGACGTCGCGCCACAGTGTCCGAGCGCACAGCCGGACATGTCCGGCGCGACGGTATTTGGGCTCGTTCAAGGTACGGCGACGGAGCCGCGCGTCGCCTACCTTGACCGGGCCGTGCCGCTGACGCCGGAGATCCTCGCCAGCGCGACGCCCGTCGAACCGACGGAGGTCTTCCGCATCGGCGCCCCGTGCGCCGGCGGTTGCTGCCGGCATTTCGGGGAGGGCCGCTGCACGCTCGCCACGCGTCTCGTGCAATCGCTCTCGCCCGTGGTCGCGATCGCTCCGCGATGCGCGTTGCGCTCACAGTGCATGTGGTGGCGGCAGGAAGGCGTTCAGGCTTGCATGCGATGCCCGCAGATTGCGACGCGGATGCCTGGAGCCAGCCCTGTGCTGGTCGAGGCGGCGACGCCGAGGATCACCGGGGGGTGAGGTCGCGGTAATACACCGTCGTGCTGCTCACGAGACGAGCAGCGTCCCGAACGCCCGCGCTGAGCGCACGATTATCTCGAGATGGTGCCTGGCCGATCCGGCCGCCGGCGCGGCGCCGCTCCACGGGGCGTCAGGCCTGTGCGTTCGCCTGCGCGAGGAGCGTCTTGATCTCGTCCGCTTCGAGCGCTTCCTGCTCGAGCAGCGCTTCGGCGAGCGCCTTGACGGCCTCGCGGTTGCGGTCCAGCAGATCCCGCGCGCGGTCGTACCCGCCGTTGAGGATCTTCTCGATTTCCTCGTCGACGCGACGCGCCGTCGTCTCGCTGATCGCGTGCGGCTTGTCGTCGCCGAAACTGTTCCCCGCCTTGCGGAACGCGCGCATGCCGAGCGAGGACATGCCCCACTCGCAGACCATGTGCTGCGCGATGTCGGTCGCGCGCTCGATGTCGTTCGACGCGCCGCTCGTCATGTGATGCATGAACAGCTCTTCGGCGACGCGGCCGCCCATCAGCACCGCGATCTGCGTGTCGAGATAGCCCTTCGTATACGTGTGCCGATCCGCTTCCGGCAGCTGCATCGTCACGCCCATCGCGCGTCCGCGCGGGACGATGGTGACCTTGTGGAGCGGATCCGCGCTGGGCAGCAGCGCGGCGACGACGGCGTGTCCTGCTTCGTGGTACGCGCAGTTCACGCGGTCGAGCTCGCTCAGCGTGAGCGATCGCCGCTCGACGCCCATCAGTACCTTATCGCGCGACGATTCCATGTCGCGGTGCGTGATTTCCGAGCGTCCGGCACGAGCGGCGAGCAGCGCCGCCTCGTTCACCAGATTCGCGAGGTCCGCGCCCGAGAAACCGGGCGTGCCGCGCGCGATTGACCGGAGGTTCGCTTCGGACTCGAGCGCAACCTTCCGCGCGTGGACGCGCAGGATGGCTTCGCGTCCCCTGAGGTCCGGATTGCCGACCATAACCTGCCGGTCGAACCTGCCCGGACGAAGGAGCGCCGGATCCAGGATGTCCGGACGGTTCGTCGCCGCGATGACGACAATGCCCAGCGTCGCCTCGAAGCCGTCCATCTCGACGAGGAGCTGGTTGAGCGTCTGCTCGCGCTCTTCGTGGCTGAGCGAGCTGCCGCCGCGGCTCCGGCCGACGGCGTCGAGTTCGTCGATGAACACGATGCACGACTTGTGACGGCGCGCGTCCTTGAAGAGCCGCCTCACGCGCGCGGCGCCCACGCCCGCGTACATCTCGACGAAGTCCGACCCGCTCGCGAACAGGAACGGCACCCCCGCCTCGCCCGCGATCGACCGCGCGAGCAGCGTCTTGCCGGTGCCCGGGGGTCCGATCAGCAGCACGCCTTTCGGGATGCGGCCGCCGATCGCGGAGTAGCGCTCGGGCTCCTTCAGGAAATCGACGATTTCCTTGACCTCGTCCTTGGCCTCGTCAACGCCCGCGACGTCCTGGAACGTGACGACGTGGTCGCCGCGCTCGGCGATCTTGGCGCGTCCCGGGGTATGGATGCGGCCGGCCGTGGTGCGATACACGGTGAAGCCGAGCAGCGCCAGGAAGCCGCCCGCCAGGGCCAGCGCGCTGAGGCTCAGGGCGCCCGGCTCGGGCGCGGGCTGCACCTCGATGCGCACGCCGCGGTCCGCCAGCTCCGTGTAGAACGGGGCGTTCGCGGTCAGGAATTCCGGCGGCGGCACGGTCTTCAGGGTGCGTCCGTCTCGCAACGCGAGGTCGATCGTGCGATCGGCGAACGCGACGCGCGCGATTTGTCCCGTCTTCGCGTACTGGAGGAACTCGGAGAACGCGATCGTCTGGGTCGTCGTCTGCCTGCGGCCGACGTACACGCCGACGGCGACGGCAAGGATGACGGCCGCGACGGCGGCGGCGATCAGAAATCGAGGGCGGTGGAACAGAGGTGACAGCACGTGAACGGTCCGTTTCCCCAAAGGCGCGCGCGGCGGGTTCCGCGCGGGAGGCGCGGCACTCGGGCGCAGACCTCCCGCCTTCGCGTTCAGGCGGCTGCGTTGAAAGTGTGAAAAAAGGGCACTCCGCTGGGGCTCGGAATGTGCTCAGATTCTAACAAATACGATGCCGCGATTGCCAGCTCAACCGGCCACCGAGCCGTCCGGCGCGGCGCGCGTCGCCGCCGCGCTCGTCCACGCTTACACCGCGGCCGGTGCGGTGCTCGCGTATCTTGCCGTGACCGCAGCCGTTGCGCGCGATTTTCGCGCGTCCTTCGCGTGCATGTTCGCCGCGAACATCATCGATGCGACCGATGGTCTCTTCGCGCGGCGCGCGCGCGTGCGGGAGGTCCTGCCGGGGGTCGACGGCGCGCGGCTCGACGATATTGTCGATTACCTGACGTTTGTGTTCGTGCCGATGGTCGTGCTGAACGTCGCCGGCGACCTCAGCGGGCCCTCGGCGTTGCCGGTCACGGCCGCCGTGTTGCTGAGCAGCGGCTACGGGTTTGCCGCGACCGACGCGAAGACGAGCGATCATTTCTTCACGGGGTTTCCGTCTTACTGGAACATCGGGGCGTTGTACCTGCATGCCGCGGGGCTGCCTCCCGCCGTCAACGCGGCGATCCTGCTCGTGTTCAGCGCCTTGATCTTCGTCCGCGTGGGATACGTCTATCCTTCCAAGATGCCGACGCTGAGGGGCCTGACGGTGGCGCTCGGGTGTGTGTGGGGTGCGATGATTGGGGTGATGATCTGGTCGCTGCCGGCGGTATCGAGGGCGCTCCTGGTCGCGTCGTTGTTCTTTCCCGCCTATTACGCCGTTCTTTCGCTCGCGCTCGACGCGCGGCGCCGCGCCGGATTGGTGTCGCCACGAGGACAGCAGAGTCCACGGAGATGAAGAATCCCTCTGTGATCTCTGTCATCTCCGTGGTGATGTTCGCATGCTGAATCGCACGCTGAACATCCGGTTCATGACGTGGTGGTCACGCCCGCTGCGCGACCGCGTGTTCGGCGCGGTGTTCGCCGTGCTGGTCGTCGTGACGGCAATCGTCGTCGTCTGGTCGATGCGCCAGGGCTGGGCCGTCTACAAGCTGCGGCGCGGCGTCGGCGACACGTGGTTCTATGCCGCGGACGGCAAGCCGTGGTTCCGGATGGACGAGCAGCGGCGCGACGTGCCGCTCTCCGACATCTCGCCAGACCTCCAGCACGCGGTGATCGCGGTCGAAGATCATCGCTTCTATCGCCACTTCGGCATCGATCCGATCGGTGTCGGACGGGCCGCGTGGCGCGACGCCCGCGGCGGCGACCGGATGGAAGGCGGCAGCACGCTGACGCAGCAGCTCGCGCGCACGCTGTTCCTCTCGAACAAGCGAACGATCGGCCGCAAGGCGCAGGAAGCCGTGCTGGCGCTGCTGCTCGAACAGGAGCTGACGAAGCCGCAGATCCTCGAGCTGTACCTCAATCGCATTTATCTGAGCGGCGGCGTCTACGGCGTCGAGTCGATGGCGCGGGATCTGTTCGGCAAGCGGACCCGCGACGTCACTCTCCCGGAGGCGGCGCTGATTGCCGGCCTCATTCGAGCGCCGTCGGCGTTGTCCCCCTGGTCGAATCTCGAGGGCGCCATCGACCGCAGCCACGTCGTCCTGCAGCGGATGCGCGAGGAAGGCTTCATCACCGCGGACCAGGAGCGCGCGGCGGTCCGGACGAAGGTCCGCGTCCGTCCTTACCCGGGAGCGGAACAGGCTCGCGCGGGATACGCGAAAGAGTTCCTGCGGCAGCAGTTTCGCGATCGGTTCGGCGGCGATCACCCGCCGGACTGGTCGGTGATGACGACGTTCGTGCCGGAGCTGCAGGACGCCGCGGAACGCTCGGTCGAGGACGGGCTGCGGCGGTTTGGTCAGCCGCAGCTTCAGGCGGCGCTGGTCGCGATCGATCCGTCCACCGGCGACATTCTCGCGATGGTCGGGGGACGCGACTTCCGGCAGTCGCAGTTCAACCGCGCGTATCGCAGCCGCAGGCAGCCGGGGTCCGCGTTCAAGCCGCTGCTCTATGCCTCTGCGCTGTCGCACGGCTTTTCGCCCGTCAGCGTGCTCGAGGGCCTGTCGTCGATCGCGCCGCAGGGCCCCGACGAGTGGGCGCCGCGGAACGCGACCGGCGACGATCCCGACACGCTGACGGTGCGCGCCGCGATGATCGAATCCAACAACCGCGCCGCGACGATGCTGCAGCAGAAGATCGGGTCGCGGCCGGTGCTGCGCCTGGCGTCGAGCGCCGGCCTGCGCGATCTGCCCGACGTTCCGTCGTTGTCGCTCGGCACGGGCCTCGTCACGCCGCTCGATCTGACGGCCGCGTTCGCGATGTTCCCCAACGGCGGGTTCGCGGTGCAGCCGCGCGCGCTCGTGCGCGTCACCGACGCGGACGGTGGTGTCGCGTACGACAACCCCGCGCGCGCCGATCGCGTGATCTCTCCAGAAGTCGCATATCAGATGGTGACGCTGCTCGAGGACGTCATGGACCGCGGCACCGCGACCGCGGCGCGCACGACGTACGGCGTCCGGTTTCCGTCTGGCGGCAAGACCGGCACCACCGACGAGTTCAAGGACGCGTGGTTCGTCGGCTTCAGCTCGTCGCTCGTCACGGGCGTGTGGGTCGGATTCGATCAGCCGGCGACGATCGGCCGCGAGGCGTACGGCTCGCGCTACGCCCTGCCCATCTGGAGCGAGTTCATGCGCCGCGCCGCCCGCAGGCGTCCGCCGCGGGAATTCGAGGCGCCCGACACGCTGCGCCCCGTCGCGCTCTGCCGCGTCAGTTACCTGCGGCCCGTCGAAGGGTGTCCCACGTATACGGAGTACTTCAAGGAAGGCGACGACGTGCCGTCCCGGCTGTGCCCGCTGCACCAGGGCAGCGTGAAACAGGAGATCAAGCGGGCGGTGCAGGGATTCTTCGGGGCGATCGGCCGGAAGCTGAGAGGAATCTTCAGATAGCGGCGTCCAGTTCGCGCGCTCGATGATCCGCCATCCGCCATCCGCCATCCGTCATTCCGGTGCGATCCACTTTCTCAAGCGCTCCCGCTGTTCCGGCGTGGCGTTCTCGCGCGGGACGAGATGCCAGCGATCCGGCGGCGGCTCGCCGAAGACGACTTCGAGCCGCTTCAGTTGATCGCGTCGCGCGACGAGCAGCGCGGCCCGTTGACCGGGACGGTACGCCCGGAGGCGCGCATCGAGATCGTCGGCGCGGATGCGGAAGTCGTCGAGCGAGACGATCTCGTCGCCGGCGTTGACGCCCGCGTCGAACGCAGGCGTCCCGCGGCGGACGCGCGTGACGACGAGGCGTCCATCCTCTCCGCGCGTGTCGGCGCCGAGCCATGCGCCGGGTCCCTGATCGGACGCCGCGGTGCGGAACTCGAGCCCGTACCACTCGAGCGCGGCCGCGTAGTCCAGTTCGTCGGTGGTCTCGAGCACGCGCCGGAACCAGTCCGACAAGTCCGTTCCGGCGACTTCGCTCGCCGTGGCGCGGAACTCCGCGGGCGTGTAGCCTCGCGGGCCGGAATACCGCTGAAACGCGAGCCGCATGACGTCATCGAGGGTGCGCGCACCCGCCGTCGCCTGACGCACGCGCGCGTCGAGCACGAAGCCGATGACGGCCCCCTTCGTGTAATAGCTGATCGCGCTGTTGACGGCGTTCTCGTCCGGCCGGTACTGCTTGATCCACGCGTCGAACGAGGCGCTTTCGACCGGCTGCGTGAGGCGCCCGGGCGTCGCCTGGAGCGACGCGACCGCGCTCGAGAGGCTGCCGAGATATTCCCCGGCGGTGATCAGGCCCGCCCGCGCGAGGATCACGTCGGCGTAGTAGTCGGTGAGCCCTTCCGCGATCCAGAGGCTGCGCGTGTACACCTCGTGCTCGTAGTCGAACGGACCGAGTTCGACCGGCCTCAGCCGCTTTACGTTCCACAGATGGAAGAACTCGTGGCTCGCGGTGCTCAGCCAGGCGAGGTAGCGCTCGCGCGTGGACGTCGCCCACCGGCTCGCCATCATCATCACGGAGTTCTTGTGCTCGAGTCCGCCGCCGGTTTCCGTGAGCACGTTGAAGAACACGTACTTGTCGTACGGCAGCCCGCGCCAGAGCTTCGCCGCGGTCTGCACGACCTTCTCGAGGTCGCGCGCGGCGCGCGCGCCGTCGAACACGCCGGCTTCACCCACGTCCACGAGCAGGTGCGGCTTTCCGTCGACCGTGAAACGGTGGACGGCGGGGTTGCCCGCGACGATGGGGCAATCGACCAGCGTGTCGTAATCGGGCGCGCGATAGTGATGCGCGCCGCCTTCCGGAGAGTCCGGCAGGCCGGTGACGCTCGTGCGCCACGCGCCCGGCAGCTCCAGGCGGACGTCGTGCGCGCGCGGCCGCAAGTCGGCGAGCGTGATGAACGTCGGCGCGCCGTTCAGCATCGCGAACCCGTCTTCGACCCAGTCGGACCTGACGGTCATCTCGTGCGCGAAGACACGATACGTCAGCGTGATCGCGCGCGCGCCGTTCGTCGTCACACGCCAGCGGTTTTTCTGCGTTTTCTGGATCGCAAGCGGAACGCCTCCGTTGCTCGCGGCGACGTCCTCCACGTGGCGTGCATACTCGCGAACGAGGTACGACCCGGGAGTCCAGACCGCCATCATCAGGTCGACGTCCGCGCGGCCGTCGGCCGGAATCGTCGCGGTGACCTCGGCGTAATTCGTCTGCGGCGCGGGGAAGCGCACCACGTAGCGGATCGGCTCGAGCGTCTGGGCGGCGGCTTCGGCTGCCGCGAGCAGCGTCAGTACGACCGTGACCGCCAACAATCGAGGTTTCACGAGACGCACGGGCCGTTCACGCATCGAAACGGCGCTCGACACGGAGTACTTTTGGCATTTGGCATTTGGCATT
>Ga0066710_100001414_pt1 | contig 17892 bp, 15 predicted proteins | sample GraSoiAngelo_159_FD_79666 | JGI IMG/M metagenome (GOLD analysis project Ga0066710, IMG submission 79666) | Grasslands soil microbial communities from the Angelo Coastal Reserve, California, USA - 14_1009_16_40cm | ecosystem: Environmental > Terrestrial > Soil > Grasslands | place: USA... | reverse complement strand
GTTCGAGTACGTTTGTCCGTTCGGACGCGTGCAGGCGTACTGAATCCGCTGACTGAATGTCTGGTAGTTGGTGCTCGCACGATATTTCGTGAGCGTGCACGGTTGTCCGTCCACCTGAATCGTCCCCTTACCCTGATATTCGAGCGTTGCGACCATGTCGCGTTCATCATGGCCCCTAAGCATGCCCATGTTTCGCATCCAGTTGAAAAGCACGGCCTTCAGATCTGTGGCATCTTTTGCTGGTGTGTACGGTTCAGCAACCCCTCCACGTGGGCTCTGCGCACTGGCCGTCAAGGGCCCGCTGAGGGCAAGGCCGAGTGCGAGCGCGACCCTTATCCAACTGATCTTTCGTCGAAAGGTCATGGTGGTCCCCTTTTTTGTCTAATCGTTCGGGTTACCGGCGGAGATCTGGATCACGCGCCCGTCAGGCATGATAACCGTCTTGAGAAACCCCAACGGACTGCCGTTCCTTGCGGGGAGAAACTTCACGGTAATGTTGTCCCCTGTGTGGAGGGCATTCGGTCCGGTTTTACCGATCCCCCTCTGCGCGAGAGCCGTGGCGGAGCCGAGCGTCATCACCCAGTCGGTTGTCGAGCCGTCGGGATTCTTGACCCCGATCGTCAGCGACCCATGGGGATTTACAAACTTTACGCTTTCGACCGACCCCGACATCTCCATTTCCTTTTTCATGTCGTACACGCCCGCGAGCGAATGATGAGCCTGCAACGAGCCACTGGCCAGCAACCCGCACAACGCCAGATATCCGAAAGTTCGCTTAATCATTCGTGCGCCTCCGCAAAAATTGTGAACGGCACCAGATATCACGACGCAACCCTGCAATAAACGGGAACAACTATCGTCGGAGTCTAGCACCCGCGAGCACGGAGATTCAAATTGTCCAGATTGTCAAAACTGGTCTGTCAGTGTGGACACCGGCAGAATTGTTCTGAAAAGACCGCAGATTCTGAACAGGTATGTTTACACTTCGAATGACGGCCCTAGCGGGTTCACGTGCCGCGCCCTCCTCTGCGAGGAGGGGAATGTTCCCGCTCAAATTGGTCTCATCGTGAATTCACTGATATCAGGAGTTCTGACCTTCTGCCCGTAGGCGTGGGGACACACTCAATTTCGCTGGATCACTGGAGCTAGTAAGCCTCGGTCTTGAAGACCCGTTCGGGGTTCACCTCGGCCTTCGTGATCGAGAAGCGCAACCGCGCGATCTCGCGACCGTCCCGAGTTTCGACGATCACTCGCCAGGCACCAGCCACGTAGTTCTCCTTGGTCACGACGCCGCGGAATCCCTTGTCGCGTCCACCCGTGATCCGGATCGGAATGCGGTCCGAATCGTGCCAGGTCGCCGTGCGATCGCGGAAAGACCACCGCACGAACACCGTGTCGTCGAAGCGCGTCGGCGCGTAGATCGCAAAGAAGACGTGCACGGCGTCGTTCGGCTCGGCGACGAAGTGCCGATCGTCGGAGTGCCACACCTTCCACCACGATGGCTCGTAGGACAACCGGAACTCGTCACCCATGCGCTCGACGCGGTGATAGACACCGAGCGTCCTGGCGGCGATCGGCACTGGCGGGATCAGACCGATCTCGTACATGAGAAGGAACAACACGCTGAATGCGAGGCCCGGCGACAGGAGTCTGCGGACGAGCGGTGCGCGCCCGATACGACGCCGAAGCGCCGTCACGAAGCCCGCCAGCACGGCGAGTGTCGCGGCGAACGACAAGAAAAACGTCAGCCGGCTGATTGAATGCAGCAAGATGGGAATCAGCAGCGACCAGAAACAGAAGATGCAGAGCACGTAGAACGCGACTTTGACGTCCAGCCCGCGGCGACGGACCGCGTGCATCTCGTTGAGCACGATGGCGCCGAACAGGATCACGACGAAGGCAATGGATGAGAACAACGATGCGCTCATCAGGAAGAAGATCGAGTACAGGTTCATCAACGTGCCGAGGCAGAAGTGGAATACTAGGCTGCGGTACTGCCGCAGCCGCTCGATCCACCGCGGCATCGGCAACGCCTCGGGTTGGGCGTCCCGGATGAAATCGACGTACAGGATGGCGCCGATGACCGTGAGATAGACGATCTGCTGGACGATCATCACGGTGTGGTCCACGCCCGCGCGCGTGGCGAGGACATCGAAGACGAAGCCTGCGAGGAAGAACAGTACGTTCCACTCCAGTAGGTGGCGCGCGGTGAGGCGGAGGCCATCCTGCCAGAGCGGAGACTCGCGGGCGATCATTTCACCCGCAGCCGCTTGGATTCGTTCGGGAGGCTACACTGTCTCCCGACTTTATAGGATCGATACCCCACCTGCAAAGGTACCGCTATCATAGGGATATGTGCTGTTTGCCACGCTTGTATCCTGGATTGACTCCGGGTGTAGTGTTCACCTTTTTTAGTGTCGGTGATCCAAGTGAGTTCAACTCCTAAGACTTCCCTCCTCTTTGCGGTAAACATGCTTCCCGCATTGTGGACAAGGATACCAGTAGGACACCCATTGCGATTGGGACAATTAGCCCCAAATGAAGAAGCGGGTTCACATGCAGGTTGAGGAGAAGGACACCAAAAGAAATTACTGACAATATCCTGGCAACTATCCGCGCTCCGGAAACCACGCGCCGGATTCTGGATCACCTCGGAATCCCGTCATGCCCGCCTCCGGTGGCCGCTGCCGTCTTTCGACTCCCTCGGCTGCCATCCTGGCCCCCTCCTGTGGCTCCGGCTCGCCGCAACCCACAACCCACGCTCACCCAATTCTGAGAGTGAACCGGCCGCCTTCGCCGAGGTGTGTCGGCACGCTGCCATCGTTTCGATCCTGCATGAAGAACCCCGTGTTTAAATCCGTGTGCGCCCCAAAATTCCTCTCAGCGAATAGTCGACAATTCGGTTTTGCGCGGAAAATCCGTTTTTGCGCGGCTCGGTCGCCGCATCTCTGTCCGCACTCATGAGAAAACCGCGTTCGATCATGAGAAAACCGCGTTCGATTCGCCTATGCTTTGAAGACTCGACTTGGAGCGTCATCGATTTCAAGACGGACTCGGACGATATTCAGCATGTAACCAGATACCGCCGGAAAGTCGGCTGGTCTTTACATTCGAATCCCCGACGAGCTCGTATGTCTGCTCACCGACGCCGATGATGGAGCTGTACTCCGAATCGGACCTGCGCCTTGAAGCGCGTTATAGAGTCCGAGCAGCTGAGGTGCGTCAGAATCTGATTCAATTACGCGCGAGTTCATCAATATCGCCGCTTCGTTGAAGGATCCCGTGCCTTACCAGCCGTGGGCGGCCGAGTTGGTCAAGAAACGAAGCGTCGAGCAGGGCCTCGATCCCAACGTGCATTGCATGCCGCGACTTGCCGAAGCTGCTTTGGAACTCCCGAGGGCGCCCGCTACACGCCCGGCAGTCCTGGCGCCAGCCGTTAGATTTTCTGCGTACCGGCCCTGATAAATAGTGTCTTGCTTCACAAACGACACCGTCTGGCGGCGGCGTTCGCAATACATCTGCGCATCATTATTCGCCTTGAAAATCGAGTCGGAACGATCGGCGGAATACCCGATCGCCATCAACGTCTGATCCGGCGTACTCATGACGTTGAGACGCCGCGGTCCACAAGCTGCCATTCCTACACCAAGAATAACCAATGACAAAAACAGCCCTACTCTCTGGACGGTCGCTAATTTCTCGTCCATAAGCATCATCAGAACCTCCTTGTATTTCTGCTTAGCCTGACCCGCTAAGATTACTGCCGGGACATGAAAATCTTTGCTTCAAAGTATCCGTATTCCGAATGACACAGCATCTACTGATAACAAGAGGCGGCTTTCACGCTGGCTTACAAAATCCGGAGTTTGAATCTCAGTTCTTCTTGAATTTCCAGGCCGAATCAAGCATCTCGCTGCTGTATGGCTGGGCGACTCTGCCATCGGCAGCGTAGAGATACAGCGCGCCTCTATAGACCTGGCCTGCAACGCTGGACAGATAACCGAACAACAGTACACACAAAACCAAGAAAACCGCGACGACAGCAACAATCCATAAGGCATTCAGCGCAATCGAGACAAACAAAGCAACGAGCAGCAACCCCAGCGATCCGATCAGAATAACCGTGCCTGCGAAACTAAGACCGACATACCCGATCAAAGCTTCACCCCACGTGCGTTTGAGGATATCCGCCGACCTGCGCAAGGTCGTTAGCGGGTTGGTGACCTGTTCTTCACGCACGATGATCGGCACGGCAAACACCGACGCAATGCTCCAGGTAGCGCCGATGAACCGTGTGACCAGCCGGCCGATAAGTCCCATCCGTTGCTCGATAGTCTTGATCGCAAGACCAACGAGGCCTGCCAGCAGACTCCACATCAAGATCGATTTCAGTTTCGTACTCGCAAAATTCAACCCTCGTCCAATCGAAACCGAATCGCCCTCCAAGGCAGCGAGTATCTCGTTGTAGAAGGCGACGTTGAAAAACGTAGCGAAGAACATCGACACCAAGTAAAGGCCGGCAAGGTAAGCCATCCCGCCGGTAGTCAGAGTAATACCTGGACGTCCATCCCCCCGGCCCTGGGTCTCAGTGAACAACGCATTCCCTACGGCTTGCCAATGTTCAACCTGAGTGACGGAGTAACCCGTCGGTATCAACGCCACCGGTGCTAGAAAGAACAGCACAATGACAATCATCAATGCCGCTATGGCAATCGGAAAAGCGAGCAACTGCTTGTTTGCCGCAATGACTGAAATCGAACTCGTGAACAATAACCAACTGCGTTGGAATTTGCCCATTGTCTCCATAGTCCCCTTTCAAGGATCAGAGTGCTTCGCATCCTATTCCCGGGTCGTCCCAACCGGCAAGAAGCAATCACGCTGGTCACCAGCGAGCGGCCTCTCTTCAGTATCTCGACCTTGAATTTCACGACATTCCAACGTTAGGAAAGTCCTATGGCCCAGGAAGTCGGGGTTTCCATACTGACCGCAATTCAAGATGGAATTCGCAAAACCAAGCTTGAATTCACAATTTCCGCGTGGAATTTGCCAATTCAAGCTTGAATTGGCAATTCCCATCCAGAATTCTAAAAACCGACTTGGGACTTAGTACAACCAGCGAGCCAGATCGAGGTTGTATTGGAACTCCTCCGGCTTTAGTTGGACGGGCGCGTTGTAGATCACTAGCGGCACATCTATTTCGTGCAGCGAGCCGTGGGTGCGATACTCCGCCGGAAGCGGTTCGGAAGGCGCATCCAGTTCGCCGAAGGCTGTATCGCGATCGCCCAGCACGATCAAGTCTCCAATGCGCGAGGCCATCAGGTGAAAGCGCTTGGCCGCTTCGCTGCGCGTCAACACGCTTTCGACGCCGTCGATGCTGGTCAGAACCTTGGCTACCGAATCAATATCCCTGCGTGCTTTGCAATACACCCATGACACCCCGCCGTAACCGCTATGGTGTTTGAGGTATTTGTCTCGTTCCACGGAAATGGCGATGCGAATCGGCACGCCGTGGTTCGCGCAAACCTTCTCCAGATCCCAGCAGCGCGACTTATGGTTCATACCGTGATCGGCGGTGAGCAGGAACACCGCGTCAGGCGCGGCGGCTGCCGCTTCACCGAAGAACTGATCCAAGCGCGCCAGATGCTCCCTGGATTCGGCGGCCTCGGGAGACCAGGTGTGCATCGGGTAATCCGTCGTGTGCACATACAGGCAACCCAGATCGCGGCGATTCCTGAGCAAGTCGATGGCGGCGGTCATAAGCCAGTAATTGATCTCGCGGCTGTAGATTCCCGCCGGCGAGCCGAGCCGCCGCACCCATTCCTCCGGCGGTTCCTCAGCGGTGAGAATCAGATCGGCGCCGGCAGACAGCAGTGTGGTCGTCTTCTTCTTGGAGGACAGCAGAGCCGATTTGACGCCGTGCTTCTGGGCTCGCTGAAAGAGCGTGGGAGCGAGAAGCAGGTCGGCGGTCTCCATGTATTCTTCGCGCCGCGAGCGTTCGTCGAAGTACGAATTGCCGGTGATGCCATGCTGATCGGGCCACACGCCGCAACAAATGGAAGCATTGTTGGTGTTCGTGACGGACGGCATCGTGGCCCGGCTGCGGCGGAAAAGCCCTTGGCGGCGCCATGCGGCGAGCGTCGGCATATCGCTCTTCTCCAGGTATTCAAGACCGAATCCATCGCACATGATCACAACCGCACGCTGCGGCTGCCGTTGGGCGAACGCGGGACCGGAGAGAAGCGCCGCGCTCGAAGCAAGAAACTCCCGGCGCGAAAGCATAGTGTCCTCCTCAGTACGGCGCGGAGTATACAGCAGCGAAAAGTTGCAAGAACAATTAAGAAAAAATGACAACCGGCTCACAAAATTGTAACTCACCGTTAATACTTGCCCGCGATACTCCGCGGCATGAGAAATCGCTACAGGAACATGATCGCGGGTTTTGCAGCCTTGAGCGTTTTGCTTGCGGTGATCGTGACGTCCACGCCATGCCATGCACAGGCGCAGGCCCAGCCGTACCGGACGCCCCGAACAAAGGACGGTAAACCGGACTTGAATGGAATCTGGCAGGCGGTCAACTCGGCAAATTGGGACATTGAGGGACACGGCGCAGCGCCAGGTCCATTCTGGCAACTCGGTGCGGAATTCTCTGTCCCTCCCGGTCTGGGCGTAGTCGAAGGTGGCCCTATTCCTTACAAGCCCGAGGCGCTTCAGATAAAGAAGGAAAACTTTGCCGATCGGATGAACCGGGATCCGGAAATCAAATGCTATCTGCCGGGTGTGCCGCGCGCCATGTATATGCCCTACCCATTTCAGATCATCATGAGCCCCGAGTACATCATGATGGTCTTCGAGTACGCCGGCGCTGTGCGAACGGTTTACATGAATCATAAGGATGCCCCTGCGGACAGTTGGATGGGATGGTCCAATGGCCACTGGGAGGGTGAGGCCCTTGTTGTCGATGCGGCCGATTTCAACGAGCTGAGCTGGTTCGACAGAGCCGGCAATTTTCATAGCGACGCGTTACATGTTGTCGAACGCTTCACAGCGGCGGACAAGGATCACCTGAACTACGAAGCCACCATCGAAGATCCCAAAGTTTTCACGCGGCCCTGGAAGATCAGGATGCCGCTGTACCGCATCGTCGAAAAGAATGCACAGATACTCGAAGACAAGTGCGTGGAATTTTCCGAGGAGGTTCTCTATGGAAAACTGCGCAAGGTACCACTCAAGTAGGAGGCTCAAATGAACCAACGACTCATCACGCCGCTCGGCGCGATTCTCGCTTTCATCCTCATCGCTGTGTTCCTGATGCCTTCGCCTGCTGCCGGTCAAGTGAAGTTGGGGACGAACGCTTTGAGTGTCGCCCCAGCCGCAGCAAAGCCGTGGACCGTCACCAAAACGCCGGACGGACAGCCCGACCTGCAAGGCTATTGGACCAATAACACCATGGCCCCGCTGCAGAGACCCAAGGGCGTGACGAAAGAGTTCTATACGAAAGAGGAATTTTTCGAGGCGTTGAAGAAGCAGGCTGAGCTTGACGGAGAGGAGGCCACGCCGGGAACGGTTGAGGATGTCCACTATGATCACTCGCAATTCGGGCTGGACAGGACGCAGGGCTTACTCACGCCAAATTTTCGAACCTCGATGATCATCGAGCCGCCCGACGGAAGGATTCCTCCGATGACGGCAGAGGGACAAAAGCGCGCTGCCGATCTGGCGGCGGAAAGGAAAAAGCAAGGCGCTCAATACGATCAGGCCCAGAATCTCCCGTTCGTTACGCGCTGCATCTACATGGGTGCCGTCCCTATGCTTCCTCCCGCCTACAACAACACGTACCAGATCGTCCAGAGCCCGGGATACGTGATGATTCTCATTGAGGAACTTCATGAAGCCCGCGTCATACCGATGGACGGCCGTCCCCACGCGCCGCAAAACGTCCGGTCATGGCTGGGCGATTCGCGCGGACACTGGGAAGGAAATACACTCGTTATCGAAACCACGAACTTCAACGACAAAGTTGCCTTCCAGGGATCAAGCCGGGACGTAAAAGTGACCGAACGCCTGACTCGCACCGGCGAGGCAACGATGAAGTATGAATTCACGGTTGACGATCCTCACACGTGGACCCAGCCGTGGAAAGCAGAAATGCCGGCCATCAAGACCGACGGGCCGATATTTGAGCACGCCTGTAATGAAGGAAACTACAGCATGGGGAACATGCTCAGAGCAGCTCGAGTTGAGGAGAAAAGAGCGGCAGAGGCTGCTGCAAAGAAAGGAACCGAATAATGCGAGCGAAGCGCAAGCGCGGTAGCGCGCAGCCTAAGTTACGGAAGCTGGGCGTTACGTTACTTTTGGAACTGGTTTACTGCTGGCCGCACTGCCGGTGTGGGCACATCACTCATTTTCGTCCGAGTTCGACATCAATAAGCCACTGACGCTGAAGGGAACGTTATCGAAATGGGAAATGATCAATCCTCATTCTTAGTTCCATATCGACGTCACGGGCCCGATGGAAAAGTCACCGAATGGATGATCGAAGGTGGAAGCCCGAACGTGCTCATTCGCGCGGGCGTGACGAAAAATACGGTAAAGGTTGGAACCGAGCTGACCATCGAAGCTTATCAGGCCAGAGAAGGCACCAATAAGGCCGTCGGCAGAAATTTCGTATTGCCCGATGGCTCGCGGCTCTTCCTGGGTGTGAGCGGACCGGATTCATCGAAATAACTTCGTCTCTCCAGTAACACACAAGTAACACAAAAATAACAGTACAGCAGTTGCCTTGTCATTTCGCCCCGTTAGGATTCCTGTCAGTTCAGTACAGCAGGAGGACCACTTGACCAGGAGACTTGTTTTGGGATGTTTGATCTGTCTATGCGCAGTCAGTTTCAACAGGAGTGTGACGCCGTCGCATGCGCAGGTGCCGGTGTCCTTCAGCAAAGACATCCAGCCGATACTGGAACAAAACTGTTTGCGCTGTCACGGCCAGGCGATGCAGAGCTCCAGGCTCGACTTGAGCACTCGCGAAGGCGCGATGCGGGGTGGCGCGCGCTGGCCCGCCATTGTTCCGGGACAGGCCGAGGATAGCTTCCTCTACCGCTTGGTCGCAGGTCTGGATAAACCGGCGATGCCTCTGAACGGCAATAAACTCACGGACGCGCAGATCGTTGCGATCAAGAACTGGATCGATCAGGGCGCTCATTGGGATGCCGACATCGTCGCAGCAAAGACTCAGCCCAACGCGGCGGCGTTCGCGGATCTGGAAAAGGTCCAACTTCCTCCCGGCGCCCGCGAATACTGGGCCTTCAAGTTGCCGGCCCAGGCGCCGGTTCCCGCCGTTGCGCTGAAGTTGTCGAATCCCATTGACCGCTTTCTGGAAAAAGCCCGCCAGGACAAAGGTCTGAAGGCGGCGCCGAAGGCCGATCGGCTCACATTGCTTCGCCGAGCCTATATGGACTTGATCGGTCTGCCTCCCACGCCTCAAGAGATCGATGCCTTCATGAACGACACTGCTCCGGGCGCATGGGAACGGTTGATCGACAAGTTGCTCGCGTCGCCGCATTACGGCGAGCGATGGGGCCGCCACTGGCTGGATGCAGCACGCTATGCAGACTCGAGTGGCTATGAGAACGACACGGATCAGCCGAACTTGTGGCGATATCGAGACTACGTCATCAAGTCCTTCAATGAGGACAAGCCTTACAACACTTTTATAAAGGAACAGATCGCCGGCGACGAGATTCCCGGCAGGACCGATGACAGCCTGATCGCCACCGGTTTCCTGCGCGCGGGTCCCCGCGTGCGGAATCATGAACACGCCAATCCGGCACGGCGCTACGACTACCTGGACGATGTGCTTGGCGCAGTCGGCAAGGGCGTGCTGGGACTGACCGTTCAATGTGCGCGCTGCCACGACCACAAGTTTGATCCGATCCTGATGAAGGATTATTACGCGATGGAAGCGTCGATCTTCGGTTACGTGGAAGTCGAATATCCGCTGGGACCACGCGAGCAAGCGGATGCCTACATGAGAAAGATCACCGAAATCAGCGAGAAGACTGCGGCTTTAAAGGATCAGATCGCCGAAATCGACAAGCCCTACCACGATAGGCTCGCGTTGGAAGAGATCCGGAAGAAGTTTCCGCCGGAGATGGCTCTCGCGGTCGCGAAGCCGGAGAGCGAACGGACGCCGGGCGAGAAGTTGCTCGCAATCCAGTTGCTCGAGACGGGCGTCCAGATTCGCTCGGCCGACGCCGACAAGGTCATGAGCCCCGAAGACGCCGCGAAGAAGAAAACGCTGAACGATCAGATCGCCGCTCTTAGCGCAGAAATGCCGAAACCGCTTCCGATGGCGTCGATTGTTACGGATGGCGATTGGCGCAGCGTAGGCCTGGGTTTCGGAGACTACAACAAAGGCGCCTGTCCGAAATGCGAACTCGAGTATGAGGGGGCCGGGAAATTCATCGAGTTTGGACCCGGCAAAGGGAACTACAAGGTACCGCCGTCGTACTTCCTGATGCGCGGCGATCCGGACAGCAAGGCATATCCAACGAAGCCCGGTTTTCTCAGCGTGATCACGAATGGAAATCCACCCACAGAACTTCCACCCCCTGACGGACGGACATCGGGACGCCGGCTGGCGCTGGCGGAATGGCTGACCTCACGAGACAATCCGCTGCCCGCGAGGGTCATGGTCAACCGCATATGGCAGCACCATTTTGGAAAAGGAATCGTACCCACGCTGGACAATTTCGGCAAGATGGGCGAGCAGCCCACAAATCCGGAACTTCTCGATTGGCTCGCTGTCGAATTCATGAACAAGGGCTGGAGCATTAAACAGATGCACCGGCTCATCATGACGTCGGAAGCCTATCAAATGGCATCGGAGTATAACGACGCCGCCGGCGCGAAGGTTGATCCCGAAGACACGTACCTGTGGCGGTACCGCATTCAGAGACTCGAAGGAGAGATCGTCCGCGACAACATCATGTCCGTTGCCGGCTCTATCGATTTGACGATGGGCGGCCCGGCAATCTTCCCGCACGTCGAAGAAGAGTCTCTCAAGGCGCTGTTTCGCGGCATCTGGAGAAATCACGACGATGGCCCCGAGGTGTGGCGGCGAAGCGTCTATATATACCAGAAGCGCGCGCTGCCGTTTCCTATGTTGCAGGTCTTCGACTTGCCCGATCAGAGCCAGTCTTTCGGTGCCAGGTACGTATCGACGGTACCGACGCAGGCGCTGACGCTGCTGAACGATGATTTCGTCATCCGCCAGGCGCAACTGTTCGCGGACCGGATCAAAAAGGAGGCGAGCGATGACGTCGGAAAGCAGATCGATCTGGCCTACCGGCTCACGCTGACGCGGCCACCGACAGCAACGGAACTGTCATTAGCGACCGATATGATCGGATCGGGTTCGCTTGTCGACTTCGCGAACGTCATGCTCAATCTGAGCGAATTCTTATACACGAGGTAATCGAAATGAAAAATATCTGGTCCCGGCGCGATTTTCTGTTTCAGTCCGGTGGCGGCGTCGCGGGGCTGGCCCTCGCTCAAATGCTCCACGATCAAAAACTGCTTGCGAGCGCGGTGCCAGCCGACGCTTGCGCCGCGTCCCCGGTCGGCGTGAACCCCCTTGCGCCAAAGGCTCCGCATTTCAAGCCTCGCGCGAAAGCCGTTATCTCGCTCTTCATGACCGGCGGAATCAGCCAAATCGATACCTTTGACTACAAGCCTGCGTTGGAAAAATACGCGGGCCAGGTTTTGACCGGCGATGTCCGCGTTCACGACGGCCGGCCGGGTCCGGTCATGCCGAGCATTTTCAAGTTCAGCCAGTATGGACAAAGCGGAAAGTATGTTTCGGAGATCTTTCCGAACATCGGCGCGAAAGTAGACGAGATTGCATTTCTGCACTCGGTGTGGGGAAGGTCCGACGACCATGTACAATCGACCCTCGAGATGCAGACCGGGCAGCTCCGTATGGGTTTTCCCAGTATGGGAAGCTGGATCACATACGGCTTGGGCTCGGAAAACGCGAACCTGCCCGGATTTGTCGTGCTGCAGGACCCGCGCGGCGGCGCGCTCGGCAGCACGAACAACTGGCAAGCGGGCTTCCTGCCTTCAACGTTTCAAGGCACGCCATTCGGACCCGCCGACAATCCGATTATCGATTTGAAGCGGCCGGCCGGCGTGACGGTGGAGCAGCAGCGCCTCCGTCTCGATATGCTGGCGAGGTTGAACCAGCTGCACGCAGAGCGCTATCCCGGCAGTTCGGAGTTGGCGGGACGTATCTCCTCCTACGAACTCGCATACCGGATGCAGGGCTGCGCGCCGGAAGCCGTGGACATCAACAGCGAGTCGGCCGCCACCAAAAAACTGTACGGATTGGACGAAAAAATCACCGAACCATTTGGCAAGCAATGCCTGATGGCGAGGCGTTTGATCGAGCGCGGCGTCCGTTTCGTGCAGGTTTTTTCGGGCGGGTTGGGCGTCCAGAATACGGATACCTGGGACGCTCACGCTGGTATGAAGCAGAACCATTCGCAACATGCCAAGGAAACGGACCTGCCCATCGCCGGTTTGCTGACAGATCTGAAGGCGCTTGGTCTGCTGGATTCCACTTTGGTGGTCTGGCATTCCGAATTCGGCCGAATGCCCCTCTCGGAGAATGGCGTAGGCCGCGACCATAACCCGGGTGCGATGACGGTCTGGATGGCAGGCGCAGGCATCAAGGGCGGCCAGTCGATCGGAACGAGCGACGAAATCGGCTACAAGGCGGAACGGCAGCCGATTTCCTATCATGACTTCCATGCCACGATACTGGCTTTGCTGGGCATCGAACATACCAAACTGACGTATCGATACAATGGCCGCGACATGCGGTTAACCGACGTCGCCGGCGAACTGATTCCGCAGATTGTCGGGTAAGAATTTCGGGGACAGACACCGAATTCTGAAGTCCAAGAATTCGGTGTCTGTCCCCGAAATTCCGCCGCTGATTTTATTTGCGCCCGTACTTACTCGCCAGATAATCCACCGGAACGTCAACGTCTCGCGGGGACACGCCGGCATCCAGGCCATTCATTCTCGTGACGATGTTGCGCCATTCTTCCTTCGTTGCCTGTGTAGAGCGGATCAAACCGGCGTCGTGACAGGAGGAGCAAATGCCTTTGATGTACCTCTCGGCTATCTTCTCCTCCGCACTATCCGGTCTTGCGGCCGCAGCCGAACTCTCGGGACCGAAGTGCTTCGTCAGATATCCGGTTGCAAGATCAACCTCTTTGTCGTCCAACTGAGCACCGTATCCCACCATCTTGACGATCAGCTCTTTCCATGCAGCCTGGCTCTGCTTCAGGCTGACCACCGGTTCCAGGCTGTGGCAGCCGGTACACCGCTCTTCGAGAAGCTTCTTACCTTCGCCTTCGGGCAATTCCTGCGGCACTGCCATCGACGGCGTAGCGAGTGCCGCAGTCAGGACAAGCCAGATCGCGGTCCTTCCGAACGTCTAGAAGGTGAAGCGCGCCGACAGCTGCATCTGCCTCGCGGTTCCGAAATTCACCAGTTTGCCCACCGTGTTGTTCAAGCCGCCGAACGCCGTGCCTCCCAGGACCTGGGTGAACGGCTGGCCCGGCTGAATGCCCGCTGCAGTGGGACTCGAGGGTAGACCGCCGCCAAGAACCGAAGGCGGATTGGCAAAATTCGGATGGTTGAAGATGTTGTAAACATCCCAGCGCAGGGTAAACCGTGACCGTTCTGTGAGTACGAAATCTTTGGACAGGGCCACGTCCAATTGCGAGAAACCCAGGCCGCGCAGAGCATTTCGCGCCAAATTGCCGAATTTGCCCGGGGCCGGCACGGCGAAGGCGGCGGGATTCAGCACGTATCCCGATGCCGTGTCCAGGTAGGGATTGACTCCGGGCACAAGATCCGGACGTTGCGTTCCGCGAGATTGCCCTCCGCCGGGGAGGTTGATCACCGGAACGGTTACGACCTGCCCGTTGCTGATGACGGGATTGGTATAGTAGGCGCCGTTCTGCGGGTTCAAGTAGAGAACGTTGTTGCGCGAGACCTGCACGTTGATCGGAAGCGCGCTGTGGTAGTTCTGGAAACCTGCGATCTGCCAGTCGCCGAGAACAGCATCGAGGAAGCGGTTGCCGCCGAACCGGAAGCGCCTGTTCTCGCCCGCGGGTATTTGCCAGATGGCGTTCACTGCGACCACATGCCGCTCGTCGGAGGAATTGTCGCCGCGTTCCTGGGCGAAGCTGAAATTGTTCTCGGCTGTGGTGGCCTCGTTCGATCCGGCGGATGTGCCGATGCTGTGCCCCCATGTATAGCTTGCCGAAGCGTTGAGGCCTCGGGAGAGCCGCCGGTTCCAGCTCAGGCTCAGGGCATTGTAGGTGCTGCTGCCGCCGCTCGTTTTGACATCCATCTCGGCGTAGCGGTCGCCGAACTGGCGCTGGATGATCGCGGCGCCGGTACGAGGATCCATCGTGACGCCGGTGATGAGATTGGAGATCGTGCGCTGAAACAGATTCCGGCCCTGGCTGCCGACGTACGCTGCGGTCAGAGTGGAGCCGTCGGGAAGCGCGTGCTGGACAGAGGCTGAATAGGACAGGACGTTCTCCGGAATGGTATAGCCGTGGGCGTACACACGGGGCTGCCAGAGCCCGTTCGGATCGTTCGGATTGAAAGTTTTGAGCAGCGCCGGCCTGTCGATCGGATAGGCAACCCCGGTGGAGAAGGTTTGATTGGCGATGTCGTTCAAGATCGGCTGGTTCTGATCTTCGCTCTGGCCGGGTCCGCGGTAGTATCCGGCGCCGATGCGAAACACGGTGCGGTTCCCCAACGCGCGCGGAGACCAGGTAAACGCCAGGCGCGGGTCGAAGTCCAGCTTTTCAGCACGATATGGATCGGCATTCCCCGGCGTCCGCAGCCCCGTTACGGTGTCCACGTTGACGAGCAGATCGTGCGCTTCCTTGAGCGGCGAGAAATAATCGTAGCGAAGCCCGACGCTCATCGTGAAGTTCGGCCGGATACGCCATTCGTCCTGGGCGTAAGCTCCGAGAAAGTATTGCGTTCCGAGACGTTGGCCGATGAAGCCATCATGGAACGGGCTGGGGCTCGCATTCAGATCACCCGTGTACTGGACCTGCGAAGGAACGTTCGCCAGAAAATTCTGCACATTGGTGAACGTGTAAACGATGCCGCCGGTCGAATCCATACGCAAACGCCGCGGGTTGATCTCGACGCCGGCCTTGATATTGTGCGCGCCTCTGATCCACGAGAGATTATCGATAATCTCGTATTCATAGTTCGTAAATGGATTGCTGTGGAAGAGCGGAGAGGAACCGGCGCCGGTGGGTTTGACGAATCCGGTCGAGCCCGACTGGTTGGCTCCGCCGATCGTAATGGTGGCATTTCCGATGTCGGCGCCGGGCACATTGACGCCCCGCAGCGTGTAGCGGTTTTTCGCCGTTGTAACCGAACTTGAAATTATTGATGACCGCCGGCGTCAATACGCTCGTCAGATCCAGCAATCCGTTCTGCGGAACCGTGCTGTTGAAGGTGCCGCTTCCGCTGATATCGCTGGGCGAGACTGCTTCACCCTGATCCCGCGAATAGCGTACATATGCGGAATGGCGGTTGTTGATGCGGTAATCGAAACGGATGTTGCCGAAGGATTCGTTGATGTAAGAAGAGAGTGTGCCGATCACAATATCCTGAAGAGGGTCGGCCGTGCGCGCCTGGCCTGCCGGGAAGGCAGCAAGAAGCGGGCGGATGGCCGGCACAGCCTGCGAACGCGCGAGATCACTGAGGGTGCTCTGCCGGTAAGTGACATAAACGCGTTGGAGAAGGTTTTCCTGGCTGGCGAAAAAGAACAGCTTGTCCTTGAGAATGGGGCCGCCGATCGATCCGCCGAACTGGTTGAGCCGCAAGGGCGCCTGTTTCGTGCCATGATCGAAATAGTTGCGCGCGTCAAACCAGTCGTTGCGGACGTATTCGAACAGGTCGCCATGCCAGTTGTTCGAGCCCGATTTGGTGACGATGGTGACCTGGCCGCCTGTACCCCGGCCGAATTCCGCCGCATAGGTGCTGGCTTCGACGTGAAACTCCTGGATGTTCTCGATACTCTGTGACAGGCGGAACCCTGAGGCGCCGTTGGCGCCGGTGAGGTCCGCGGGATTTGAATCGATGATGGTGCCCGCCTGGATGCCGTCGTAGCGGATGACGTTCTGCTCGTTCGAACGGCCGAAAAACCGAACATCGCCAAAGCTTCCGGAGCCAGAGAGTTGCGCGCCCGGGGCCAGCAGATAGAGGTTCGAGATCATTCGTCCGTTGATGGGGAGATTGTTCACCGGCTCTTCGCCTACCGTCCCGGCGATACTGGCGGTCTGCGTCTGCACCTGGGACTCGGACTCGGCCGATACGGTCACGGACTCATTCAAGCCGGCGGGCTGGAAATGCAAATCGAGCGAACGCAGTTCGCCCACGCCGAGCTTGACGTCCGATACGGTTTCTACGTGGATCATATTGTCGATACGTTTGGCGCGCTGTTTCTGATCGGAGGGCTCGGATTGTCCGGCTTCATGACCGGAGTGGTCGCGTTGGCACTGCTGATTGCCTACTTCATGTTGTCGATCGAAATCTATCTCGCGACTTACACGATCGGTGTTTTCAAGCTTTCATACGGAATTTGGGGACCAACCGAATTGCGGATCATACTGTCGATTGGAACACTGGTACTCCTAGCCAAGCCGATTGTCAGGATTTGGGGCTCCCCCTACTTTCTTTGCGACATCGGAGCGGCCGGTGCCATTGCCGCGATCGGCGTGATACTTCTCACTTCTGTTGTCCGAAATACTCTGCGACTCTATAACGAGGAACGCCTCCAATGATCCGCATTAACATCTTCCTGGTGGGTGTCTACCTTGCGACAGCGCCTGATGCAGAAGCCATAAAACTCGAAGCGGCAATGGTGAAGGCTTGGGAGATCTACGTTCAGCTCACCGAGAAACGGATTGAAGCGGAATTGAACAGCACGTCCGGTTTTTTGCGGACGGATTTCTTACCGCCGGGCGAGGCGTCAAGGATCACCAGGATCATCAACAGCGGGCGCGCTTACATCGAGAAGATGAACACGAGGACTGCCGATGGCCGTGAGGTGTCAGCGCCCGATGCCATGATTCACCACTGGTTTGGCTCGATATTCATCCCCAAAATACAGTCGGAGACGCTGCTGAACTGGGTAAAGGATTACGATCAGCATTACCGGTATTTCAAAGAGGTTGAGGATTCCAAGCTTCTCTCCCACGATGGCGACAGGTTCGACATTTTCCTGCGTTTCGTCCGCAAGAAAGTGGTTACCGTCCACTACAACACGAATCACACGGCCATTTACCGGCATCATCGTGATGGGTTTGAGTCCAGCCGCAGTTTCACGACACGAATCGCTGAAGTGCAAAATGCCGGAACCGCTTCCGAAATGGAAAAACCGGTCGGCGACGACAGCGGCTTTCTGTGGCGCCTGAATTCGTATTGGCGCTTCAAACAACAGGGAGACGGCGTCGTTGTTGAATGCGAGTCGATTAGCCTGAGCCGTTCGATTCCCTTTGGTTTGGGGTGGTTGATCAAAGGCTTCGTTGAATCTGTTCCGCGAGAATCTCTCGAAAACACGCTCGTTTCGATCCGCGATGGTGTGGCGAAATGACGCGAAATACAAAACGAGATGTCACAGTTTTGCTTCAAGCCTGGAGTGAGGGGGATCAGTCCGCGCTAGAGGAACTGACACCTCTGATTTACGCAGAACTGCGACGTCTGGCCAGAAGTCATATGGCCCGTGAAAAGTCGAGCCCGACGTTAGAAACAGGCGTATTGCTGAATGAGGCTTTTTTGCGG
>Ga0066710_100001411_pt1 | contig 17913 bp, 18 predicted proteins | sample GraSoiAngelo_159_FD_79666 | JGI IMG/M metagenome (GOLD analysis project Ga0066710, IMG submission 79666) | Grasslands soil microbial communities from the Angelo Coastal Reserve, California, USA - 14_1009_16_40cm | ecosystem: Environmental > Terrestrial > Soil > Grasslands | place: USA... | reverse complement strand
GCCACCCAGGCCCGTCCGGCGGCCGCGTTGCGGAACGACAGAAATTCGTATCGTCCCGTGAGCGCCGGCACGCGCGTCAAGAGAATGTGCTGGATGTCGTCGAACGCAAGCACGTCGCGCCTCACTGCATCTGGTCGAGCATGTCGGAGAGCGCCGCCTTCACCCTGAGGGCCTTCTTGATCTCATCGGCGCTGACCCAGGGATATTCGCCGTACTCCAAGAAGCTCGGCCGCTGATGATCGCGCATGAACTTGATAAAGGCCGGAACGTTCGTTCGCCAGTCCTCGGGGAAGCCCTCGAGATTGACGAAGACGGTGGTGATGCCGGTCTTCGAGAAAAGGGCGACGGCGTCTTCGGTGTACTTGTCGAAGTCCGTATCGAAGATGCCCTGATACATGAAGTACGTGTCGCCCTTGATTTCGAAGAGGACCCAGCGCAGGTAGTGGAGCTTGAGCACCTCGAGGCAGTGTGGATCCCCCGCGACGGCCGCCTCGATGCTCTTACCGTAGTCGCGGACCGCTTGCTCGCGGCCAGGCTTCACCTTCGCGATGATCGTGAAGCCATGGCACGCGGGGGTACGAGGATAAAGTGGACCGTATCGTCCCTGTTCAAGCTTAAGGTATCCCTCCTTCGGAATCGCCGTCGCCGCGGGTCTCGACCAGTCGCGCTGTTGAGCTGTGTCGGTCATGTCTGTCTCCCTTTCTTTTCGTTCTACGATCAACGCCGTCCGGGTTGCGTTCTAGTCACGCGCCAGCATCCGCGAGAGCGGCATGAGAACGAACAAACCGACAATCGCGACGACGACGACCATGACGACCACTTTGGGGTCGCGGAAACTCTGGCTGCCCACAACGAGCGCGGCGGCAATATTACGCTGCGCGGTGCCCAGGGCCAGGACCCGCCGAGTCTCGGCGCCTGGGCCTCCCAACAACCACCCCACGCCAAAACCGATGGCGATGAAGAGCAGCCCGGCCAAGATGCCGCGCGTGCCGAAGAAGGCCAGCACGTTGCTGACGTTCGCCACGGTGATCAGCACCACCAGCAGAATCAGACTCAGGCTGGACACTCGATCGAGCACGGGTTTCACGCGCGAGGCGGCTATCGCGAAACGGGCCCTGACGGCTAACGCAGCGGCAAGCGGAAGCAGCATGAGCAGAAACAGCGAACGGGCGATCTTCGCCGGATTCACAGAAACTCCCGGCAGCAGGAACGGCAGCACGAGCGGTAAGTAGCCCACCGTGACCACCATCAACAGCACCATGGACCCGACGGCGAAGGCCAGGTCGCCATCTGCAATCTGCGCCAATTTCGGCAGAAACGGCGCGCCGGCCGCGCAGCCCAGAAGCAACAGGCCTACGCCGAGCGACTGGTCGAGCCTCAACAACGTGGCGAGCGCAACGGCACCGAGCGGCATCAAGACAAAATTCGCCAGCAGCGATAGCGCCACCAATCGAGCACTGCGGAGCGGCGCGACGATTTGGGCGAGCGTGAGACCTAAACCGATCGCCAGCATGCTGGAGAGCACGAAGGCAAGCATTGCGACGGTGGCCGCCTTCTGAATCAACTCCATGGATGCCTCTTATCAGGGCCGGGTTGCCCTAGGCTATAGGACCTTGGGCCTGCGCCCAACCCACTTCGATCGCCACGGTGCATACGACGGGGCAACGTTTGCGCGCGACCGGATTCAACTCCCCACCACGCACACGCCCGTTGCTCAGCGTCGGCGACCGCGCGCTACATTCCCGTAGTCGTGATGCGTAACATCCTGCTTTTCCGGGACGTAGGCGGTACGCCACGCATACGGACCTCCTTTGCGGCTACCCTAGCACTGATTCATAGTCGCGCCTCGGCCGGGGGGCCCCAGCCCCGCGACGGCCTGGAGCGCGTATAACGAACGGGGAGGTACGGCGATGCAGACGATGAAGCTCGGCGGGGTGAGGATTTCCCGTGTGATCGAGATCGATCGGTCGTCGTTTCCGACCGCGTCCATGCTGCCCGGCTCGAACGCCGACGTGATCGCCGGTCATCACCGCTGGCTCAAGCCGCACTTCTTCGATGAGCGGACGGGCGACCTCGCCTCGCGCATCCAGACCTACGTCGTGCGGACGCCGCGTCACACCATCCTCATCGACACGGGCGTCGGCAACGACAAGGCGCGGACCCTCGCGCCCGCCTGGAACATGAGGACCGGCACCTATCTCGACGACCTCGCCGCGCTCGGCGTCACGCCCGAGCAGGTGGACTTCGTCGTGTGCACCCATCTGCACGTCGACCACGTCGGCTGGAACACGCGCTGGAAGGAGGGGCGCTGGGTGCCGACCTTCCCGAAGGCGAAGTACGTCATCGCCGGCGCGGAGTGGGAGTTCTGGAAGTACGAGAACGACTCCGGCAAGGAAGAATCCGGATGCATCGCCGACAGCGTCGTACCGGTGGTCGAGGCGGGCCAGGCGCTGCTCGTCGACAGCGACTTCAAGATCGGCGAGCACCTCCGCTTCGAGCCGTGGGTCGGCCACACGCCCGGCCACGTGTGCGTGCGCCTCACGACGTCGGCCGGGAGCGCTGTCTTCTCCGGCGATCTCATGCACCGCACGGTGCAGGTCGCCGAGCCCCAATGGTCGAGCCGCTTCTGCTACGACCCGGCCCAGGCGCGCGACACGCGGCGCGCGTTCGTCGAGCGTCACGCGGATTCGGGCACGATGATCCTGGCCGGGCACTTCCCGCATCCCGGCTTCATCGTCAAGGAGGGTGGCGGCTACCGCTTCAGGCTTCCGGGCTGACGCGATCGTCAGGACGCGAGCGCGGGCTTGCGCTCGAACCACGGGCGCGCCGCTTCCAGCGGGCCCATGTGCGAGCATAATGAGCCGATCCTCCATGAGCAATCTCCAGGAGATCGACCGCCACAGTCACAATCCGCTCGTCCGCTATTTCAGGATTCTCGGGCCGGGGCTCGTGACCGGCGCGGCGGACGACGATCCGAGCGGGATCACGACGTATTCGGTCGCGGGCGCCTCGCTGGGGTACGGAATGCTCTGGATGGCGCTGGCGACGTTTCCGCTGATGGCGGCCGTGCAGCTCATCTGCGCGCGGATCGGCCTCGTCACCGGCCGCGGCCTGGCGGGCGCGATCCGTCAGCACTACCCGCGTCCATTCCTCTATCTCGCGTGCCTGCTGCTGCTGGTCGCCAACGTGTTCAACATCGCCGCCGATCTGTCGGGCATGGCCGACGTCACGCACATGCTGATCGGCGTGCCGCCCCTCGTCTCCGTGCCCGTGCTCGGGCTCGCCATCCTGCTCACGACGATCTATGCGACCTACGCGACCTTCGCTCAGTACCTCAAGTGGCTGACCGCTGCACTGTTCGCCTACGTGGTGACCGCGTTCCTCGCAAGACCCGACTGGCGGCAGGTCGCCCTCGCGACTCTCGAGCCGCGGCTCAGCTGGGACCCGCTCTACGTGACGACCATGGTCGCCGTGCTCGGGACGACCATCTCGCCGTATCTCTTCTTCTGGCAGGCGTCGCAGGAGGTCGAGGAGGAGAAGGCCCTGGGCCGGCGCACTGTGACCCAGCGGCGCGGCGCAACCGCGCACGAGCTGGCCGACGCACGACTCGATGTCGCCACGGGCATGTTCTTCTCCAACCTCGTCATGTTCTTCATCATCCTCGCGACCGCCGGGACCTTGCACGCCGCCGGACAGACTCAGATCGAGAGCGCGCGGCAGGCTGCGGAGGCGCTACGGCCGCTGGCTGGGGACGGCGCGTATCTCCTCTTCGCGATCGGACTGATCGGCACGGGGCTTCTGGCCGTGCCCGTCCTGGCCGGATCCGCGTCGTTCGCGATCGCGGAGCTTTTTCGCTGGCGCGCGGGACTCGACCTGACGCCCCGGCGCGGTCGGCGCTTCTACCTGCTCTTCGCCGGCGCCGTGGTCGCGGGCATGGCGCTGAACCTCACGGGAGCGAATCCGATCCGCATGCTCTTTCTCTCCGCCGTGCTCAACGGGCTCCTGGCGCCGCCGCTCCTCCTGCTCGTGATGCTGGTCGGCAACAACAAGGCGATCATGGGCGAGCACGCCAACGGCCGCTGGCTCAACCTGCTCGGCTGGCTGGCGACCGCCGTCATGTTCTTCGCGGCGATCGCCTTCTTCGCGACCGTGCTCTGACGGCCCCTGAGCCTATGATGGCGACGGAGAATCGGTCGGCGCTCTTCGTGATCGGCGGTATCTCGCTCGCGGTCGTGCTGGTCGTCGGCTACCTGCTGCTCGGCCACCGGGCCGAGCCCGGCGCCGGCGCCCTCGTGGTCGGCCTGCCGCTGCTCAACGCGTGCCTCAACGCGACGAGCGCCGCCTTGCTCACCGCGGGCTGGTTCTTCATCCGGCGCCGGCGCGTGACCGCCCACAAGACGTGCATGGTCTCGGCGCTCGCGGTCTCGATCGTGTTCCTGGTCTCCTACGTGACCTATCACTCCCTCGCCGGCTCGCGCCCCTTCGCCGGAACGGGGTGGATCCGCCTCGTGTACTATCCGATGCTCGTCTCGCACATCGTGCTGGCCGCGGCGATCGCTCCGCTGGCGCTCACGACCGTCTACCGCGCGCTCCAGGGGAGCTTCGCGCGACACGTGCGGATCGCCCGCTGGACCTTGCCGATCTGGCTCTACGTGTCGGTGACCGGCGTGCTCGTCTACTGGATGCTCTACCGGCTCTGAGCGTCGATCCACTCGCCCGTGCGATCTCCGGTGAGGAGGCCGCTCTTGGTGTGAAACCGCGCCTGCTGGCCCGAGGGCAGGTGCCGACCTGCGTGATCCGGAGGCTCACGGGTGCTAGAGTCCAGGCATGATCGCCGCCGGAACCGGTCTCGCCGTCGGCGGCGCGGCCGACAACGCCGCCCTCGAGGCCTCGCTCGAAGCGATCGAGCGAAGCGGAGCCGCCCGCGCCGACCTCGCGCTGGTCTTCGTCACCGGCGACGCCCACACGCGCGCGCACGAGGCCCTTCACGCCGTCCGTCGCGTGACCGGCGCGCCCATCGTCGTCGGCTGCAGCGGGACGGGGATCCTGACCGAGCGGCGCGAAGTCGAGGACGACCTGGCGGTCGCGGTGCTCGCGGTGCGCTGCGAGCGTCTGGTCGCGACGCCATTTTCGTTCGAGCGCCAGGGCGAGCGGCGGGACCTCGGCGCCGAGCTCGCCCAGCGGATCGGCCCGACCGTCGCCGAAGGCGGGTGCGCGCTCGTGCTGCCGGACGCCATGGGCTGCAATCCGCCGGCGCTCCTCACTCAGCTTCACGATGCGCTCGGCTTCCTGCCGGTGCTCGGCGCGGTCGCGGCGGGCGCCCCGATGTTCGAGCTGTACAACACCGACGCCGTCGAGGGCGCGCTCGTCGGGGTCGCGCTCTCGGGGCTCGCGCCGGTCATCGGCGTGACGCAGGGCTGCACGCCGATCGGCGAGCCGTACGTCATCACGCACGCCGAGGCGAACGTGATCCAGCGAATCGGCAGCCGCCCGGCGCTGGAGATGCTCTCCGAAGCCATCCGCGCCAATCCGGAGACGGAAGCGCGCATCCGTCAGGCCGGCGTGTTCGCGGGACTCGCGATGGATCCCGCCAAATCCCCGCTCGAGCGCGGTGACTTCCTCGTGCGCAATCTCGTGGGCGCCGACCAGTCGAACGGCGCGCTCGCGGTCGCCGAGCGCGTGCGAGTCGGACAGACGCTGCAGTTCCAGATCCGCGACGCCCAGGCGTCGCGCGAGGACCTCCGCGAGATGCTCGACGAGCTGGCGGAACGCCTCCACGGTCGGCGACCGGCCTTCGGCTGCTACTTCGACTGCGCCGGTCGTGGCCGCGGGCTCTTCGGCGTGCCCGATCACGACGTGACGCTGGTCCGCGAGCGCCTCGGCGAATTTCCGCTCGTCGGATTCTTCGGCAACGGTGAGTTCGCGCCGGTCGGCCGCCGGAACTTCTTCCACAACTACACGGGCGCGCTCGTGATCTTCCCCGAGGCTTGAGTGCGCGGCCTCGAGCAGATCCCGTGGCTCTACGACGGGCTCTGCGCGGTGCTGGAGCGCACGGGTCTGGGCCCGTGGCGTCGGTGGCTGGCGGGCGGCGCGCGCGGGCGAACGCTCGACGTCGGGTGTGGAACCGGTCGCGGGCTGCCGCTCTACGGCCCGGACGTGCGGGCGATCGGCCTCGATCCGGAGTGGGATTCGCTCGGTCGCGCGCGCCGTCGAGCGCCCGGTGTGCCGCTGGTGCAGGGGCGCGCCGAGGCCTTACCGTTTCGGGGCGGGACGTTCGACACGGTCGTCGCGAGCCTGGTCTTCTGCAGCGTGGCCGAGCCCGCGCGCGGGCTTGCCGAGGTCAAGCGCGTGCTGCGGCCCGATGGCCGGTTGCGAATGCTCGAGCACGTTCGCTCGCGCCGGGCGTGGAAGGCGGCGCTCCAGGACCGCGTGCAGCCGATCTGGACGTGGGCCAGCGGCGGCTGTCACCCCAATCGCGACACCGAGCGAGCGGTGGAGGCCGCCGGCTTCGTGATCGACGCCGAAGATCGAGCCGAGCTGGCCGACCTGCGGCGGTTCTCGGCGCACGCGTTCGACTAGAGCCGCGCCGGGCTCTTCTAGAGATCGTTCCCGGAGTAGGAGAGGTTGAAGGACTTGTTACAGAGGGGAAAGTCCGGGACGATGTTCTTCAGCACGGCGTACTCGAGCGCGGGCCAGTTTCGGAAGGACGGATCGACGACCTTCACGCGGCCGAGGGTCGAGGGTCCGCCGGCTACGACCCAGTGCCACACCGGTCCGCGCCACGCTTCGACGAGACCGAGCGCGTGGGCGCCCGGGGTGAGCGGTGGTATCTGGGCGCGCGCCGCCCCCGGGGCATCGAGACGCGCCGCCTCGCGAACCAGGCGCGCGGCCTCGCGCGCCTCGTCGAGGCGCACCATCGTGCGGGCCCAGACGTCGCCCGTCCCGTAGACCGACACGTTCACGCCCGTCTCGGCGTACGCCGCGAAGGGCGCATCGCGCCGCAGGTCGGCGTCGATCCCGCTCGCCCGCCCCACGAGCCCGACGACCTGCATCTCCGTCGCCGTCTGCTCGGTCAGCCGCCCCGTGCCCTGGAGGCGTTCGAGCACCGTCGTGTTGTCGAGGCAGAGTCGCGCGATCCCGGCGAACTCGGCGACGAGGGTCTCCGCCCTCGTGGCGGCCTCGGCCAACCGCGCCGTCGTGATCGGCCCGGTCACGCCGCCCGGCACCACCGCGCCGCGGAGCAGCCGATGCCCGGTGAGACGCTCGTTGAGTCGAAGGAGCTCCTCGCGGATCCGGAAGCAGTGCGCGTGCCCGAAGGCGAAGCCGGTGTCGTTGACGATCATGCCCACGTCACCGACGTGGTTGTAGATCCGCTCGAGCTCGAGCAGGACGACTCGCAGCCGCGCGGCCCGCGCCGGCACCGTGCAGCCCGCGAGCGTCTCGAGCGCCTGGCAGTACGCGAGGACGTGGCCGACGCTCGTGTCGCCCGAGATGCGCTCGGCGAGCGCGGGCGCCCGGTCGAAGGCCAGGCCCTCGAAGAGCTTCTCCGTGCCCTTGTGCACGAAGCCGAGACGCGTCTCGAGGTTCACGATCGTCTCGCCCTCGACGCTGAAGCGGAAGTGCCCGGGCTCGATGATTCCGGCGTGGACGGGCCCCACGGTGATCTCGAAGATGCCCTCGCCCTCCACGCGCCGGAACGGGAACGGCTCACCCGTGTCGACGAAGTCCGTGCGTGGCACGGCGTCGCGGCGCAGCGGGTGATAGCCCTCCGGCCAGTACTGATGGAGCGCGAGCCGTCGTCGATCCGGATGCCCCTGGGGGACCAGGCCGAACAGGTCGTGGATCTCGCGCTCGAAACGGCTGGCCGCGAACGAGCGCGTCGCGAGCGAGGCGAAGCGGGCCGTCCCGGCCGGGACGGCGACGAGCACGGTCACCGACGGCGCGAGCTGCGGCGGCGCGAAGACGTAGGCCAGCGTGAAGTCGCCGCCGGTGGCGCGCGTGTCGGCGGCGGCGAGGAATTGGCAGCGCGCGCCGAGCGGCGCCAGACGATCCGCGAGCGTGGGAATCTCCCAGGCGGGCAACCGGCAGCGGATGCCGCTCGGGGACGACGAGGCGACGTCCGCGGCGCCGGCCCGTGTGGCGGCGTGGCGCAGCGAGTCGAGCGTGAGGGTCGCCGGCTGCATCTCAGGGGACCACGATCGCGACGATGCGGGCGAGGACGTCGGCGAGGCCCGGCGGCCACGCGAGCCCGGTGAGCACGAGCAGCGCGAGCGGGGCGGCGACCGGCAAGGCCGAGCGCCACCCGAAAGCCTCCTCGGCCGGCTCGCGCACGGGCGGTCCATACAAGATCGCGTGGACGCCCCGGAGGAGGCCCGCGAAGGCGATCACGAGCAGAAACAACGCGACCCCCGCGACGGCCGCAAACCCCTGCGCGAAGCCGGCGCCGAAGATCATCACCTCGCTGACGAACAGTCCGAACGGCGGCAACCCGACGAGGGCCAGCATCGCCGCCAGGAACGCCGCGCCGGTCCGCGGCATGCTGCGCATCAGCCCGCCGACGGCCGCGATCTCGGCCGACCCGTACGCGGCGCGGATGCGGCCCGAGATCAGAAAGCCAGTCGACTTGGCCAGGGCATGGTTGGCGACGTGCAGGAGCGCACCGGAGGTGCCCAGGGTTCCGCCGAAGCCGAGCCCGAGGCAGACGAGACCGATGTGCTCGACACTCGAGTACGCGAGCATGCGCTTGTAGTTGGGCGAGGTCCACAGGAATGCCGCGGCCACGGCGACGGACAGCACGCCGAGCGAAAGCAAGATGCCGCGCGCGAAGCCGGGCCCGGCCGCCGCGTCCACGGCGGGCTTGAATCTCAGGACCGCGTAAACGCCGACGCTCAGCAGCACGCCCGACATGAGGGCGCTCACCGGCGCCGGCGCCTCGCTGTGGGCGTCGGGCAGCCACGTGTGCATCGGCGCCAGCCCGGCCTTCGTGCCATAGCCGACCACGAGGAACACGAACGCGAGCTCGATGACTCGCGGCGCCAGCCCGGGCGCCAGCCGCAGGAGCGTCGTCCACCGAAGGGCGTGGACCTCGTCGCCGAACTGCTGGATGCCGGCGAAATACACCAGGACAGTCCCGAGGAACGCGATGGCGATGCCCACCGAGCAGATCAGCAGATACTTGTAGGACGCCTCGAGCGAGGCGCGCGTGCGCTCGAAGTTGACGAGGAAGACCGACGCGAGCGTGGTGCCCTCGACCGCGACCCACATGAGCCCGACGTCGTCGGTCGAGACGGCGAGCAGCATCGTGAACACGAACAGGTGGAAGAGCGGATAGAAGCGGCCCGGCGTCGCGTGCGCGACGTAACGGGGCGCTTCCGACGCGGCCAGCGCGCCGACGATGCCGATGAGGGCGATCATCCACGCCGACAGGGCGTCGGCGCGAAGCAACCCGTCGAACGCCGCCAGCGGCTCGCCGCGGTTCACCGTCACGGCCACGGCGAGGGCGCCCACCAGGGTCAGCGCCGCCGTCACGGCGTGGAGCGTCGCCGCGAGCCGGCCGACCGCGCGCCACGAGAGCGCGGCCCCGACGAGCGGGACCGCCAGGACGAACACCAGCATCATCCTCGAAGCTCCCGCAGACGGTCGACGTCGATCGAGTCGTGCTCGCGGCGGACCTGGACGACCACGGCTTCCATGATGAGGACGATCACCAGCACATCGAGAAAGACCCCCGCCTCCACGATGCCGGGCAGGCCGTAGGTCGCCAGGATCGCCAGGCCGAAGATCCCGTTCTCGAAGACGAGGAAGCCGAGGATGTGGCCCAGCGCATCGCGGCCGGTGACGCAGAGCGCGAGCCCGATCAGCGCCATCGCGAACGCCAGGGGGATCGCGCCCTCGGTCGGCAGCTCCACCGACGAGGTGACCGGCAGCATGATCACGTAGGCCGCGACGACGAGCCCGCCCGCCACCAGGAGCGTGATTCCCGAAGAGCGGCCGGGCGCGATGGGTCGCACGGGAGCCCCCGATCCGATCCGGGCGAGCACGCGCGGGATCACCAACCCCTTGACCACGATGACGACGGCGGCCACCAGCACAAGGCCGCGGCGCTGCGCCAGCACACCGACGGTGCTCGCCAGGGCCGCGAGCAGGAGCGATTGCGCCGCGAAGAGCCGTAACCGCGCCGGCCAGCTCTGTCGCCAGACGATCAGCAGGGTGACCACCAGCCCCAGAAACGCCAGGAGGTTCGACGCGGTCGTCATCGAACGAGGAAGACCGCCATGAGCGAGAGGAAGGCGAGCGCGAACGATCCGGCGAGCAGCTCGGGAACGCGGAACAATCTCAGCTTCGCCACCGCGGTCTCGAGCACCGCGACGGCTATGGTGAGAAGGGCGAGCTTGCCGGTCAGCGCCAGGAGGCCCCGGAGCACGGCAACGGGTCCGCTGGGCTCCGTCAGGCCCCACGGCACGAAGAGGTTCGCTAGCAAGGTCATGAACAGAAACAGCTTCATCGCCGACGCCCACTCGACGAGCGCGAGATGTCGGCCCGAGTACTCGAGCACCATCGCCTCGTGGATCATGGTCAGCTCGAGGTGGGTCGCCGGGTTGTCGACCGGAAGCCGCCCGGTCTCAGCCAGCATGACGATGAAGAACGCCGCGAACGCGAGGAGGTGCGCCGGGTTGGCCGCCAGCCACGGCTCGCCGCCGAAACGCTCGACGATGCGCCCGAGGTCGATCGTATCGGCGCGCAGCGCGAGCGCGAACACCGCGACGATGACCGTCGGCTCGGCGAGCGCGGCGACGGCTACCTCCCGACTGGAGCCCATGCCACCGAACGCGCTGCCCGCGTCCAATCCCGCCAGCGCGAGGAAGAACGTGCCGAGCATGAAGAGGTACACGAGCAGGATGATGTTGCCCGCGAACGTCAGCGGCGGCCGCACCGTCACCACCGGCACCACGAGCGCGGTGACCAGCAGGGTCGCCACGAGGATGTACGGCGTGGCGCGGAACACCCAGGAGGTCGTCGTCGACACGACCGCCTCTTTCGCGAGCAGCTTGCGGAAATCGGCATAGGGCTGCCACGGGCTCGGCCCGCGGCGTCCCACGAGGCGCGCCTTGAGCGTCCGGAGCGCGCCGACCAGGAGGGGCGCTCCGGCTCCGACGATCACGACCTGCACGATCGCCAGGGCGATGCCGGCGATCACGCGAGCACCAGCATCAGCAGGAGGGCGACCAGGATGTAGGCCAGATATTGGTTCGCGCTGCCCGACTGCAGCGCTCCGACGGCGCGCGCCCCGGCGTGGAGGAGGTCGAGCGCGGGCCGGTAGAGCCAGTCGTCGAAGATCGAGCGCGTCGGGTTCTCGTATTCGATCCGTTCGACGAAGAAGCGCGACTCCGGGTGGAACTCGATGTCGAGGCGCTTCGTGGGCCGATAGAAGAAGTCGAAGACGCGCTTGAACGGGTTGGCGAACGCGGTCGCCGTGTACTCCATCCGCGCGGTCTGCACGATACGGCCGCAGCCCCACGTCTCGTAACCGCGTGTCCGGCGCGACGCGCCCACGAGCCGGAGGGCCGCGAGGGGGACGAGGAACGACGCGGCAAGGACGACGGCGATCGCCGCCGTGGAGAGGCTCGCAAACTCGCCCGACACGCGGAGCGTCAGCCAGTCCCCTCCGGTCGCCTGCGGCGCCGTGCGCAAGACAGCGGCGGCGACGGCCCCGAACACCGGAACGACGAGCGTCGGTCCCAGCCCGAGCGCGACGCACGCGGCCGCCAGCGCGAGCATGGCCAGACGCATCGGCGGGCTCGCCTCGTGGGCGCCGGCCGCGGCGTCGCTCCGAGGCAGGGCCAGGAACGTGATGCCGAACGCCTTGACGAAGCACGCCATCGCCAGACCGCCGGTCAGCGCGAGACTCGCGATGCCGAGGGTGAAGACCAGATTCTGTCCGACCGACTCGAGACGCATGTTTTGGAACAGCGCCAGAAACGTGAGCCATTCGCTCACGAACCCGTTGAGCGGCGGCAGCGCGGCGATCGCGGCCGAGCCGATCAGGAAGCAGGCGGCGGTCCACGGCATCCGCTTGATGAGCCCGCCCATCGCCTCCATGTTCCTGGTGCCCGTCGCGTGGACGACGGCGCCGGCGCCCAGAAAGAGCAGCGCCTTGAACGCCGCGTGATTGACGGTGTGATAGAGCGCCGCGATCAATCCGAGCAACGCGAGCGCGTCGAGGCCGGCGACCCGGTAGAGCGCCGCGCTCCCGATGCCCAGGAGAATGATGCCGATGTTCTCGATGCTGTGGAACGCCAGAAGCCGCTTGAGATCGTGCTCGACGAGCGCGTAGAGCACTCCGATCACCGACGAGGCGGCGCCCGCGATCAGCAGCGCGGCGCCCCACCAGGGCGGACCGACCCCGAGCCAGTCGAGGCTCACGCGCAGAAGCCCGTAGATGCCGAGCTTGATCATGACCCCCGACATGAGCGCCGACACGTGGCTCGGCGCGGCCGGGTGGGCGAGCGGCAGCCAGACGTGCAGCGGAATCACGCCGGCCTTGCCCGCGAAGCCGAGCGCCAGCAGGACGAAGGCCGCGTCGCGCGTCGTGGGCGCGAGCGCCGACGCCGCCGCGCGCCAGTCCGCGAACCGCGGGCTCCCGACATCGGCGCCGAGCAGGAGCATGCCCGCGAGCAAGCAGGCGAGGCCGGCATGGGTCATGACGGCGTAGACCCAGGCGGCGCGGATCGACTCCCTGGACTCCCGGTCGCGCAGAACCAGAAAGTAGGACGCCAGCGACATCAGCTCCCACGCGATCAGGAAGGTCATCGTGTTCGCGGCGAGCGGCACGACGCACATCGACGCGACGAAGACGAAGTACGCGAATCGCCCAGTGTCGCCGTCGGGATAGCCCAGGGCGTAGACCGACGCCGGCACTACGGCGAGGCCGATCAGTGCGAGGAAGAGCCCGCCGAGCGGATCGAGCGTCAGCTCGATCCCGCCCAGAGGCACCAGCCACGTCAGCCGTAGCGTGCCGGCGCCGCCCGCGACGCCGTAGCCGCCGAGGCCGGCGGCGGCAATGCCGAAGAGGATGACCGATCCGTACGCGAGCCGGGTCATCGCGCCAGCCGGCCGATCGCCTCGAGCAGGCCGGCGAGCAGCGCCGCCGGCGAGGGGGGACACCCGGGGATGACCGCGTCGACCGGCACCACGTCGGCCACACCGCCCACGATCGCGTAGGATCCGCGGAAGACACCGCCGTCCCGTCCGCAGTCGCCCACGGCCACGACGAACTTCGGATCCGGCGTCGCGTGCCACGTGCGCCGCAGCGCTTCGGCCATGTTGCGGGTCACCGGGCCGGTCACCAGCAGGCAATCGGCGTGGCGCGGCGAGGCGACGAAATGCACCCCGAACCGCTCGAGATCGTAGTGCGGTCCGGTGAGGCCGGTGATCTCGAGCTCGCAGCCGTTGCAGGAGCCGGCGTCGACCTGCCGGATCGCGAGCGAGCGGCCGAAGTGCCGCGCGACCTCCGAGGCCAGGCGCTCGCCGATCCGCTCGAGCTCGCCGGCGGGGACGACCGGCTCGGTGACGATTCCCGTGCGGAGCGCGGTCCGAAGCTGGCGAAACACGTCAGCGCCGCGCCGGCCGGCGCGTTTCCTGACGGAGCTCGCGCAACATGGTCTGGGTGCCAGCCAGCTGGTTGTTGAAGATCCGCCGCGCCACGTCGAGGAGGTCGCCGACGAGCGGATCGCGGATCTCGTAGCGCACCGTCGTGCCCTCCTTGCGCGCGGCCACGATGTTCTTGGCGCGCAAGACGGCGAGCTGCTGCGACACGGTGGACTGGTCGAGGTCGAGGCGGGTCTGGAGCTCCTGGACGCTCCGCTCGCCGGCGCGCAGAATTTCGAGGATCCTGATGCGGATCGGGTGGGCCAGCGCCTTGAAGAACTCGGCCTTGAACGACTGGAGGTGGGGCGAGGGCGCTGCACTCACGACGATCAGAATATCAAAATATCTCTATATTCCAAGAAGACCGCGGTACACCGCGGTCGTGCGGGTCATCGTCGCGTCGATCGTGTAGCGCTCCCGCACCATCGCCTGGCCGGCCCGGGCCATCGCCCGCGCGCGCTCGGGCTCGCGGAGCAGCGCCAGGATCGCGTCGGCCAGGGCGCGGGCGTCGCCCGGGGGCACGAGGCGGCCATTCTCCCCGTCGCGGATCAGCTCGGGACTGCCGCCGACGGTCGAGGCCACGACCGGTGTGCCGACGGCCAGCGCCTGGGGGATCACCTGCGGGATCGCTTCGGACCTGATCGACGGCAGCACCAGCACGTCGAGGGCCGCCATCACCTCGGGAATGTCCCGGCGAAATCCGGTGAGGCGCACGCTCGTGTCGAGGCTCATCTCGCGAACTCGTCGCGACACCTCGTCGAAACCGACCCCGTCGCCGACGATCAAGAAGCGCGCGTCGGGCTTGCTCACGAGCACCGCGCGCGCCGCCTCGAGGAAGACGTTGTGGCCCTTCGAGCCGCGCACGTTGGCGACGAGCCCAACGACCGGCGCCTCGTCCAGGCCCAGCTCGGCGCGAACCGGCCTGCCGGATACCCCCGCGTGAAACTGGTCGCCATCGACCCCCGCGGAGATCGCCACCACCCGCTCGGGCGCGATGCCCGCCGCGATGACGATCGATCGGACCCCTTCGCCGCTGGTGATGACGCGATCGGCGAGCCGGTAGACGAGGGCGCGGCGCCGGCGGATCGGGATCGAGACGTGCCGGCTGCGCACGACGGGGCGCCCGAGCGATTTCGCCGCGACGCCGGCGAGCCAGCTGTCGATAGAGCTATGGGTGTGGACGAGGCTGACGTCGCGGTCCCGGATGAGCCGGCGCAGACGGAGGATCCCGCCGACGTCGGTCGCGCTTCGCATCCGCAGGGGCTCGACCGGGATCGCCGATGCCCTCGCCTCGGCGAAGAGGGGGCTATCGGGTTGACAGGCGATCAGCGCTCCCCAGCCGTGGCCGAGGAGCCAGCGCACCTCGGCGAGCGTACGGATCTCCTGACCGCCGTGGCCGCGGGACGACTCGGTGTGCAGGACGGTCGGCATGAAGGCAGACTACCGCCCCGCGCGCTCGAGCGAGAAAACGCTAGGGAATGTGAGCTGCGTTACCAGCGACCGCCGCGGGAGCCCCCGCGGCCGGCGCCACCGCCGCCGCCGAAGCCACCGCGACCGCCGCCACCGCCGCCGCGCCGGTCGCCGCCGCCTGAGCCTGGGGCCTTCGCCTTCTCGACCTGAATCGTCCGGCCGTCGAGGTTCGTGCCGTTGAGGCGGCTAATGGCCTGCTCGGCTTCCTCGGGAGTCGCCATTTCGACGAACCCGAAGCCGCGCGATCGGCCGGTGTCCCGGTCGGTCACGACACTCGCAGATTCGACGCTGCCGACCGCCGCGAAAGCTTCGCGCAGGCGCTCGTTAGAGGTGGAGAAAGACAGACCGCCTACGAAGAGTTTGACCGCCATGGAAGGGCTCCTTCTGACCGCACAGGACTATCGAAGTATACACTGGTCATTATCTTCCGGAAACCGAATCTTGCCCGAGGTGCGATCTGGTCGTTTCGCTCATCGAGCAGCTTGGCTACGTCGGCCTGTTCCTCGTACTTTTCCTCGCCGGCCTCGGGGTCCCCGTCCCCGAGGAGCTGCCGATCGTGACCGGCGGGATCCTGTCTCACCAGCTCGTTCTGAGATGGTGGATCACGCTGCCGGTTTGCGTCGCAGGGGTGCTTTCGGGCGACATTGCCCTCTATTGGGTCGGACACCACTGGGGGGAGCGGGTCCTCGGCTGGCGTCCCGTCCGTTGGGTCCTGAGCCCCGCCCGTGAGGAACAGCTCAAGGCCGGCTACCGGAGCCACGGCGTCAAGATCGTCTTCACGGCGCGACACGTGATGGGGCTGAGGGCTGCGGCCTTCCTCACGGCCGGGATCGCCCGCGTCCCGTTCTGGAAGTTCCTGGCGGCCGACACCGTGGCCGCGCTCGTGAGCGTGCCGTTTGGCTTCTTCCTCGCGTTCCTCTTCGCGGACCAGGTCGAACAAGTCATCACCGACGTTCACCGCGTCGAGCGCTGGCTGGTCCTGGTGGCGCTCGTCATCGTCGGGGTGTGGGTCGCCGTCGCCGTTCGGCGCCGCGGCCAGCGGCCCTGATTGGCCGCAATGCTATAGTCGGCGTGACGATGGCCGTGATCGCCGCCGAGCGAAAAGCGTGGTACGCCAGCTTTCGGCTGCTGGAGCGTGACGAGCGTGTTTTTGCGGTCCTGCTGGCCGTCGTGATGGTCGGCGGCCTGGCAGCTCTGGGCTTCTTCCCGCTGCGCCCCCGCTATCGCGACATCGACCTCTACTGGCTCGTCTTCTGTTTCGCCGCCTACAAAGTCGGCATCTTCGCCCTGGTGACGGTCAACCCGCGCGCGACGCGCGCCTACTTCATCGGCGCGCTCGCGATCGACCTGCTCCTGGTCTTCGTCCTGCTGTGCCTCACGGGGGCTGGCGACAGCGTCTTCTATCTCCTGTTCTTCCCGCTGGTGGCGGTGAACGCGTACTACTTCGGGCCCTGGGTCGGGCTGGGGGCCGCGGTGGTGGCGGGGGGGCTCTACGCGTGGTCGACGGTGCTCGTGCCCCCGTGGGTCGGCTGGACGCCGCACTTGATTCTCGCCGCGCTGGCCGGGCTGCCCGCGGTCACTCTCGGTCTCGTCGCCGACCGCGAACGCCGGGCGCGCGGCGAGGTGGAGCGGCTGAACGACGAGCTCACGGGGACGTTGAGCCGGCTCCAGACGGCCCAGCAGGAGCTCGTGGTGGCCGAGCGCATGGCGACGGTGGGCCGCCTCTCGCTCCGGATCGCCCACGAGGTACGCAACCCGATCAGCGCCATCGAGCTCAACGCCGAGATGCTCGAGGACATCGTGCGCGAGCGGAGCGACGCCGACATGAAGGAAGCGGCGGGCCTCGTCAGCGCGATTCGCGACCAGGTCACCACGCTCGACGCGCTGACCGAAGAATATCTCGCCTTCGCGCGATTTCCGCGCCCCCACTTCGAGGAAGAGTCGATCAACCATCTCGTGCAGGAGCTCGCGGACTTCGTGCGCCCGGTCGCGACGCGGCAGGGGCTCACGCTCCGGGTGGAAGTCGATCCGAACGTTCCGATGATGGAGATCGATCGAGGTCTCCTGCGCCAGGCGGTGCTGAACCTCGTCAAGAACGGGCTCGAAACGTTGTCGAGCGGCGGTGAATTGACGATCGCCAGCCGCTTCGACGGCGAGGCGGTCGAGATCGCCGTTTCGGACACCGGCGGTGGCATCCCCGAGGACGTCGGCCCCCGGCTCTTCGAGCAGTTCTTCACCACGAAGCCGCAGGGCACCGGCCTTGGCCTCTCGATCACGCGGCAGATCGCCGAGGAGCACGGCGGTGAGGTCACCTGGACGAACCGTGCGCCGCTGGGCGCGATGTTCACGATCCGGCTGCCGATCAAGCGAGTGACGGATGGCTGAGCCCGCGACCCTGCTGGTCGCCGACGATGATCCCGGGCTGCGCGAGAGCCTCGAGCGCACCTTGACCCGCGAAGGCTATCGGGTGGTGCTCGCCTCGGACGGACGGGCGGCGCTGGAGCGCGTTCAAGCCGGCGGTGTCGATCTCATCGTGACCGACCTCCGGATGCCGGGCCTGACCGGGCTCGAGCTCCTCCGGGCGGCGAAGGCGATCATGCCCGACGTCGACGTGATCTTGCTGACCGCCTTCGGCACGGTCGAGGAGGCCGTGAAGGCGATGAAGGACGGCGCCTACGACTTCCTGACCAAGCCGTTCCGCCGCGAGCAGCTCATCAAGCTGGTCGACAAGGCCCTCGAGCGCCGCGACCTGATCGAGCAGAACAAGGCGCTCAAGAAGCAGCTGGAAGACATCCG
>Ga0066710_100001410_pt1 | contig 17914 bp, 19 predicted proteins | sample GraSoiAngelo_159_FD_79666 | JGI IMG/M metagenome (GOLD analysis project Ga0066710, IMG submission 79666) | Grasslands soil microbial communities from the Angelo Coastal Reserve, California, USA - 14_1009_16_40cm | ecosystem: Environmental > Terrestrial > Soil > Grasslands | place: USA... | reverse complement strand
TCTTCACCAACAAGTACGCCGAGGGGTATCCCGGCAAGCGCTACTACGGCGGCTGCGAGTACGCCGACGTGGTGGAGTCGCTGGCCATCAACCGGCTGAAGCAGCTCTTCGCGTGCGACCACGCCAACGTGCAGCCCCACTCCGGCGCGCAGGCCAACACCGCCGTGTACATGACCGTGTGCAAGCCGGGGGACACGATCCTCGGCATGAACCTCTCCCACGGCGGCCACCTGACCCACGGCCATCCGCTGAACTTCTCCGGCCGCATGTACAACGTCGTGGCCTACGGCGTGCGGAAGGAGGACGAGCGGATCGACTACGAGGCGCTCTTCGAGCTGGCCCGGCAGCACCGGCCGAAGGTGATCGTGGTCGGGGCCAGCGCGTATCCCCGCACGATCGACTTCGTGGCGGTGCGCAAGGCGGCCGACGAGTGCGGGGCGGTGATCATGGCCGACATCGCCCACATCGCGGGCCTCATCGCCGCCGGCCTCCACCCGAGCCCGATCCCGCACGCGGAGTTCGTGACGAGCACGACGCACAAGACGCTGCGCGGGCCGCGCGGCGGGCTCGTCATGTGCCAGGAGAAGTGGGCGAAGGAGCTGGACAAGCTCGTCTTCCCCGGCATCCAGGGCGGCCCGCTCGTGCACGTGATCGCGGCCAAGGCGGTCTCCTTCAAGGAGGCGCTCGCGCCCGAGTTCAAGGCGTACCAGCGGCAGATCGTGGCCAACGCGGCCGTGCTCGCCTCTACGCTGAAGAGCGAGGGGTGGCGGCTGGTCTCGGGCGGCACCGACAACCACCTGATGCTGATCGACGTCTTCGCCCGCGGGATCACGGGCAAGGTGGCGGAGAAGGCCCTCGACCGCGCCGGCATCACCGTCAACAAGAACACGATCCCCTACGACACCAACTCCCCGATGGTCGCCTCCGGCATCCGCGTGGGCACGCCGGCCCTCACCACCCGCGGCATGAAGGAAAGGGAGATGGAGGAGGTCGGCCGCCTGATCGCGCGCGCGCTGGCCGCGGTGGAGAACGAGTCGGCGCTCGCCGACGTCAAGCGCGACGTCAGCCGGCTCTGCGATCGCTTTCCTCTCTATGCCGCGCGCCTGGAGGCGTACGACCAGGCGCGGGCGCGGGTGTGACCACCGAGACGTTCTTCGGACGCGACGGCCTCCTCGCCCAGGCGCTGCCCAGCTACGAAGAGCGGCCCGCCCAGCAGCGCTTCGCGGAGGCCGTCGACCGCGTGCTCAAGGGCGGCGGGCTTCTCCTCGCCGAGGCCGGCACCGGCACCGGCAAGACGCTCGCCTATCTGCTGCCCGCGGTCGAGCTGGGCCGGCGCGTGGTCGTGTCCACGGGGACCAAGAACCTCCAGGAGCAGCTCCTCAACAAGGACATCCCGATCCTGGCCCGCGCCCTCGGCCGCGATCTCAAGGTGGCGGTGATGAAAGGCAGGGGGAATTACCTCTGCCTGATGCGATTCCGTTCCTTTGCGGAGGCGGGCAGCTTCCGGCGGCTGGACGAGATCCCGCTCTTCCGCGCGGTGGAGGACTGGGCGCCGCAGACGGAGACCGGAGACCGCTCCGAGATCGCGGACCTGCCCGACACGGTGGACTTCTGGCGCGAGATCTCGGCCGCCAGCGAGAACTGCATCGGCCAGGCCTGTCCCGACTTCGACCCCTGCTGGGTGACGCGCATGCGGCAGCGCGCGCTCGAGGCCGACCTGGTGGTCGTGAACCATCACCTGCTGTGCGCGGACCTCGCGGTACGCGAGTCGAGCTACGGCGAGGTCATCCCGCCCTACGACACGCTGATCCTGGACGAGGCGCACCTGCTCGAGGACGTGGCGACGCAGTACTTCGGCGTTCACGTCTCGTCCCACCGCGTGGACGACCTGGCCCGCGACGTGGAGCGCGAGCTGAAGGCGGCGAAGCTCGACGCTCCCGACGTGCGCTCGGAGCTGGACTCGGTGCGCCACCGCTCCGAGCGCCTGTTCAAGGTGCTGGCCTCGGGCCACGGCCGCCGCCTCGCCCCGGGATGGATGTCCAGCCGCGCGGCCGAGGAAGCGCAGGCGCTCCTGCTCCGGCTGGAGGGGCTCCGGACCGCCATCCTCGCGCTGCCCGAGCGGCCGGAGACGCTGATCGCGCTCGCGGGGCGGGCGCAGGCGCTGCGCGAGGAGCTGGCCTTCGTGCTCGCGGCGGAGGACGACGGCCACGTCTACTTCGTCGAGACGCGCGGCCGCGGCGTGTTCCTCCGGGCGACCCCCATCGACGTCTCTGCGCGTCTCCAGGAGCTGCTCTTCGAGGGCCTGCGGGCCGGGGTGCTCACCTCGGCCACGCTCGCCGTGGACGGCGGGTTCACGTATCTGAAGGAGCGCCTCGGCCTCCAGCCGACCGAGGAGCTGCTGCTGCCCTCGCCCTTCGACTACGGCGAGCAGGCCGTCCTCTACGTTCCGCGCGGCATGCCGGATCCGGTGTCGCCGACCTTCGCCGAGCGCGCGGCCACCGAGATCGCGCGGCTACTGGCGCTCACGCGCGGACGGGCCTTCGTCCTCTTCACCTCGTACGCGAACATGAACGCGGTGGCGGAGCGCATCGCGGGCGAGGTGCCGTATCCGATCCTCATCCAGGGCGAAGCGCCCAAGCCGGTCCTGCTGGAGACGTTCCGCGCGACGCCCAACGCCGTGCTCCTCGCCACCGCGTCGTTCTGGCAGGGCGTCGACGTCGTCGGCGACCAGCTCTCGTGCGTGATCATCGACAAGCTGCCCTTCGCCTCTCCGGGCGATCCGGTGGTGGCCGCCCGCATCGACCGGCTGCGCAACCGCGGCGGCAATCCCTTCGGCGAGTACCAGGTGCCGGTGGCGATCCTGATGCTGAAGCAGGGGCTGGGACGGCTCATCCGCGCCTCCACCGACCGCGGCGTGCTCGCGGTGCTCGACAGCCGGCTCGTGCAGAAGGCCTACGGCCGGCGGTTCCTCGCCAGCCTTCCCGGCGCCCGCCTCGTGCACGACCTCGACGCGGTCCGCGCCTTCTTCGACGGTGAGCCCACGGTCGCGGCGGTGGATTGACCATGTTCGAGGTCGCCTATGAGACGACGTTCTGCGCCACCCACCGCCTCACCCGGGACGGCCGGCCCATCGAGCCCGTCCACGGGCACGACTGGAGGGTGGAGGCAGTGGCGGCGGGGGAGACGCTGGACGGCATCGGCGTCGTCCTCGACTTCGAGCACCTGAAGGCGGCCCTGGGCGAGGTCGCCTCGCGCTTCCACTACCGCGACATCAACGAACACCCGGCCTTCGCCGGCCAGAGCCCGTCCGCGGAGGCGGTTGCGCGCTACTTCTTTCTCGAGGTGCGCAAGGGCCTCGGCGAGGAGGGCCGCCTGCTCCGCCGGGTGCGGGTGTGGGAGGCCCCCGGCTGCAGCGCCACGTACTCCGAGTGACGAGGGGCGGGACGTGCTGATCGTCAACGAGGTGTTCTTCTCGATCCAGGGCGAGGGCACGCGGGCCGGGCAGCCCTGTGTCTTCGTCCGCCTGACCGGCTGCCCGCTGCGCTGCGTCTGGTGCGACACCGCCTACGCGTTCCACGAGGGTACGCGGCGCCGCGAGGACGACGTGATCGCGGAGATCGAGCGTCATCCGTGCCGCCTCATGGAGCTGACCGGCGGCGAGCCGCTGTCGCAGCCGGCCGCGTTCCCGTTCATCACGCGCCTCCTCGATGCCGGCTGGCAGGTGCTGGTCGAGACCTCCGGCCACGTGCTGCTCGAAGCTCTCGACCGCCGCGCGGTCGCGATCATGGACGTCAAGGCCCCTGGCTCGGGCGAGACGCACCGCATGGAGTGGCGCAACCTGGAGCTGCTCAAGCCGACCGACGAGGTGAAGTTCGTGATCGCCGGCCGCGCCGACTACGAGTGGTCGCGAAACCTCGCGCGCGAGAAGAAGCTCTTCGAGCGTTGCCCGGTGCTGTTCTCTCCGGTGCACGGGGTCGTCGATCCGGGAGAGCTGGCCCGCTGGATCCTGGACGACGGGATCCCCGCGCGCCTGCAGGTCCAGCTCCACAAGTACCTCTGGCCGGGCGTGGAGCGGGGGGTGTGAAGCCGCTGGCCGTCGTCTGCGTCAGCGGCGGGATGGACTCCTGCCTCACCGCCGCCATCGCGGCCGCCGAGCACCGGCTGGCCTTCCTCCACGCCAACTACGGCCAGCGCACCGAGGCGAAGGAGCTGGAATGCTTCCGCCGGCTCGCCGAGCATTTCCGTGCCGAGCGCACGCTGGTCGTGGACTTCACCGACCTGCGCGCGATCGGGGGGAGCAGCCTCACGGATCCCGCCGTGCCCGTGCGCGAAGGGCCGCCGGTGGCGGGCGTGATCTCGACCTCGTACGTGCCGTTCCGCAACGCGCATCTTCTTTCGGCGGCCGCGTCGTGGGGAGAGACCCTCGGTGCCCGGGCGATCTTCGTGGGCGCGGTATGGGAGGACTCGTCCGGCTACCCCGACTGCCGCCCGGAGTTCTACCGCGCCTTCGAGGAGGCGATCCGGCAGGGGACGCGGCCGGAGACGGACCTGCGCATCGTCACGCCGGTGATCGCGATGACGAAGGCCGAGATCGTGCGGCGGGGGCGCCAGCTTGACGCGCCGTTCGAGTTGACGTGGTCGTGCTATCAGGCCGAGGACGAGGCCTGCGGGGCCTGTGAGAGCTGCCTCCTTCGCCTCAAGGGCTTCGCGGAAGCCGGTGTCGAGGACCCCATTCCCTACCGGCCGCGACGGTAGCCGCGACCGGCGCGGCGTGACAGAATGGAAAGGTTGCGGGGGCGGAGGGCCCCCCTGGAGGACCATGCGATGAAACGCTTGTTTGTCACGGGCGGGCTGTTCCTGGCCCTCGCCCTCGCCGGGTCCGCGGCTCGGGCCCAGACGGGCACCGCCCGCGGAAAGATCATGGACGACAAGGGCCAGCCCATTGCGGACGCCATCGTCACCATCGAGTACCAGGGCGGCGTGAAGCGGAAGTACGAGACGAAGAAGAACAAGAAGGGCGAGTACACCCAGGTCGGCATCTATCCCGGCGTCTACAAGATCACGGTCACCAAGGAGGGCTACCAGGGCGGCGTCCTGGACGCCCGCATCAACCTCGGCGAGCCCACCTACCTGGAGGACATGAAGCTCCTGACCAAGGCTGCGGCCCAGGCCGCCGCCGCCGGGAGCGACAAGGGACGCGCCGAGCTGCAGGCCTCGTTCAAGGCCGCCACCGAGCTCACGCAGACGGGCAAGTACGACGAGGCCATCGCCGCCTACAACCAGATCCTCGCGACGCACCCGTCCATCCCCGAAGTGCAGTACAACCTCGGCTACATCTACAGCCAGAAGAAGGACTGGGCCAGCGCCGAGGCCGCGTACAAGAAGGCGCTGGAGCTGAAGCCCTCCTACAGCGAGGCGAACATAGCGCTGGCCCGCGTCTACCAGGACAGCGGCCAGCCCGACAAGGCGGCGGAGCTGATGAACAAGACGGCCGCCGCCAACGAGGGCGACGCCAAGGTGCAGTTCAACCTCGGCGTTTTCAACCTCAACTCGGGCAAGGCGGACGAGGCCATGGCCGCGTTCCAGAAGGCCGCGGCCGCGGACCCGGCCAACGCGGAGTCGTACTTCTACATGGGCACGATCCTCGTCGGCCAGAACAAGGTGCCCGACGCCGTGACCAGCCTCGAGAAGTACCTCTCCATGAACCCGACCAACGCACAGAACGTGGCCACCGCCCAGGGCCTGCTGCAGGCGCTCAAGCCCAAGAAGTGATCGCCGACCGCGTGGCCGCCGTCCGGGAGCGCATCGCCCGGGCGGCGGCGCGGGCCGGCCGTGCCGCGGGCGACGTCACCCTGGTGGCCGTGAGCAAGACCCATCCTCCCGAGGCCGTCCGCGAGGCGTTCGCCGCCGGCGTCCGCGACGTCGGCGAGAACCGTGTCCAGGAGGCGGAGGGCAAGACGCCCGCCCTCGCCGACCTCGGCGCGCAGGGCCTGCGCTGGCACCTCGTCGGCCACCTCCAGTCCAACAAGGCGAAGAAGGCGGCCGGGCTCTTCGACTGGGTGCATTCCGTCGACGGGGAGGCGATCGGCCGGCGCCTGGGCGAGGCGGCCGCCGCCGCCGGGCGCGCCCTGCGCGCGCTCGTCCAGGTGGACCTGGCGGGCGAGCAGACGAAGTTCGGCCTCGAAGAGTCGAGGCTCTTTCCGGCCCTGGAGGCGCTGCGGGGGGTTCCCGGGGTGAAGGTGGTGGGGCTGATGGTCCTGCCGCCGTACGAGGAGGATCCCGAGCGGACCCGGCCTCTCTTCCGGCGGCTCCGCTCCCTCCGGGACCGCGCGCGGCAGGAAGGTCTCATCGACGGCGCCGAGCTCTCCATGGGAATGAGCCATGATCTAGAGGTGGCGGTCGAGGAGGGCGCGACGCTGGTGAGGGTCGGCACGGCCATCTTCGGCGAACGGCACTGAGGAGGCTCACGTGTTCGTGCTCGGCAACGTCCTGATCGGATTGGCCGCGATCCTGCACTACGTTCTCTGGCTCTACATGTGGCTGCTCATCGGCCGCGCGATCGTCTCGTGGGTCAACGCCGACCCGCGCAACGCCATCGTGCGCTTCCTGATCGCGGTCACCGACCCGCCGCTGCGCGTGATCCGCCGGATGCTGCCGAGCAACCTGCGCTACTTCCCGCTCGACATCGCGTTCCTGGTGCTGTTCGGCCTGGTTGTCTTCGCGCAGTACGCGGTCGCGCAGACGCTGGAGGACCTCGGACAGCAGTTGCGCCGGCCGACGTACTCCGGCCCCGCCGCCATGGAGGCGCCACCGCCCGCCTCCGGCGCGGCGGGGAACCCTTGAGCGCGCGCCGCGATCGTGCGACCCTAGACGGCGAATAAGGAGAGGATGGGATGAAAATCTCTCCGATGGACCTGCAACGGCAGACCTTCTCGCAGAGGCTGCGCGGCTTCGATCCGGCCGAGGTCCGCACGTACCTCAACATCGTGGCCGAGGAGATCGCGGCGCTCCAGCGCGAGCGCGACGGCCTCGAGCAGGAGGTGCAATCGCTCCGCGGGCTCGTCGACGAGCACCGCCAGCGCGAGACGATCCTCAAGAACACGCTGCTCACCGCCCAGCGGCTCTCGGAGGAGATCAAGGACGCGGCGCGCAAGCAGTCGGAGAGCGTGATCAAGGAAGCCGAGATGCAGGCCGATCGGTTGATCGAGCTGGCCCAGAGCCGCGCCCAGGAGGTGGAGCGCGGCATCCTCGACCTGCGCGCGCACCGCAGCTCGCTCCGCACCGACGTGCGCGCCCTCATCACCCGCCTCACCCACATCCTCGACCTGCAGGAGGAAGCCGAGGTCGAGGACAACCTCCGCTTCCTGAAGCGGCGCGAAGAGGGACGATAGCCTCGCCGGCCGCCGACGACCTCCACCTGCGGGAGGTGGCGGGAGGGATCACGCTGCGCATCCGGGTGAGACCACGCTCCTCGCGCGACGGCGTCGCGGGCGTGCATGAAGGGGCGCTGGTCGTGAGGCTCACGGCGCCGCCGGTGGAGGGCCAGGCCAACGCGGCCCTCGGCCGAGTTCTGGCGCGGGTCCTCGACGTCGCGCCCTCCGCGGTCCGAATCCTGCGGGGCGAGTCCGGCCGCGAGAAGCTGATCGCGGTGGCGGGGGTGAGCCCGTCCGCGGCGCGCGCGCGCCTGGCGGCCGCGCTCGGTGGGGACCGCCGGTGACACCGGCGGACCTGGTCGTCCGGAACGTCGCCCGCCTCGCCACGCTCGCGGGTCCCGCGCCGCGCACGGGCGCCGCGTTGCGCGACCTGGGCATCGTCGAGGCGGCCGCCGTGGCCGCGCACCGCGGGCGCATCGTCTATGTGGGGCCCGAGGCCGGCCTCGGCGCCACGGTGGCGCCGGAGCCGGGGGCCACGGTCCTCGACGCCGAGGGCGCCGCGGTCGTGCCCGGCTTCGTCGACGCCCACACGCACCTCGCGTTCGCGGGAGATCGCGACGAGGAGATCCGCCGGCGGCTGGCCGGCGCCAGCTACCGCGAGATCGCGGCCGCCGGCGGCGGCATCGTGCGCAGCGTCGAGGCGACGCGGGGCGCGTCGCGTGAGGAGCTGGCCGCGGCGATCCGCGCCCGCCTCGACGAGATGCTCTTCCAGGGCACGACCACCGCCGAGGTGAAGAGCGGCTACGGGCTGGAGCTGGAGGCGGAGCTGCGTTCGCTGGAGGCGATCCGCGAAGCCGCCGCCGCCCACCCCGTCACCGTCGTACCCACCTTCCTCGGCGCGCACGAGGTTCCCGTCGAACACCGCCGCGACCGCGAGCGCTACCTGCGCCTGCTCGTGGACGAGATGATCCCGGAGGTGGCCCGGCGGGACCTGGCGGTGTTCTGCGACGTCTTCTGCGAGGAGGGCGTGTTCAGCGTGGCGGAGTCGCGGCGGATCCTGCTCGCCGCCCGCGAGCGCGGCCTCGGCCTGCGCGTCCACGCCGACGAGCTGGCGCCGACCGGAGGCGCGGAGCTGGCCGCCGAGCTGGGCGCGCGCTCCGCCGACCACCTCGTCCACGTCTCCGAGGCGGGCCTGCGCGCGCTGGCCGCGGCCCCCTGCGCGGCGACGCTGCTGCCCGCGGCCTGCTTCTATCTCCGGCTGCCGCGCTTCGCTCCCGCCCGCGCGCTCGTCGAGGCCGGCGCACCGGTCGCCCTCGCCACCGACGCGAACCCCGGCGGCGGGCTCTCGCCGTCGATGCCGTTCGCGATGACGGTGGCGTGCTTCTCCATGGGCCTGTCCCTCGAGGAGGCGCTCGCCGCCGCCACGCTCAACGCGGCCTGGTCGCTCGACGTCCACCGCGAGCGCGGCAGCCTGGAGGTGGGCAAGCGGGCCGACCTCGTCGTGCTCCGCTCTCTGCGGCTGCTCGATCTCGTGCGGGTCGGCGTCCCCGCGATCCGCGCCGTCGTCAAGGACGGACGGATCGCCGTTCGCGATGGCAGAATGCAGGCGTGAGCGCGATCCTCTCCGTCGACGGCCTCGTCAAGACGTATCCCGGAACGCGCAAGACGCCGCCGGTCGAGGCGGTGAAGGGGATCTCGTTCGAAGTGCCGCCCGGCGAGTTCTTCGGCCTCCTCGGCCCCAACGGCGCGGGCAAGAGCACGACCCTCGGCTGCATCACGACGCTCGTGCGGCCGACGGCGGGACGGGTGAGCGTCGACGGCATCGACGTCGCGCGGCGGCCGACGCAGGCCAAGCGCCGCATCGCCGTCGTGCCCCAGACTCGGAACCTCGACCGGGACCTGACCGTGCGCGAGGTGCTCACGTTCCACGCCGCCTATTTCGGCCTGCCGGCGGCGGAGCGCAACCCGCGGGCCGACCGGCTGCTCGCCGAGATGCAGCTCACGGAGAAGGCGAACGTCAAGCCGCTGACGCTCTCCGGCGGCCTGCAGCAGCGGCTGCTCATCGCGCGCGCGCTGATGCACGACCCCAAGGTCCTGCTCCTGGACGAGCCCACGATCGGCCTCGACCCCCAGGCCCGGCGCCTGCTGTGGGAGACGCTCCGCCGGCTGCACGAGGGCGGCTTGACGCTCATCATGACCACGCACTACATGGAGGAAGCCGACCGGCTCTGCCAGCGGCTGGCCATCATCGACCACGGCCGCATCCTCCAGATGGACACGCCGGCCGCGCTCAAGGAGGCGCTGCCCGGAGGCCGCATCCTCGACCTGTGGGTGCGGAGCCCGGAGCCGGTCGCGCCGCGTCTGCAGACGTTGCCCGGCGTGCTGCGCGTCGAGAAGGTGACGACCGCCGGCGAGGACGGCTTCGAGCGGCTGCGCCTGTTCGTCGATCCCCGGGACGGGCTGCTCGACCGGGTGCTCGCGTCGCTGCAGGGCGCCTCCGCCGACGTGCAGCACGTGAGCATGGCCCAGCCGAGCCTGGAGGACGTCTACATCCACCTCACCGGCAAGGAGCTCCGCGAATGACCGCCTTCCTGGCCCTCCTCCGTCGCGACCTGAAGGTGGCCTCGCGCAACGCGATCCCGCTGCTGCTGGGCACGCTCACCCAGCCCATCCTGGTGGTGCTGGTCTTCGGCAACATCCTGCCGCGCCTGCATCTGGTCGCCGACGAGTTCCGCACGGTGATGGTGCCGGGCCTGATGTCGATCACGATGATGATGGCGGGCGTGCAGGGCGTGCTGATGCCGCTGACGATCGACCTCTCCGGAAGCCGGGAGGTGGACGAGCGGCTGCTGGCGCCGATCAGCGTGCTCGGCGTGGCGATCGAGAAGGTGGTGGCGGGGGCGATCCACGCCGCCGTCGCCGGCCTCACCGCGCTGCCGGCGATGATGCTGCTCATGCACCGCGTCACCGGCGTCGAGGTGCATCCGCGGTGGGCCGCGCTGCTGCCGCTGGTGGCCCTGTGCGGCCTGCTCTCGGCGGCCTTCGGCCTGACCATCGGCAGCCAGGTGCAGCCCCGCTTCTCCGGCCTGCTCTTCGCGGTGATCCTGGGCCCGATGATGCTTTTCGGCTGCGCCTACTACCCGTGGACCGGCCTGGCCGTGATCGGCCCCCTGCAATACGTCTTCCTCCTCAACCCGCTCGTGTTCATGAGCGAGTCGATGCGGCTCGCGGTGACGCCGGACGTCGCCCACATGCCCGCGCCGCTGCTCCTCGGCGGGACCGTGGGCTTCGCCGCGCTGTTCACTTTGCTGGGCGCAAGATCCTTCGAGAAGCGTACGATTCTCTGAGCATCCGAGGAGGTGGGTGATGCCGGAGAAAGCGCGCTCGGTCGAGTACTACTACGCGACGATCCCCGACGAGCCGGGGACCGGATCGAAGCTCCTCTCTCAGCTCCAGCAGGCGGGCGTGAACCTGCTCGCGTGCCTGGCCTTCCCGAGCGAGAAGGGGAAGACCCAGATCGACGTCGTGCCCGAGAACGCGGGGGCGCTCAAGGAGGCCGCCGGCAAGGCGGGCCTCAAGCTGACGGGCCCGCGCAAGGCGTTCCTCGTGCAGGGCGACGACCGCGTGGGCGCGGTCGCGGAGGTCATGAAGAAGCTGGGAGAAGCCAGGATCAACATCACCGCCGCGGCCGCGGCGGCCGCGGGCGGCGGACGCTACGGGATGATCCTCTGGGTCGCCCAGGCCGATCACGCGAAGGCGGCCAAGGCCCTCGGAGCCTAGGCCTCCGACGCGCTAGAGAAGCGCGCCGGCGGTGACGGCCTCCACGACCGCCGACAGGTTCGGGAAGCGGGGGCAGTCGTAGCCGGCGTAGAGGCTCGCGCTGTCGATGAGCCACGCGTGCAGCCCGGCGGCGCGCGCGCCCACGACGTCGATGTGGAAGAAGTCGCCGACGTGGAGCGTCGATGGGGCCGCCGAGCCCGACCGCTCGAGCGCCCGCTTGAAGATGGCCGGGTCCGGCTTCTCCACGCCCAGCTCGAAGGAGTCCATCACGACGTCCAGGGCCGCGAGCAGCCCGAGCCGCTCGAGCTTCGCGCGCAGCGTCCCGTTGGAATTGGAGACGACGACGAGCCGAAGTCCGTGCCGCCGCAGGGCGGCCAGCGCGGGTGGCACCTCGGCGGGAACGACCTCCCAGAGGTTGTGCCGCCGGTGGTACTCGTGCACCTCGGCAAGGGCGGCGTCCGTGGCTTCCGACGGCTCGAGCCCGGCGTGCCGCAGCACGCGGTTGAAGTAATCCCCGGCGCGCGACTGGTCGGTCGTCGCGCGGATCAGCGCAGACATGTCCAGATCGCGCTTCGCGTAGGGTTCGGCCCGCTCCAGGCGGGCCGTCTCCACGACGACGCCACGGCGGGCAAGGGCCTCGCTCACCCGTGCCCAGTTCGGGTTGACGAGGACCCCGCCCGCGTCCAGGAACACCGACTCGAGGGGCATGCGCGGGCTGCGAGGCAGTATATGTCGCCGTCGCGGCGCCCGCGAAGCGGTGTCTAGTCGTTCATCTTTCTACGGATCTTGCCCTCGACGCGCTCGGCCTCGCCCTCGCCGGCCAGGTCAGGGTCACGGGCGGCCTCGCCCATCGCGCGCTTCGCGCTGCCCTTGGCCTCCTGAACCGAGCCCTTGACCGCCTCCATCGGGCGCGCGGCCGCCTGCCGAACCTTGCCGATGTTTTTCTCCAGGTTGCCTTTGACCTGGAGACCGGGGTTGCCGATCGCCTTGCCCGCGGTCTCCTTGACCTTGCCCTTCACCTGCTGCCCGGCGCCTTTCGCCTGTTCTTTGAACGCACCCATGGTCACCTCCATGCTCCAGAGAAGCACGGGCTATGCCAGCGTTCAGGGCTTCTCGCGCCGGCGCTCGAGCGCTTCGCCGATCGGGCCGGGCACGCGGCCTCGGAAGGCGGCGAGCAGCGCCCGCAACCGGCGCTCGTCTTCGGACGTGCGAGCGCCGTCCGGCCGGGAGACGACCGAGGCCAGGGCGGCCGCGGCGGGCTCCTCGTCGTCGGGGCGGCCGTGCTCCAACTCCACCTCCACCGAATCGAGCGTGGGGGCCTGTGGTGCCGCCTCGCGCTCGAGGGCGGCGCGCTTGCCCGGAGGCAGCCGCGCGAGCAGCTCGTCTACGAGGGCCTCGGCTTCGCCTCCCTGCTCTTCCCACCCGGCCGGCGCCGGCGGTGATCGTTTCCCCCGGCCGGGGACGGCGGATCGGACCGTCGGGCCGCGCCAGCGCAGGTGCAGCTCTCCGTGGACGCGCGTGCGGGCCGACGGGGGCGGCAGCGCGAGCGTGAGGGTGACCGCCTCGCCCGTCTCGTCCCGCCACCAGCCGGAGACGCCCTCCGCGTTGGCCAGGAACCGGGTGGCGTCGTGGAGCTCCACCGCGGCGGCGCCCGCGCGCCAGGGAAGCGTGAGCGTGAAGCGATCGCGCGGCCAGCTCACTTCGTGCTGCGCGGAGCTGCAGAACCCCTCGTTGCCCCAGTTGCGCATGAACACGGCCCACACGTCGTCGTCCGGGTCGTCCTGCACGTGGATGGCCAGGACCCACGTGGGGTGCAGCTCGCTCACGCAGTGGTGCTCGCAGTCGACGCTCGTGTACCCGGAGATGATCGCGGGCTTGCCGTCGATGAGCCTCTTCTTCTTGGGGTTCCTGGCCCGACGGAACGTGCTCCACCACGGCGTGGCGAAGTGCGAGGTCGTCTCGCGCGAGTCGAACTCGCCCTTGATGTTGTCCGGGTTGTTGGCGGTGAGAGCGTTCTGCTCCGGGGGGATCAGGCGGACGTTGTCGTCGCGGTCGACGAAGGAGAGCGAGTCCCAGTAGATGGGTCCCGCGAACGTGCCGGGATACCAGTTGACGTGCCCCGGCAGCGACGTCGGGCTCCCGATCGAGCAGATCAGCCGCCGCAGGCCGGCCGGCCTGTCGATCCCCAGGGCCTGGGTCGAGCACAGCGAGCTGTCGAACGGTCCGTCCGGCTGGACGAAGCAGAGCTGCGGCACGTCGGGGAGCGCCCCGGGATCCGTCACCTGCAGCCCCCACTTCGGGTTCAGCGCCACGCCGTTTACGTCGGTGGCATCCCACACGAGATCCATCGGCGCCGGGTTGTCGTCGGCCGTGGCCGCCAGGGTCGGGGCGCCCGCGAAGAGCAGGGTCGCAATCATGACTCGCATGATTCGCCTCTTGAGGCTGGCGGAGGGTGGCGTGAGCCTGCTCCCTTCGCCGGGCGGCTGTCAAGAGGCTCGTGCGCCCGTGGCATACTGCGGCGGACACGATGCCGGTGATCGAGAGCCAGATCGACCCGTCCTCGCCCGAGTTCAAGGCCAACCTCGCCCACATGGACGCGCTCGAAGCGAAACTGAAGGCGCGCCTCGCCGCGGCGCGCGCCGGCGGCGGCGAGGAAGCGCAGCGGCGTCAGCGCGAGCAGGGCAAGCTGCCGGTGCGCGAGCGCGTGGATCGCCTCCTCGATGCGGGCACGCCGTTCCTGGAGATCGCCGCCCTCGCCGCGGACGGCCTGTACGAGGGGGCCGCGCCCTCGGCGGGCATCGTCACCGGCATCGGCCGCGTCAGCGGCCGCGAGGTGATGGTGGTGGCCAACGACCCCAGCGTGAAGGGCGGGACGTACTTCCCGCTCACGGTGAAGAAGCACCTGCGGGCCCAGGAGATCGCGGCCGAGAACCGGCTGCCGTGCGTCTACCTCGTCGACTCCGGCGGGGCCTTCCTGCCCCTGCAGGCCGAGGTCTTCCCGGACCGCGAGCACTTCGGCCGTATCTTCTATAGCGAGGCCCGCCTGAGCGCCGCGGGCATCGCGCAGATCAGCGTGGTCCTGGGCTCCTGCACCGCGGGCGGCGCCTACGTGCCCGCGATGAGCGACGAGACGGCGATCGTGAAGGGCCGGGGCACGATCTTCCTCGGCGGTCCCCCGCTGGTGAAGGCGGCCACCGGCGAGGAGGTCACCGCCGAGGAGCTGGGCGGGGCCGAGGTCCACACGCGGATCAGCGGTGTCGCCGACCATCTGGCCACCGACGACGAGCACGCGCTCGAGATCGCGCGCGACATCGTCGCCCGTCTGACCGCGCGCAAGGAAGTGCCGTGGGCGGTGCGCGAGGTCGAGCCGCCCGCCGGCGATGCCAGCGAGCTGGGCGGGATCATCCCCGAGAACCCGCGCAAGGGGTACGACGTGCACGAGGTGATCGCGCGGATCGTGGACGGCAGCCGGTTCAGCGAGTTCAAGGCGCTCTACGGGCCCACCCTCGTCACCGGCTTCGCCCACCTGATGGGCTACCCGGTGGGGATCCTCGCCAACAACGGCGTGCTCTTCTCGGAGAGCGCGCTCAAGGCCACGCACTTCATCGAGATGTGCTGCCTGCGCCGGGTACCGCTGGTGTTCCTGCAGAACATCACCGGCTTCATCGTGGGCAAGGAGTACGAGCACCGCGGCATCGCGAAGGACGGCGCGAAGATGGTGCACGCGGTGGCCAACGCCCAGGTTCCGAAGTTCACCGTGATCATCGGGGGCAGCTTCGGCGCGGGCAACTACGGCATGTGCGGGCGCGCGTTCCAGCCCCGCCAGCTCTGGATGTGGCCGAACGCGCGCATCTCGGTGATGGGCGGCGAGCAGGCGGCGTCGGTGCTGGCCCAGGTGAAGCAGGAGCAGCTCGAGCGGCAGGGCAAGGGCATGAGCGCGGCCGAGCTGGAGGCGTTCAAGGCGCCGACGCTCGCCAAGTATGAGGAGGAGGGCAGCCCCTACTATTCGAGCGCGAGGTTGTGGGACGACGGCGTGATCGCGCCCCGTGACACGCGCACGGTGCTCGCCCTCGGCATCTCCGCCGCGCTGAATGCTCCCATCCCGGAGACGCGTTTTGGCGTATTTCGGATGTGAGCGGGTCCGCTCGCCCGTACCACGCCCTTCGGCATCGTGATTTCCGTCGGTTGTGGGCCGCTCAGCTCATCTCCACGACCGGGTCGCAGATGCAGTCGGTGGCCCTGCACTGGCACGTCTACCTGATCACGCGGTCTCCGCTGGCGCTGGGCATGGTCGGCCTGACCCGCGTCATCCCGGTGATCGTGTTCTCGCTCTGGGGCGGGATCGTCGCCGACCGCGAGGACCGCCGGAAGGTGATGTTCGCCGCGCAGTCGGCGATGGCGCTGCTCTCCGCGGCGCTGGCCGGCCTCACCTTCGCCGGGCGCGAGACGCTGCTCGCCCTCTACGCGCTGAACGCGCTGCTCTCGGCCGCCTCCGCCTTCGACAATCCCGCGCGGCAGGCCCTCATCGCGCGCCTGGTCCCGGCCGAAGACCTGCCGGGCGCCCTCTCGCTGAACCTCACGATGTTCCAGGCCGCGCTCATCATCGGCCCCGGCCTGGCGGGGCTGCTCATCGCCGGCCACGGCGCGGGTATCGTCCCCGTGACGACCCACCTCGCGGGAGCGGGGGCCGGGCAGGACACGAGCACGCTGGCCCTCATCTATGCCCTGAACGCGCTCTCGTTCCTGGCCGTGCTCTTCGCCCTGATGACGATGCGCACGTCCGGCGTCGTCACCGCCGCGGGCGGCACGCACGAGCCGCCGCTGGCCGCGCTGCGCGCCGGGCTCCGCTTCGTCCTCACGACCCCGATCATGGTCTGGACCATGGGTGTCGACTTCTTCGCCACCTTCTTCGCCGGCTCCATGTCGCTGCTGCCCGTCTTCGCCGACCAGGTGCTGCGCGTCGGCGCCGCCGGGTACGGCTGGCTCGTGGCCGCGCCCGCCGTCGGCGCCCTTCTCGGCTCGGTCTACACGTCCGTATGGCCGCTGCCGCGGCGTCAGGGGCGCGTGCTGCTGTGGTCGATCGCGGCCTACGGCGTGGCGACCGTCGTGTACGGCCTCTCGCGCAGCTACTGGCTGACCCTCGCCGCTCTCGCCGGCACCGGTCTGGCCGACCTGGTTTCCACGGTCGTGCGCCAGACGCTGCGCCAGCTCCTCACCCCGGATCACCTGCGCGGACGCATGACGTCGGTGAACATGATCTTCTTCATGGGCGGCCCGCAGCTCGGGGAGATGGAGGCCGGCCTGGTGGCGTCGCTCTTCCGGACGGCGGTGGTGGGTGTCACCGTCTCGGTCGTCTCCGGCGGCCTGGCCACGATCCTCATCGCGGCGGCGGTGGCGGCGGCGGCGCCGATCGTCCGGCGGTACGAGCCGCCGGTGACGGTCCTGCGCGGCTGACTGGCCCGGGCCCGAGGGCCCGTGGCATACTGCCCGCGCGTGAACCTCGAGCGCATTGAGCTGCAGTTCGACGGCCCGGTGGCCCGCATCTGGCTGAACCGCCCCGCCGCGCGGAACGCGTTCGACGGGCTGATGGTCACCGAGCTGCGCAAGACGCTGTTCGACCTGCGCACGGTCGACGCGGTGCGCGTGGTCGTGCTCGGCGGCCGCGGCCCTTCCTTCTGCGCGGGGGCCGACCTCGAGTGGATGCGGGCCACGGCGTCGTTCTCGCGCGAGGAGAACCTGCGCGAGGCCCAGGCGCTGGCCGACCTGTTCTTCACCGTGTACGAGTCGCCCAAGCCGGTGGTGGCCCGCGTGCACGGCGCCGCGCTCGGCGGGGGAGCGGGCCTGGTGGCGGCGAGCGACATCCCGGTGGCCGCCCTCGGCACGCAGTTCGGGTTCACGGAGGTGCGGCTCGGGATCCTGCCCGCGGTGATCTCGCCCTACGTCATCGGGAAGATCGGCGAGTCGGCGGCTCGCGAGCTCTTCCTGACCGGCGAGCGCTTCGAGGCGGTGCGGGCGCTGGAGATCGGCCTCGTGCGCGCGGCCGTGCCCGAGGCGGACCTCGACGCCGCCGTGGAAGGCCGCGTGCAGGAGCTGCTGAAGGCCGGCCCGCGCGCGGTCGCCGAGGCCAAGGCCCTCATCCGCGAGGTCGCGTTCCGGCGGGTGGAGGACGTGCAGCGCTACACGGTGGAGCGCATCGCCGAGGTCCGGGCCTCGCCCGAGGGCCAGGAGGGCATGCGCGCGTTCCTGGAAAAGCGCAAGCCCTACTGGGTCCCTTGAGCCCGCCGGCCGGCGCGCTCCGCGGCCGCGGGCCCCTCGCCGCCGGTCTGGCCCTCCTTCTCATTTCCGTGGCGGCCGTGGTGCTATGGTCGCGGCCGCCCGAGGGCACGGGCGTCGTCTACGCCCTCGACGACGCCTACATCCACATGGCGATGGCGCGAAACCTGGCCGAGCACGGCGTGTTCGGCGTGACGCCGCACGCCTTCACCGCGTCTTCGTCCTCGCCGCTGTGGACGCTCCTGCTCGCCGTGCTCTTCGTCCTTCTCGGCCCGCGCGGGTGGCTTCCCCTCGGGCTCAACGTCGTCTTCGCCGCGTCGCTGCTGGTGGTGGGGGACCGCGTGCTCCGGAAACACGGCGTGCGGGCGCGGGCGCGCCTGATCGCGCTCATCGCCATCGTGCTTTTCACGCCGGTGGCGCCCCTGGTGCTGGTCGGGCAGGAGCACCTGCTGCACGCGACGTGGACGCTCGCCTTCGCGGCAGCGCTC
>Ga0066710_100001408_pt1 | contig 17916 bp, 16 predicted proteins | sample GraSoiAngelo_159_FD_79666 | JGI IMG/M metagenome (GOLD analysis project Ga0066710, IMG submission 79666) | Grasslands soil microbial communities from the Angelo Coastal Reserve, California, USA - 14_1009_16_40cm | ecosystem: Environmental > Terrestrial > Soil > Grasslands | place: USA... | reverse complement strand
GCTCGGCGTAACTTCCGCTTGGTTCATAAACTGCTCCTACGTAAGCGGGTGATTTGGCCACATCGCTAAACGTCACCGTTCCATCTTTGGAGCTCGTGCTCATCACCGCAAACGGCATCACGTGGCTGTGCCCAAACTCTGGCGAATCGAAAAGGAACACCAAAATTTTGTGCTTTTCGTCTACCGTACCCGACCCTTTGTAATGCACCTTCACCCGAAGACCGCGCAGCGGCGATCCTTCTTGTGCTCTTCCGTACTCCAACGTGAACACTGCGCATAGCAGTAGGACTACACTGGCTGCGGCGCCAAAACCCTTCTTCATCATTCTGCCCTCCTCACCGACCTAAACTGTGTTTGTTCCCGCTTTGGACCCAACGCTACCTCACGGCCGCGTCAGATTCTATTAGAATGCTCCCAGAAATAAAACCGGTTCATGCGAAGTTCGCCCAACCGCTTGAAGGGAAATCCTCTTCGACAGCCGACTGAAGCCCTGATACGGCACTTGATGTCCGGTTTGGCGCTAATCGGAGTTGAACAAAACAATTCACTCACTGGTTTTGAGCAGGCCCCGTCGGTTCATTTTCGATGGAAAAGGAATCAATCACCCGGTTGATTTCCGATTGGCTCAAATTCGCATTAAAACTCCAGTCACCTCGAATTCTGACCCTGAACATTTTGCCTCTTGCGTCAAAAATGGTGAGAGTTGCCTCCTCGATGTTCTGTGAAATACCACTCATCTCACGCCCCCCGAAAACCCGGCTTCTCAAAAGAGAATATTTCGGGCTTAAATGGATTGTGCTCGAAATGGGCTCCCTTCTGATTAATGAGCGCCAGCGTCCGAGCGAACTGCGGCCTGTTTTGAAAGGACGAAAGCTGCGCAGGGGTCGCTGACATTGCGGCCTTAAACTGTTCGTACTTTGATTTTGGAAATTCTTGTCTTAAAGCCATTTTCCAAATGCTTGAGCTCCCGGCAACGCGGCTGGCTATCAAGTCGTCATGAGCGTACAACTCCGCTGGGTTGAAAATCCTTACTGTCTGTCCTGTTTTGAATTGCACGTCAGCCCATCGGCCTTCGTTTCGTTCCAGCACAACTTCTTGCCAAGGTAACTCGAAACGACAGCCAAAATAGGAGAGCACAGTGCCCTTACCGGAGGAGACCGCGGATTCAGTTAGTGGCTGCGGCGTTGCGCTAAGTGTTCCGTGTGAATCTGCATATGGGAGGCTGCGACGAATCTTGAAATAGAGAACCGCCTGCGGTCCGTACTGGCCAACGGCGAATAGGATGGTCAGAAAAAAGACAATCATTGAAAGCATCCACACACAAGGCTCTTGCTGGCGAATCTCATCACCGCAGCCCCATGGGTTTCTAAGCCCTCATTTATTTCGACACCCAGTCTATGGCGAAGTGCCCGGACAAGAGTGAAGATACGTCAGTCTAAGTCCTGATAAACGTTACCGGAAACTGAAGCCTCTTGATGGATCATCGCTGGCCAAGCACAACCTTGATGTCATTCCAAACCAACCAGTGCTCGTTCAGATCGTCTGCGCCGTACCGCTTATAGAACCGTCGTGCTGTAGTATTGTTCGGCTCAACATCCACGCAGATTCGCGATGCTTTTTGCTCAGCAAACCACGCGGCAAGAAGACGGAGTAATTCCGAAGCTACTGCGCTCCCTCGGCACTCCGGAATAACGTTGATCCACTCCAATTCACCATCACACGCGTAGCGGCGCGTCAGGTGTCCGGCAATGAAGCCCACGAGAGATTCAGCTTCCAATGCAACGTAACTGACACGGGGCATCAGCACCTGCTCTGGATGGAGTTCACAGTTCAGGTACCGCGAAATGCGGACTCTCCAGTACTCCTCTGTTTCCCATTCTGCAGCACGAATGCGCCCCATCGCGGGGATATCGGCTTTCTCAGCCAGTCTGTAGTGCACAGCACGCATCGAAACACCGTATTATTGCATCTCGCGATGAGCCTCGTCCGACAGGCTTATAGGAAGAAGCTCCCATGGAGAACGTGCCAACTCTGATAAAGGCGGAATCGGATATGTCCCGGTAAGCCGACCGTGCGTCTCTGATTGACATTTTGGGAGTATCATCGAATCCGCCCGCGACCATACATGCGTCGAATGCTCGCAGTCGGCGGTGCATCGTTAGGATTACATACTTTGCTCTTCTTTCTGTTTGATGGATACCGCGAGCTGGCGTTCCGCGTCGGATTGGTATTTCCTCATCACCGTGACATTGCGGATATTAGTCGTAGGCGCGACAGGCTTCGCAGTCTTAGCCATCGCCATGGTCGTGGCCGGCGTCCTTTTCGAGCGTCTCTTGAGAAGCCTCTGGCGCGGGACTCGAGAGAGCGCGGAAAGAAACGAGCACCTCGCCCCAGCGATTTGCTGATCAGTTCGATGAGAACCGATCTGTCCGGCTGTACTCAATCAGACCTAGCCAGCGTGCTGTTCCGTTTGAATCAACGCTCGCGAACGGCTTTTTAGCTGTTGAGACCCCTGCAAGTAGACTTCGAGCTGGTGTTGCGCCGACCCATAGAAACCGCCGCGCTTATCGGAAATGTGTGGATTTTCACATCTCTGGGAACCAGGAGTTAACCCAGCGAACGTTAGGAGGCCAGAGCTTTTAGCTCCGACTTCTTCTGATTGATAGCTTGTTTTGGGTTGGAACAGCGAAATTGGCCCGCAGATAGGTAAAGGTACGGCAATCGGTGCAAAAAAAGCCGACGTCACCAATACCATCATTTTTGGCTGGGGCGGAAGGATTCGAACCTTCACCGTCCTCATTAACAGTGAGGTGTCCTACCAGTTGGACCACGCCCCAGCGGGCCGTCTTCCAAGATACCACGGGTGTGCGCCTGGCGAGTGTGTCTAAGCAAAATTTATGGCAGCAAAACAAGAAGAATGGGCCCATTTAGGTTGGGAATCGGTCCATTTTGGAATCTAACAGGGTAGAAACGGTCGTCCGCCGGGCTCGCTTGTAGATCGGAACTGTTTGGCTGGCAGAAATTCTGGTTTTTTCAAAAAAGTCGGAGGAAAAGGCAAATCTACGGGCTCTGAAATTTGGAATTTGCAGAAGACAAGTTGGCAGCGAGGTTGCATTCCCGAATGTTTTGTTGGACACTATCGCGTCAAGCACACCCGGGTTTGCACTTCCCGGCTAACACGCGGGACGCCCTGACCGCAGCTCCCTACCGGAGCGCTCCCCGGAAAAGTGCTGAACGGACATGGCCCAGATTTTTCATCGCAGTACGAATTTCATCGCCCGATTCAGTGTGTTTTCGGCTCTCTTCCTGATCGGAGTTGCGCTCGTCGCGGTCATCGCGGTGGCCCGTTCGCCCTATATGACGCGGCAGAACGTGACGCGGGAACAGCCGGTGCAATTCAGCCACAAGCATCACGTAGGCGATGACGGCATCGACTGCCGGTACTGTCATACTGGCGTGGAAACTTCCGCCGTTGCCGGCATCCCGCCGACGAAGACCTGCATGAACTGTCATGCGGTGCTATTCAACAATGCCGCCTACCTCGAGCCGATCCGTGAGAGCTATCGCAGCGACAAATCCATCCACTGGGTCAAAGTTCACCGCCTGGCCGATTTCGTCTATTTCAATCACAGCATTCATGTCAACAAAGGCGTGGGCTGCTCGTCGTGCCACGGACAGATCAACCAGATGCCTTTGGTATTCCAGGCCAACACGTTGCTGATGCAATGGTGCCTGGACTGCCATCGCAATCCTGAGCAGGTTCTCCGTCCGAAAGATCAGGTTTTCAATATGGACTGGAAGGCGCCCGATAATCAGGCGGAACTCGGCGCCAAGTTGAGGGAAGAGTACAAGATTCGGACGACAGCCGAGTTGACGAGCTGCTCGACCTGTCATCGCTAATGAACGGTATGCGCGAGCACGAACAACACGAACACCTCGACGGCCAGCACGAGCGCAACGATCCGGCCGGAGATGCGAAGCTGCACGAAGGACCGATGGATTTGGCCGCGGTGCGTGCCAAACTCCAATCGAAAACCGGCAAGCTGTACTGGCGCACGCTGGAGGAGCTTGCCGGTGATCCGCAATTCGAAGAGTTACTGCATCGCGAATTTCCGCGCCAGGCGCCTTCGGAGTGGGACGATTCCGTCGACCGGCGCGATTTTTTGAAGTTGATGGCGGCATCGCTGGCGTTTGCGGGTCTTTCCGGCTGCGGGCGCACGCCCGAGCAATACGTCGTGCCGTACGTCAAGCAGCCCGACGGAATGACTCTCGGCAAACCGCAGTTCTATGCCACGGCGATGCCGTTTGGCGCGGACGCGATCGGCTTGCTGGTGGAAAGCCACGAAGGGCGGCCGACGAAAATCGAAGGCAATCCCGACCACCCGTCCAGCCTTGGCGCAACAAACGTGTTCGCGCAGGCCTCGGTTTTGAATCTTTACGACCCGGATCGCGCGCAGACGGTCACGAAGTTCGGAGAAATCCAGACGTGGGCGGCGTTTCTGGACAGCGCGCAAGCCATCGCGGCTGAAACGAGAGCTGCCAACGGCGCGGGATTCCGCATCCTGACCGGTATCGTCACCTCACCGACGCTTGCGGCGCAGATGCAATCCTTTCTGACGCTTTATCCGCAGGCCAAGTGGCACCAGTGGGAGCCGGCTCTCGGCGACGGAGCACGCGAGGGCGCCAAACTCGCGTTCGGCAGCTATGTGAATACCGTCTACCGTCCGGAAAAAGCAGAAGTCATTCTCTCGCTCGATTCGGATTTTCTGGGCAGCGGCCCGGGACATATCCCGTACGCGCGCGAATTTTCGCGCCGCCGAAAATTGGACCAGTACACAGAAGTAGACCGGAGGGACGCGGAGATGAACCGGCTCTATGTGATCGAGCCGACGCCCAGCGTAACGGGCGCGACCGCGGATCATCGTTTGCCTCTCCGGGCTTTAGAAGTGGGGCTTTTTGCGCGTGCGCTGGCGGCCAAGCTCGGCCTTGGTGGTTCCGTGACCGTGCCGGCAGGTTCGGAAGATTGGCTCGATGCCGTTGCGAAAGATCTCCAGAAGCACAAAGGCGCTTCGCTGGTGGTCACGGGAGAGCATCAGCCGGCCGAGGTTCACGCGCTCGCGCATGCCATCAACGCTTCCCTGGGAAATGTCGGAACCAGTCTCTATTATACGGAGCCCGTGGAGGCGCATCCCGTCAATCATCTCGAAGCGCTGCGCCAATTGTGTGCCGATATTGACGCCGGCAAAGTCGAGACGCTTCTGATTCTTGGCGTGAACCCGGTTTACACGGCGCCACACGATTTTGATTTCGCGTCGAAGATCAAGTTGGACCCATCCACAAAGCAAAAGAAGGTCAAGAACACGATCTGCGTAAGCTCGCATTTTGATGAGACCGCCGAAGTCTGTGATTGGCACGTAGGCGAATCTCACTACTTGGAAACCTGGGGCGACGCGCGCGCTTTCGACGGCACCGTCACCGTAATTCAGCCGCTCATCGCACCGCTCTACCACACGCATTCCGCGCGGGCGGTGCTCGGCGCATTTACTGAGAAGCCCGGAGCAACTGATTACGATGTGCTGCGGGAACGCCTGAAGGCCGCTTATCCCTCTGCGGATTTCGAAAAGTTTTGGCGCAAGACCTTGAACGATGGAGTTATATCAAACTCAGCGTCCGCGCCCATCAATGTCACGCTGAAGTTCAACCCCGCGAGCCTTCCTGCGGCGAAGACGAGCTCTCTTGATGAACTCGAGTTCCTCTTCCGGCCCGATCCCTGCGTCTACGATGGACGCTTCGCCAATAATGGCTGGCTCCAGGAATTGCCGAAACCGATCACGAAACTTACCTGGGATAATGCCGCGCTGATCAGCCCCAAGACTGCGGAGAATCTGAAATTGGCGCACAACGTCGCCTGGGGCGGCGGCGAGCACGGCAAGGTTTATTCGAACGTGATCGATGTCGCGCTTGCGAACAGCAAAGTTACCGCTGCGGCGTGGATCGTTCCGGGCCAGGCCGATGGCGTCGTCGTGCTGCCGCTGGGCTACGGCCGCAAACGAGCGGGATACACCGGCACGAACAAAGGATTCAACGCTTACGCCGTGCGCAGTTCCAGTGCGCTCTGGGCGGCGACGGCCTCAAGCACGATGATCAAGAAAACCGGCGAAGACTACCCGCTGGCCTGCACGCAGTATCACTTCAATATGGAAGGTCGACAGATTCTCGCGACCGGCACGCTCGAGGAATACAGGAAGAATCCTGGCTTCGCCCATGAACCCGGCGGAAATCCCCCGAAGGAGCTTTCGCTTTACACGGAATATTCATACCCCGGCTATGCCTGGGGAATGACGATTGACTTGAACAGCTGCAACGGATGCAACGCCTGTGTGGTGGCCTGCCAATCGGAAAACAATATCGCCGTGGTGGGCAAAGACCAGGTGATGCGCGGTCGCGAGATGCACTGGATCCGCATCGACCGCTATTACGAAAAAAGCGTCAAGTCGGCGACGAATGATCCTTCGAGCTACGACGCATCGCTAGACAATCCACCGACGTTTTTCCAGCCGGTGCCGTGCCAGCAGTGCGAAAACGCGCCCTGCGAGCAGGTCTGCCCTGTGGGCGCCACCGTGCACAGCGCCGAAGGCCTGAACGACATGGTCTACAACCGCTGCGTCGGCACGCGCTACTGTTCGAACAACTGTCCCTACAAAGTGCGCCGGTTCAATTTCCTGCGCTTCCAGGATTGGGAGACGCCGCAATTGAAGCTCCTGCGCAATCCGGAAGTCACCGTGCGCAGCCGCGGGGTGATGGAGAAGTGCACCTATTGCGTGCAACGCATCAACACGGCGCGCATCGAGGCTGAAAAAGACAACCGCAAGATTCGTGACGGGGAAATCGTCACCGCTTGTGAAGCGGCCTGCCCGACCCAAGCGATCGTGTTCGGCAACGCGAATGATCCAAATAGCCGCGTGGCCAAGCTGAAAGCCCAGCAACGGAACTACACCCTGCTTGGCGAATTGAATGCACGCCCGCGCACCACTTATCTTGCGGCGGTGCGCAATCCCAATCCGGAATTGTTGACCGCTTCGCGGTCACCAGCGAAGGAGTCGGCATGAGCGCCGGGCAGCCGCCATTCGATTCTCCCGAAATTCGCCGCCTCACGCCGGTGCTGGGGCCGGGCCATACCTACGCCTCGGTCACGGATAAGATCAGCGCCATCGTTCTGACTCGCCGCACTTCTCTCGGTTGGTTCATCGGCTTCGCCATTGCATTTAGCCTCACGGGCCTCATGACCGTCGCCATCGGTTGGCTCTTCATCAAGGGCACGGGCATCTGGGGCATCAATATTCCCATCGGCTGGGGCTTCGCGATTGTCAATTTCGTCTGGTGGATTGGTATCGGCCACGCCGGCACGTTGATCTCCGCCATTCTTTTCCTGCTGAACCAGAAGTGGCGCACCTCCATCAACCGCTTTGCGGAAGCGATGACGCTTTTCGCCGTAGCCTGCGCCGGCATCTTTCCGCTCATTCACACCGGGCGGCCGTGGATGGCGTTTTACATGTTCCCGTACCCCAGCACCATGGGCATCTGGCCGCAGTTCCGCAGTCCCTTGATCTGGGACGTCTTCGCGGTTTCGACCTACGGCACGGTTTCCCTGATGTTCTGGTTTGTCGGTCTCATTCCCGACTTGGCAACGCTGCGCGATCGCGCCATCCAAAAACCGGCCAAGATTATTTATGGAACGCTCGCGATGGGGTGGCGCGGCTCTGCACGGCACTGGCATCGCTACCAGTCGGCGTACCTGCTGCTCGCTGGCTTGGCGACACCGCTCGTGCTCAGCGTACATTCGGTGATCAGCTTCGACTTTTCCGTCTCCATTGTTCCCGGCTGGCACACCACGATCTTTCCCCCCTATTTCGTGGCGGGAGCCATCTATTCCGGCTTTGCCATGGTCATCACCATCGCGATTCCCTTGCGCAAGGCGTATGGCCTCGAGGACTACATCACCATGCGCCATTTGGACAACATGGCCAAGGTCATGCTGGCCACCGGCCTCATCGTTGCTTACGGCTACTTCTTCGAGTTTTTCCTTTCGCTTTACAGTGGAAACAAGTTTGACGTTTTTCTCGTCCAGCAGCGTCTTCAGGGCCCTTATGCACCGTTCTACTACTCGCTGATTTTGTGCAACATCCTGACGCCCCAGTTGCTGTGGTTTTACAAGATCCGCCACAACGTCGTGGTCCTCTTCATCATGTCCATCGTCGTGAACATCGGCATGTGGCTCGAGCGGTTCGTCATCGTGGTTATCAGCCTGACGCGCGACTTCGTGCCCTCGGCCTGGGGCCGCTACAGCCCGACCTTCTGGGATTGGGCCACCTACATCGGCACCATCGGTATGTTCGTCATGCTGATTTTCCTGTTTGTCCGCGTTCTTCCCGCGATCTCCATTGCAGAAATGCGCGAGCTGGTGGCGGAGACGTCTGAGGAAAAGGAATGATTCTGCACCGGTCCCATATCTACGGTGTGGTGGGGGAGTTTGAAACTCCGGAGAAGCTCATTCATGCCGTAGAGAAGGTGCGCGAAGCGGGTTACCGGCGGTTCGAGGCGTTCAGCCCGTTTCCCGTCGAAGGCCTGTCGCAAGCAATGGGGCTGAAGCGAAATCTTGTCCCGCTGATCACCCTGATTGGCGGCCTCACCGGCGGAATCGGCGGATTCGGTTTTCAGTATTGGGTTGCGGCCATCACCTATCCCCTGAACATCGGCGGCCGCCCCTTCAACAGTTGGCCGGCTTTCATTCCGGTCACCTTTGAGCTCACCATTCTCGGTGCATCGCTTGCTGCAGTTTTCGGCATGCTCGCCTTGAACAAGCTGCCGCAGCCGCATCATCCGGTGTTCAACGTGCACCGCTTCTCGCACGCCTCTACGGATCGTTTCTTTATCTGCATCGAGTTGCGCGACGCGAAGTTTCATCTTGCCGAGACCGCCCGGTTTCTCCAGGGCCTCGAAGCGCATCATGTTTCCGAGGTATCCGATGACTAACACCTCGCGCTTCCTCGTCATGGCGTGCGCTGCGGCATCGATGCTCTTCGCATCCGGCTGCCAATATCTCAAGCAGGATATGGCCAACCAGCCGAAGAACCTGCCGCTTTCGCCTTCCGATTTTTTTGCTGATGGCCGGTCCGAGCGCCCGATCCTGGAAAACACCGTGGCGCATGGCTCGATCGCCGCCGACGAACTTTTCGTGCCGAAAGATTCGAACAATTTCCCACTGAAAGTCGACCTTCTTCTGCTTCAGCGCGGGGAAGAGCGCTACGGAATTTTTTGCTCCCCGTGCCACGGCTTGCAGGGCGACGGCAACGGTCTAGTGGTTGTGCGCGGCATGAAGCACCCGCCCACCTATCATCAGGACCGCCTGCGCCAGGCCCCCAACGGCTATTTCTACGACAACATCACCAACGGCTTTGGCGCCATGTACGGGTACTCGGTCGAGATTCCTCCCGCGGATCGCTGGGCCATCATTGCCTACGTCCGCGCCTTGCAACTCAGCCGCAATGCCATAGTTTCCGATCTTCCTGCAGAATTACAACAACGCCTCTCCTCGGCCGGAGCGAAAAAAGAATGACCGCGCAGGACTACAAAGCGCCGGAGAGTGTCGGCCGCCTTCAACAGTCGGCGCTGGCCATCGGCGGCATCGCCCTGATCCTCGCCCTTTTCGGTGCGGTGCGATCACCCGAGCTGTTTTACCCGTCTTATCTGATGAGTTTTATGCTTATCCTGGGCTTGGCGCTTGGTTCCCTCGGCCTGGTTATGTTGCTGCATCTGACCAGCGGGCATTGGGGCATCATCATCCGCCGCCCGCTCGAATCGGCCACGCGCACGCTGCCCCTGGTCGCCGCCTTCTTTCTCCCGATCGCGTTCATCGGCATGAAGTATTTGTATGGCGCGTGGCTCGATCCTGAAAAAGTGAAAAAGGAACCGCTCTCGGACTTTCAGCGCGGATACCTGACGCACAACGGCTATCTCACCCGCGCGGTGATCTACTTCGCAATCTGGCTTTTGCTGATGTTTATCTTCAACCGCCTGTCGAGGCAACAGGACGCGGACCGCGAAGATCGCGCGTTGCGCCGTCGCCTGAATATGCTTGCCGGCCCGGGCATCATTGTCTATGTCTTTGCCATGAGCTTCGCCGCCATCGACTGGGTGATGTCTCTCTCGCCGCATTGGGCTTCGACAATCTACGGATTTCTCTTTGTCGTCGGCCAATTGATCTCTTCGATGGCCTTGATGATCGCCGTGGTCGTTTTGCTGGCGCGAGCAGAACCCCTCGCGGGTATTTTGCAAAAACGCCATCTGCATGATTTGGGGAAATTGCTACTCGCTTTCGTCATGCTTTGGGCCTATTTCGATTTTTCGCAGCTCCTGATCATCTGGTCCGGCAACCAGCCGGAGGAGATCAGCTTCTATCGCACGCGGCTGTATGGCGAATGGGGCGTCGTGGCTGTGATCGTTCTGCTCTTCCACTTTTTTGTTCCATTTTTTCTGTTGCTGTCGCAGGACGTCAAACGCAACGCGAAACTTCTCCCCAAGATCGCCGTGTGGCTGATTTTCATGCGCCTCGTCGATCTCTTCTGGATGACGCGCCCGGAATTCACCTCCCGGGCCGTGCCGACGTGGCTCGACATAGTCCTACCCCTGGCCCTCGGCGGATTGTGGCTTGGCTTTTTCGCCTTCAATCTGAAGCAGCTGCCGCTGCTACCTGTCGGCGACCCGAAACTTGAGGAGGCCATTGAGCATCATGAGCACTGAGTCCCACAACACGGGCCAGGAGCCGCGCCACGCCGACGTTGCCTTCGAGGGACGCGACATTAAGGCCGGCACCATCTATGGCTACCTCCTTGCTCTAGGTCTGGCGACAGCGGCCGCACTGCTCATTTGCGTTTACATTCTGCGCTTCACCTCCAATTTTGCGGCATCTTCCGATAGGCCTGCGCCGCCGTCCCGCGAGGCTCATCCAAAGGAATTGCCACCCGAACCCCGCCTCCAGGGTTTTGGTTTTCCTGGCCAGGAAGCCGATCCCCAGGCCGATCTGCGCAAAAAGATCCGATACGACTCTGAGGCCAATGAAAAGCTGGAGTGGATCGATCGTTCCAGCGGCATCGCACAGATTCCCGTCAAGGATGCGATGAAGATCGTTGCCGAAAAGGGTTTGTCCTCGACGCCTGCAACGCCGGTGGAGAAAAAGAAATAACGCGATGAAAAAAGTTTGCCATATCGTCGGGATTGCCGCGCTCTTGCTGGCAGCTGGTACGTTGCGTGCGCGGGCAGTACCCAGCAACGTCGGCCCCACGGCCGCGACCATGCCCTCCGCTTTGCAAAACGTCGGATTCGAACCGCCGCTTGACGGCCAGATGCCGCTCGACCTCGCCTTCCGCGATGAAACCGGCCGAAGCGTTCAGCTCCGCGAATATTTCGTGCAAAAGCCTGTCGTTCTCGCGTTCATTTATTACGGCTGCCCGATGCTCTGCAACCAGGTTCAGCAAGGCGTCGTCGGGACGCTGCGCATGCTGTCCTTTAATCCGGGGATCGATTATCAGGTGGTCTTCGTGAGTTTTGACCCCCGCGAAACGCCGGACATGGCTGCGGAGAAAAAGAAAACGGCACTCGCCCACTTCAGGCGCCCCGGGACGGATTCTGGTTGGCATTTTCTTACCGGCTCGCAGGAATCCATCGATGCGGCGACGCATGCTGCGAATTTCCGCTACAACTTCTTCCCAAAAACGAATCTTTTCGCGCACGCCAGCGGTGTCATGTTGCTCACGCCCCAGGGCCGCGTCTCGCGCTATTTTTACGGCGTGGAATACCCCGGTCGCGACATGCGCCTGGGCCTGGTCGAAGCATCCGCAGGAAAAATCGGCACGCCGATCGACCACGTGCTGCTGTTCTGTTACCAGTACGATCCCAGCGCGGCTACGTATAGCGCCGCGATTCTCAGGATCATCCGTTTGGGCGGAATCCTGACCGTCCTCTGTATCGTGGCTGGGATGCTGATTTCGCGCCACCGTGAAACGCTGGCGGCGGCCCGGAATTTGCGCCAGCAGCTTCCGAGCGACGTGGAACGAGGAGCTCACTAAGCCGTGCAGTCGCAATTGCCATTGTATCCGGAGCAAGCGTCCAACTTCGCGCCGCATGTGGACGCGCTGATGCTGTTCATCACCGCAGTTTGCCTGTTCTTTGCGGGCGCCATTACCACGGCGATTGTCGTTTTCTTCTTCAAGTATCACCGCAAAGCGGCGAATGCCGTTGGCATTCCCATCCATGAAGACTCGCGGCTCGAGGCGGTGTGGATGGTCGTTCCCCTAATTTTGGCGATGGCCATGTTCAGTTGGGGTGCCATCGTCTACGTGGATTACCGGCGCGCGCCGCAAGATACCCTCGACATTTACGTCATCGGCAAACAGTGGATGTGGAAAGCGCAGCAGCCCAATGGCTTGAAAGAAATAAATGAATTGCACGTTCCGGTGGGCCGGAACGTACGGCTGATCATGGCCAGCGAGGACGTTATTCATGACTTCTTCGTTCCCGCGTTCCGCGTGAAAATGGACGTCGTCCCTGGCCATTACAACACTATGTGGTTCCGCCCCACCAAGCCCGGCCGTTACCACTTCTTTTGTTCGCAGTATTGCGGCACGAATCATGCTTTGATGGGCGGCTGGGTCACGGTCTTGGAGCCTTCGGACTACTCCGCGTGGCTCTCCGGCTCCTCCGGCGGGAACGCCAATCCTGTCGTGGCGGGCGAAAAGCTTTATGCCGAAAAGACCTGCAGCATTTGTCATATCGCCAATGGCACGGGCCGCGCTCCTTCGCTCAACGGCCTTTATGGCGCGCAAGTTCTCCTGGCGGATGGCTCGACCGTCGCCGCCGACGAAACTTATATCCGGGAATCGATTCTGCAACCCAACGCGAAAATTGTAGCCGGATATCTGCCGCTGATGCCCAGCTTCCAGGGACAGCTCACCGAGGAGCAGATTCTCGCTCTCACCGCCTATATCAAGTCTTTGCAGTCGCAGCCGGTTCCCGCAAAGGGCTCCGGCATTGCACCGCCCACGGGGAAGAGATAAGTCATGAGCGACACGCCGCCAACGCCAGCCCACCAATTGCCGCACACGCATTATTTGAACGCCACCTATGGCTCCGGCATCCGTTGGTGGCTGCTGACCACCGATCACAAGCGCATCGCCTTGCTGTATCTCGGCTCGGTCACTGTTTTCTTTTTCATCGGCGGCGTCTTCGCCACGATGATTCGCATCCATCTCTTGACCCCCGACGGAGCGCTGGTCACGCCGGAGACTTACAATAAGCTCTTCACCATGCACGGCGTGGCCATGATTTTCTTCTTCCTGATCCCGTCGATCCCTGCTGTCCTCGGAAATTTTCTGATTCCCCTGATGATCGGTGCGAAGGATCTCGCCTTTCCGAAGATCAATCTTCTCAGCTGGTATATCTACATCGTGGGCGGCTGCTTCGTGCTCTATTCCTTCGGCACTGGCGGCCTGGACACCGGTTGGACGTTCTACACCCCTCTAAGCAGCGTCTACTCAAATTCCGCCGTCACGCCGGCAGTCATCGGCATCTTCATAAACGGTTTCTCATCGATTCTCACCGGGCTGAACTTCATCGTCACCATCCACACTATGCGCGCGCCCGGGATGACTTGGTTCCGGCTCCCACTCTTCGTTTGGGCGCACTATGCCACCAGCCTGGTGATGATCCTCGGCACTCCCGTCATCGCCATTACCCTGCTCCTCGCCGGCCTTGAGCGCATGTTCCACTTGGGCTTCTTCAATCCCGCCTTGGGTGGCGATCCGATTCTTTTCCAGCATCTGTTCTGGTTCTACTCGCACCCGGCCGTGTACATCATGGTTCTTCCGGCGATGGGCGTAGTCAGCGAAATCATCCCGACCTTCGCCCGCAAACCCATTTTTGGCTACTCCTTTATCGCGGGATCGAGCATCGCTATCGCGGTCATCGGCTTCCTCGTGTGGGCGCACCACATGTTTGTTACCGGCGAATCCACCTACGCCGCGCTCACCTTTTCGTTCCTCAGCTACTTGGTGGCGATCCCTTCGGCGGTAAAAGTTTTTAACTGGACTTCGACGCTCTACAAAGGCTCGATCTCCTGGGACCCGCCGATGGTCTATGCGCTTGGCTTCATTGGCTTGTTCGTGATCGGCGGCCTCACCGGACTATCCCTCGCCTGCCTCGGCCTGGACATTCACATTCACGACACCTACTTCGTGGTCGCCCATTTCCACTACATCATGGTCGGTGGAGCGGTCATGGGTTACGTCGGCGCCTTGCACTTCTGGTGGCCGAAAATTACCGGCAGGCTCTATCCTGAGACCTTGTCGCGGGCTGCTGCCGTCACGTTGTTCGTGGGCTTCAATCTGACGTTCTTTCCACAATTTATTCTTGGCTATCTCGGCATGCCGCGCCGCTATCACACCTATCCGCCGGAATTTCAAGTGCTGAACGTCTTGTCCACGGCGGGCGCTTCGATTCTCGCGCTGGGCTATTTGCTCCCGATGCTCTACCTGGCCTGGTCTATGCGCTATGGCCGCGTCGCCGGGCCCAATCCCTGGCCTGCCACCGGGCTCGAGTGGAAAACGGCTTCGCCGCCGCCGACCGAAAATTTTGACGTCACGCCCGAAGTAACTTGGGAGCCCTATGATTATCAGAACCGGCCGGATCTTGGACTAGTGGCGGGGGCCAAGCCGCTCGCGCCGGCTCATGGAGATGATTAGTTCGTTGTGTTGATTTGTAGGGGCGGGGCTTGTTTACCCTGAGCGCAGCCGAAGGACCCGCCAGCGTCGCGCGCTATTTGGCGCCGTCCGCCGGATGGCCAAGAGGAGCACCGAGTGCATCGCACCGGAGAGCTGTACGGACATTTTGAAACGCTCGAGCAGCAGAAGGAATCCGCCGCGCTGGGCATGTGGATTTTCCTGGTCACCGAAGTGTTGTTCTTCGGGGGCCTCTTTCTGACCTACACCATTAACCGCCATGCATTTGGCGCGGCCTTTGGCGCCGGAAGCAACACGCTCGATATCAAGCTCGGCGGCTTTAACACCGTCGTGCTGATCATGAGTAGCTTGACCATGGCCATGGCGGTGTGGTCCGCGCAAGTCGGGAAAAAGCAATTGGTCAGCATTTTCTTGATCGCCACTCTGGGTCTCGGCACCGTCTTTCTCGGCGTCAAGGTGATCGAGTACAAACAAAAATTCGACCACCATCTCATTCCCGGCCACGACTTCGACATAAGGTACCGCTCTGAACATCCCGCGGCGGCGGATGACCCCAAGGAAATTGCCGTAGAGAAAGAAGAAGTGGAAAAGACCTTCGCCGTTGATCCGGATAGCAACGCCCATGGCCAGCTGTATTTCTCTCTCTATTTCGGCATGACCGGCCTGCACGCGCTGCACATGATCGTCGGCGCCGGCCTGCTCATCTGGCTCATCAAGGGATCATTGGCGGGCCGTTTCACCCCGCAGTACAACACGCCGGTGGAAATCGTGGGGCTGTACTGGCACTTCGTCGATATTGTGTGGATCTATTTGTTCCCGTTGTTATATCTGATTGACAGGCACCGGTAGGAGAGGTTGGGAGAATCGCGCGTGTCCGAACACATTGTTTCGCCGAGAATTTATTTCGCTATCTTTGCGGCGCTGATGGCCGGTACAGGCATCACCGTTTGGGCGGCATTCCAGAACTTTGGTAAATTCAATATTGTCATCGCGCTCGGCATCGCCACAATCAAAGCCACGCTCGTTGTTCTCTACTTCATGCATGCCCGCTACAGTCCCAAGCGCACTCAGCTCGTCATCGTCTGTTCGGTTTTTTGGCTCGCCATCATGCTCACCCTCACGCTCGCTGACTACGACACGCGTCCGCACGAGGGCCCTTTGGCATCCGCCAATACCTGCTATCGCGCCCCATCCTTTGGCGGTTACTGCTCCGGATAGCTCACACTGACCGAAACGCTCTTGGCGTTACGCCAGCATTCCTGGCGGCATTCCACCTTCAACAGAACGGTGACGCTGCCAGTAACGGTTCTGCCAGAGTTGTCTTCGCCGCTGAACGTGCCCGACATGCCCGTGCCACTCCCCGCGCACCTCAATGGCAGCGCCAGCGATTCAACCGAGCCATCCATGAAGAAGTAACTTAGTTCAATCATGGATCCGTTGATGCACGTGACGCCCTCCGACCATTGATTGGCGGGCTTGTCGTACAGCGCCGTCACGTCGATCTGCGTGCCGTGAATTGAATTGCCGTTTTCGTCCAGCGCGCTGACGTTCTCGAGCAGCGAATGATCGCTGCTGATGTCGGGGCCTGTTCCGTTCCAGTTGAGCGGGAACGTGTCGCCGGGGGCCTGCGCCTTGGCTGGAACGAGTGCCAGAGCGATCAGAGCCAGTGTCGTAACCAGGGAGAACCTTTTCATGCCTTCTCCTTTTCGGATCGTAGGCCCATGATGCCACCAAAAGCGGATAGCTAGGCCTCTCCATTCATCAAAACCGTGTGTCACCCCGCCAATAAGTTCATAATGGATTCGGCACCTTCGATGGCGCACTCCGGTCATTTTTGCCCGCCAAGCTCAATTCCCTGGCTTCGGACAAGCGCAGTTTCGTAATTGTTTCGGTGATCCGGGGGGGAAATTCGGCGACATTGCGCAGGGAATGCCGCTCACCTGTCGGCAAGCAATAAAAAAGGGGGGAGTAGCGAACCGGCCCAGCCCTCAATCCCCTAAAGGGATCCTCGGTTCGCCTCCCCCACTGGCTTTGGAAGTGCAAGCTCCAGGCCAATCCTAACATCTTTGTTTTCAATGAACTGTCGAACGAATTCCAAGTAAAAAAGCTCTACCTCCCCCGAAAATTTACCTGCCCGCCTGAGGGACCTGCGGGGCCCAAGGGCCAGAATCGATGGATCTGTTGGCAAAACAAATCCCCCGTACCCCTTGGAGTTTGCTGGACTTACCCAGCGGAGCCGTAAAGCCGTGGACTGCAGGCCGACGATATAAGGCTCCCAGGAGTTGCGGCTCATGCTATTCTTTCTTCTGTCCCGCAAGGGACCTACGCCGGAAGTGACGCCTCGTGAGATACGAGCAGCGCATTAAGGCGCTCGGCCCAGGAACCCACCGAAGAGACCTCGCAAAAACCAGCGAGGCTCCGTAGGAATCCTCTCCCTTCAGGGAGAGGAGGATGCGCTGCGTCTGCTGCGAATGGCAGCGGACCATGAAGATGCCGCGGAAAAACATCCCGTGACGCCCGGCTCGTCCGGCCCGCACGAGAATTGCTCGGCGATCTGCTCATGGAGATGCGCGAACCGAAAGCGGCGCTCGGCATTACCGGCAGGCTCTGGCCATAGCGCCAGGGAGACGAAACATCCCTCGGCCTCCTTCCCCTGGATCGCCACTTGTTCCGCCCGGTACATCGCCTTCTTCCCTCAATTCTACGGAAAGCCTGCGCACCTGTTCCGTATGTTGCCTCGCGGCCTGGAGATTTCCCGTGTGCGCGGCCCCCAGAGCGGCCGCCCAATGTGAAATCGCCGCCACTTGAGGCTGCACACCCGGGTCGGCAACCAGGTTTTCGGCTTCCGTCCAGTGTTGCTGTGCCAGCGCGCAGCGAGCGCGAATCGCCGCCCTTGCATAGTTGATCTTGAACAGCGATGACCGTTTCACGTCGCCCAGAGCGGGGAGGTTCTCACTGATCTTCTCGGCCTCGTCATTCTTGCCAAGCTGCAGGTAAGCATAGGCCAGATAATCCAGGGCATGAAACTCTTCGCCCTGGTCGCCATGCATTCGTGCCGCCGCGACGGCGGCGATATTCGAAGAAATGGAATCCTCCCATAGCCCCAACTGCGTAAAAATGTGCG
>Ga0066710_100001407_pt1 | contig 17921 bp, 14 predicted proteins | sample GraSoiAngelo_159_FD_79666 | JGI IMG/M metagenome (GOLD analysis project Ga0066710, IMG submission 79666) | Grasslands soil microbial communities from the Angelo Coastal Reserve, California, USA - 14_1009_16_40cm | ecosystem: Environmental > Terrestrial > Soil > Grasslands | place: USA... | reverse complement strand
CGTGCCCGTGATGACGCCGCTCCAGGGCGGCGTGCCAATCACGATCGGCGGGCAAATCGTGGGCGCGATCGGCGTGAGCGGCGCCGCCAGCGCCCAGCAAGACGACGACATCGCGCAGGCGGCCTCGACGGCGCTCGACACGCGCGCCGGCCTCGGCAAGTGAACGGGCCGGGGCGGAGAGGAGATTCGTGATGCGAATTCCAATGCACTTCGTATGGGCGGCCTCGCTGGCGGCGCTCGAAGTGCCGGCGCGGGCGGGAGCGCTGCCTGCGGTGACGTACTTTCGCGCGGAAACCGTGGGTGCCTCGTTCGCGAAGGGAGCGGTGCTGTTCAACCCCGGCACGAACTACATGATTCACACCAGCCGCCGCGTCGGCCCCGGCATGGTCGAGGTCCACGAGCAGGACACCGACTTGATCTACGTGCTCGAGGGCTCGGCGGTGTTCGTGACCGGAGGCACACTCGAGGGCGGCAAGACGATCGCCGCGGGCGAGATCCGTGGCAGCGACGTGATCGGCGGCGAGACTCGGCTCTTGAGCCCCGGCGACGTGATCGTCGTGCCTCACGGGGTCCCGCACTGGTTCAAACAGGTCCGCGGTCCGCTGCTCTATTACACCATTAAGGTCCGCTGAGGAGACCGCCATGACGACCACCTGGCTCAAGCTCGCCGCGCTCGCGGCACCGGCGCTCTTGTTCGGCGCGGCGCCGGCGTTTCCGGAGGAAGTCCCGTCCGGCACTCCGGAGGCGACGATCGACCTCGCGACCGCGGACGGAGTCCACGCGGTGGCGGGCGCCTGGCGCTACAGCGACACCCGGATCACGGAGACGGAGTTCCGCGCGCCGGGGCCCGACCTCAAGCCCTCGGGGCCGCCCAATCGCACTTACGATTACGCGCCGCACGCCGGCGCCGCCGACTTCGACGATTCGGGCTGGACGATCGTGGAGCCCGCGGCGCTCGCCGCGCGCCGCTCCACCGGCAAGCTGTGCTTCGCGTGGTATCGCCTGAACGTCACGGTGCCGCGCCGCGTGGGGGAGTTCGACCCCTCAGGTTCGACGCTCGTGTTCGAGACGGTCGTGGACGACTACGCGGAGGTGTGGGTCGACGGCAAGCTGCCGCGAGCGCTCGGCCAGAGCGGGGGCGACCTCGTCCGGGGCTGGAACACGCCCAACCGGCTCGTCATCGGGCGCGACCTGCGGCCCGGCCAAAGGATCCAGCTCGCGGTGTTCGCGATCAACGGGCCGATCTCGGACACGCCGTCCAACTACATCTGGATGCGCTCGGCGCGGCCCGATTTCTACCGGCCGCTGCCGCCGGCCGCCGCGTTGAGCGCGTTCCCGGCGCAGGTGGAGCGGCTCGATCCGGCGCTGGATGCGATCGTCCCGGCAGGGGCCCGCGTCGAGAAGCTCGCCGATGGATTCGCGTTCACGGAAGGGCCGATTTGGACCAGGGGAGCGCTGCTGTTCAGCGATCCCAACGCCAACGTGATCGACCAGTGGGCGCCGGGCCGCGGGATCTCCGTGTTCCGCAGCCACAGCGGCTTCGCGGGAGACATCGCCGCGTACCATCAGCCGGGATCGAACGGCCTCACGCTCGATCGCGACGGCCGGCTGACCGCGTGCCAGCACGGCAACCGGCGCGTGGTGCGGATCGAGACCGACGGCACCGAGACGGTGCTGGCCGACCGCTACCAGGGCAAGCGACTCAACAGCCCGAACGACCTCGTGTATCGCTCCGACGGCACGCTGTATTTCACCGATCCTCCGTTCGGGCTGCCGAAGGTCTACGAGGATCCGGGCAAGGAGTTGCCGTACAGCGGCGTGTTCTCCGTGTCAAACGGCGCCTTGAAGCTCGTCGGCACCGATCTTGCGGGTCCCAACGGGCTTGTGTTCTCGCCCGACGAGAAGTTCCTGTACGTCGACAACTGGGACGAGAAACGCAAGGTGGTGATGCGCTACGACGTGCGTCCGGACGGCTCGCTCGCGAACGGGATCGTGTTCTTCGACATGACCGGCGCGCCGGGCGCGGAAGCACTCGACGGGCTCAAGGTGGACCAGCGGGGCGACCTGTACGTATCCGGTCCCGGCGGCGTGTGGGTGATCTCGCCGAAGGGCGTGCACCTGGGGACGCTCCGCTTTCCCGAGCTGCCGGCCAACTTCGCGTGGGGCGATGAGGATGGCCGCGCGCTCTACATGACGGCGCGCACCGGGCTCTACCGGCTGCGGCTCAAGGTGGCGGGAATAAGGCCCGCGCCGCCCGCGGCGGCGGCGAGCATCCAGTCCAACTGAATCCTGAGCGCCGGGGAGTGGGAGGCGCGGGAGCACGAGCCTCCCGCGCCCGCTCGGCCGCGGAATCGACGGCCAGTTCCGCTCACGCGACGTGGACCGCGAACGCCGAGCGAAGCCGCTCGATCTCCTCGGTGCGGTAGCCGGCCCCGATGAGGAAGTCGTCCGGCAGCTGCGCCAGGCTCTCCCGCAGCGTCGCCGCGTCGAGCGCGCTCGGGCCCGCGTGCGTGAGCTCGCCCAGCCCGAGCGCGGCATGGAGCCCCCGACACCCGCACAGGAGCGTGCCGCGCAGCGTCGCGCGCGCGAGGTGCGCGCCCGCGAGGCGCGCCCCGCTCAAGTTGGCCGCGGTGAGGTCGGCGCCACTGAGGTGGGTATCCGCGAGCTCGCAGCGCGTGAGATTGGCGCCGACGAGCGTCGCGAAATCGAGCCGCGCCGATTCGAAGCTGGAATGCCCGACTCGCGCGTCGCTGAGGTCGGCTCCCGACAGATCCGCCCGGACGAAGCTCGCGCGCGTGAAGTCGGAGCACCGCATCCGGCTGTCGGCGAGCCGGGCGCCGGTGAAGTTCGACCACTGCCCGACGGCCTGGTCGAGGCGCGCGCCGCGGAGGTCGGTCTCCAGGAATCGGGCGGCGAGGACGCGCGCTCCGTTGAGGTCCGCTCGAGCCAGGTCGGCTCCCGACATGTCGGCGGCGCACAAGTCGGCCCGCGCCAGGCAGGTGCCCGCGAGCCGCGCGTGCCGTAAATCGGTGCTGGCGAGGTCCGAGCCGCTCAAGTCCGCGCCGCGCACGTCGAGGCCCGCGAGCGAGGCGAACCGGAGCGGCTGGTTCCGCAGCACGGCGCCGGCGAGGCTCCCGGCGTCATGGCGAAGCAGCACCTCGCCGGTCTGCTTGTGGCGGATCTCGATCATGCCGCCCTCCGTTCGGGCTCGAGCGCCGGCGAGCCGGTCGCCCCGGCGCAGGCGATGCCGCCTAGTCTCGTGTTCCGGCATGGAATACTAGTCGCGAGCGCCGAGCCCTGGCCAGTCCGGATCCTCCCCCTCGTCCCCGAGAGGGGGTCTTTCGGCCGGAGGTTCGGGGAGCCCGGGAACCGTTCTCGCCCCGGCGGCATTCCTCAAGCAGGATGAGATCGTCGCTGGCGGACCGCCGGCCTCGACACCAGGCCGGATACCGGGGAGATTCCGCCGTGCAGGCTAGGGCGATCCACTGCCACGAAGCCCTTCTCAAGCTCGAAGACTACCTCGACCGCGAGCTTCGGCTCGAAGAGCTGTCGGAGATCGAACGTCACCTCGAGACCTGCGCGGCATGCGCGCGCGAGTTCGCGTTCGAGGCGAGCGTGCTTGCCGGGCTCAAGGCCAAGCTTCACGTTGTGGAGTTGCCCGCCGAGCTCGAGCGGCGCATCCACGCCTTGTTGAAAGCTGCGGCGCCACCCGAACCCGAGAACGGACGGGAACCTTCCGTGTGACCACCGCATTCAACACGGGCGAGGACAGGAAACTCGAGCGGCCATGTCCCGTCCGGGCCGTGGCCGCGTAGGAGTGGGAACACGCGAACTTCGAGGGACACGCACGTGACGACCGATCCCGAATCGCAGCGGCTGGCGGAGGACGCGAGCCGGACACGCAACTGGAAGCGGTGGGGGCCGTACCTGTCCGAGCGCCAGTGGGGCACCGTGCGCGAGGACTACTCGGCGCACGGCACGTGCTGGGAGTACTTCCCCCACGACCACGCCCGCAGCCGGGCCTACCGCTGGGGCGAGGACGGGCTGCTCGGGATCACCGACCGCGAGTGCCGGCTGTGCTTCGCGCTGGCGCTGTGGAACGGCCGCGACCCGATCCTGAAGGAGCGGTTGTTCGGGCTCACCGGTCCCGAGGGCTGCCACGGCGAGGACGTGAAGGAGTGCTACTACTACCTGGAGGCCACGCCCACGCACAGTTACCTGAAGGCGCTGTACAAGTACCCGCAGCGAGAGTTTCCGTACGCGCGGCTGGTGGCGGAGAACGCGGCGCGCGGGCGGCAGGATCCGGAGCTGGAGTTGCTGGACACGGGGGTGTTCGACGAGGATCGCTACTTCGACGTGGTCGCGGAATACGCGAAGCAGGCGCCGGACGACGTGCTGATCCGCATCACCGTGGCGAACCGCGGCCCCGAGTCCGCGACGCTGCACCTCCTGCCCACGCTGTGGTTCCGCAACACCTGGAGCTGGGGGCGCTCGGGGGAGGGTTACTGGCCCAGGCCGTCGATCGTGCGGCAGGACGACTCCACGCTGCTCGCCGAGCACGCCACGCTGGGTCGCTACCGGCTGGCGGCCGATGCCGGCCCGTTCGGCGAGCCGCCGCGGCTGCTGTTCACGGAAAACGAGACTAACGTCACGCGCCTGTTCGGGGCTCCCAACCCCTCCCCGTTCACGAAGGACGCGTTCCACGAGACCGTGATTCGCGGGGACTCGACCGCAGCGAACCCTGCCCGCACCGGCACCAAGGCCGCCGCGTGGTACCGGCTCGAGATCCCGGCCCGGGGCCAGGTGGTGGTGCGGCTCCGGCTGTCCGCGGAGGACGAGGCTCCGGTACCGCCGTTCGGCCGCGAGTTCGACGCCGTGTTCGAGCAGCGGCGAAAGGAGACGGACGCGCTCTACGACCGGCTGCTGCCGGCGGAGCTGACCGCGGACGAGCGCCGCGTGGCGCGTCAGGGCAACGCCGGGCTCCTGTGGTCCAAGCAGTTCTTCCATTACGTCGTGAACGACTGGCTCGAGGGCGACCCGTCGCAGCCGCCGCCGCCGCCCGAGCCGCGGCGGAACGGGCGCAACAGCGACTGGACCCACCTCTACAACCGCGACGTGATCTCGATGCCGGACAAGTGGGAGTACCCGTGGTACGCGGCGTGGGACCTCGCGTTCCACATGATCCCGTTCGCGAAGCTCGACCCGCAGTTCGCGAAGGAGCAGCTCGTGCTGTTCCTGCGCGAGTGGTACATGCACCCGAACGGCCAGCTTCCGGCGTACGAGTTCGCGTTCGGCGACGTGAACCCGCCGGTGCACGCGTGGGCGTGCTGGCGCGTGTACAAGATGACGGGCCGGCGCGGCAAGCGCGACCGGCTGTTCCTGGAGCGCACGTTCCAGAAGCTGCTGCTCAACTTCACGTGGTGGGTGAACCGCAAGGACCTGGAAGGGCATCACCTGTTCGCGGGCGGGTTCCTGGGGCTCGACAACATCGGGGTGTTCGACCGCTCGCAGCCGCTCCCCACCGGCGGGCACCTGGAGCAGGCCGACGGCACGGCATGGATGGCGTTCTACTGCGCCACCATGCTGTCGATGGCGCTCGAGCTCGCGAGCGAAGACCCGGCTTACGAGGACCTGGCGTCCAAGTTCTTCGAGCACTTCGTCGCGATCACCGACGCCATGAACCGCCTGGGCGGCACGGGGCTGTGGGACGAGGCCGATGGGTTCTACTACGACCAGCTCCACATGGATCACACGCACACGCCCCTCCGGGTGCGCTCGTGGGTCGGCATCATCCCGCTGTTCGCCTGCGAGATCCTGGAGGACGACGTTCTGCAGCGCCTGCCGGGGTTCTCCAAGCGGATGCACTGGTTCCTGGAGCATCGCGCCGACCTGGCGCAGCACATCTCCTACATGTGCACGCTCGAGGGCGCGGCGGAGCGCGAGCACGGCGGCTGCCACCGGCTGCTCGCGATCCCGTCGCGAGAGCGCCTGCTGCGCGTGCTGCGCTACGTGCTGGACGAGCGCGAGTTCCTGTCGCCGCACGGCGTGCGCTCGGTCTCGAACATCCACCGGGAGCGGCCGTTCGTGCTGCACGCGAACGGCGCGGACCACCGCGTGGACTACGTCGCGGGAGAGTCGAACACCGGACTGTTCGGCGGCAACTCCAACTGGCGCGGACCGGTGTGGTTCCCGCTCAACTACCTGCTGATCGAGGCGCTGGAGCGCTACCACCACTTCTACGGGGACAGCCTCGTGGTCGAGTGCCCCACCGGCTCGGGACGCAGGATGAACCTCGGTCAGGTGGCGCGAGAGCTGGCCGGCCGGCTGAGCAGCATCTTCCTGCCGGATGCCGGGGGGCGCCGCCCGTGCCACGGAAGCGAACGCCGTTATGCCGCCGATCCGCACTGGCGCGACCTCGTCCTGTTCCACGAGTACTTCGATGGCGACAGCGGCCGCGGCGTCGGCGCCAGCCATCAGACCGGGTGGACGGCGCTCGCGGTGCGCTGCATCGAGGATCTGGGGCGCGCCCGCTCCGGCAACGGTACCGCGGCCGGAGCGCCGGACCATGAGGCAGAGGAGGCAGTGGGGCATGCCCGCGCCGTTCGATGATTCGGCGGAATGGCTGGAGGCGGACGGTCTGGGTGGCTGCGCGTCCGGAACCGCAGGCCTCGTGAGGACGCGCCGCTATCACGCGCTGCTGCTGGCAGCGGCGACGCCGCCCACCGGCCGCACGGCCCTCGTGAACGGCGTGGAAGCGTGGATCGAGGGTGGATCGGAGCCGCAGGCGCTCTCCGCCCACCGCTACGCGCCCGGCGTCACGCATCCCGACGGCGCGCGGAGGCTCGTCGGCTTCGAGCCCGAGCCCTGGCCGCGCTGGACCTGGCGGCTCGAAGACGGGGCCGAGATCGAGCACGAGCTGTTCGTGCCGGCGGGGATCCCGTGCGTGGTCCTGAGTTGGCGGCTGCGGCGCCGCCCTCCGGCTCGACGGGGCGGCATGCGGCTCCGGGTGCGCCCGCTCCTGTCCGGGCGCGACACGCACGCGCTGCATCACGAGAACGGCGCGTTCCGCTTCGAGGCGGAGCTGGAATCGGGGCGGGTGACGTGGAGGCCTTACCCGCGCATCCCCGCGGTGACCGCGATCACGAACGGGGCCTACCGCCACGCCCCCGACTGGTACCGGCGGTTCCTGTACGAGGAGGAGCGAGCCCGCGGTTTGGACCACATCGAGGACCTCGCGGCACCGGGGGAGTTCGAGTTCGACCTCGCCCGCGGTGAAGCGGTGCTGATCCTCCGAGCGCACACCCCGGGCGCGGCGCTCAAGGCGGCGGACACGGCACCCGAGCGCCTGCTGCGCGACTTGCGAGCCAGCGAGCGCCGCCGGCGCGCTCGGTTTCGCTCCCGGCTCGAGCGTTCCGCCGACGCCTATGTCGTGCGGCGCGGCGCGCGGCAGACGATCGTGGCCGGCTATCCGTGGTTCACGGACTGGGGGCGGGACACGTTCATCGCACTGCGCGGGCTGTGCCTCGCGACCGGGCGGCTGGACGACGCGCGCCGGATTCTCGTCCAGTGGGCGGGCACGGTGTCCGAGGGCATGCTGCCGAACCGATTCGTCGAGCAGGGTGAAGCGCCGGAGTTCAACTCCGTCGACGCCTCGCTGTGGTACGTGATCGCGGTGCACGAGTTCCTGGGCCTTGCGGCGCGGCACCGCCGCGACTCGGTGCGGGTGCGCGCCGTGCTCGAGGACGCCGTGGAGGCGATCCTGTCCGGCTACGCTGCGGGCACACGCTACCGGATCCACGCCGACGACGATGGTCTGCTCGCAGCCGGCGAGCCGGGCGTCCAGCTCACCTGGATGGACGCCAAGATCGGCGACTGGGTGGTCACGCCCCGCATCGGCAAGCCGGTGGAGATCCAGGCGCTGTGGCTCAACGCGCTGGATCTGGCGGGGAGGCGCTCGCAGCGCTGGGCAGCCTTGCACGATCGCGCCCTCCGGTCGTTCCAGGCGCGGTTCTGGAACGAGGACGGGGGCTACCTCTACGACGTCGTGGACGTGGATCACGTGTCCGGAGCCTGCGACGCCGCGTTTCGCCCCAACCAGATCTTCGCCGTGGGAGGTCTGCCGCGGCCGATCGTGAACGGGGGCCGCGCCGGCCGCATCGTCGAAGCCGTGGAGCGCCGGCTCCTGACGCCGCTCGGACTTCGCTCGCTGGCGCCCGGCGCGCCCGGGTATGCGCCGCGCTATCATGGCGGCGTGCGCGAGCGTGACGGCGCCTACCACCAGGGGACCGTGTGGCCGTGGCTGCTCGGCCCGTTCGTCGAGGCGTGGCTGAGAGTGCACCACGACACGCCGGAGGCCCGGCGCGAGGCGCGCGTGCGCTTCTTGAACCCGCTCCTGCGCCACGTGGAGGAGGCGGGCCTGGGGCACGTCTCCGAGGTCGCGGACGCCGAGGCGCCGCACACGCCGGGCGGCTGTCCGTTCCAGGCCTGGTCGCTGGGCGAGCTCGTGCGGCTCTCGCGCGGTCCGCTCGCCGACCCGGAGCAGGCGCCGCGCCACGCGGCGCCGATGCCGGACGCCCCGCGCCGCGCTGCACCCGCGCTCGAGGGCTCGGGCTCGTGATCGCGACCGCCGCAACGGCCGCGGTCGAGCACGCCTCGAAGCGGGCGGCGTGGCTCGCGGTCGCGCGCCGCCACTGGCCGGAGTACGCGATCGAGGCGGCGGGGCTCGGGCTGTTCATGGTCGCGGCCTGCTCGTTCGCGACGATTCTGGAGTTCCCCGGCTCCCGGGCGCGGCTCGTGCTACCGGACCCCATGGTCCGGCGGGCGCTGATGGGCCTGATGATGGGGCTCACCGCGACGGTCCTGATCTACTCGCGCTGGGGCATGCGCTCGGGCGCGCACTTCAACCCGGCGGTCACGCTCACGTTCTGGCGCCTCGGCCGCGTGGCGCCGGTGGATGCCGCGTTCTACGCGCTGGCGCAGTTCGCCGGCGCGTATGCCGGGGTCGCGCTGATGGCGGTCGTACTCGGCCCGCCGCTCGCGAATCCCCCGGTGCGCTTCGTCGTCACCGCGCCCGGTGGCCACGGCACGCTGGTCGCGTTCGTCGCCGAGCTCGCGATCTCGGGCGGGCTGATGCTCGCGGTGCTCCTGTTCTCCAATACGCCGCGGCTGGCGCGACTCACCGGCGTCGCGGCGGCGACGCTCGTGGCACTCTACATCGGCTTCGAGGCGCCGCTGTCGGGGATGAGCATGAACCCGGCGCGGAGCGCGGGCTCGGCCTGGGCCGCGCACGGCGCGCCGGGGCAGTGGATCTACTTCGTCGCGCCGCCGCTCGGGATGCTCCTCGCCGCGGAGCTGTACGTGAGAGCGCGCGGAGCGGAACACGTGTTCTGCGCGAAGCTCCATCACGACAACCCGACGCGCTGCATCTTCTGCGAATCGCGCCGCGATTCGTCCCCGGAGGAACGCCATGTCCAATCGTGAGCCCACCCGCATCGTCATCCTGGGAGGCGGATTCGGCGGCGTGTACGCCGCGCTTGAGCTGGAGCGGACCCTGGCCCGCGACCCTGGCGTGGAGGTGACGCTCGTGTGCCGGGACAACTTCCACCTGTTCACGCCCATGCTGCACGAGGTCGCGGCCAGCGATCTGGATTTCACCGACATCGTCAATCCCATCCGCAAGCTGCTGCGCCGGGTCCGGCTGTTCGTGGGCGACATCGAGTCCATCGACCTGGAGACGAAGCGCGTGCACGTCTCGCACGGCGACGAGCATCATCATCACGAGCTCGAGTTCGATCACCTGGTGCTGGCGCTGGGGTCGATCACGAACCTCGGCAACGTCCCGGGGCTCGCGGAGCGCGCGCTGACGATGCGGACGCAGGGCGACGCGATCCTGCTCCGCAACCGGCTGATCGAAAATCTGGAGACTGCGGATTTCGAGTGCTGCGCGGACCTGCGCGGGCCGCTGCTTGCCGTGGTCGTGGCCGGCGGCGGCTTTGCCGGTGTCGAAACCGTGGCGGCGGTGAACGATTTCGTCCGCGAGGCGCTGAGGTTCTATCCGCGGTTGTCGCACATGGAGCTGCGTATGATCCTCGTGCATTCCGGCCCCGTGATCCTGTCGGAGCTGGGGCCGAAGCTCGGCGGCTACGCGCAGCAGAAGCTGGCCGAGCGCGGCATCGAGGTGCGGCTCGGGACGCGCGTGACCGCCGTGGACGGCGATCGGGTGCGGCTCAGCGATGGGACCGAGGTCCGGGCCCGCACGCTGGTGTGGACCGCCGGCAACGCGCCGAACCCGCTGCTGGAGGGGCTGCCGTGCGAGACCGACCGCGGCCGGATCATCGCCGACCGCTGCCTGCGGTCTCCGGAATGGCCGGGCGTGTGGGTGGTGGGCGATTGCGCTCGGGTCCCGGACGGACGGGGCGGATTCTGCCCGCCAACCGCCCAGCACGCGCTTCGCCAGGGCAAGCGCGTGGCGCAGAACATCGCCGCCGCCTTGCGCGGCCGGGAGCCGCGGCCGTTCGAGTTCAAGACCCTGGGCCAGCTCGCCGCGATCGGGCGGCGCGCCGGGGTGGCGCGGATCCTGGGGTTCCAGTTCTCCGGGTTCCTGGCGTGGTGGATGTGGCGGACGATCTACCTCGCCAAGCTGCCGCGCTTCGAGAAGAAGCTGCGCGTGATGCTGGGCTGGACGCTCGACCTCGTGTTCTCCCGGGATCTCGTCCAGCTCACGACGCTGCGCGCCCCCACCGTGTCGCACGCCGAGGCCGTGGCGCGCGACGCGGCGGCACGGTCCGCGGGCGGCGCGGCGGCGCTGACCCGGACCCCCGAATAGTGTCCACCGGCTCCCGCCGGGCGGGGCCGCGCGGGGCCCCGGCCGGGAACCCAATCGGCGGCCCGCGCATTACATCGGGCGGTGGCGCGCACCGGCGCGCCGGTGGGTTTCCGAACCGGAGGTGGCTCATGAATCGCAGGATGCTTTGGGGAGTGATCGTCGTGCTCGTGGTCGGCGCGGGCTGGTTTGCGTTCCGCCCGGAGCGGTTGTGGGTGAACCAGAAGGTGAACGAGAGCCTGGTCCCCGCGGCGGCATCGCCGGGAGCGCCGGGCGGCGAGCCCGCGCCGCTCGCCATAGGAAGCTTCCACGCCGTCGCGCACGCGACGCATGGCAGCGCCACGATCTACCGGCTCGCCGACGGCAAGCGGGTGCTACGCTTCACCGATTTCGAGACCTCGAACGGCCCCGATGTTCGCGTGTACCTGGTCGCGGCCGGCGACGCGAACGACAACTCCACGGTCACGAAGGCCGGGTTCGTGGAGCTGGGCCCGCTCAAGGGCAACGTGGGGGACCAGAACTACGAGATCCCGGCCAGCCTCGACCTCAAGACGTACCGCGCCGTCACCATCTGGTGCCATCGGTTCGGCGTGAACTTCGCGACGGCGCCGCTCGCGCCCCAGCGTTCCTGACAGGAGGATGCCGATGCTGCGCCTATCGCTGATCACCCTGATGGTCGCCGGAGCGGCGACGCAGTCCCACGCGGAGTCCGCGGCGCCGTCCGCGCCGCGCGCCGCGACGAAGGCCGGAGCCGTGAAGCCGCGTCACTCGACGACGTTCACCGTCCGGATCGAGAACGTCTCGACGCCCATGACGCTGCGGTCGGCGGCCGGCGCCACGGCTCCCGCCCCGAACTCGCCCGGCGTCTGGATCGTGCATGCCGGGGAGGCCGTGGTGTTCGCCGCCGGCAAGCCCGATCGCGGGAAGGGCCTCGAGACCCAGGCCGAGGACGGGAACCCGGGACCGCTCTCCCGTTCGGTGCAGGGCGCGAAGAGCGTCGTCGCGAGCGGCGTGTTCGACACTCCAGTCGGCGACGACAGGCCGGGGCCCGCGCTGCCCGGCAAGTCCTACGAGTTCACGTTCGAAGCGCGGCCGGGGCAGCGCCTGACCGTCGCCTCCATGTTCGGGCAGTCGAACGACCTGTTCTTCGCCCCCGACCCGAGCGGGATCGCCCTGTTCGCGAGCGGCAAGCCCGTGAGCGGCGACATCACGTCGCGGTTCCGGCTGTGGGACGCGGGGACGGAGGTGAACCAGGAGCCCGGGTTCGGGCCCGACCAGGCTCCGCGCCAGGCGGCCCCCAACACCGGGGCCTCCGAGCACGAGCCGGTGCGGCGCATCGAGAGCGTCCACGATGGCTTCACCTACCCGCCGGTCGCGCAGGTGATCCGGGTCACGATCACGCCGGCCGCGGTGTCGATGCGGTAGCCGGGAGCGACGGGGAGTGCTCTGAGCCGCGCGTCCCCGTGCGCCCCTCACACTCGAACGGGAGGTGATCAGCATGGCGGCCGACACGCATTACGACGTCATCATCATCGGCACCGGCGCCGGCGGCGGCACGCTGGCCTGGGCTCTGGCCCCGACCGGCAAGCGCATCCTGCTGCTCGAGCGCGGCGACTACGTCCGCCGCGAGCTCGAGAACTGGAGCACGAAGGCGGTCGTGCTGGAAGGGCGCTACAACAACGCCGACAGCTGGCTCGACAAGCAGGGTCACGCGTTCCAGGCCGGCACGCACTACTTCGTGGGGGGCAACACCAAGTTCTACGGCGCCGCGCTGCTGCGGATGCGCGAGCAGGATTTCGCGGAGGTGCGGCATCACGGCGGCATGTCGCCGGCATGGCCGATCGCCTACTCCGACCTCGAGCCCTACTACACGCAAGCGGAGCGTCTCTACCACGTGCACGGGAATCGCGGCGAGGATCCCACCGAGCCGTGGGCCAGCGCGCCGTACGCGCATCCGGCGGTGAGCCATGAGCCGCGCATCCAGCAGCTCAGCGACGGCCTGGAGGCGCTGGGACACCGGCCGTTCCACGTCCCGATCGGCATCATGCTCGACGAGCGCACGCCGCGGAAGAGCCGCTGCATCCGCTGCGCCACCTGCGACGGGCATCCGTGCCTGGTGCTGGCCAAGGCCGACGCCCAGGTGTGCTGCGTGGATCCGGCGCTCGAGCATCCGAACGTGACGCTCGTGACCGGAGCGTTCGTGGCGAGGCTCGAGACCGACGGCGGCGGCCGGCAGGTGAAGCGAGTGCACGTCGAGCGCGGCGGCGCCACCGAGACCTACTCCGGCGACGTGGTCGTGAGCGCGTGCGGCGCGATCAATTCCGCGGCGCTGCTGCTGCGCTCGGCGAGCGACCAGCACCCGCGCGGCCTGGCGAACGGCTCCGGCGTGGTGGGCCGCCATTACATGTGCCATCTGAACTCGGTGATGCTCGCGGTGTCGAAGTGTCCGAACCCGACCGTGTTCCAGAAGACGCTGGCGCTGAACGACTACTACCACGCCTCCGAGGCCTGGGAGTTCCCGATGGGGCACATCTCGTTCGTGGGCAAGACTGACGGGCACGTGCTGGCGGCGGGCGCGCCCAAGTTCGTGCCCGGCTACCCGCTGGAGCTGATGGCCAAGCACTCGCTCGACTTCTGGCTCACCTCCGAGGACCTGCCGGACCCCGACAATCGCGTGAGCGTCGACCGCGACGGATGCACCGTCCTCGAGTACACGCCGAACAACGAGGAAGGTCACCGCCGGCTGCAGCAGGCGCTCAAGGGCCTGCTCGCCCGCATCCCCTGCGACGTCCACGGCGTGAGCTGCCACGAGGGCGTGGTGCCGATGCGGGCCTACATCGGCAAGCGCATCCCGCTCGCCGGCGTGGCGCACCAGAACGGCACGATCCGCTTCGGCCGCGATCCGAAGACCTCGGCACTCGACGTGAACTGCCGCGCGCACGAGGTGGACAACCTGTACGTGGTGGACGGCAGCTTCTTCCCGTCGAGCTCTGCCGTGAACCCGGCGCTCACCATCATGGCCAACGCGCTGCGCGTCGCGGATCACCTGAAGCAGCGTCTGGGCGTGCGCGGCGAGACCCTGGCGGCGCAGGCGGCGGGGAGGGAGCCGTGATGCACCGGCGCGGGCTCGTGCGGGCGGCGCTGCTCGCGGCATTGGGTGCTATGGTGTTGTCGGCGGCTCGCGCGCCGGCGCAGCCCGAACCAGCGGCCCCGCTCGTCGGCGCCGTCGGTCCCGTGGGGCTCACGGTGTCCGACATGGAGCGCTCGGTCGAGTTCTATTCCAAGGTGCTCACGTTCGAGAAGCTGTCGGACCGCGAGCTCGCCGGGCCCGAGGTGGAGCGAATGGAAGGTGTGTTCGGCGCGCGCATGCGCGTGGTGCGCATGCGCCTCGGCGAGGAGGAGCTCGAGCTGACCGAGTACATCGCGCCGCGCGGGCGGCCGCGGCCGGCGGACTCGCGCAGCAACGACCGCTGGTTCCAGCACGTGGCAATCATCGTGAGCGACATGGACCGGGCATACGCGCGGCTGCGGCAATTCAAGGTGGAGCACGCCTCGACCGGGCCCCAGACGCTGCCCGCGTGGAACAAGAACGCCGGGGGCATCAAGGCGTTCTACTTCAAGGATCCCGACGGCCACACGCTCGAGATCCTGAGCTTCCCCCCCGACAAGGGCGCCCCCCGGTGGCATCGCGGGAGCACCAAGCTGTTCCTGGGGATCGACCACACCGCGATCGTCGTGGGCGACACCGAGGCCAGCCTGCGCTTCTACCGCGACGTGCTCGGCCTCTCGGTCGGAGGCGAGAGCGAGAACTACGGCGTCGAGCAGGAGCACCTGAACAACGTGTTCGGCGCGCGGCTGCGCATCACGAGCCTGCACGCCGCGGCCGGTCCTTCGATCGAGTTCCTGGAGTACCTGGCGCCGCGCGACGGCCGCGTGTTTCCGCTGGACGAGAAGGCGAACGACATGATGCACTGGCAGACCACGCTGTGGGCACGCGACCTCGACGCGGCGGACGCCGCGTTCCGCAAGGCCGGCGCGCCGTACGTCTCACCCGGGATCGTGGCGATCAAGGGCGACCGGCTCGGCTTCGATCAGGCGGAGCTGGTGCGGGACCCCGACGGCCACGTGATGGAGGTGGTGCAGCGATGAGCACGAACACGATCGAGGCCCGCAGGCGCGAGCCGACATACGGAGGGAAGCGGAGCATGAAGGCGATCGCCGTGACGCCCGGCAAGCCGGACTCGATTCATCTGGCCGAGCTGGAGCAGCCGTCGCCCGACGAGATCCGTGACGGCCGCGGTGTGCTGGTGAAGGTGCTGCGCGTCGGCGTCGACGGCACCGACAAGGAGATCAACGCGGCCGAGTACGGCGCGGCGCCGCCCGGGTACGATTTTCTCGTCATCGGGCACGAGAGCTTCGGCCGGGTGGAAGCCGTCGGTCCGCGCGTGACCGAGCTCAAGCCCGGCGACTACGTCGTGGCCACGGTGCGCAGACCCGGCACGAGCATCTACGACCGCATCGGCACCTACGACATGACCACCGACGACACCTACTTCGAGCGCGGCATCAACCTGCGCCACGGGTTCCTCACCGAGTACTACGTCGACGACCCCGAGTACATCGTCAAGGTGCCGGCCGGTCTGCGGCAGGTCGGCGTGCTGCTCGAGCCCACGACGGTGGTGGAGAAGGGCATCGCCCAGGCCTACGAGATCCAGCGCCGGCTGCGCGTGTGGCGGCCGCGCCGCGCATGCGTGATGGGCTCGGGAACCGTCGGGCTGCTGGCGGCGCTGGTGCTACGGCTGCGGGGTCTCGACGTCACGGTGCTGTCGCGCACGCCGCGGCCGTATCTCAATTCGGATCTGGTCGAGATGCTCGGCGCCCGCTACGCCAGCGTCGACGAGCTGCCGTTGCTCGAGGCGGCCGGGCGTCACGGCCCCTTCGACCTGATCTTCGAGGCCACGGGGTTCTCGCCCGTGGTGTTCGAGGCGATGCAGGCGCTGGGCAAGAACGGCGTGCTCGTGCTGTCGAGCGTGACCGGCGGGGACCGGACGCTGGAAGTGCCGGCGGATCGCATCAATCTGGGCTTCGTGGTGGGGAACAAGGTGATGGTGGGAACGGTGAAGGCGAATCGCGGGTACTTCGAGTTGGGCGTGCGCGACATGGCCCAGGCCGAAGCCGAGTATCCGGGCTGGCTCGGACGGCTGTTGACGCATCCGGTGAGCGGCCTCGACAACTACAAGCAGCTGCTCGATACGCTCACCATGGCCAGGGGCGCGATCAAGGTCTTTTGCGAAGTGGCTCCGATCGAGTAGCCGACTTTCCGCGAGATCACGATGCGCGGGTCACCCTCGCCGGGTTTGCACGGGCTTTTCAGACTCGGCCCCGGGAATGGTCTACACTGCCCGCTCGCCCCGATTCCCATCCTAATCTCACGTGCAATGCGTTTCGCCCCGGGAGCTCGACCGGTTCTCGGGGCGAAATTCCGTCGTGCGGCGCCGCGCGTCGCGATGGTCCAGAATGTCCCGCGGACCCGTCGTATGGGCTCGTGAACGCGGCTCTTGCGCCGGTGGTTCCGTTCAGGCTCCGTTCAGATCGGCCTGGGAGCGTCGTGCATCTCACCCCCAGTTGCGCTCGCTCCCCAAGGAGGTCCCTCGCTTGCTCCCGATTGGCGCGTGCCGTCGCTGGCCGCGGATCGCGGTCGTCGGGGCCGCGATGTGCGGGGCCGCGCTCCGCGCCGCGGCCGCCGCACTGCCCGGCCCGGGCTCCGCCGAACCGGCATCGCTCACCGTCGCGGATTGCGTGCGCCTCGCGCGCGAGCGCGCGCCGAGCGTGACCGCCGCGGCCGCCGACTACCGCGCCGCCAGCCTCGACTCCACCGCGGCGTGGCGCACCCGGCGCTGGACCGCCTCGGTGTTCACCGACGCCACGCTCGCGCCGCGCGGCTCCTACGACCCGACGTTCACGAACCTCGGGCAGTACGAGCTCAAGGCGGGCGTCGAGGTCCCCCTGCTCGACGGCGGCAGCCGCCGTCGCGAGCGCGAGCGGGGCACGCTCGCCGCGCGGGCTTTTGCGCTGGCGCTGCGGCAGGCGCGGCGGGACGCGGGGCTCCGTTCCGCCGCGCTCGCGGTCCAGGCGCTCGAGCTCGGCGAGAAGGCCGCGGCTCAGGTCGAGTCGGCGGCCTGGCTCGCGCGGCTCGAGAGCCTGATGGAGTCCGGCGTGGCGGGCGGGGTGCGCAGCCGATCCGACGCGCTGCGCGTGACGATCGAACGCGACGTGGTCGAGACCGCGCTGGCCGCGACGCGCCGCGACATGGATGCGGCGGTGCGCGAGCTCAACCAGCTGCTCGGACGTCCGCCCGAGGACTCGCTCCACGTGCGCGTTCCGGACTCCACCGACGAGCGCGGTCCCGGCGCCGGCGACGTCGAGCGGCTCGCGGCAGGCGCCGAGCGGGCCCCGGAAGTTCTGCTCGCCGGCGTGAGCGAGGCGGAGTCGCGCCTGGACTTGGCCGAGGTTCGGAGCCGGACTGCGCCGCGCGCCGAAGTCGGGGCCGACGGCGGGATGGCGGGCACCGATCTCACGCAGGCGGTTCCGCCCGACATCCGCGCATCGAATCCCGGCGCCACGTTCGCCGACCGCCTGCGCCGGGACCTCGGGTCCTCCGCCTCGATGCGCGTCTCGATGCCGCTGTTCGATGCCAGCGTGGGACCGGCGGCGGCGGCGCGCCGGGCGGCGACCGAGGCGGCCGGGATCCGCCGCGAGCTCGAGCGCTCGACGCAGCGGCGCGTCGGACTCGATCTCATTGCCGCGTGGCGCAGCGCCCACGAGCGCCTGCTGGCCGCCCGGCTCACCGCGGACCGCGCCGAGCAGCACTTGCTCCGCATGAAGAGCCTGCACGCCGCAGGGGCAGCTTCGCTGCTCGAGCTTCTGGATGCGCGCAGCGTGGCGAGCGACGCGAACGAGCGCCTGGTGGAAGCGCGCGCCGACGATCGCCTCGCGCGGGTGACCGCGGAGCTCCGGCAATGACGCGGCCCGCCGGCTGCCCGGGGCACGCGCGCAGGTGCGGGGAAGCGGGCGCCAAGCGCGCGTGGTGGGCGGCTTG
>Ga0066710_100001406_pt1 | contig 17923 bp, 14 predicted proteins | sample GraSoiAngelo_159_FD_79666 | JGI IMG/M metagenome (GOLD analysis project Ga0066710, IMG submission 79666) | Grasslands soil microbial communities from the Angelo Coastal Reserve, California, USA - 14_1009_16_40cm | ecosystem: Environmental > Terrestrial > Soil > Grasslands | place: USA... | reverse complement strand
GTAGCAGAAACAGCGCGCCGGAGAACACCGAGAGAATCGCCCGTGCGCGGCCGGCCACGCCCGCCCACTCGAGGAGCCTGGCAGCGATGAGCGCGACGAGCATCGAGGTCAGGAAGTGAAGCACGACATTGGTCACGTGATACGCGTACGGATCCGTTCCGCTCCAGCGGTAATCCATCCAGAAACTCAACATCAGCAACGGGCGAATATTAGTGATCCAGCCGGAGAGCGGCTTCGTCTCGACGTCCGGCGCAAAGAACGGAAGATAGCGGTCATCCAATACGAAAGCACCGCCGAGCGCGGGCGTGTACACCTCGAAAGCCAGGAATAATGCCGCAAATCCTACAACCCAAGGCCACCAGCGAAAGGCAGGCTTCTGGATGAGGACGGGTTTAGTCTCCCGCGATCGCTTTGGTTTTTTCATCCAGGGACTCGAGATGGAACTCGAGGATCGCCACGCGCTGCGCGAGGGCGATATTCGAATCCTTGAGACGCGAAATAATCAGCGAAAACCGGTAGAGTACGACGAGGAACACGGCGCCCGCCAGCATCAACAGGGCGAGCGGCGATCCTCCGACTCCGAGCGCGGCGGCGATCCACTCTAGCAACGTCCGCCATCGCGATAACAGCAGCAGAACCAGTGCCGCCAGCAGCCAACTCACCGAGTACTCGACACGAATGTGCGCGCGCCGGACCGAGCTCAGCACCAGGCCGATCAGCAGCAGGCTGAAAATTGTGATCACATTCAGCAAGCGATCCATAGACTATTTTCTCCGCCCTTCGAATTTCAGGACGTTGATGAAGACGCCCAGCAGCACGTGCACCATATAGTAGAGCGATTTGATCGCAGTGATCGTGCTGCGTCCCGCTCGACGCGGACGCATCCGGCACGGCACTTCGACGAAACGAAATCGCTTGCGCTGCAGCACGACCAGCGCCTCGATTTCCGGATACTCGAGCGGAAAACTGCGGCTGAAAAGCGCCAGCGCCGTGCGATTGACGCCCACGTATCCCGAGGTCGGATCGTGGACGGGCTTGCCCAGAATGGGACGAAGCATGGCGCGGAAGAAAACGATACCGGCGGCGCGGAGGAATCCGGTATGCTGGCCGGCGCCATTGAGAAATCGTGAACCGATGACCATCTCGCAGCCTTCCCGTTCGAGCGCTTCGAGGATCCTGGGAATGTCGCGAGCATCGTGCTGTCCGTCGCCATCGACGCGAATCACGTACTCGTAGCCCAGCTCGAAAGCGAGCCGGTAGCCGGCCTGCACGCATCCGCCGAGCCCAAGGTGATGCGGCAGCGGAAGCACTTGGGCGGCGGCCTGCCGCGCCACGTGGGCGGTCGCGTCCTCGGAGCAATCGTCCACCACCAGGATCGGAACTTCGGGCATGACAGCGCGCACTTCCTCTACCACACCCCCGACGGCCGCTTCCTCATTGTACGCGGGAATCAGGATCAACAGCTTCACAACTCGGCCACCTGGCGAAGGCTGATGGAATATTCGGCAAGCAGCGCCTGAAATTCATGGCGGCTCACCCGGCGCGTCGAACGGATGCGCCGGCGCTCTCGAAATAATTGCGGCAGCTTGAAGAGCACGGCAAGATGCGCCCGCAAGATCAGAATCAGGAGGAATGCCGTGGAATAGCCCGCCTGGCGGAATTCCGCCGCTTTTCCCTCCCGCCTAATGAGCGAGACCACGTGCCAGAAGCAGCGGACAAACCACGCGGGGCGCGCCCGCACCAATAGCGGCCACGGGAAATTCCGGATCACCGTGTACATGCGGTTGCGTTCCACATAGTATGCCTTTAGCGGCGACGCGCGGCCGGCCGAATGCGAATAGCGGTGCTCCACTACGGCATCCGAAACGTAGGCGCATTCCCATCCTGCCCAGCGCGCCCGCAGGCCGAGGTCGGTGTCTTCGCAATACAGGAAAAAGCTTTCCTCAAAAAGTCCGATCTCCTCGAGCATTTTACGGCGGTAGAGCGCGGCCGAGCCGCTTGGGCACAATGCGTCGCGGCAGCGGTCGAACTTATCCGGAGGCTCGCCGTGGCCGCGCTGCTTGCTGGAGCCGTCGGCCGCGATGAGCATGCCCGCCGAATCGAGCATTCCCAGACCCGCCAGGCGTACCTGGGATGCGCACATGCCCGCCCGCGGGCGGACGTCGGCGGCCGCTACCAGCGCTTCCAGCCATCGCGGGTGCGCGACGGCGTCATCGTTGAGCGTAGCAAGGTAGGGCGCCGCGGAATCGCGAAACGCCTGGTTCACTGCCGCGCCGAACCCTACGTTTTGGTAGTTGGCGATGATGCGCACGCGCGCGCCGCCTGCTTTCGCACGCCGGACCCCGCTATTATCGACGACTACCACGTCAAACCGGTCTAACGTTTGAGATTCGAGTGAGCGCAAACAATCCGCCAGGGCATCGTCGGCGGCCAGCGTGGGCACGACAACGGTGACGATGGGAAGCGACAAGAGACGATTCTAACAAGTGGAATCGGCCTCCAGGCTGGTCGCAAGACCGCTGCACCGCGCGCGGCGCTACTTTCGCACCGTAATCACCTGGATCACCTCCATGGCGGTCCAGCCGACCAGGGCGGCCGCAGGGATGGTGAGAATCCACGCCCACACGATGTTCCTGGCGACGCCCCAGCGCACCGCCTTCAAACGCTGGATGGAGCCGACACCGGCAATAGCGCCCGCGGTCACGTGGGTGGTCGAGACCGGCAGGTGCAGGGTTTCCGTGGCGAAGAGGATCGACATGGCGGCGGCGGTTTCGGCGCAGAATCCGCTGCGGGGCTTTAATCGAGTGAGGCGGGCGCCCATGGTGTGGACGATACGCCACCCGCCCGTCAATGTCCCGAGCGCGATGGCGCCGTACGCCAGAAAGATCACCCATGAAGGAACTTCGAATTTTTTCAGAAATCCCGCGGTTACCAGCACTCCTGTGATGACACCCGCCGTCTTCTGGGCGTCGTTTCCGCCATGCGAGTAACTCAGGAGAGCGGACGACACAAGCTGCAGCTTTCGGAAGTAGTCATCCATCTTCTTGGGCGAGGTTTTGCGAAACAACCAGTAAACGGCGACCATCAGGAAGTAGGCCAGCCCCATTCCGATCAGGGGCGCGATGATGATGAACGCGGTTGTCTTGAGCCAGGCGCCCGCCAGCAGCGCCTCGAAGCTTCGGTCGATGCCCTTGATGCGCGCCACGTTCGCCATCGCGGCGCCGGCATAGCCACCAAGCAGCGCGTGGGAAGAGCTGGTCGGCAAGCCGAACCACCATGTGATCAGATCCCAGGTGATCGCGCCGATCAGGCCGGCCAGGATAACATACGGTGTAACGTAATTGAGATCGATCATGCCCGCGCCCACGGTCTTCGCGACGCCCGTGCCAACGCTGAACACAGCGATGAAGTTGAAGCCGGCGGCCCAAACCACTGCCTGTGGAGCCGTCAAAACGCGCGTTGCGACGATCGTGGCGATAGAATTCGCCGCATCGTGGAAGCCGTTGATGAAATCGAACGCAAGCGCGATCAGCACGATACAGCCGACCAGGATCAGAGTGGCGTCCATGCACTCTATTAACTGTTCTTTACCTGCACGTTCTGCAGCGCGTCGGCCACGTCCTCGCAGAAGTCCGTGGTTTGCTCCAGGAATTCGTAGATCTCCTTGAGCTTGAGGATGCGGATCGGGTCGGGCTCCTTCAGGAACAGATCGCTGACCGCGGCGCGCCCAAGTTGGTCGGCGGTCTCCTCCAGGCGATTGACTTCAATGCAGTGTTCGATCAAAGGCTCGCCCTTGCTGAGGGCGGCGAATGCTTTCTGAATGGTCAGGGCGCAGGACTGCACGACGCGGCACAACTCGACCACCATGGTGGGTATCGGATCGATGTGATAGGCGAGCATGCGGTGCACCGAATCCTCGATGCCGTCGATGACGTCGTCGAGGTGAGAAGAGAGCGAGTGGATGTCTTCAGGATCGAGCGGCGTGATGAACGTCGAGTTCAGCAGCGTGTAGATTTCGTGAATGATGCCGTCAGCCTGTTCCTCGAGTGTACGAATCTGGTGCGCGGCGTTCGCCAGGTGCGCGTTTCCGGATGCCGCGCCATCAACCAGCAGGTCCGCTGCCTGGCAAATGATTTTTACCTGTTGATTGAAGTAGTCGAAGAACTTCTCTTCCCGGGGGAGTATCTTCATGGGTGGAGAACTATCTTCCCATTCGTCGGCTGGCGGGGTCAACAGCCTCGTGTGCGCGCCACGGGGCCCATCGGCGGATTGTCACTGCTCCGGGACAAGCGGGAGCAAGTCCGTCTTGGCCTCTGAAGAGCCGTCGAGATCGAGGAAGCGCGGATCGAGCAAGCGCTCTGTCACGATATTCGCCATGGCCGAGAGCAGCGTTTCCTTCAGGTGCGGATAATCTTTCTCGAGGTCGCGTATCATGTTGCGAAGCGTGCTCCGCACCGTGCCGGTCCGTTGCGAGCACCCGCATGGAATGAGCGGCGCGCCTAGCGATTCGGCGAACTTCGCCGTCGTATCTTCGGTGACGTAGACCAGCGGCCGGATCAGCCGGAAGTCGCGCTCGCGCGAATACGTCACGGGCGGCAGGGCGCTGACCCGTCCGGTGAACAGAGAATTGCGCAAGAACGATTCGCAGAAGTCGTCAGCGGTGTGGCCGAAAGCGATTACATTGGCCCCGAGCGCGCGCACGATCTGGTATACCGCGCGCCGGCGGAAGCGGCTGCAGAGGTCGCAGCCGTGATCGGGCTGCTCGTCGAGAAGACGCAGCGACGGATTGTCGCGATGATATGTCCAATCGATTCCGCGCTGCTTGAGGTATTCGCCAAGAGGTTCAAACGGCCGGAGAAACTTCCCCTGCTCGACGGTGAACGCGCAAACGCTGAACTCGACCGGGGCGCGGTCGCGCAGCCGCAGCAGCGCCTCCAGCAGAGTCAACGAATCCTTTCCGCCGGACAGCGCCACGGCCACGCGGTCGCTGTCGCGGATCATCTTGAAGCGGGCGACAGCCTCGCCGACTTTGCGCAGCAGAGTTTTTTCGATGTCTCGCATTACTTCAGGAAACCGGACTCCGCCGGCCTGCCTGCATGGAAGACCTGATATTGATACGGACCAAGACCACGACGCGCAAGTAACACGGTTCCAAGCGGGCTGTTGCCGCCGGCCACGAGCACCATGCGGCCATGATTCCGCGGATTCATTGCCGCGAAGACCAACGCATCGTCCTCGGAGGAATGGTCTTTGCCGCCTAACCGGAACACCGCGCCGTCATAGTCGAGCCCGATCGGTTTCATCCAGGCCGCCAACGCGGAGTTCGTCTCCGGCCGGCCGACGAACAGTACGTCGTGCTCTTCCAGGTCCTGATCGGTGACTTCGAAATCCTTGCGAATGGGAACCGCGCTCTCAAAGGCATCCAGGAACTGCTTTTGCCACTGCTCCCCGGCGTATCGGTTCGCGCCGGCCTCGGCGAGCGTGCCATAGACAATGATGGCGGAGCCCAGCCGCCGGCGCAGCGCGCTGGCGCCGTAAGCCGGACCATCGGCCGTATCCGGCAAACCGATGCTGTCCAGCCATTTTGCGAAGAACGCATGGCGCGAAGGACCCGCCGCGGCGACGAAATCCACTGACCGGACCGTCTTCGTGGTGTTCTTTTCGAAGAAATCCCTCATCAACGCGTAGAAAGCATCGTCGCCCATCTCCTGCCGCAGGGCGTCGAGCAGAAGCACGCCTTTAGCCTCGGCCAGAATATGCCAGTTGGCGGATCTTAAAGACGACGTGAGCCGGGCCAGGGGCTGCTCGCGCTCTAAAGCGTAAGCGCGGTATTCGGCTCGATAGTAATCCAGGCGTTTTTCGAGCCCTTCCCCGTTCAGTGCTTCCCAGTAAGCGGCCGAGCCTGCTGCAAGCCACGTGTCGGAATCCGAAGCCGGCAGGATCCACCCCTTCCAGAGAAAATCCTTGGAGGAGCCGGATCGCCGACCGCGGCGCTCACGGCTCGCATCACCAGCCGCGGATTCCGGAGAAATCGGCGCGGCTTTGGGGGCCTCGGCAACCAGCGGCTTCATGGCTTCGGGCGAGTGTGCCTGGAACAAACGGTAGCCCGACGAATACAAGCCGTTGTTGGCCGCGTACTCTTCCTTTTGCCGCGGCGACGGCACCCACTCACGTTGATTGGGTTTGCCGAACACCGCCCACGACATCATGCGGGACGCCATCTCCGCCGTGGTGACCTTCGCGTCCATCGTGGTAGAGCTTACCAGCGGCGCGGTGCGGAAGGCGAGGAACCCGAACGATTCGTCGATCTTGCCTTTGTGTTGCTGGTACATTTCCTGCCATTTCACATCGCGCGATTCGGGCACAAAGGGGAGGTCCTCTGGCGCGCCGTTCGGATCGGGCACATACTCCAGCCGCACATTGAGATCCTTCGCGTTGTTGCAGCCCCAATAGAATCCTTCTGTGCCGCCAAACCATTCGTTCTTCGAACTTCGGTACAGCTTCGTGCGATAAGTGACCAGCTCCAGCATGGGGATCGCGGTCGTGCGCGCGTCGCCGATCAGCCATTCGTTGGTGTAAAGACCGTTGTTGCGCGTCGAAAGCAGTTCCACTACTTTGCCGACACTATCGCCATACTGGATGGCCTTCCGAGCGCGATACGCGACGGGCGTCCCTTCCATGTTGAACGGGCTCTGGCGGATGGTGGTCTCCGTAAGCACCACGCCGGCATCGTTCTGATACCAGTCTGTGCCGCTCTGGATGCCGCCGGGATAGCTCTGCATAAGTACGCGATGCCCCTCGGCCGGCTGGACGTCCAGCATGATATTGGTCTGTTCGGCGAGCGTGAGGGGCCACATCGTAACGTGGCCGATCACCATCTTGCCGTCGCGCGTGGCCTTGCCGGTGGCTGCGAAGGCGCTGCACCGCGCGGTAACCGGCACCCCGCCTTGCGAAGCGTCGTAGCGCGGGCGTTTGAAATTCAGCCCTTCCAGGCCGCTTGGGGTCATCGGCATGGCGGACTGCAGCTCGCCCAGCTCCGTGATGGTGTTGGCGGTGACGACGTCCACAAGGTCCACCGGCCGGCCGCTCCACTTCGCGCCCGCGGCCGCGGCTCCCTCGGCGATGCCCTTCATCTCCTGCAGCATTTCTTTGTCAAAGCCGCGAAGAAAAAGCGCGTTCGCGGTGGTGCGGCCATTGCTCCAGGCGGTGGATTTCGACTTCGGATCGAGTTGCGCAGCGCAGCGATCTAGGTACTGTTCGATCTCGCGCGCCATCAGGTAGCCATGCTGATATCCGCGCTCATACGGCTGTCCCTCGATGTGCAGGTAAATCCAGCCGGCGCTCGGATAGCGGTAGGCGGGCCCGAACGCGCGGAGCGAGGCCTTTTGCGGCAGCCCGGCCGACTGCGCGATTTCCTCCAGTGTGGCGCCCTCGAACCATGCCTTACCTGTGAACGCGCCGCCCCCGGCCACTCCGAGCACGATCCGATCATTGGGCCGCGTGGCGGTGAAGCGCAGGCTCACGCGGGTCCAAGGCCGCGTGCCGCCGAGGGATTCCGAATGCACGTCGAACGGCATCGAGGCCATCGCCAGCGATGCGCCGGTTGCGATGGGTGAGCGATCGAGGTCGCGCACCGCGAGATTTTCCGTGCGCAACCAGCCCGAAAGCTCGTACCTTTTGCCCACCGTCAACGATACAGGCGTCGAATAAACGTAAGCGTCCGATTCGCCGCTCGGTTCGACACGCATGGACGTGTGCTTGGCGTGTTGTACCGCCTGGTCCGGAGTGGCTGTGCCGCGTACCGCTTCCCACTGTTTGGAATTCGCATCGAACGCGGCTTGGAACAGGGGCGCGGCGGTGAGCGCGGAGATCGAGAGCAGGCTGACGGCGAGAGTCCGCATGAACCTATTGTATGCCGCCCTCCTGAAATTGCATTGACGGATCAATGCACCCGGCATGACATGGCATTCCTGTGGAACGATAGAAAGCAGAAACTAAATGCGAGGGCCGTGCAAGGCTGTCCTACTGATCTGCGCTGCATCGTTGTTCGCCCAGAGTAACATCGGCGAACTGCGCTTGAAAGTCACAGATCAGTCGGATCTGCCCGTCCCTAGCTCGGTCGAGCTCGTGAGCCAGGCCAACCAGGTTCGCCAGAAATTGGAGACGGACCCCCACGGAATGTTGGTTGCCAAGCGCCTTCCGTTCGGCATGTACCGTATCCAGGTCGAGCATCCGGGATTTTCGCCGTTCTCCGCGCTCATCGAGATCCGTTCCGCAATTCCGAAGGAATATCGCGTCACGCTTGGCGTGGCTCCGGTCGAAACGGTGGTTGTCGTGGATGACGCCGAGACTTTGCTCGATCCGCACCGCACGGCCGCTATCAACCGGATTGGTTCCGATATGCTTCAGACCCGGGTGACGGCTTTGCCGGGAAGATCGTTGCTAGACCTGGTGGACAATCAGCCCGGCTGGCTGCTGGAAGCGAATGGAGTTCTGCATCCCCGTGGATCGGAATACCAGACCCAATATCTTGTCGACGGCGTTCCCCTCACCGAAAACCGTTCGCCGGCGTTTTCTCCGGAACTGGAAGCCGACGATGTGCAATCCATGAGTGTTCTTTCCGCGGGCTACCCGGCCGAGTATGGGCGCAAGCTTGGCGGCGTTATTGAGGTGGTCACGGTGAGAGACTCGCAGCCCGGCTTTCACGGTAAAGCGGTCGCTTCCGTTGCAAGCTTCGGCACGGCGGCCGGCAACCTGCTGGGACAGTACGGATGGGGACGCAACGCCCTGAGTCTCGGCGCCGATGTGTCTCGCACGGACCGATATTTGGATCCGCCCGTTGAGCAGAATTATACGAACGCCGGAACGAACGCGAGCTTCTCGGCACATTTCGAGCGAGACTTGACCGCTCGCGACCGGATCGGCTTGATCCTCCGCCGCGGGCAGTCGAGATTCCAGGTTCCGAACGAGCAGGTGCAGCAGGAAGTCCTGCAACGGCAGGACCGGGGCAGTACGGAGACCGCCGGACAATTCTCCTATCAGCACATCTTTTCGCCGCAGGTTATCGGAGACCTGCGGGGCATGGTGCGTGACCTTTCGGCAAGTCTCTGGTCGAATGACTTCGCTACGCCCGTCGTGGCTGCACAGGACCGTGGTCTTCGGGAAACCTATCTCAAAGGCGCCGCATCCGCCCGTTTTGGCAGGCATGAATGGAAGACAGGCGCCGAGTTGGATTTCGGTTCAATTCAGGAAGTGTTCTCTTACAGGATCACGGATGTGTCGCAATTCGATCCCGACACGCGGCGCCGGTTCAATTTTTCTGGCGCAAAGCAAGACCGGGAACAAGCCGCTTTCGTACAGGACTTCATGCGTCTTGGGAACTGGAGTCTCAACGCAGGGGTGCGGTGGGACCACTACCGGCTCCTGGCGCATGACAATGCCGTCAGCCCCAGGCTCGGTGCCGCATGGTATTGGTCCGCGGGAGATCTGGTTCTGCGCGCCTCTTTCGACCGCGTCTTTCAGACTCCCGCCTTCGAGAACCTGCTGCTCGCCAGTTCGCCCTTAATCGATACGCTTCACAGCAACGTTCTGCGCTTGCCCGTGCGTCCTTCTCTGGGGAACTTCTACGAGGCGGGCCTGACAAAGCGAGTTTTTGAAAAGATCAGGCTCGACGCGAACTACTTCCGCCGGGTGATGAACAACTTTGCCGATGACGACGTGTTGCTCAACACGGGAGTCAGCTTTCCAATCGCGTTTCGCAAAGCTGAGATCCACGGAGTCGAGGTGAAGGTGGAGATCTCCCGATGGGGTCCGCTGTCCGGGTTTCTGAGTTATAGCAACATGCTTGGAGTTGGCTTTCTCCCCGTGACAGGTGGGTTGTTTCTCGGAAACAGCGCATCGAATTTGCTGGACTCCACGAATCGTTTCCCCATATCCCAGGACCAGCGCAATACCATGCGAAGCCGCTTTCGATATCAGGTTTCGTCCCGGGTTTGGGCGGCTGCCGGCGTATCGTACGGCAGCGGCCTGCCGGTCGAGTTCGATGGATCTTATGAGGACGCGGTCGCCCAGTTTGGGAAAAGGATTGTGGACCGCGTCAATCTTGATCGCAGACGCGTGCGCCCGTCGTTCTCGCTGAGCGCATCCGCCGGTGTCCTTGCATGGAAGAAGGAAAAACGAAACGCGCGGGTCCAGGCCGATGTCCAGAATCTGACCGGCCGGCTGAACGTGATCAATTTTGCGGGGGTATTTTCCGGCACGGCCCTTGGCGCTCCTCGAAGCGCGGCGATCCGATTGCAGACTGAGTTTTGATTTAAGCCAGCAGGCCCTTCACTACATTGCCGGCCACGTCTGTCAGCCGGAAGTCACGCCCCGCGTAGCGGAATGTCAGGCGAGTATGGTCGAAGCCGAGCAGGTGCAGGATCGTAGCGTGAAAATCGTGGACGTGGACTTCGTTTTCGACGACGTTGTATCCGAAATCGTCCGTCTGACCCCACGCGATTCCGCCTTTGACGCCGCCGCCGGCCATCCACGATGAGTAGGCCCGGTTGTAGTGACCGCGGCCCTCCGGCGAATCGGCATGAGGCGTGCGGCCGAACTCGGTGGTCCACACCACCAACGTGTCGTCGAGCAGCCCCCGCGATTTCAGATCCTTCAAGAGTCCGGCTATGGGCTGGTCGACATTGCGCGCCAGCGGCTCGTGAGTCCGGATGTCGGCGTGCGCATCCCAGTTGTCCGACGCGCCAACGTCGATCAGTTCGATGAAGCGCACGCCGCGCTCGACCAGCCGCCGCGCGATGATGCACTGCCACGCAAAACCTTTCGTGCTGCCGCGCTCGAGACCGTAAAGTTTCATCGTGGCGTCGGTCTCCTTCGTGAGATCCAGCACCTCCGGCATTTCCATCTGCATACCGAAGGCGGTCTCGAACGACTTGATCCGCGCCGCGAGCGCCGCATCAGCCGGCCGCGACTGCTGATGCTTGCGGTTGAACCTCGCCAACAAGCCCAGCTCGAGTTCCTCGATTTTCTGCGTGGGCGCCGCGCGTGCCAGGTTCGGCACCGGCTCCGGACCTGCCGTCACCAGCGTTCCGGAATGGCAGCCGGGCAAAAAGTCTGAAGACCAAGCCTGCGCGCCCGTATACGGCAGCTTCGGCGCGAGCACGACGAACGACGGCAGATTCTGGTTCTCGGTTCCCAAGCCGTAGCTGACCCACGAACCGATACTAGGCCGGGCCACTGAAACCGAGCCGGTGTGGATTCCTAGCGTGGCCTGGAAATGATCGTTGTGGTCGCCGCGCATGGAGCGGATCAGGCAGATATCGTCCATTGACGAGCCAACGTGCGGGAAAAGTTCGCTGACCATGGTGCCGCACTGGCCGCGCGGCTTGAATTCCCAGTGCGGGCGGACGTACAGCTTCCCGTTTCTGAACTTTTCTTTCGCTTCCGCGGCCGCCAGCAATTTCGGCTTATAGTCGAATGAATCGACATGCGACACGCCGCCGGGCATGTACATGAAGATGACGCGCTTGGCCGTGCCGGGAAAATGCGGCGCGCGCGCCGCAAGGGAGTCGCCGCTATCGGCGAGCAACTGCTGGAGCACCGCCGGAAACAGAATCGAGCCGGTGAACAGGCTTCTCACCGCCTGGCGGCGCGAACAGTCACAGCGATCGGCGGTCATTCGAACTCCTTCAGTCAACGAAAACAAATTCGTCGCTCGCAAGCAGCACGTGCATCAGGCTGGCAAGCGTCGCGCGAGGCTGCCGGTCATCCGGCAAGCCTGAATCTTTGTATGCGGCGCGCGCCTCTGCCAGGTAGCGCACGCACCAGAGGATTTCTTCCGGCGAGGGCGGCCGTCCATATGCCAGGCGGTACGCGTACCGGATGCGTTCCGGCTCGGTCGCATAGGCCATCCCGACGCGCACGGCCAGCAGGTCGGCCTGTTCGTCCACGAATGCGCTGTTCACGAGGGCCAGCGCTTGCAATGATGTCTCGCCCGGAGTGCGCATGGCCGTACTCGCGTTTGGATCCGCGCCATCGAACGTGCCGAGGAACGGGTGTTTCTTGAGGCGCTGCTGCATCAAGTACACGCTGCGCTGCTTCGTGTCGTAAACCGCAAAAAACTGCTTGTGCTGGGTGTACTTGAATGTCGTTTCCGGCGGAAACGGATGCGGGCCGCCCATCGCGGGATCAAGATCGCCCGCAGTAGCCAGGATCGCGTCGCGTATCTCTTCGGCGTCCAGCCGGCGGCGATCAAAGCGCCACAAATAGTCATTCCTGGGATCGAGCCTGGCATCGCGGGCGTCGTAGCCGCTAGCCGTCTGGTAGGCCCTGGTTCGCATGATGAGCTTGTGCATCGCCTTTATCGAGTAACCCGACTCGCGGAAACGCGACGCCAGATAATCGAGCAGCTCGGGGTGTGTAGGCCGGTCTCCGCGCGCGCCGAAATCGTTGGGTGATTGGACGATGCCTTTGCCGAAGTGGTGCTGCCAGATGCGGTTCACCATCACGCGCGCCATCAGCGGATTCGCCGGGTCGGTAATCCATTCGGCGAGCTCGCGCCGGCCGCTCCCCTGCTCTTCCGGCGGCAGCGTCTGCCCGCCGAGGACCTCCAGGAATCCGCGCGGCACTTCCTCCCCGGGACTCTTCGGATCGCCCTTGCGCTGGATCCGGGCGTTGGCTGCAGCGCCTTCGCTCACCGCGTAGGCCTTCGGGACCACCGGCGCATTGCGCTCCAGCACCGCGACGCGGTCCCGCATGCGCTGGACTTCCTTGTCCTTCTGCTCAGGGCTCAAATCCTTGCCTTCCCGGTTGTCTTTGTAAGCCTGGAGGCGCTCATCCAGGCGCGATGTTTCCTCCTGATATGCCTTCAGCCGCGCCGCGCCCTTCTCCGGAGCGAGCGCTACGAAACCCTTTGCGTGCGGATAAATCTCGGTGCCGGGGAACGCATATTTCGTGCTCTGGAAAATGCCGTAGAGCGCGTAGTAATCGCGCGACGGAACAGGATCGTACTTGTGATCGTGGCAGCGCGCGCAGGCGACGCTGAGGCCAATCATGGCCTTGCTCATGTTGTCGATCGTGTCGTCAATCGTGAGGTGGAATTCCGCGTTGCTCGAGCCGAAGCGGCGGGCAATCGCCAGGTATCCCGTGGCGATGACCTTGTCGTAGCGATCCTCGGCGATCTCGTTGCCCGAAGAATCTTTCGTCACCGGCAGCAGATCCCCGGCGAGCTGCTCGCGCAGGAATTGATCGTACGGCTTGTCTTCGTTGAACGCGCGGATCACCCAATTGCGATAGCGGTAGGCGTCCGGCACCGGAAAGTCGGCGTTGCAACCGGATGTATCCGCATACCGGACCAGGTCCAGCCAGTGGCGGCCCCAGCGCTCGCCATACTGTTTGGTCGCGAGCAGACGGTCAACTACTTTGTCGAAAGCGTCCCGCGAAGTATCGGCGAGAAACGCCGCTATCTCATCCGGCGTCGGGGGTAGACCGGTCAGGTCGTACGTAGCTCGGCGGATCAGCTGGGGCTTCGACGCTGCGCTCAATGGCGTGAGCTTCTTCTCATCCAGCTTGGCTTTAATGAAGCGATCTATCGCGGTCTTGTTCCACACCGGATCGCTGATTTTTGGCGGCGCAGGATCCTTCACCGGCTGGAACGACCAAAATTTGCGCGCTTCGCCGAAATTGTACGGTGCCGGAGGTTTGACGGATTCCGTGCGCGGGTCGGGCGCACCCATCTTTATCCAGGCTTCGAAGTCGCCCACTTGTTCCGGGGTGAGCGGCTGGCCGGGCGGCATCTTCAGTTTGCCTTCGCGGCGGATAGCCGTCATGAGCAGACTTTGGTCGGGAGCACCGGGAATGATCGCAGGCTGGCCGGAGTTGCCGCCGCGTTTCAGGCTCTGCGCGGAGTCGACCATCAGGCCGCCCATGAGGTCCTTCGCGCCGGCGCTGTGGCATCCGTAGCATCGCTCGGCCAGGACGGACCGGATTTTCTTTTCAAAGAAGTCCAGTCCTTCACGGCTGTCATCGGCCCTGGACACCGCCGGGCCGAAACACAAGACAGCAGCTAGCGCATACCAGCCGCGCATCGCCCTCAGTATATAACGCAGCCTACTCGAAGTTGAGAATCACCTTCGCCGCTTGTCCACTCATCATGACTTCGAAACCTTTCTCGAACTCGGTGTAGTGGAATCGATGCGTTATCACCGGACCGATGTCGAGGCCGGACTGCAGCATGACCGACATCTTGTACCAGGTCTCAAACATCTCGCGTCCGTAAATGCCCTTTATGGTGAGCATGTTGAACACGACAGTGCGCCAGTCGATGGACATCTCGCGGTCGGGAATTCCGAGCATGGCGATCTTGGACCCGTGACTCATGTTGGCCAGCATGTCGCGGAAGGCGTCCGGGCTGCCGGACATTTCCAGACCGACGTCGAACCCTTCGGTCATGCCGAGCCGCTTTTGCAAGTCAGCGAGCGTTCCGTCATTCACGCTGTGGGCTACCGTGGCGCCCATTTTCTTCGCTAGCCCGAGCCGGAACGGATTCATGTCGGTAACAACTATGAATCGCGCGCCGGCATAGCGCACCACGGCCGCGGCCATCAGGCCGATGGGCCCGGCGCCGGTGATCAGCACATCCTCTCCCAGCACGGGGAACGAAAGCGCGGTATGCACGGCATTGCCGAACGGATCGAAGATCGCCGCGATATCCAGGTCGACGGAGGGCGCGTGCCGCCAGATGTTGCTGGTCGGCAGCACGACGAACTCGGCGAACGCGCCGGGGCGATTCACTCCTACTCCCAGCGGGTGCGCACACAGGTGCCGGCGGCCGGCGAGGCAATTGCGGCAGTGCCCGCAAACCACGTGGCCTTCGCCGCTCACGACGTCGCCAGGATGAAAATCCAAAACGTTCGAGCCGACCTCGACCACCTCGCCGACAAACTCGTGGCCGATGGCCATCGGCACGGGAATCGTCCGTTGCGCCCAGTCGTCCCATTTGTAGATGTGGACGTCCGTGCCGCAGATGCCGGCGCGGCGCACACGGATGAGCACGTCGTTGATTCCGGGCCGCGGCGCTTCGATGTCTTCGAGCCAGAGCCCCGGCTCGCGCTTGCTCTTCACCAGCGCTTTCATGTTTGTCCTATTGTCGCCGAAGTTTGATATTCTGTCCGGCATGTTCAAGATCATCTTCCCGATGGTGCTGGTGTGCTCGGCGTGTTTCGCCCAGCTGTCACCTTCCTCGATTTGGGCCGTGGAAAGCGCGAATCGCTACGCTATCCGGCCCAACATAACCTATGGGGTGCAGAACAATTTCGAGACCAAGCTCGATGTATACCAGCGCCGCGACACGACCGGGCCGCAGCCGACACTGATGTTCATCCACGGGGGCGGCTGGGTGGGAGGATCCAAGGAAGGTTCCACCATGTCGATCATGCCCTGGCTCGAGATGGGCTGGAACGTGGTGAACGTCGAATACCGCCTGGGCAGGGTATCGCTCGCTCCGGCGGCGGTGGAGGATTGCTTGTGCGCGCTGCGCTGGGTGCGAACGCACGCTGGAGAATACAATTTCGACGTCAACCGGCTGGTTTTGACCGGTGAGTCAGCGGGCGGGCACCTTTCACTGACCACAGGCATGATCCCGCAGTCAGCCGGGCTCGACCGCCAGTGCCCCGGGCAGGATCTGCCGAAGGTGGCCGCCATCATTGACTGGTTCGGTATCACCGACGTGAACGACCTGCTGGATGGGCCGAACCAGAAGACCTACGCAGTCGCGTGGTTCGGCAGCCTGCCGAATAAAGTAGAGATCGCCAAGCGCGTATCGCCGCTCGAGTACGTGCGGCAGGACTTGCCGCCCGTGCTCATGATTCACGGCGACGCAGATCCCACGGTGCCGTATAGCCACGCAACACGTCTCAAGGATGCGCTGAGCACCGCCGGCGCGCCGAACCAGCTTCTCACGATTCCCGGCGGCAAGCACGGCAACTTCACGCCCGAGGAGCGTGTGAAGATTTACGAGACGATTCGCGCATTTCTGACGAAACATCACGTCATGCCGTAGGCGCTGCCGCTCATACAACCTACATTGGTAGACTCTCCGTCTGACTCCAGACTCGAATCACCCTCGTGTCGCGCTCGTAGCCGAGCAGGCTAACGGATCCCGTCGACAGCGCAAACAAGCGGCCTGCCGCCGGTTCCAGACCGAGCCAGCGAGCTGTAAGCACACGCAGCATGTGGCCGTGGCCGAACAGCGCGACGTCTGCAGGCGCGCTAGCGGCTCGCGCGATCACCCGCTCGGCGCGCGCGCTTACTTGCGCGATCGTCTCTCCAGCCGGCGGCGCAGCCGTCCAGATCGTCCAGCCGGGCGCTTCCTTCTGAATGTCCTCAGTCGCGCGGCCTTCGTAGCCGCCGTAATCCCATTCGCGCAGATCGTCGGTCATCTCCGCGGCATAGCCGGCGAGCCGGCAGGTGTCCAGCGCGCGACGCATCGGGCTCGATAGTACCAGGGCGAACTGCCGTCCCTGAAGCAGCCGTCCCACGCCCGCAGCCCGCCGCTCGCCTTCCGGCGTTAGCGCCAAATCGGTGTGTGACGTGTGGGCGCCGGACCGGCTCCATTCGGTTTCGCCGTGCCGCACCAGCCACAATTCGGCGCGCGAACTCATGTCGCTACTGTAGCTTACCGGTTTGGGGAACATTGGCGGGTCCGGTAGCGTTATACTTTTGGAATTACGCTTACAACGCGTTGAACAAAACCGGAGGCCCCAATGGCACTGCGCGACTTTCTCGCAAAGCAATTCATTGACGTAATCCAGTGGACCGAGTCGGATGAGGACACACTCGCTTACCGCTATCCGATGCGGGACATGGAGATTCAAAACGGCGGCAAACTGACGGTTCGCGAATCGCAGATGGCCGCCTTTGTCAATGAGGGCAGGATTGCGGACGTTTTCTCGCCAGGCCTTTACACGTTGACCACGCAGACGTTGCCGCTGCTCACGAACCTCATGAACTGGGACAAGGCTTTCCAATCCCCGTTCAAGAGCGACGTCTACTTTTTTTCCACGCGGTTGAAGACCAACCAGCGTTGGGGTACGGCGACGCCCATCACCATCCGTGATAAGGAATTCGGGGCCGTCCGCCTGCGCGGCTACGGCATCTATTCCTGGCATATCAGTGATCCGCGCGCGTTCCACACTAAGGTCAGCGGCACGCGCGAACTCTACCGGGTCGGCGACCTCGAAGGGCAGCTTCGCAACACGATTATCGGCCGGATGACGGACACTTTCGCCGAAAGCACGATTCCCTTCCTCGATATGGCCGCGAACCAGCTGGAACTCGGAAAGAGAATCGCCGAAGGACTGAATCCGATGTTCGCGGATCTCGGCCTTACGCTCGATACTTTCGTGGTCGAGAATCTCTCGCTTCCGGACGAGTTGCAGAAACTGCTCGACGTGCGCATCGGGATGAACATGGTCGGTGATATGGGCCGGTATACCCAGTACCAGGTCGCCAATTCCCTGCCGATAGCGGCAGCCAACGAGGGCGGCGGAGGGGTGGCAGGCATCGGCGTAGGATTGGGCGCGGGACTGACAATGGCGCAGCAGATGATGAACGCGGCCAAACCCCCTGAAGCTCGTCCCCCGGCGCCTGGCGCGCCCGCTCCGGCGGGTGGCGGCGGCGCTCCAGCGGCCGGAGCCGAAACGAAATTCTGCATCAATTGCGGGAAATCCATTCCGCGGGGCGCGAAATTCTGCCCCGAGTGCGGCGGCGCACAACAGTAAATGTTCGGGTGCGAGTGGATCGTTGAGGCTCACGGCTGCGACGCGGCTTCCCTGTCCGATTCCGAAACGGTCCGCGTGCTCTTCGCCCGCCTGGTCGAAGAAATGGACCTGCATCCGGTCGGCGAAGCGCGCTGGCACCAGTTTCC
>Ga0066710_100001405_pt1 | contig 17924 bp, 9 predicted proteins | sample GraSoiAngelo_159_FD_79666 | JGI IMG/M metagenome (GOLD analysis project Ga0066710, IMG submission 79666) | Grasslands soil microbial communities from the Angelo Coastal Reserve, California, USA - 14_1009_16_40cm | ecosystem: Environmental > Terrestrial > Soil > Grasslands | place: USA... | reverse complement strand
GGAGAGTTAGCTTTCAGACGCAACATCGTCTTCTGGTTCCTCTCTGAAATTGCAGACCACGGGGGAGCCGGACCGGCCAATCAGGCCGTCCTCTCTTTCTATCCAGTCGGGTTCTGAGAACGTGAGTACGAAATCAGCTCACAAACTAGCGACCCTCCCGACTAGGGCAAACGCGCATCCTCCGCGGCCCAGAATAGTCCCAGTGTTGACTCTGATTCTAGCTCTTCTCGCAACACTAGTCCCTGGACCTCCAGGTTTGGCCATTCCACCTCGATTAGCGGCGAATAGTGACCCCGTTGGAAGTTTCGGAGGAGCAGGCTCTGCAGCGCCATTGTTCTGGACGGGTGGTGGGCAGCGAATCAACAACACCTCCTTCGAAAGTGGCCTTCAGCCTTGGGCACAAATAAAGATCAACGCTGCAGTGGGCTCGTCAGCGGCCGTCAGTTCGACCGGGTTCGGAGACAACAAAAGCGCCATCATTACCGTCCTCTCAGGAAACTTCACACCAGACTCCAAAGTCTCACTGCTCAACGACCTTTCAGGGGAGCAAGTTGGCTTCGGAGGAGCTCTCAGGTTGAGGGCAACAGTCTTCGTTTCGTCTATGACCGGCAACACATCTGCCGACAGAGTCGAAGTTAGCACCACCCTTACAACCTCTCACGGCGACCTGCGGACAATCCACTACTTGTTCGCCGCGGGCACTTCACACGACCTGCACATCAGGTACACTGACTCCAACAACAACTCGCGCTGGGACATTGGTGAAAGTGTAGTATTCAACGCCCACCTCACTGGCACCTACGATGCCTCCGATACTACATTGAGCGGGAGCGTACCTTCTATTGGAGCTCAACTGAATAATGACCCCAAGCTCGATTATGTCGACCAAAATTCCAACGGTTTATGGAACGTGGGTGAGCCGATAGTCTATGACGTGAATAATGACAGTTTCTACGAGTTCGGCGAGCCATCAGTATACGGTGGCAAATCTCAAACCGTCACGGACATCTACATCGACGTCCCAGCCTTTGGCACAACGGGGCAGTGGATTGTCTTAGACACGAATGTAGCTGCAGACGCTCTAGCTTTTTCCAGCGTAGACTATGCAGGCCTCAACTCGGTCCGCAGCATCCAGCTCGTCGTCTCGACGAAGACGTTTGGAATCCAGAACCGCGATCCTCACCTGAAGTTCTATGACTCAAACAGCGACATGGCGTGGGAACCGTCGGAACAGGTAATCTATGATGCGAATCTGAATGGAGTGTACGACTCCGGGGAGCCGGTTCTGTGCGCGTGCTCTGCTCCAGGCATTGGTGCGCCTCTCAGTGTGGACCCGAAGATCAAGTTTGTAGACCCAGACAACAACGGAGTCTGGGATTCAGGCGAGACCATCGTCTACGACACTAACTACAATGGAGTCTACGACCTCGAACCTATGATCTACGGCCCACCACCTAGAGGTGGAACCCTCCTCATGAGGGGACTTCAGAGAACGACCATTGCCTCGTTCGACCAGGTGGAGTTGTACTCAGCAACGGGAAACTATGACTGGGTCCGCAATGGAAGTTTCGACACGGGAACATTGGCAGGCTGGGGCCAAAACTCAACGTTCACAACCTCGACGGCCGCCTCGCTGTCGCCGCCCTATAGTGCAGAGGGAAATGTCACAGGAAGCGCGATGGAAATGGCTCAGAGCATCGACTCGAGACCTAGAGTCGAATCATGGACGAGGTTCAAAGCCTCCGTGGAGGTCAGAAATATGACCGGAGACCTACCTGCCGATTCCGTGGACCTCTGGCTCGGGCTTATCGACAGTCGAGGAAAAGCCGTTTCGGTGTATTACTACTTCAAAACCGGCGACGGATCCATTCCCTTCAACACCACCGACACAATCTATCACAAAGCACCCGGATTCGGAAAACTCACCGAGTGGCTGTCGGTTGATGCTGGCCTCTTGAACGAAACCGTTGCCTTCAATCTTCTCGGATACTCTTCGCCATACCGTCTAGAAGTCATTGTCGTCGAAGGCGTAGCTCGTGCAACTTCGTCAACCACAACCGCCTTTTTTGACGATATTTCGGTGTACCAGCCGTGGAAGCCAGGTTCGTCCCCTTCGCAGATCTACGCGACCAAGGGATCGAATTCGACCTACACCTACACCGGGGCGAACATTCCCTACGGGAGTTTTTACGTTGACATCCCTGGAGCTCAAACAATACTCAATGTAACTTCGCCGGAGGGTGCTCCTCTCCAACCGGGAGAGTATGCAACGCAGCCTGCGCAAGGCCTTCTGCGAATAACTGTTCCATCCTCGACGATGTTCAAGCACGCTCCTCTAGGCATCTGGCGCGTTACCGCAACCTCAACGAATGCCCTGTCCACTTTGTATGTCGAGGATTCAACGGCTAAGATTATGAAGGCGATCTTCAACCTCTCCGCACAAGTCAACTTCGTCTCAAGGACCAACGACCCATTGGGAATTCCCCAAGCAGGTGCCAGCGTGAACTTGACTCTCATCCAAACATCAAGCGCCACCGTCGTAGGCGCTTGGTCGGGAAAATCAGAAGCTCAGGGCTGGTACAATATCACCGGGATGACTCTCCCATCAAGACAAGGAGACTACCTACTTCAGGCAACAGTACAGGCTGCCTACGTTGGGGTGCGAATCAACTCCCTAATATTAACCTCTCCCCGTGGCCCAGAACCTGGACCACAGTTCTCTCCGGTGTTGCTGGCATTAATTGGCGGAGCATCCGCCGTGGCAATCTTGGCCATCCTGACTGTTTTTCGGAGGCGGCGAAGAGGGGAGTCTCCGACAAAGACCACCCTATCATCAGAGTACGGGGACTCCTCACGCACGTTGACTTACGGTGAGCTTGTCGTGAAGAACCTTCTCCAACAATGCCACAACACCATCCCGTTTCAGACTAGTTGACAGCTCAAACTTGTCATCCTTGGTCAAGAGAGTAATGTGTGTCACCGTCCCCCCTCCGAAAACATCGACACTGACAACATCGCCATAACTCACCGGGAAGTTCTCCTTATTAGCAGCCAAAATTTCGTCGGGTCCGAGAGCCTCCAATCCCCGCTTCGTCAAGGCTTCCCTACCGCCCTTGAAGAGGTCCTCTAGCCCGCTTCCTATCTTTCCAAGGAAGGAAAAACCAAGACCGGCTCCCCTCTTTCCAAGGGGAGCGATGATGATCCTCCTATTTGTAAAGAAAAACCTCAGCCTCTCTGAGCCGATGGCCAACCGTGCGAATGCGGAGATTTCCCCCAAGACTCTTTCAGGTTCCTCAACCATCGGGTCAGTTCCCGCCTAGACTCTTCCTGGCGAATGATACCAATAAACCCGTCCATCGTCACTAGGCGCACCAGCAGAGCAAGCCAGAAAGAATTCCCGCGAACTCACAAATTGTGATTCAATCACCGACAATGAAGGTCCGAGAAAACCGACGGGGAAAAGGAGAGTCATTCAAAAGTATTCAAACTACGAAACTAGATATCCCAAGGAAGTTTGGGAAACCCCCAGCTTTTTAAATGCGAGAAACTCGCTTGATTCGACTGTCATACTGAATGAAGCTGACACTCGCTGCGCTAGCAGCTCTAACTCTGTTCGCGATCACGTTGGTCAGCAACCTCCCTCCCCCGGCCGCGGCAACAACAACCAGCTTCACCTTCGCCGCTTCGGGCGACCACGGCCCACTAACAAACCCAACTGGATCGGCTAACCTCAACTCACTTCAGAGTGTCGGATCTGACTTCTACCTTTCCCTAGGAGACATGAGCTACGACCCGTCAACCACCGGAGACGCTTGGTGCAGCCAGTTCAAGTCCAAGTTCAACAACATCGAAATTCTTCCAGGCGATCACGATACTGGCGGACATCCGGCGGGCTTTCCTGAAACCCACAGCTATGAAAAATATCTCGCTGGCTGCCCGTTCAACCTGAACACTCCAATAACCTGCGGGCCAATTGAGGACAACTGCTACGGAAAAGAGTACTACTTCGACTATCCATCCGGAAATCCGCTCGCCCGCTTCATCCTGTTGTCACCGAAAATCTTCAACGTAACCGGAGTATGCACATCACCCCCCAACTGCAGCTCGCAGACGGGACAGTCGTGCACTGATCAATATGGATGCTGGGCGTACGACAAGAATACTCTTCACTATAACTGGACTAGAGGCGCGATAGACGATGCTAGAAACAGGGGAATCAAATGGGTAATCGCGGCCACCCACAAGCTCTGCATAAGCTCCTCCGACGCTACATGCTCAATAGGAATCGACCTTTTCAACCTCTTGATTTCGAAAAAAGTCGACCTGATAATTCAGGCTCATGACAACGCCTACGAGAGAAGTAAACAGCTCGCGCTCAACCCGAGCAATTGCCCCAGCATCAACACCAACGGCAACGGGTTCACGATTTACAACTCCGGCTGCATAGCGGACTCTGGGTCCCGTGGCTATTACACACCGGGAGCTGGAAGCGTTGTCGTTGTGCAAGGAGCCTGGAAAAACGACCTGTACGGTGTCAACGAAAATGCGACCCACACGGAGAATACTTTGGAGGCACCCTATTTTGTCAAGCTAATGGGAAAGAACTCAGCTGGCGCCGGCCTAGGTTTTGCCAAGTACATCGTATCGGTTGATAGAATCGACGTTCAAACATACTTCTCGGGAACTTTCCAAGACAGTTTCAGCATCTGGGCCGGCCCGGTCCCCGTACCGTACGCTTCCTGGGGACCTTCAAACCCTCGAGTTGGCCAAGTTGTAACTTTCAATGCGAGTGCTCAGGGCGGTACGTCCCCCTACTCTTTTGCCTGGAACTTTGGAGATGGAGTCACGAGTACGGGCGGTACGGTCAGACACTTCTACTCTCTTGCCCACACGTTCAACGTGACCGTCACAGCTACTGATTCAGCAAGCCTCGTAGGGACATCGAGAAGAACGATTGCCGTTGGGTCCTGGAACCCGTCTGTGGGCTGTAGCCCTACGGTAACTACTGTGGAGACGATCGTCGGAAACGTTGGGGTTCTGAGAAACTCGACTAACCCCAACTCAGTGGGTCCTGACTATAATGGAGGAGGCTTTAGGCTGGATGGACCTCTCCCGAGGGGCTCTAGCCCCTCCATCTGGCCTTTCTCGAAGAGAAACCTGCAGCCACCTTGCTCAGTTGATGGTATTCCCACTTTCGTCGAAGTTCACAGTGTCCAAGTTCTCTCCACTCCCCAACCCGGAATAGCGTCCTACGACTGCACGACAAGGTTCGACTCATCCAACGGAGGCGGCCCATTCCCGAATGGAAGAGACTGCGACTATGTTTTCAATACCGGAAACGCCTCCATAACCACTTGTCCAGATTGTAACTTCCACAGAATATACTCGGAGATAGACCATGACTGGAACGCTTCAGGCGTCGCCCCAACACCGCCTCCTCAAGCTCAGATGCTTGACGTCCAAGGCTTTGTCTTCTGGGACCCAGAGAATCTCAATTCTACACAACACTCTTTCACTGGGTGGGAGATACACCCTATCACCGCCTGGCGAATACACCGCGCCCCATTGTCGGTCAGTTTCAACGCCAGCCCCACATCACCTGTAGCTGGACAAACAGCAACTTTCACAGCTACAGCAACTGCAGGAACAGCGCCCTACACCTACGCATGGGACTTTGGAGACGGCAACACAACAAGAGGCACCTCAAACCAAGCCACCCACACCTACTCGACGATCGGTCCTAGAGTCGTACAACTATTCGTAAATGACTCCTTGGGAGCCACAGGCATTTTCTCGAGAAACGTAACAGTGGTCGCTCCGATAATTGTCAACGTGACCTGCGGTACAGCAACCTCTGGCAAGCCGGTCACATGCAACGCATCTGCAACAGGCGGAACTTCACCGTTCACATTCTCCTGGTCTGCACCCGGTGGAAGCCCTTCCACCGGCACAGGTTCAAGCTACGCAACCACGTATGCGACGAAAGGCACCTTCGTCGTCAATGTAACTGCTACTGACGCTAACAATGTCAAGAGATCGCAGACTGCAACTGTTATCGTTACACCTCAACCGCTAGCAGTCGCCATCACCTGCGGTGCCGCGACAGCTGGTAAACCGGTCAACTGTAACGCATCTGCGAGCGGTGGAACAGCCCCGTACACGTTCACATGGGCCTCGAAGGGTACCCCTGCAACAGGCACAGGTTCCAGCTACACAACCACTTTTGCAACGAAGGGCTCTCAGGTAGTCAACGCGACCGCTAGAGACAACAACGCAGTAACTAGGCTAAGCCAGGCAACAGTCAACGTCGCAGCTCAGCCAATCGTCGTCGTAGTTACGTGTGGAACACCCACAGTTAACCAGCCAGTCACCTGCAACGCATCCGCAACAGGCGGAACCGCTCCATACACACTCACTTGGGCCTCAACAGGTACACCTGCAACTGGCGCGGGTCCCAGCTACACGACAATGTTCGCCACGAAAGGTCCTCAAGTGATTAATGCGACTGCGAGCGACAATAACGCTGTGACCAAGCTAGGTCAGACAACAGTCAGCGTTGTCGGCCAGCCAATTGTCGTCACGGTAACCTGTGGCACAGCAACAGCAGGAAAGCCAATCACCTGCAACGCATCCGCAACAGGAGGCACTGCACCGTTCACCTTCTCCTGGTCTGCACCCGGCGGTAGTCCAGCTATAGGAACAGGCGCAAGCTTCACTACAACCTACGCGACGAAGGGCAATCGGACAGTCAACGCGACTGTAACAGACGCTAACAACGCCAGGAAATTCGTCCTAACAACAATCAGCGTCGGAGGACAACCAATAGTCGTAACGATCTCGCAAGGCGCAACCGCCACGGTTGGAAAACCTGTCACCTTCACAGCTTCAGCCACAGGCGGCACAGGCCCCTACACGTTCGCATGGTCCGCACCCGGAGGCGGCCCAGCGACTGGAACAGGCGCTAGCTTCACCGTCACATATTCGACATCAGGATCTAAGACGATAACAGCGAACGCAACGGACGCCAACGCAGTCAAGGCCTCTCAGACCCTAACCTTCAACGTTCAGACTCAAAGTCTAGTCATTCAGGCCAACTGCCCAAGCGGAACAGCAGGCAAGCCCATTACATGCACATCAACCGTTTCCGGTGGAACCGCACCCTACGCGGTCACGTGGACCTCTACCGGAACCCCGGCCACGTTCTCCAGAACCGGAGCCAAAGTCAACTACACAGTCACATTCGCCAGCAAAGGAACATTCCCAGTAAACGCCACCGTCGTTGACTCGACCAGCCCAACTCACCTAAGGTCGTCAAGGGTCGTCAACGCTATCATTACGGCCCAGCCGATCGTAGTCACAGTAACTTGCGGCACAGCGACAGCAGGCAAACCAGTCACGTGCAACGCTTCAGCCACAGGCGGCACATCGCCCATCACGTTCTCCTGGTCCGCCCCCAACGGAAGCCCGGCGACAGGTTCCGGAGCAAGTTTCACGACAACCTATGCGGCAAAGGGTACGTTCGTCGTCAACGTCACTGCAACTGACGCTAATAATGTGAAGAAGTCTGCGACCGCGAGTCTAACTGTTGCGGCTCAACCACTAGTCGCGGACTTTAGTTTCACGCAGCCAGTCGTTGCCGGGAGCCCTGCAACTTTCACCGCGACCATTACTGGGGGAACCCCCCCTTACATGTTCAAGTGGAGCTTCGGAGACGGCTCGCCCTTCCAGTCAAGTAACCCTGTGAGCCATATCTACTCGGTCAAGGGCTCCTACTCCGTAACACTGAACGCTACAGACGCCAACTCGGCCATTGTCACCGTCAAAAAGACGGTACTCGTTACCCCTCCACCCTTGTTGGCCAACTTCACCTACAGTCCGTCAGCCCCGACTGTGAATCAAACAGTGTTCTTCACGGCAACGGTTTCAGGCGGAACTGCTCCCTACTCCACTGGATGGGATTTCGGTGACAACACCACAGGCATAGGAATCACAGTTTCGCACATGTATAACGTCTCCAAAAGCTACACAATCACATTGACGGCTGCCGACGCAAACTCGGCCTCAGCGACTTATAGTAAGCCCATTACCGTAGTACTCCCGATCAGCGTTATGATGCTCATCTCACAGGCTCCCGCCGCAGGCTGGCCTACCAACTTCATCGGAAATGCAACAGGCGGAGCCGGAGGATACAGCTACGCGTGGAGTTTCGGGGATGGGGCAAACGGAACAAGTCAGATCTTAAGCCACGTTTACAGCTCCAACGGCACATACACGGTATCACTCACGGTGACCGACTCTTCGGGAAATACGGCCTCGAAGTCCAAACAAGTCCTAGTAATGCTCGATCCGGATATCGATGGGAACGGGGTCGTGGACATCGGCGATGTTGCGAACGTAGCGTTGGCCTTCGAGTCGGTCAGCGGCGATGCCAGGTACAACTCAAGGCTCGACCTGAACTTTGATGGTAAGATCGACATATCAGATGTGGCTGGTGTGGCGATCTACTTTGGAAGAACCATCAGCCCCTAAACCTAACAAGCCCTAATCGCTAGCGTGAGTTTCTTTTCATGGTACGAGCGTCCTTGAGGCGGTTTCGAACCCGGAGGTACAAAACTGACATTGAAGCCATCAGAGCGAACAAGCCCCCCGCGACAACAAGCCAGAGGTTGGTTCCGAGCGAGCTTGTGAGCTGGCACAGTACACACGTTCCCTGGCCGGCTGGCTGATTGGACGGGGACGTAGGGCCGGCAACTGTCAGGAGCTTGGAAGAACCGCTGCTAGCTCCAATAGCATCGGTAACTGTCAAACTAGCTGTGTAGCTTCCACTCGTTGAGTATGCGTGCATCACCGTCTGCCCGGCACCATTTGACCCATCTCCAAAGTCCCAGGAGTAGGTGTACGATGCGGATCCGCCAGAGGCTGAGCCGGTGAAGGTAACCGATTCCCCAGATTGCGGACTTGAAGAGCTTGCGGTGAAGCTTGAGGAGAGAGTGCCTGAGGAACATCCTGAAGTGCATGCGCCGAAGAACTCGGTCATTGCAGGAGCACCGGCGTCGTTCGAAGTAAGCGAGGGCAATCCCCAGACTGTTTCCAGGGTGCTCAAGTAAGAATAGTGGCTGTAGGACCCGCTGCCGACATAGCCCGTTTTGACCACTGGGCCCGCCCACGTTGCGTAAAGCCAGTCAGACGGAGGGCTTCCGTTTCCCTCATCATAAACGATGAAGAGAGCTGTTTTCTGGGACTTGAACAGGTTGCTGTTCAGGATTTGCGGAACTAGGGCTGCGACATACGCGTCGCAGGTCGGTATTGAAGTATCATGACAGTTGTCGCTGTCGTTCGGCGTAAGCCAGATGTAGTTTGCGGGACTGGCTGAGTTGAGCGCGTAGATGAACTCCGCATCGCCTGAGGATGTTGTTGTCAGGAAGTGGCTACATCGTGCAGGGGTCAGATTGTCTGTGAAGGTTGGAAATGCAAAGTGGTCTGTGCCTCTTGGCGGCTGGAAGCTGCAGGTGGCTGATCCGGACGCGTCTTCCGCCCAAGCCTGCCACGTTCTCCCGGACGCTTCAATCCTGTCGATGAGGTTCGGCGCGTTCGTTCTTCCCGGGCAATATCCACAATCGCCTGTAAATCCGAAAGTGTCCCCTCCGATCAACGCAACATAGTTGCCCTCGCTTGGATGACTGACACCGGTGTAGCCTGTCTCCTTCACAACCGAGTAGGAGTGGGCGAGCGAGGTCATGTAAGTCCCAGAACCACCACACGTCGTCATTACGTCACAGTAACCGTTGTTCTCCATGAGAATGGTGACAACGTGGTCGAAGGCGGGACTAGCTGCGTGGACGGTGACTGAGGGAGGAGAGAGAACCTGGGCCGTGCTAAGAGCTAGCAATAACATAATAGCCGCGCTCAAAAGTGTTTTCGCAAGTCGTCTGCTCAAGTATCGACTCATCATTATCTAACGACCTCCATTTTGGACTGCGGAGTTCTTTCCCGGAAACTGGCAAACTAAGAGGGTCATCTTGAAACTCGATCCGCTTCAACACTTGGACATGCGCGCTTTCAGCCTCGACCTAGACTACGCGGTTTGTCGGGAGGATAACCTGGCTCTATTGGGAGCGAGTTCCTCCGCAACCCCGCTTAATGGGCTGCGCCCAGTATAGGCGCTACCGAACTCATTGCCTCAGCAAATGGTTGAAGTGCCCAGTCACAACGTGAAACTAGCGTGGCCTACTGAAGATGAAGAAATCGGAGACTTTGCCGTGCACCCGAGATGTACTGACAAGAGAGGGCCGGACTCTCTTGTTCCCCACCGTCTCAATGGACCATAGCCATGAAAAGCATACTCTTTCACAATCGGAAACTTGTCTCTTCTAAGAATCGCTTAGAATCAGCCCGGATTGGCCAACGAGCCGCTAAACCTGGAAAATTCCGATTGTAGCCATAAGAGTGGGGCCTGGGCCCGACCGGCCTTCTCACTTTCGCTTAGCAAATGTTTTGGCAGTTTTGTTGACACCTTTGTTGACGGGTTTGACAGTTATTTTGCGGGTTCTGATAGGGACACCTGCGATCTCATACTTCGGGACTCGACCTGAATCCCGATGATATGGGACAGGGGCAAGTTCCAGAGGCCACGGTTGCCCAGCCCATCCGAGCAAATACGAGTCGAGTCATTATGCCTCCTCTCAGCCTACCATCACCCAAGATTGCACCCCTAGCTGAACCGCCCCCGCGAAACAGGTCTCTCAAGCCTCGTGTGGATTTCTCCAGATACCCATCGGAGTCCACTTACCGAAAATGTTCTTATGAGAAGAACAGCTCAACCTCCATCATTCTAGCAAGTGTGAACACAAAGACGAAAAAACTTGGAACTCTCAGTCTCACGCTTCTAATCGTCTTAGCCCTAACGCTCAGCCCGACAAGCCCACGGCTGACAAAGGCGCAAAGCCTGAGCCCGCACGATCCGATCTACATCTCAAACGATGCAGGCTTCACTCCTGCCAACGGTGTCGTAAACGGTTCCGGTACCTTAATGGACCCCTACGTCATTGCAGGCTGGGACATCAGCAACGTCAACAACGCTACAATAGGGCCTCCTCCTGGCTCCGCGATCCACATCGCCAACACACATGCCTCTTTCATAATCCGGGACAATTACATCCACAGCCCCTACTCACCCGCCCAAACCTCCGGCATCCTGCTGGAAAACGCACCGCACGGCATCATTGCCAACGTCCAAATCACAGGTTCCTACTACGGCATCTCAGTCTCCACGAGCCCTTCATCCATAATTGAGAACAACAATATCTGGAACACTACGTTTGGAATCTCTCTTGCTTCAGGCTCAAGCTACTCGCTGGCGTCAAACAATCTAGTACGCAACATCACCCAGACAGGAATGTTCATCAGCGGAATCGACAGATCCACTATCTCTGGCAACAACGTTACCTGCGTCGGTCCGAACTGTACAGTCTTCCTCGTAACGGCCACTAACAGCATATTTGAAAGAAACTCCGCCGTAAACGGGCCGAGCTGTCTTGATACGACACTTCCATTATGCTACGGTTATCGAATAATTTCAACCACCGACAGTATTTTCAGGAACAACACAATCCGGGGCAACGCCTTCGGCTTCATCCTGAACGGCGCCGCTGATCGAAACATTGTGCAAGGAAATCAACTCAGTGGAAATCAGTATGGAATTGGCCTAGAAGGCGCCAAAGACTCGAATGGGACAATCATTTTGACGAACGTCGACAACACCGTCTCGGAGAACATTGTCACGGACAACACTCATGGAATCTATCTGTTTGCAAGCGTCCAGAACAAGATCTACAACAACTATCTCAATAACACTTCACCAAACCCTACCACGTGCCCGTACTCGTGTGAAAATGCCAACGCAGACAACACGCTGAACTCCTGGAACATCACCCGGATCCACGGCAGAAACATCCTCGGTGGCCCTCTGCTCGGGGGAAACTTCTACAGCGACTATCAGGGAACTGACTCGGACGGTGATGGCATCGGCGACACGCCCTACAGAGACTCGACGGGAAACGTGTTAGATCTTCTCCCTCTCGCATTCGCCCAGCCCCCCCTTCACGACATTGCAGTCCTAGGGCTAACGGCAGACTCCTCCTCAGTCAAGGTCGGAGCAACGATAGCATTCACCGTAGACATCGGCAACTTTGGAGCCTATGCCGAAACCTTCACAATCAACCTGTACGCAAACCAGACAATCGTTGAGACCAAGACTATCCTAAACATGCCGCCTGTGCCTCAGACGAGTGCCACCATAACGTGGAAAACAACCAACCTCCAGGCGGGAAATTACAACATTATCGCCAAAGTCCCCCCGCTCAATGGGGAAACCGACGTCACCAACAACAACTCACCAGAAATAATTGCGAAACTGAACCTCAACAAGCCACCCGTGATTGTCCTCGCCAGCAGCACCAACAGTACAACTGTTCGAAGCTCAGTGAGCTTCAATGCTACCGCAAGCTACGACCCTGACGGTACCATCTTCTCCTATTCATGGAACTTCGGGGACAACACAGCCCCTGAAACCGGCGCCATACGAACACACACCTACTCACAAGCGGGAAACTACACAGTGACCATAACAGTAACGGATGATAACGGCACAACTTCCAGCGCCGCCAGAGTCGTCAAAGTATCAGCCCTAGCGCCAACCTCGCCCCTGGCGCTTCAAGTGGGCTACGCTAACGGCACGATAAGTCTTAGCTGGAGTCCGCCTAGTGACTTTGGAGGAGCACCTATTACAGGGTACAGGGTCTACCGCGGAGTTAACCCGACAAACCTCGTTTATTATCGGACCGTCGCAGGCACTGTCACAACCTATGACGATGACTTTGTCTCGAATGGCCAAGTCTACTACTACAAGATCACAGCCGTGAACTCTGGAGGAGAAAGCCTCGCGTCCAACCAGGAGAACCTAACAGTACCGCTTCCCACCTACCCAGCACCGAGCCAAGACAACACGCTGTTATACGCCTCCATTGGAGTAGGCGTAATCCTCCTTGTAGGCTCGCTAGTTTTGATTCGAAGAATAGGGTCCCGAAGAAAACGCGCAAAACAGACCACGAACCGAGCTCTACGGGCAACGCGGGCCTTTCTGACCGGCAAAGGCCTCGACACGGTAATCCCGCATAATACGCGGATATCCAGAGCACCCATTGGATCTGAAGGATTTCACTCTTCCACAAAGTGAGACATAACGAATTTGGAGTTGATTCTGTAAACGGATAAATAGACGCCGACCACTAGTTTGCTAGAAGAGTGGCGAGAACAGAACAGTAGACCCGTATCAGGCAGCAAATGCAGAAGGCGGTAGAAGAATAATTTTGACCCTGCGGAAAAGCCTCGGGCCATTCAGAGCTACGGTTGCCTTATCGATAACAATCCTAGCGGTCATGGCAACCATGCCCCCTGCGCCCGTCCACGCCGGGGCCTACAGCGTCAACTCAGTTAGAAACGGAAATTTCGAGGGCGGGGTCGACACCTATGGCCTACCAATCTACTGGCAGAACGTCACGAATGAATGTCACTGTCAACCCGCACCAACAATCACAGTTAACAACACCGAAGCAATTTATAACAACGCTGCAAGACTGGACATAGGCAAGGCCTCAAACGGCTTCATGGGGGTTCGGCAATTCTATCCTCAGAACACCCTGTTCAGCAATTTCACACAGAGGCAGGACGAACTCGACTTTTGGTTTCGATTAGACCCCAAGTATGATGGGCTAGGGGACTTCCGAATAAGATTACAAGCCCAAAACGGACAAGAACTCAACTATGTCATAGACCCGGACACCACGTTCCTCACCTATCCCAACGACACCTTCACCTACGGAGACCTTAACGGCCAACCGAGCCTGAAGTATATTTTCCTGGGAAGACTCGGCAGCGACCTCTCAACCCCTTTGATGGCGCCCCCAAGCAAATGGGTACACTTCACGCGCGACGTTACGGCGGACTGGTTAGCACCGATGAGATTTACGGGCAACAGCACATGCACCGTAGCTAGCCCATGCACGCTTCCAGGCTTTCCCCTCGATGACGTGTTTAGCCGATTGGAGTTTGGCCTCCAAGGGTATCAGAATTCCGACCTTGGAACGCAGTATGGAATGACCGCCTGGATTGACAATGTGAACTTCTACTGGAACAGTAACTACCCCGCCCCACCACCTCCAATGCACTTCCTGAAGTTCAACTTCACAGACCTCAGCAAGACCAACGTCGACCAGTCCGTCAAGTGGAGGATATTCAATGCAACATCCGATATTGCCTCCTATACGAGAGGAGCGCAAACATTGCCCGACGGCGATTACACCTTGGAGGCCTACTACCCCACTATTACACCTCCCTACTTGATCTACCGCGCCAGAATCCCGTTCGACACAAACATCACGATTACGCTATCGTTGCTAGCAGAGCCCATGTCGCCGGGAACGTTCGTCGCGTTCTTCCCATCTGTTCTTAACACCACGAGAATAGAACAAGACAGTACTCGGCTGGCTGTTGATGTCAAAGCGACTACGGGAACATCCTATGCCATGTTCGCCAAAGTTCCCTACTTACCGAAAGCTATCGTGAAGACTACATCTTCGAGAGTGGAACTGGTCCCAGGCGTGGACTGGACATATGACGCTGCCCAATCAATAGCTACTCTTACAAGCGTAACACCCGCACTTTACGCCATCTACTTGCAGGAACCTGTCCGGGTCCCAACCGTCACATTCACAGACCGGGCCGGGACAAACGTCAACAACCTCCTTGTTTTCAACATGACGAACTCCCGAGGAAAACTGATTCCAATAGTGCAGCATCAGATCACTCCGGACGAGAACTACCCCTACTACCTTCAGGCATTCTATCAAGGCCACAGAACATACAGAGATACTGTAGACTTCAGCCGAACGAGCCCAATACAGCTCCCGATGCTTCCCCTCTCGAGCGGCTACCTTGTCGTGAACTCGACCGTGGTTGGCATTAACATAATCGGTCAATCCGACAATTCTTTGAAATTCGACCTCACTGGACCAGGCCCATTTCTCATTCTAGTTGGAGTCCCACAGAAACCGCTCTACATAGAACTGAACGGGGCAAAAATCTTCTGGAGCTACGACGCAACGAGCCGCACGGTCATCATAGAAACTCCAACCCAAGGAACAGTCTCGCTTCTCTACACAAATCCCCCCCAACAACCCCCGCCTAATTCTGCTTCAGACTACACCAACTACTACATTGCCGGGGGCATCCTTGCGGTCGCAGTATCTGCATCCCTTGGCATCGGAATATTCTTCACCCGCCAGAACAAACATCGAGTCGAAACCCCAACGAACCGGGCAGATAGAGAACGAAACAGGGAGCCATCTTTAGGACCAATGAGACGAGCCAACATGAATAGATCTGCTGGAGGAAGGATCTGATGCAACTCGAGAAATCTCGAAGATTGAGGAGGAGTCTCCTGGCAGTTACCGTTCTCTACGTTGTCGTTTTCGCTCAAGTCCCGTTCTTCACAGCCCGCTCTGCACCGCCGCCCACTGTGAATTTTGACTGGACTCCCAAGTCTGCGGTAATCGGTAACCTTCTCAACTTCAACGCCACAGCAACTGGCGGAACTCCCCCCTACACCTACTCCTGGAATTTTGGAGATGGACAAACGGGAACAGGTGTAACTGTTCTACACCCGTACAACAGACCGGGCTTCTACTCCGTCGCCCTCAACGTCAGCGACTCTTCCGGGGCGTTCAACGTCCTCACCCAGAGTGTTACGATCTACGACTGGCCTGTCAGAACATACAACTGGCTCATCCACTGGAACGCAACAGCCGATGACGGTTTCAATATCTGGGATGTTTCTTACAAGGGCGTACCGCTGATCCGTGACGCTCGTCTGGCATACGTCGTAAACGATTATCTTGAAAACTTCTGCGGACCCTTTCAGGACGAGACCGCTTCATCAGGGCTGCAAGGAACTCTGGCCTCAGGAAACCTGAGATATGAGAACTTCACAACAGCCTCTGACCCGTACTTCCAGATCCGAACTGAATATCCCGTCGGGGGCTACAACTATCAGGAGGTCTTCAGGTTCTATCTGAGCGGGCGCTGGGAGCCAGAGATTCTCATTGGACGCGGAGGATGCATAGCGGATCACATCTACAAACCAATGTGGCGAATAGATATCGTGCTGGGCGAAGACTCGAACAATTTCATGAGCCAGTACACACCCTACAGGACTTGGGAGAACCTCATCTGGGAAGGAAACTATGTCGACAACGGTTTCCGAGACCCGACACACAACGCGGCGCAGTGGCGGATGGGTCACCAAGGCATGTACTACTACATGATACCCAAGATTTTCAGGGTCGACACAGACCTGCCCAACCTACCGACGAGCATCTACCTTGTTCGCGCACATCCTAACGAAATCCAATTCCAGCATTCACTAGAGTGCTATCCTAATCCCTGCGAGGACCCCTCGGAATTCATAAACGGAGAGCTGGCCTTCCGCCGAGATATTGCAATCTGGTTCATCCCACGAATCTGGGACCATGGACCCATCGACACTACGTCTCCGCAAAAAGTCGCAACTCTTTCCTTCTATCCGGGGGGTAGCTGGCCGTGACAGGCAGCTCTTCTAATGGACGTTGGAAATGGACGAGGCTACTATCCCTTGTAATGGCGGTCCTGGTTGTCGTGGGCGTCCCGCTCGCAATGGCTTCCGCCGGCTCAGCCGCGAGTGCTGTGGCTCGGAACGCGGCTGCGGGTCCAGCCACGATAGTTTGGGGAAATCCGTTTGCAGTCCCAACAATTGCCCTTGGTAACGGTTGGGAGAAAGTCACTGTGCGCGGCTCAGTCGAGCCTGTTCCGGGGAAAAGCGGGTACTATGCATTCCAATCTCCCAGGTTAGTGGGAAGTCTTCATGCTGAGTGGACCAACGCCAGTGACAAGTATGTTCTAGACGCATCTTTCTCGGGAATAAGCCAGTACGAGGAATACTCCCACTACTACCCGATCAGAATCATTCCCGCGGCCAACGCCCTGGAAGCAACAGGCTTAGAGATCACGGGAACCCTAACCATTAACGGAAAGACGACAACTCTCGACGCGTTGGCTGCACTATCCACTGCCATTCCCGGATATTCAGGCTTCCAAGGAGTCTCCCCCTCAATCTACGTCGTCTTCTACATTTCCTCAGAACTCATGATCACTATTGGCTGGTCGCAGGCCGACCAGACCATTCGCGGAATTTTCCACCCAGCATGCTCGAGGATGATTCACGCGGTGAGATTAGTCTCCACGGCGAGCTGGTGGTAGACAATAATCAGCGTCGTGCTCACCAGAAAATTGAGGGCTATTGAAATGAAGAATATCAATATTCTATGCGTTTCACTGCTGGTTCTTCTCCTAGTCCCAATTGCCAGCTCAGGCGTCGACCGGGCCGCGCGAAATAGTGTGCTCCATCTTGCCCCACTGAGGAATCCTCTTGGCCACTTTGAGGGAAATGGACCGCTAGCACCAACCTCTTGGACCGGCGATGGAGGGAGAATAGGCAACCCGTCGTTCGAAAACGGACTTGGCCCTTGGGTTAGCACGTCGTACAACGCCGGAAACAGATCGAGCGTCCTGGTCACGACGCCAGGCCACACCGGGGCCAAGAGTGCTCGAATAACGCTCTTCTCCGCAAACCTGTCAATAGGCTCGACCTCGAGCCTACAGTACGACCTATCACAGAACCAGACCGCGTTTAACCCAAGCGCGAGGATGATAGCAGCCGTCTTCGTGGAGAACATAACTGGAACGACTGTCCAAACGAGCTCATTGGACCGAGTCGAGGTCACGCTTCTCCTCACGACATCGGTGGGTAATCTCAGAACTATCCACTATCTATT
>Ga0066710_100001403_pt1 | contig 17928 bp, 13 predicted proteins | sample GraSoiAngelo_159_FD_79666 | JGI IMG/M metagenome (GOLD analysis project Ga0066710, IMG submission 79666) | Grasslands soil microbial communities from the Angelo Coastal Reserve, California, USA - 14_1009_16_40cm | ecosystem: Environmental > Terrestrial > Soil > Grasslands | place: USA... | reverse complement strand
GCGGAAGTGGCGTTTGATCTCGCCGACGATGGTGGGTACCGCGTAGGCGGCGAAGTCGTTGCCGTATTCGGGGTCGAACCGGTCGATCGCTTTGATCAGTCCGACGGTGGCGATCTGCACCAGGTCGTCGAGGGGCTCACCGCGGCCGTGGAAACGCTGCGCGAGGTGCTTGGCCAGCGGCAGCCACGCCTCGATCGCCCGGCACCGCAACTGCGCCCGCTGCGGCGCGTTCTCGGGCTGCTGCCCCAACTGGCGCAGCGCATCAACAGCGGTAGATATGGTCGTGGTCATCGGTGTTCTCCACAGAGCGCGACACGAGGTCGCAAAGGGGGACACAACCGGGGCACCCAGTTCTTGAGCACCGCCACGACCCTGACCAGGGTCGGCATCTGGCCGAACAGGCCAGGCGTCTTTGACCCTATCGCAGATGGGCAGGGCTGTCACGTCATGGCGTATCCGCGTACCGGGAACCCGCATGGCCTTCGACGTTCATCTATGGAAACGTTGGCATCCGTCATGCGGTCCCGCCCGGCCGAGCCACGACACGCGTAAGGAGCTGTGCATGCCTCGTCGTTCCATGTGGATGCTGGCCGCGGGAGCCCTCCTGGCCGCCGCCGTCGCGGTACCGGCGGTGAGCGCTTCGGCGCAGACCTCGGCGAAGCCGGCGGCGAACCCGTTCGGCGATCCGAACCTGATCTCCATGTTCGACGGCAAGACCCTCACCGGCTGGACCCAGTCGAAGTCGGGCCTGTGGAGCGCCAAGAACGGCACGATCCACGGCAACGGCACCGCCCGGGGCTGGATCTACTTCAACAAGCAGCAGGTGGGCAGTTTCCGCTGGATATTCAATGTGCGGCAGGTGGTCGGCAACCACGCCCCGACGGTACTCATCTGGGGCACCACGACGCCGATCCGCGATGCCCTGAGCGCCATCCAGTTCCAGCCGCCCAACGGCGGGCACTGGGACTACCGGCCCGGCCACAACAACGGCGGCGGCAAGCTGTTCAAGCAGTCGCCGCACCCGAAGATCAGTACCAAGCAGTGGGCGCAGTGCGAGCTCATCGCCAACATGGCCACCGGCGTGGCGCAGATGGCCTGCTGCCCGCTGAAGGGTACCGCGGTGACCTGCAAGGCGACGCTGGTCCTGACGTTCACCGACAAGACCGCGGGGCGGGTCGGGCCGCTGGCGATCCAGGTGCACAACAAGGGCATCACCGATGAGTACCGGCAGCTGTGGTACGAGCCGGTGGCGAACCCGAAGTTCATCACCACGTAGCCTGGCAGGTCGGGCACCAGTAGCTGTTGCGTGCCGCGAGGGTCGCGGTGCGCACGGCGGTGCCGCAGACCAGGCAGGGCTGGCCGGCACGGCGGTACACGTAGACTTCGCCGCCGTGCCGGTCGACCCGAGGCGGCCGGCCCATCGCCTCCGGCGTGTGTCTACTGTGGACGGTGTCGATCCGGCCACGCTCCACGCCCTCGCGCATCAGCGCCACGAGATCGGCCCAGATCCCTTGCCACGCCTCGGGAGCCAGCATCCGGCCCGGGGTGGTCGGTGGCAGGCCGGCGCGGAAGAGCACCTCGGTGACGTAGATGACGCCCGGACCGGCCACAATGGACTGATCCATCAGGAGGGCGGCGAGCGGGCGGTCGCTGGTACTGATGCGGGCGTAGGCGCGCTGCGGATCGGCGTCGGCGCGCAACGGATCCGGTCCGAGCCGGGCGAGCAGCGCCTCGACCTCGGGCGCGGTCAGCACCTCGCAGGCGGCCGGTCCGCGCAGCTCCAGCCAGTGGCCACGCCGCCCCATCCGCAGCCGGACCTCGCCGACCGGGGGCGGCGGGTCGCCGGTACCGTCGGTGAAGCGGCCGTACAGGCCGAGGTGTACGTGCAGGGTGCGGCCGCCGCTGTACCGGTGCAACAGGTGCTTACCCGCAGCCTCGGTCTCTCGCAGCACCCGCCCCGAAATTTCGGCGGCGCCCGCGGCGAAGCGGCCCTGCGGGCTGCTCACGGTGACCCGCCGCCCGGCGAACAGCGCGCGGTGCCGCGCGGCCAGACGGTGAACGGTATGTCCTTCCGGCACGCGACCTAGAGTAGGTGAGGTGCTGACCGACGCCGCGGTACCCCGGTTCTGGCACGGCCTCGACCTGCCCGGGCTCGTGGACGTGCACGTGCACTTCTATCCGGACCGGATGCTGCGCAAGGTCTGGCAGCACTTCGACGCGGGGAGCTGGCCGATCACGTACCGGTGGCCGGACGGTGCCCGGGTGGCGCACCTGGCGGCGTTGGGCGTGCGGGCCTACCCGGCGCTCAGCTACGCGCACCGGGCGGACATGGCGGCCGACCTGACCGGCTGGGCGCTCGACTTCGCCGCGCGCGTGCCGGACTGCCTGCCGTCCGGCACGTTCTATCCGGAGCCGGGCGTGCTCGCGGCCGTGGACAAGGCGCTCGACGCCGGGGTACGGGTGTTCAAGCTGCACCTCCAGGTCGGTGACTTCGATCCGCGCGACGAGCGGCTGGAACCGGTGTGGGGCCGGCTGGCCGAGACCGGTACCCCGGTGGTGGTGCACGCCGGGTCCGGGCCGCTGCCGGGCCGGCACACCGGTCCGGGGCCGGTCGGCGAGGTGCTGCACCGGCATCCGGCGCTGCGGCTGGTCGTCGCGCATCTCGGGGCGCCGGAGTACGGGGAGTTCCTCGACCTGGCACAGCGGTACCCGCGGGTGCACCTGGACACCACGATGGCGGGCACGGACTTCCTCGAACGGGTGGCGCCGTACCCGCCGGAACTGCTGCCGCGGCTGCGCGACCTGGGGCTGGCGGGACGGGTACTGCTCGGCACCGACTTCCCGAACCTGCCGTACCCGTACGCGCACCAGCTCGAAGCGCTGGCCCGGCTTGACCTCGGCGACGAGTGGCTGCGCGCGGTGTGCTGGGGCAACGGCGCGGCGCTGTTCGGGGTAGCGCCGATCCGCCCGGCCGAACCCGGCGACACGGCCGCGATGCAGGACATCGAGCGGGCCGCCGGGGAGCTGTTCCGGGACGTCGGCATGCCGGAGGTCGCGGATGACGCGCCGTTCAGCGACGGGGAGCTGGCGACCTACATCGATGACGCGCGGGCCTGGGTCGCGGTGGGCGGGGACGGCCTCCCCGTCGGATACCTGCTCGCTGATGTGGTCGATGGAAACCTGCACATCGAGCAGGTGTCGGTACACCCGGGGGCGGGGCGGCAGGGGATCGGGCGGGCACTGATCGAGCACGCCGCCCGGCGGGCCACGGTGGTCACCCTCACCACGTTCCGTGACGTACCGTGGAACGCGCCGTACTACCTGCGCTGCGGGTTTCATCTGATGTCAGACGACGAGGTGGGTCCGGAGCTGCGTGCGGTCCGGCGCCGGGAGGCTGAGCAGGGGCTGGACCGCTGGCCACGGGTCTGCCTGCGGCGCGAGTCGACACAGGGATAATTCTCGATCTGATCGGGTACAGCAGAGGATGGTGCCCGGACGCACCGGGCCTGGTCGCACTGGAGGAGCTGTGAAGACGCGTGCACTGGTGGTACTCGGCGTGGCCGGACTGGCGATCGCCGGCTGCACCAGCACTGGCACCACGACCGCGACGCCCTCGGCCACCCCGTCCACGTCCGCCACGAGTGCGGCCCCGGCTGCCAAGGACGCGCTGCTCGCCTCGATAGATCCGCTGACCAAGACCAGCTACAAGTACACGCTCACCACCGGCGGGCTGTCCGGTCAGGGCGCGAACGACCCGGCGAACAAGAAGGCCACCCTCGCGCTGACCGGCCAGCAGAAGAGCAACTCGGTAACCATCAACGTGAGTGCGATCGGTACCGATCTGTGGATGAAGCTGGACTTCGGCACGAACAACAACAACCTGAAGATCTCCACGGACAAGTGGTTCCACGTCGACGCGACCCGCCTGGGCGCGAACCCCAACCTGCCGGTCGACCCCAACGGCGCGGCCAACACGGCCAACCTGCTCAGCGGCGCGGTCGACGTGCAGCGCTCGGACCAGCAGCACTTCAGCGGGACGATCGACCTGACCAAGGCGACCGGTACCACGTGGCTCGGCCAGTCCGGCATGAGCTCGATGGGCACCAAGGCGCAGGCGGTGCCGTTCACCGCGACCGTTGACGACCAGGGCCGGCTGTCCGCGCTGAAGATCGATCTGTCCACAGTGGACGCCGCGCTGAGCCCCGTGCAGACCACGTACTCCGACTACGGCACCACGGTCACCGTGACCCGGCCCGACCCGGCGCAGACCACCGAGGCGCCGGACAGCGTGTACCAGCTGTTCAACTCGACGAAGTGACCCGGGCCAGCAGGAGGATCTGGCGCAGCTGTTCCCCGGCGGCGGTATCCAGTGCGCCACCGATCGCCTCGGCCTCGGCCACCGCGGCCGCGGCCGCGGCGGTGTCTCCCAACGCGTCGTAGGCGGCGGCGACCACCCGCTGGGTCACCGCCGCGCGGCGCCGCTGCCCGAGTTCGACGAGGGTGCGTACGCACCGGCGCAGTACCGGTACCGCCTCGCCCGGGTACCCGTCGCCGAGCCAGCTCGCCGCCGTGTCGCGCAGCAGCAGCGTCGACTGCAGCGGCTCGTCGAGCAGCAGGGCGGTGGCGCGCGCTTCGGCGAGGTACCGCTGCGCCTGGCTCCGCTCACCCAGCGTGGCGCTGATCCGGGCGAGCTGGCCGAGTAGCTGGCACACCGCGGGTTGCGCGCCGGCCTCGCGGAACAGCCGCAGCGCCTCGCGGCCGACCCGTTGCGCGCGCCGGGCATCCCGGGCCGCGAGCAGGATGCCGCCCTGCGTGCTGAGCAGCGTGGCCAGCGGTATCTGGTCGCCGACCGCGCGGGCCACGTCGACGCCCTCGGCCACGGCCGCCTCGGCCTCCTTCACCCGGCCCAGCCCGGACAGGGCCAGCGCGGTCGCGCGCAGCGCCTGGGCGAGACCGACCCGGTCACCCAGCTCGCCGAACAGCGCCGCCGACCGCTGCGCGCTGCGCAGCGGCGCCTCCGGGGACACGTCCAGGCTGGCCGAGCGCTCGTATCCGCTCTGCGTCACCAGCGCCCACGCCAGCAGGTCGTGGTACCCGTGGCGCTCGCCGGCCCCGACCGCCCGGCGCAGCGTCGCCAGGCCGGCCTCGCCCTGCGCCCTGGCCAGCAGCAGGGTGGCCCACGTGGCGGTCCGGCTGTCCCCGGACCGGTCGGCGGCATCCCTCACCATGCCGGCGATCCGGCTCACGTCGGCGGTGCGCTGCTGGTCGAGCAGGTAACCGGCGAGCCGGTCGAGCAGGCGCGCGGCGTGCCGGTACCCGCCGTCGTGGCACGCGGCCAGCGCCAGCACGAGCAACCCGGCGCGCTCGGCGGCCAGCCACGCCGCCGGGTCGCGGTCGACCCGCCGCGCCAGCTCTTCCGGTACCGCCGGCGGTGGCTCGTCGGGCTCCAGCCGCGGCAGCGGCACGGTCCGGGGTACCGCGGCGGCCGCGCGGGCGGTGAGCGCAACGGCGTGCCGGCGCACCTCGCTCAGCATCTCGTCGCGGTCGGCGGCGGGCTCGGCCAGCTGGTCGCGCACCGGCCCGGGTACCCGGAAACGCCCGTGCCCCACCGGTTCCAGCAGGTGCGCGGCGACCAGGCGACCGGCCGGCTCAGCGGCGTCCAGCGCGGCCATCGCCCAGTCCGCGACGTCCACGGGGCCGAGCAGGCTCAACCGGCGCAGCGCCCGGCGGGCCGGCTCGTCGAGGGCGGCGCGGGCGAGCGCGACGGCACCCTCGCGGTCCAGTTCCTCGGCCAGCGCGGCCAGCCCGGTGTCGGCGTGCGCGGCCGCGATCCGCAGCGGGAGCGGCAGGTGGCCGCACGCGGCCGCGACCCGCTCCGCCGCGGTGCGCTCGGCCGTGACCCGCGCCGGGCCGAGGATGCCGCCGAGCAGCGCGCGGGATTCCGTGCTGCGCAAGGGAACCAGCGAGCGCGCCGCGGTGGCGGCCAGGCCCGTCACGCGGCTGCGGCTGGTCAGCACCACCGCCGATCCGGGGGTACCCGGAACGAGCGGCTGGACCTGTGTCGCATCGGCGGCGTCGTCGAGCACCACGAGTACCCGGCGGTCGGCGAGCCGGCTGCGCAACGCCGCGGCACGGGCGGCCAACCCGGCCGGTACCGCGCGACCGGTCACCCCGAGCGCGTGCAGCCATTCGGCGAGCACGTCGAACGGGTCCCGCGCGCCACCGGCGAGATCGGCGTACAGCTGCCCGTCGGCGTACCCCGCCTTGGTCCGGTGCGCCAGGTGTACCGCGAGCGCGGTCTTGCCTACGCCGGGCGGCCCGTCGACGGCCACCAGAGGCACCACGGCGCCGCCGTTGCCGAGGTGGGCCAGCAGGTCGGCGACGAGCGCACCGCGCCCGGTCAGGTTCGGCACGTCCGGCGGCAGCTGGCAGACCGGGAACGGGGTACGGGCAGCGGCCGGCCGGGGTACCGGTACCTCGCCGCGCAGGACGGGAAGGTACAGCCGGCGCAGTTCCGGGCCGGGTTCGGTGCCGTTGGCGCGGTACACCGCGGTCGCGTCGTCGACCCGGCCGCACCGGGCCAGCGCCAGCATCAGCTGCGCGGCGAGCCGGTCGCGGTCCGGGTGGCGGGCGACCAGGATGCGCAGCTCGCCGATCACGTCGGCATGCCGGCCGGCGGCCAGCTCCGCATCGAGGCAGTCTTCGACAACGGTCAGCCGTTCCCGGGACAGCCGGGTCAGCTCGGGTTCCAGCGGCGGGATCTGCAGGTTGCCCAGCGGTTCGCCGCGCCAGTGGCCGAGGGCGGTGCGGAACCGGGCCGCGGCACGCGGGTACTCGCCGTCGGCAGCCCATTTGCGGGCGGTCTCCACGTCGGCCCAGAACTCGGCGAGGTCCAGCGCACAGTGATCCACGCGCAACCGGTATGCCTGCTTGTCGAAGCGCACGTCCAGGCCGGGCAACGCATGGCGCAGCCGGGAGATGTACGTCTGGATGTTCGACGCCCACGAGCGCGGTGGCCGGCCCTGCCAGACCGCCTCGACGAGCGTGTCGACCGGTACCGCGCGGTTGGCGTGGACAAGCAGCACCGCCAGCGTGACCCGCGGGCCGGTGCCTGGCAGCACCAGCTCCGCACCGTCCGCAGCCTGTACCGACAGCGGTCCCAGTACGCCGAACCTCATCGTTTGGCCCCCGAACGCGCGCCGGAGCGGACCGGCGGTTCCGATGTGCAACAGAGCAAGGCTGCCGTACCGGCGCGGATTCCGCAGCCCCGGCTACCGCCGGCCGCTTGTCATACTTTCACATCCGCCAATGCGTGCTCCAGTACGGCGAGGGGTTCCTGCTCGCCGACACCGATGTTGCGGTAGATCTCCGGCTTGGTGGTGCGCAGGATCTGTGCCCAGATCAGCCCGGCCGCGATGGCCAGCAGCAGCACACCGACCGGGATCCAGGTGAACAGCGACCCCGGCGCGGTACCCAGCAGCGAGTAGAGGTTGAACACGGTCACCACGAGGATGACGGCCAGCGCCACCGAACCGATGAGCGGCGCCCAGAACCGTTGCCACGGGCCCTCCCCGGTGCCGGCGTTGTGCCGGAAGAACCCGATGGCGGCCAGCGAGGTGCCGAACATCAGCAGGCCGACGCCGATACCGGCAAGGGTCGCCAACCACGTGAAGAGGGTTTTGAAAGGGTCGGCGCCGGTGACCACGAACGCGAGCACCACCACCAGGGCGACCACCGACTGCAGCAGCGAACCGCCGATCGGTGCGCCACCCTGCGCGCCGTCGCGGATCCGGCCCAGCCGCGCCGGCAGCACCCGTTCGCGCGCCATCGCGAACACGTACCGGGCCACCGAGTTGTGGATGCTGATCATCGCGGCGATGACCGACGTGATGAGCAGCAGCTCGCCCAGCTTGGAAACCAGGACCCCGTAGTGCGTCTGGAGCACCTCCAGCGGGATCGGCGCCGTGTCGTGCTGCGCGGCGCTGACCACGGCCGGTGCGGCGTCCGGCCCGGTGCCGACGGTCTGGACGCCCACGGTCACGGCCATCGCCCAGGCGCTGATCGCGTAGAACACGCCCATGAAGATCAGCGCGCCCAGCGTGCCGAACGAGACCACCCGGTGGGTGCGCGCCTCCTCGGCGTAGAACGGTCCGGTCTCGTACCCGACGAACGCGGCGATGCCGAACGCGAAGGCCCCACCGATGCCGTTGACCAGCAGGCTTGTCGGGGCCAGCGGGGCGAACGTCAGGCCCTGCGCGGGATGGGTGAACGAGGCGAGGTCGAACAGCACGATGACGCCGATCTCACAGACCAGCAGGATGGCGAGCACCCGGGCGTTGATGTTCACGTGCAGGATCCCGAGCAGGCCGACGATGGCCCAGACCACGAGGGCCCACATCCACCAGGTACCGGCGCCGTTGAGGAAGTTCTGGATGGAGACGCCGACCAGGCCGTAGAGGCTGGCCTGGATGGAGTTGTAGGCGGCCAGGGCGAGGGTGCCGCCGGCCAGCCCCCAGGTGCGGCCGAGCCCGCGGGCGATCAGGGCGTAGAAGGTGGCCGCGTGCGGGCCGTTCTTCACCATCGCCACATAGCCGATCGTGAAGAACGTCAGCGCGGCGGCCAGGACCAGGAACGACAGGGGTACCCCGATCACCCCGGTCGTGCCGTAGGTGGCCACCACGCCGCCGGCCACGACGATCATCGGTCCGGATGCGCCGACGCAGAAGAAGAACAGCGAACCGGTGCGGATGCTCTTGCGCGCCAAGCCGCTCGGAGCGGTCGCGGTCATGCCGGGGTCTCCTCGTCTCGCGCGAGCCGGGCGTCATGGGGCCGTGGGGTCACGAGAAAGATACAGGTACACAGCCGGCCGGTGTAGATGCTCGGTCGGATGGAAACTCTTCGGGTTTCCAAACAAATACGCCTCGTAGGCATTCTGTCTATGGGCTAGCCGCATTCGAGATCATGAATGTTCAAAGACCCGCAGGTCGAGCAGGACGTTGACGTGGGTTAACGGCGTATGCCGGTCCCGACACGTACGCGCCAACTGTCCGTTGCGGACGGTCGCGATGACTACACAAGGTCACGCGCTCGTACCGTCCGTCTATCTCGCGCATCGAGCGAGCGGTTCCGGCAGCCGCACTTCCCGTTTACCATCGGGTCCGACCGCGAAGTTCGACGTTGGACGCTGGGCGATTCCCGGCCCACGTCATCCTGGGAGGCAACGTGGACCGCAACGCCGACTCCGGCTCCGATCGTGCCGTCAAAACGGTGCTGGACGAGCTCGCCACCCGACTCGATGCCGTCCGCGAAACCAATATCGGTTGGCCAGCGGCCAGCGATGTGGATTTCGCCGCGCTCACGAAGTTCTTCAAACGCCACCTGCTGAACAACCTGGGCGACCCGTTCGCCGTAGGTGCCTATCCGCAGCATACGAAGGACCTGGAAGCGGAGGTCGTGGACGTCCTCGCCGATCTGATGCGGGCACCCGTCGACGACCGCTGGGGGTACGTGACGGCCGGTGCCGGCGAGGGCAACCTCTACGCGCTGCACCTGGCGCGCAGCCTGCACTCCAAGGGCGTCGTCTACTACTCGGAGTCCTCGCACTACAGCGTCGACAAGGCGGTCGACCTGCTGGCCATGCCGTCCATCCGGGTGCGTGCCGACGCCAGCGGGCGGATAGACATGGACGACCTGGCCGGCGTGGTCGCCAGCAACCGGGACCGGCCGGCCATCGTGGTCGCCAACATCGGTACCACGATGACCGAGGCCGTCGACGACGTGCGCGAGATCGGCGAGGTCCTCGACTCGCTCGCGGTGCGGCGCCGGTTCGTGCACGCCGACGCCGCGCTCTCCGGCATCCCGCTGTCGCTGCTCGACCCGCAGACGCGGCCGGGGTTCGACTTCGCCGACGGTACCGACAGCATGATCGTGTCCGGGCACAAGTTCCTCGGCACCCCGATCCCCTGCGGCGTGGTACTGGTCAAGGCGAGCCACCGCGTCCACCTGACCCGCACGGGTGGCTTCATCGGCAGCCCGGACACGACGATCGGGTGCTCCCGCAGCGGGCACGCCGCATTGATGATCTGGTATGTCCTGCGCCGGTACGGCGTCGACGGCCTGCGCGCCCGTGCCGACCAGGCGCGCGAGGTCGCCCGGTACGCCCACCGGCGGCTGGTCGAGCTGGGCTGGGACGCCTGGCTCAACCAGCACGCCTTCACCGTCGTACTGGCCACCCCGCCGGCTCCGGTCACCCAGCGCTGGACACTGGCCAGCACCAACGGGCGCAGCCACATCATCTGCATGCCCGGCGTCACCCGCGCGCAGATCGACGCCTTCGTGGGCGACCTGCAGGCGGCGATGCCCACGCCCACCCTGGTATCGGTGCCGTCACCGCCGCCGCGGCGCACTCCGGAGTTACGCCGGGCCACCCCCGCCCACGTCGCCTGACGCTGACCTCATTCACGGTCGTCGAGCCCCTGCTCGATGGCGTACCGGACCAGCTCGACCCGGTTGTGCAACTGGAGCTTGTGCAGGGTGTTCTGCACGTGGTTCTGCACGGTGCGGTGCGAGACCACGAGCCGCTCGGCGATCTGCTTGTAGGACAAGCCTTTCGCGACCAACCGGAGGACCTCGGTCTCCCGGTCGGTCAGCCGCGGCGGCTCGTCGGCGGGTGCGGGCGCGGCGGCCAGGCGCCGGTACTCGCCGAGAACCAGCCCGGCCAGGCCCGGGGTGAAGACCGTGTCGCCGTCCGCGGTACGCCGCACGGCATCGAGAAACTCGCTGCGCGCGGCCGATTTCAACAGGTACCCGGTGGCGCCGGCCTTGACCGCGTCCAGCACGTCCTGCTGCTCGCCGCTGGCCGACAGCACCAGGATGCGGGTCGTCGGGTAGGCGGCGAGCAGGCCGTGGATGACCTCGACGCCGGACAGGTCGGGCAGCTGCAGGTCGAGTACCACGACGTCGGGTCGCGCGGCCGCGGCCACCCGTACCGCCTGCCCGCCCTCGCCGACGGTGGCCACCACCTCGTAGCCCTCCTCGGCGAGCTCGCGCGCCACACCCTCGCGCCACATCGGGTGGTCGTCGACGACCATCACGCGGGTCATGCCGGTACCCGCAACTCGACCTCGGTGCCCTGACCGGGCGTGGAGGCGTAGGCGACGGAACCGCCGAGGTCGCGGATCCGGCCCTTGATGGACTGGGCCACCCCGAGCCGTCCCGCGGCAGCCGCTTCGTCCAGCCGGCCCGGCGGGATCCCCGGCCCGTCGTCCCGGATCGTGACCAGCACCGAACTGTCCTCCTTCTCGACCAGTACCCACGCCCTGGTGCCGGTGGCACAGTGCTGCGCGACGTTGGCGAGTGCCGCGCCCACCGCGAGCGTCAGCTCGTCCGCGACGGTCGCCGGCACCGCGACCGGGTGCGCGGGCGTGGCCAGCGACACCGTCCCCGACGCGTACCGTCCCAGTACCGTGCGCAGGTCCACGTCGCCGTCCGGCGGTACGGCCGGGCCGCTGCCGACCAGCGTGCGCAGCGCGGCCTCCTGCTCCCCGGCGAGCCGGCCGAGTTCGGCGGCCTCGCCACCCAGCTCCGTCCCGCGCCGCTGGACCAGCGCGAGCACCTGGAGCACCGAGTCGTGGATACCGCGGGCCAGCCGCTCGCGTTCCCGGTTGGCGGCGTCGAGCTCGGTGGCGCGCTGGAGGCGTTCCTGCGCCTCGACGGACAGCCGCGCGACGTGCCCGACGGCGAGCCCGGCGAGGATCAGCAGGACCGGGCTGTCCAGCGACGCACCGTTGTAGGAACTGAAGCTGATGAGGTCGCAGATGCCCATGATGATCGCGGCGATGACGCCGCGCCGACGGCCGCCGGAGATGGCCCAGGCGAGCACCGGGCTGGCGATCCACGCGACCGGGATGTTCGCGATGCCCAGCTGCAGGCCGTTCGGGCCGAGGATGGCGGGGGAGACGAGCAGGCAGGCGGCGGTGACCGCGAGGTCGGCGATGAGCAGTGGCCAGCGCCGCCAGCGGGGCTGCCGGTACCCGTAGATGGTCAGCGCGGTCCAGCCGGCCATCACGCCGATCACGACCCAGCTCAGGACCGGGTGGTCGTAGTGGCGGAAGTTCTGCGCGACGCGTACGGCGGCGTAGCTGAGGGCGGCGATCCGGAACACGGCGAGGGCCCGCCAGAGCGGTACCTCGAACTCCTCCGTACCCGGCCGGGCCGGCCCCCTCGCCACGGCTGTCACGATACCGTCCGGATCTTGGACGCCTGTACCCCGTCGAAGGGATACAGGCGTCCAAGATCTCCTTACAGCAGGCCGCTGAGCGAGTCGAAGATCGGCAAGTCGCCGACGAGCGAGCCGACCAGGGGCAGGGAACCGACCAGCGGAAGGTCCTCGGTGGCGGCGGTCGGCAGGCCGGCGCTGTCCAGAGACGGATCGGCGGCCTCGGTACCCTCGCCGGCGGAGCCGAGCAGGTTGCCCACCGCGGGCAGTGACCCGACCGCGGGCAGCGAGTCGAGCGCGGGCAGCGACCCGACCGCGGGCAGCGCCGGCAGCGCCGGCAGTGACCCCACCGCGGGCAGTGCCGGCAGCGAGCCCACCGACGGCAGGCCGTCCAGCACGGGCAGGTCGCCGATCACCGGCAGGCTACCTACCAGCGGCAGATCCCCGACGCCGACCAGCGGCAGGTCCCCGATCAACGGCACGTCCTCGGGCGACGCCGCGGTCGGGAGCGCGTCCACCGCCGGGCCCTCGTCGCCCAGCGGCAGCCCACCGGTGAGGCTGTTGAACACCGGCAGCACCTCGTCGACCACCCCCGACGCCGCCGACAGCGGAGCGGAGTCCGTGAGCGGGTCGGATGCGAGCGGGCCGGCCCCTGGCACGTGCGACAGCAGCGAGCCCGGCGCCAGCGAGTCGGGCACCAGCGAGCCGGCGCCGGCACCCAGGGCGCCCACCCCGGGCAGCGCGCCGAGCTCGTTCACCGGCAGCGCGCCGAGCTCGTTCACCGGCAGCGCGCCGTCGCCGGCCAGCGAGCCGACGAGCGGCAGCCCGTCCAGCGGTACCCCGGCGATCCCCGACTCCTGCGGCGCCGTCACCGCGGCGAGGCCCTCCGGCGGTACCAGGTCGGTGACCGGCAGTGCGTTCAGCAGCGCCGGTACCCCGTGCGGCAGGTGCCCGACCGAGGTCAGCGCGTGGAGGGTCCGCTCGGCGCGGGGTACCAGCGGGGCGAGCCCGGCGTCGGTCGGGGTACCCATGGTCAGGCCGAGGTTGGACGGGCCGCCGGCCGGCGTGAACAGGTTGTCCAGCAGTCCGGTCAGCCGCTGCGGGTCGCTCGCCGGGTTGGCCGCGTCGGCGTGGGCCGTTCCACTACCGAGCAGCCAGATGCCACCGGCGATGCCGACGGTACCAACCGTGCGGCGTAACCACTTGTTCATCCTTATTCCATCCGGTCGGGAACAAATGCTGGCACGCGCAAAGGCGGCCATACGACTACCCAACGAGCAACCAGAGCAAATCGTTCTTTATCGGCGCTGATCAACGCCTGGTACCCCGCCGATACGATCTGGCCGTGACCGAGCGCTTCCGCCGCCTGCGCGATCGCGGCCCGTGGCTGGTCGCCGCCGCGCGGCGCCGGGTCCTGGCCCAGCCCGAGGCGGTACCCGACGCCGAAGCGCACTACATCGTCTGCGGCGACGACGCCCTCGCCCGCCGGCTCGTGGATGAGCTGATCAAGGTGCACCGCCACCCGGTGACGGTCATCCTGCCGTCCCGCACCCGGAACTACGGTCCGCAGCTCGCCCGCCTGCCCGGGGTACGGGTCATCGAGGCGGAGCGGCTGACCCGCGGCGTCTTCCACCGCGCCCGGATCGGTACCGCGACGGCGCTGGCCATGCTCAACCAGGACGATGTCGGCAACATCGACGCCGCCCTGCTGGCCCAGGAGCTGAACCCGCAGCTGCGCCTGGTGGTGCGGATGTTCAACATGAGCCTCGGGCACCACATCCGGGTACTGCTGCGCAACTGCCGGGTGCTGTCCGACGCCTCGATCGCCGCGCCCGCCTTCGTCGCCGCCGCGCTCGCGGAGGTCGCCCCGAGCTACGTCCGGCTGCCCGGGCAGACCCTCGCGGTCGCGCGGCGCGCGGATGCCGACCCGGCCGACGTGATCTGCGGCCTGGCCGACACCTCGGCCGGCGAGCCCGACCTGCTGCCGGCCGACGACGCGCGCTGCGACCTGGTACTGATCCGGGCGAACGGTGCGCGGGCGGCGGGCCTCGCGCAGGCGGCCGCGCGCCGCGCCTCGATCGCGGCCCGTGCCCGGCTGCTGGGCCGGCTGCGCCGCCTGGTCGGCGCGCTGGTCGGCCGCGGGCTCGGCATCGCCATGCTGGTCCTGCTGGCCGTGCTGGCACTGAGTGTCGTCGCGCTCTGGCTGCTGAAACCGAAGCTGTCGTTCCTGCAGGCCGCCTACGTCACGCTGCTCAACGCGGTCGGTGGCGCCAGCGCCGACCTGAAGAACCTGTCCGGACCGGAGCAGGTGGTGCAGGCCGTCGCCACGCTCACCGGGGTGGCGCTCGTCCCGGTGGTGACCGCCGTGGTGGTCCAGGCCGTGGTCAACGCCCGGCTGGCGCTCGCGCTGGGCTCGCGCCGCGGGCCGGAGGCCGGGCACGTGGTCGTGGTCGGCCTGGGCAACCTCGGTACCCGCGTGATCCAGCAACTGCGCGACCTCGGGGTACCGCTCGTGGCGATCGACAAGACCGAGTCCGCCCGGGGTACCCGGCTGGTGCGCGAGCAGGGCATCCCGTTGATCATCGGAGACGCGAGCCAGCCGGAGACCCTGCGTGCCGCCTCGGTGGAGACCGCGCTGGCGCTGCTGGCGCTGTCCACCGACGACATGGCGAACCTGGAGGCGGCGCTGCAGGGCCGCACGGTCAACCCCGACCTGCGCGTGGTACTGCGGCTGTTCGACGGCGACTTCGCCGACCGGATCCAGCGCGCGTTCGGCATCGCCGGCTCCAAGAGCGTGTCGTACCTCGCCGCGCCGGCCTTCACCGCGGCCATGCTGGAACGCGAGGTGATCGGCACGATCTCGGTCAAGCGGCGGGTGCTGCTCGTCGCCGAGGTACCCGTCGAGCCCGGCTCGCCCCTGGACGGTGACACGGTCGCGGCCGCCCAACGGACCGGCGAGCTGCGGGTCGTCGCGCTCGGCTCCAGCGACGGGCGCCGCCCGACCTGGTCGCCGGCCGCCGACCGCCGGCTGGCGCCGGGCGACCGGGTGATCGCGGTCGCCACCCGGGCCGGCCTGAACCGGATGCTCGCCGAGTCGACGCCGTCAGTCGTGGACGCCTGATAGCTCGAACCCGAGCACCGCCTGCTCGTCGGGGCGGTGGGCGAGCACGTCCTCCAGTACGAGCGGACCGCGGGCGCCAGGCCGACGTCCCGCCCGACCTTCTCCGACATGTACCACCGGTGCTCGATCACCTGAACGAACAGCTCGGTCGGTTCGAGCTTGCCGCGCAGCGCCGCGGGTACCGCCCGGACGACCGGTTCGAACACCTCGGTCAGCCACCGGTGCGCGGCCTGCTGCTCGTCGTCGTCGACGCGTTCCGCGACGATCGCGACCGCCTCGACGGCCGGCGCGCCGAGCCGTTCCAGCTGCCGGCGGCGTCGACCACGGCAGCTCCAGCAGCGCCGGGTCGAACAGGGCCGAGGTGATCCGCACCCGGCAAGCGCAATGGCTCGTTGTTACCGCGGGAGTTCAGTCGGGCGGGGGGAACCGGGCATGCGCCGCAGCGCCGCAGGGGTCATCGCAGTGTCCGTGCTGCTCGCGCTCGGCGGCGCCGCAACAGCAGCACCGCGGACCGCCGTGCGCAACGTCACCCCGGAGAAGGTGGGCACCACCGACGCGGTGCACCGCTCGCTCGACTATGTCTCGGCCACGCACTCGCTGACCCTCTCGTACCCCGGTGCGTCGTATGTGAAGGTGCACTTCTCCCGGCTCACCCTGCTGCCCGGCGACTGGTTCAGCATCGCCGACGCGCACGGCGGCCAGGTCCGGCAGTACCGGTTCGGCCTCGCCGGCCAGTGGGCGATGTCGGTCGACGGTGACACCGCGGTGCTTGTGCTGCACGGGAATCTGGCGCGGCTGACCGGGTACGGCGTGACGGTCGACAAGGTGGCGCACGGGCTTCCCGCATCGGAGCTCAAGCGCCGGCCGGAATCCGTCTGCGGTACCAACGACTCCCGTGACGCGGTCTGCTACCGGTCCACCGATCCGGTGGCGTACCGCAACTCCAGGGCGGTCGCCCGGCTGCTCATCAACGGCGACGAGCTGTGCAGCGCATGGCGGGTCGGCCCGAACGACCGGATGTTCACCAACCACCACTGCTTCACCGGTACCACCGACGCGCGCAACACCGAGGTCTGGTTCAACTACGAGTGCGCGGTGTGCGGCGGGTTGGCCACGCTGCCACCGGTGAAGGTGTTCGGTGACACGGTTCTGGCCACCGACCAGACACTCGACTTCACCCTCTTCTCGGTGCAGAACTTCGCGGCGGTGCGCGCGTTCGGGTACCTGTCGCTGGACGTGCGCGACCCGTCGGCCGGCGAGCAGCTGTACATCGCCGAGCATCCGGGCGGCGACCCGACGGTGCTGGCGATGGACTCCGACCAGGACCGGGGCGGCAACTGCCAGGTACGCAACAGCGCGGTCGACGGGTACGGCCCGGACACCGACATCTCGTACCTGTGCGACACCGCCGGCGGCTCGTCGGGTTCGCCGGTGATTTCCCGGGTGTCGAACCGGGTCGTCGCGCTGCACCACTTCGGTGGCTGCCCGAACGCGGGGGTGCGGATCGACCTCATCTACCGCCGGGTGGCCTCGCTACTGTAGGGCGGTGACGCAGTTCCGCCGCTCATGGTGGCCCGACCTCCTCAACGCGGCCGGCGTGGCCGGGGTCACCGCGATACTCGCGGCGGGCGGGCTGCTCGGCCTCGATCTCGCCGTGCGGGACTGGGTGGACACCCACCGGCCCACGCCGCTCAAGCTGCTCGCCGAGACGGGCAACTATCTCGGGCAGGGCGGGTACCTGACGATGCTGTGCGCGGTCATCGCGCTGGTGCTGGCCTGGCGGCGGCACACGGTGCGCCCGGTCCTGCCGGTGGCCACGGCGTTCGTGCTGACCGTCGTGGCGCTGCAGCCGTTGAAGACGCTCACCGACCGGCCGGCACCGCACGCGCCGCTGCCGCATCCCGAGCGCTTCGGTGCCGGCGGCGTGTCCTACCCGTCGGGGCATCTGGTCAACGCCCTTGTCTGGTACGGGATCCTGGCGCTGCTTCTCGCGCCGTGGTTGACGATGCCGCTGCGCCGGGTGCTGCGCATCGTCCCGCCGGCCGTGCTTACGGTGACGACCGTCTATCTCGGGTACCACTGGGTCACCGACACGGTTGCCGGTCTGCTGCTCGGTTTCCTGCTCGACCGGTTGCTGCACCGGGTGCCGTGGGACCGGGTACCGCTGGGGCGCCCGTTGCGCGCGGCCGGCTGGGCCGGTCCCGGCCTGCCCGGCTACGCGCCCTTGGCCACCCACGAACCCGCGCGCATGACCCGCACCACCTGAAGGTCCTCGGTCAGCTCGACCAGGTCGGCGCGCAGCCCGGCGCGCAGCGCCCCCACGTCGGTACCGAGCCCGAGCGCCATCGCCGGCGTGGTGGCCGCCATCCGGCAGGCGTCGACGAGCGGTACCCCGGCGCGCACCGCCTGGCGCAGTGCGGCGTCCATCGTCAGCGTGCTGCCGGCGAGGGTGTCGCCGCCGGCGAGCCGGGCGATCCCGTCGCGCACCACGACCGTCTGGTCGCCGAGGTCGTGCCGGCCGTCGCCCATGCCGGCCGCGCTCATCGCGTCGGTCACCAGGGCCGCGCGGTCCGGGCCGGTCACCGTGGTC
>Ga0066710_100001402_pt1 | contig 17929 bp, 17 predicted proteins | sample GraSoiAngelo_159_FD_79666 | JGI IMG/M metagenome (GOLD analysis project Ga0066710, IMG submission 79666) | Grasslands soil microbial communities from the Angelo Coastal Reserve, California, USA - 14_1009_16_40cm | ecosystem: Environmental > Terrestrial > Soil > Grasslands | place: USA... | reverse complement strand
TTCGGGAGAGTTCCTCGGGTGGGGGCCGGATATGGAAGGCGAGGCGATGTTCGCCGCGTCGGCCAAGACCACGATCGATCGCGAGGACTGGGACATGACCTGGAACATGGCGGTCGAGACCGGTGGCTTCCTGGTGGGCAAGAAGGTCGACCTCGAGATCGAGGTCGAGGCCCATCGGGTGCGCTGAGCCGGAAGAGAGCAAGGAGGAAGCAGATGACCACCGCGATCATCGGAGTTGGCAACCTCGGCACGTCCGTGGCGCGGGATCTCGTCGGCGGCGGGGAACGCGTCGTCTTGGCCGCGCGTGACGTTTCGAACGCGACGGCGCTGGCGAACGAGTTGGGCGAGCTGGCGAGTGCCGCCTCGGTCGAGGAGGCGATCGCGAGCGGCGATGTCGTTGTGTTCGCGGTGTGGCTCGAGACGCTCAAGGATCTGATCGCCCAACACGCAGACCTGCTCAGGGGCAAGGTCGTCGTCGATCCTTCGAACCCGGTGGGACAGGACGCCAACGGCGAGGTCGTTCGGACGCTTCCCGACGATCAGTCCTCCGGCTCTGTCGTCGCCGGACTCCTCCCCGCCGAGGCTCACTTCGTGAAGGCGTTCGGCACCCTCGGCGCCGAGTCACTGGCCGCGGAGGCCAACCGAACGCCGCGCGCGGTGCTCTTCTACGCGACCGACGACGACCAGGCTGCCGAAGCGATCGAGCGGCTGATCCGGGTGGCCGGGTTCGACGCGATGAAGGCGGGCGGATCGGACGCCACTCTGCGCATCGAGACGTCCGGCCCTCTGCATCAGTTCGGAGGACTGAACGGGAAGGTCGTCGACACCAGCGAGGCACGCACGGCTCTCGCGGCAGCCGCATGATCGTCCGTCCGGCCTCCAGGCGAGATCGCGGGGCGACGCTTATGGCGCTTCGATCGCCGATGAAGATGCCTGGATCGAGGCTGGGTGTTGGGATCATCGGAGTGAGCCCCATCCGTGGCTGGGCCGCCACCGCCCACATCCCGGCCTTGCTCGCCCTGCCGAACTACGAGATCCGGGCGCTCAGCGCTCACAGCGAGGGATCAGCGCGCGCGGCGGGCGAAGTGTTCGGAGTCGGTGCGGTGTTCTCAGACCACGAGCAGCTGGTGACCCAACCAGACGTCGACGTGGTCGCCGTTACGGTCAAGGTCCCGAACCATCGAGAGCTCGTCTCCGCCGCACTCGCCGCCGGCAAGGCCGTCTACTGCGAGTGGCCGCTTGGCCGCGACCTCGACGACGCGCGAGCGATGGCCGCGCTCGCCGCGGAGCAGGGGGTGCGCACGGTGGTCGGGTTGCAGGCGCGCCAGGCCCCGGCGATCGAGTTCGTCCAAGAGCTGCTCGGCGAGGGATACGTCGGCGAGGTCCTGTCGACGACCATGGTCGGGTTGTCGGTCCCGGGCGACGTCGTGGGCCAGCCGAACGCCTACATGCTCGACAAGGCGAACGGGGCCAGCGTGCTCACGATCGCCGTCGGCCACAGCCTGGACATCCTCAACCACGTCCTCGGCGAGTTCGCCGACCTGTCGGCCGTGTCGGATCTTCGCAGGCCGCTGATCACGATCGAAGAGACCGGGGAGCAGGTCGTGAAGACGGCGGCCGACCAGATCGCGGTGATCGGCACCCTGACGTCCGGGGCCACCGCCAGCGTCCACGTCCGCGAGGCCGTTGCCGGCGGTACCGGGTTCCAGTGGGAGATCAACGGAACCGACGGAACGCTTCGGATCACCGCCGCTGAAGCACAACCCCAGATCTTTCCCTTGACCGTCGCAGGAGCACAGGGGGGGAATGAGCCCGCTGAACTCCCTCTCCCGGCGGCTCTGATACAGAGATGGCCCGCGCTCACCAGCCTCGAAGGAGCGCCCGCCTACAACGTCGGCCGTGCGTACGCGGCGTTCGCAACAGACATCGACGACGGGACTCACACGGTGCCGGACTTCGCCGATGCCGTCCGCCGCCACGAGGTCATCGCGACCATCGAGAGGTCCGCGGCATCAGGGGAACGCGTCAAGGCGTAGTTCGGACACTCCGCAGCATGACTCATCCATCCGCAACGCTAGGCTGGATCCATGCCGAAGGCGGTATGGACCGGGTCCTTGACGTTCGGGCTGGTGACGATCCCGGTCCGGCTCTATCCCGCGACCGAACCGAAGGACGTTAGGTTCCATCTGATGGACGCGCAGGGCCGGCGTGTCCACTACCGACGCTTCGTCGAGGCAGAGGCGCCGGAGCAGGACGAGCCGGCCGAGGTGCTGCCCGAGGCCGGATCGCCGCCAGAGGGTACGGCACGCCAGCCCGACGAGGTCGAAGGAGAGATCGCCTACGAAGACCTCATGCGGGGTGTCGAACGGGATGACGGGTCCGTCGTTCTCCTCGCCGGTGACGAGATCCGGTCCCTCCAGCCCGAGCGGAGCCGAACCATCGAGATCGAGGACTTCGTCGATCTGCGCGACATCGATCCGGTCTACTTCGAGAAGAGCTACGTCGTCGCTCCGCAGCACGGTGCCGAGAAGCCGTACGCCCTGCTGTTGTTGGCGATGGAGCGGTCGGAGCGCGCCGGGATCGGGCGGTTCGTGCTACGGACGAAGCCGCATCTGGTCGCGATCCGCCCCGCCGAAGGAGCCCTCGGCCTCGAGACGCTCTTCTTCGGCGACGAGGTTCGGGACGCTCGACGGTTGGCCGGCGAAGTCGGCGTGGTCGAGGTCTCCGAGCCCGAGCTCGAGCTGGCCGGGAAGCTCATCGACACCCTGAAGACCACCTGGAACCCCGCGGCGTACTCCGACACGTACCGCGAGGAGCTCCTGGAGCGGATCGCCCAGAAGGAGCCGGCATCGCTCCCCGAGGAACGACCCGGCATCCCCTCCGGCTCGCAGGTCGAAGCGCTGATGGACGCTCTCAAGGCGAGCGTCGAGGAAGCCAAGAAGAAGCGGACCAGACGCTCGACGCGGAAGCGGACCGCGTAGGGACGGGCCGCGGCACGCGATCACGACGTCAGGCCGAAGATCGTGCTCGGCGCGCCCGAGCCGTGCCGGTTCCGCGGACCGCCGATCACGATCCACCCGCCCGTGGTCGGCATCGCATCGAGGTTGGTCATGTTCTCGATCGTGAAGCGGTGTCGGTGGAGCGTGAGCCACGTCTCCACGAAGTTCGGATCGTCTCCTGGGTCCGGTCCGAAGGTGTCGGTGCCCAGCGCACCGCGCGCCCCCAGGACGCCTTGCTCGATCAGCCATCTCACCGCACGCTCCGAGAAGCCTGGCTGGCGGAACCGTCCATCGGCGCTGCCACAGTTGTAGTAGGTGGGGATGCTGTCGCCGATCTCCGGTCCCCAGAAACGGTCGCACCCCGTCCACAGCAAGATCGCGGCTTCCTTGGGCAACGGGCCGTAGGCGTTCTCCCACGCCGTCAGGTCGGCGACCGTGACGTGGTAATCGACGTTCTGTGCGACCTTGTCCCGGACGTCCACGACGACCGCCGGCAAGATGAAGTCTCCGGGGTCGAGCTGCTCCGCGCAGAGCCCCTGGACGTGGAAGTGGCACGGCGCGCTGTAATGCGTGCCGGTGTGCTCGCCCTCCTGGACGTATTGGAGGTAGAAGCCGTCGTTGGGCACCGTGAAGACGGTCGACAGCCGGAACGCGGGGTCGCCCGGGAACACCGGGATCTGCGCGGGGTTGTTCGGGTGGCTCAGGAACACGACGCGTGAGAACGCGGGCGTCGAGATCTGGTGGGCGCCGGATCCGGTGGAAACGCCGGATCCGGCGGCCGACCCCGCGAGGTATCCGACGGATGCCGTGAGCACGAGCGCGATGACGACCGTGATGGTGCTTCTCCTACGCATGAGATCCCTCCCCCGAGTGGTTCGGTCATCGTCCGCCCGGACGGCGGACCCGCGCAACCGGCGACTTCGCCACCATCCGGCCGAGGGTGTATCGTGCAAGAAGAACGAATCCCGGTCGCCTGGACCGTCCGCGCACGCCTGACTGGCTGCCCTCCCGACCCTGAACGAAGGGCGCCTCGATGACGGACTTCGCTATCAACTCTGATGGACCGAGGATGTTCTTCCTGAGCGGCGAGCTCGACATGTCGACCGCGCCGCTGATGGAGACCGCCATCGCCCCGGCGATCGCGAAGGGTGGACCCGTGACCCTCGATCTGTCGGAACTGGTGTTCATCGATTCAAGTGGCGTTGGATCGATCGTTCGAAGCCTCAACGCGCTGCCTTCGGGCTGCATCCTGCTCCACGGTGTCCGCAACGCCCCCAAGAGGGTCTTGGAGATCATGGGCGTCGATCAAGCGTCGACCAACCTTCACATCATCCCCTGCACGGTTCCCGTCCGAGCTGTGGCGGTTTGAAGCACCCACCGTTCGGCCCGATCCTCGCTTTTGCGCACGGAAGGCGGGCGGCATAGGCTGGCCGGGGCATCGCGGAGGAGGGGAACGATGCACATCTGGATCCGTCGGCTCGTGCGCGCGTTCCTCGCTGCGTTCGTGATCGTGGGGGTTCTTACCGTGCCGGCCTTCGCGCAGGGCTCTTCGACGGACGACACGTCTCGCGACCAGGTCGTGCTGAGTGGTCAACTCATCGTCCCGCAGGGCGAAACCGTGGATACTGCGCTGATCTTCCACGGACCGGCCACGATCGCCGGGACGGTCACCGGTTCCGTCGTCGTGTTCGACGGCAGGACCGATATCTCCGGACACGTCGCGGGTGATGTCGTCGTCTTCAACGGGGCGGTGACGGTTCGTTCGGGCGCCCTGATCGGGGGTGATCTCGTCACGACCGACGCGCCGACCGTCGAGCCGGGCGCCACGGTCACCGGCCAACAACAGCGCGTGGCGACCCGGTTCAACGCGGGCGACATCGGGTTCGCGAGTCGGATCGCGTGGTGGATCGGCTACTCGGTCTCCACGCTTGTTCTCGGACTGCTCCTCCTGCTCATCGCCCCGGCGCTCGATGGCGCGATCGTCCGGGCGTTCCGCCAGCGAACCGGGGCGTCGATCGGACTCGGGGTCGCCGCGTTCTTCCTCCTCCCGCTCATCGCCGTCTTGTTCCTCATCGTCGTGATCGCGATCCCGTTAGGGCTGTTCCTGTTGCTCGCGCTCGCGCTCCTGTACACGGTCGGGTACGTCGCGGGCGCACACGCGATCGGCCGGATGCTGGTGAAGCAGCCGACCTCTCGCTTCCTCGCATTCCTCCTCGGATGGGGGATCGTACGTGTGCTCGGGTTGGTCCCGGTCCTGGGTGGGGCCGCGTGGACGGTGATCTCGATCTTCGGGCTCGGCGTACTGTGGGTCGCCTCGAGGCGGGCGCCGGCCCAGGACGTGGCCCCGCCGATGCCCCCGCCGGCTCCGGTCGGAGCTGGCACGTAGCTCAGAGCTCGAACGTCATCCCCTCGCGAGCCAGCTCGACCTCGCCGGGCCCGGAGGCGCTGAGCTCGTTCGCTCGGGCGAGCACACCTTCCAACTGCTCGTCCGTGTGGAGCGGATCGTGGTGGAAGAGCACGAGCCGCCGGGAGCCAGCTCTCCGCGCGAACGTCACGGCATCCTCGGTGCTCGAATGCCCCCAGCCGACCCGGTCGTCGTACTCCGCCTCCGTGTACTGGGCGTCATGCAGGAGCACCGCCGCTCCCTCAGCCAGGGCGAACCCGGAGATCCACTCGGGCTCTACCTCGGAGAGATCCGAGCCGAGCGCGGGTTCGTGATCGGGGAGATACGCGAGCGCCTGGCCGTTCTCCTCGACGCGGTACCCGACGGTCGGGCCGGGATGCTTGACGAGGTGCGCGGTGACGTCCGCCGAGCCGATCCGCCACGCCGTGGTCGGCGTGTCCCGGAACTCGGGGTGAGACGGGATGTTGCGCAGATGGACCGGGAAGAACGGCGGAGCGAAGAAAGGGGCGATCCGGCTCCGCAGCCCGCGGATCGGCGAGGGCGGTCCCCACACGTTGAGCTCGACGGCAGGATCCCAGATCGGATCGAAGAACCGGAGGCCCTCGATGTGATCGGCGTGCAGATGCGTGATGAAGATGTCGATCCGCTTGGGATGATCGCGTCCCATAGCCATGCCGAGCGGGCGGATGCCCGTGCCGGCGTCGAGGATCAGCAGCGAGCCATCCGAGAGTTGGACCGCCACGCAGGAGGTCTGCCCGCCGAACCGAACCGTCTCGGGACCGGGCGATGCGAGCGAGCCGCGGCATCCCCAGACGGTCACCTCCACCGGTCAGCCGTCCGCTCCGCAGGACGTTCCCAGAACACCGCGATCGCTCCGACGATCTCATCCTCGCGGATGAGCAAGGGGAAGGCGGTCGCCTCGATCGCGCGAGCCACCCGATCGCCGCCGACGATCCGGAAGGGGAGGTGCGAAGCCCGTCCCTCGCGGAACGCGACGCCGAGCGGGAGATCCTCAAGCGGGATGGGTCGACCCTCGTCATCGGTGGGCGACCACTCCGTTGCCCATTCGCCGGCCCGGAGCTCTCCTGTCTCGGCGTATGTGCGGCCCAAGACCGGCTCGGCCGCCTCGTTGAAGTACACGAGCGTCCCCTCGTGATCAACCACGAACACCGGGGTGGCGAGTCGAGACGCCAGGTCGCGAGCAAGGATCAGGATCAGGTTCCGCTGCGCGCGGGCTTGAGCCACGGGCCGACGTTACGGTCGCACCACAGGAAGGGCAAACCGGGCAACTCATCCAGGGAGAGCCGGCACGTCGGCCTTGGTCGCAGCCCTGGAAGGAGCCACGAGTGCCGGCGCCCCGAGGGAGATCGGTCTGCGCTCATCCAGCAAACGTTTGACCCCCACCCGGCGCGGGTATCGCAAGCCTGCTTGGTTTGCCGTCTCCGAGGCGGAGTCCGCGCCGTCGGCAGGGTTTCGGCGACCACCTTGGGACCCGGAAGGGGGGCGGAGGGATGGCAGTTGCCGGAGTTGGCGACGGATCGTGTCTTCATCACATGGGACGCCTCGCTCATCGGCCGACCGCGCTCGCGGCCGTCGTCGCTTTGATCGGCGCCCTGTCGCTGGTGGCCCCGACCTCGGCCTCGGCGGCTGCGCCGCCAACCGCCACGTTCAACCCGAGTCTGCTGCTCAAGGGCAGCAGCAGCGCCGCGGAGCCCAGCATCAGGACCGACCAGTTCGGCCGGTCGTTCGTGATCGCCCCGACCGGCGTCCCGGCCGGGTGCAAGGCCTTCCGGGTCACGCACGACGGATCCGCCTCGACTTTCCTCGGGTTCCCCGACCACACCGCCGGTGGCGGTGATTGTGACTGGGCCATCGGGCCCCAGGAGACCTCCGCGACCATCTCTCCGCCGCCGACGGACAACGACCTCGCCTATTCGAGCTTGACCCTCGCCAACATCACGACGGGCAAGTCCGACGACGGGGGCACGACCTTCGGTCCCCCGAACCCCTACTCGCAGCAGGTCGCCGGGGACGATCGGATGTGGATGGCCTCCGACCCGAGTCTCAACAGCCTTGGCTTCGATGACGTCTACATGACCTACCACGACGTGAGCGTGGGCGACATCCAACTCGGTGTATCGAGAGACGGCGGGCAGACCTACATCCAGAGCGGACCGATCATCAACCCCACGGACGTGCCCCTGCCGCAATGGCAGGCCGGCCTCAATTCGCCGCCCGGCCCCGCCGGGAACGGGATCGGCAACATCGTGGCTCGGCGGCCCGCCGGAGGCTCGCTCACCCTGTATTCGATATTCGTCACCCCCGACAGCCCCCAGGACAACGTCAACCAGGGACTCGCCGGGACCGGCAACTTCAACCGCGTGTACGAAGCCGTCGGAACCGTTACGGACGTCCCCGCCCCGAGTCCCCCCATCATCACGTGGAGGAACTACGAGATCTATCACGGGCCACTGGGCGCCCGGTACGACCGGATCTTCCCGATCACGGCCGTGGACGGCGCCGGCAAGGTGTACGCGTTCTGGACCGACGGCAACCACATCTTCGCCAAGACCGACGCCACGGGCGCCGGTTGGGATCCGGCCGTCGCCCCCTCACAGATCCCCAACCCGGCCGGCGTGAACACGGCGATCATGCCCTGGGCCGCCGCCGGCGCGTCGGGCGCCGCCGACCTGGTGTTCTACGGGGCCTCCGGAGGGAGCGGCGCACAGCCCAACCCACAGGACGATCCGAACAACGTGTGGAACGTGTACCTGGCCCAGACCGTCGACGGCGGCTCGACGTGGGGCACCTTCAAGGCGAGCGACCACGCCATCCATCGGGGGCCGATCTGCATCGACGGCCTCGGCTGCGATCTGAGCACTCCTACCCGCGACCGCACGCTGCTCGACTTCTTCCAGGTCTCGATCGACCCGACCAACGGCGCGGCGGACATCTCCTACGCGGACGACCACGCGGCGCCCGGGAGCGCGGCCCTGTACTTCACGAGGCAATGCACCGGTGCGAGCGCGACCACCGGGGCTGCGCTCGTCAACGACTGCGTCCCGCCGCCGCCACCGGTCAGTCCTCCGCAAGGGACGACGTGCCCCGGCCCGCAGATCCTCGACTTCGTCAACGACGCCCCCAACAACTACCCGGGGGGCTCGGGGCAGAACATGGACAACCTCGACATCGAGAACGCGTCCTTCGCATCCAGCTCCGGCAGCGCGAACATCGACGCGACGCTCACGATCAAGGACCTGCAGGCGCCGCCCACGACCGACAACTCGAACGTCCTATCGGGCCTCTGGACCGTGTACTGGCAGCAGGCCGGCACCGCCAACGCGCCCGGCGGGAGCACGTGGTGGTTCGCGCAGGCTACCACGACGGGTACCGGTCGGCGGGCCGTCGCGCAGTTCAGCGACGGGACGTTCGACGTGAGCGCGGACGCCTACAGCGGCCGGCATGCGATCACCGGTTCGTTCACCCCCGGAACGAACGGGACGTTCGTCATGCACGTACCGCGCGTCGACGTGGGCAGCCCCGCGGACGGGGCGACGCTGACGAACCCGTTCGCCGACACGGCGGGGGCGTTCCTCGTCGCCGGGACGGGCCTGCGCTTCATCGCCCGCGCCGACCGAGCGCCCGACTCCGACTACGGGGCGGACTACCACGTGGCTCAGACCTGCGCGGCGGATCTGTCGATCACCAAGACCGGCCCCGCAACCGGCCACATCGGCCAGATCATCACGTACACGATCACGGTGCACAACGGAGGCAGCGACCCCGCCACCGGCGTGTCGGTCACGGACAGCCTGCCCAAGAACGCCGGGTTCGGATCGGCGAGCTCGAGCCAAGGTAGTTGTGCTCCGAAACCGAAGCAGCTGCTCGTCGTCTGCAACCTCGGGACCATGGCGAACGGCGTCACCGCCGTCGTGACCATCGTCGTCAAGCCCACACAGAAGGGGAACTTCACCGACACGGCGACCGTCTCCGCGACGTCGCCCAACGACCCGGATCCGAACAACAACACCAGCAGCGTCACGACCAAGGTCTCCCCATGATCCGCGGATGATCCGGCGCGGTTCATCGGGTGATCGGGTGGCGCGCTGACGCCACTCGGACCAGGGGGTCGGACCCCGGTTCGGGCGCTGGATGCAGGGCCCGGACCGGGGTCCGGTTCGGGGTCGCGACGGTCAGAAACTGAACCCGTTGATGGAGACCGGGAGAGCGATGCCCTCGGCGCGCCCCGGGTTCCCGGACGCCGCCGAGCCACCGTGCTGCGTCACGGTCACGGCCGCGTCGGGGGTGCCCGCCGTGCGGTTCGGCTTCACCTTCACCGACGAGCTGGAGTTGCCTCCGGATGCGCTCGCCCTGGGCTTGCCGCCCGGGCGGGTCCCCGCCTTGGGCTTGGTCTTCGACTTCGTTCTGGATGACACGGGAACGTTCTTCGACGGCTTCGTGGTGACGGTCACCCCCGATCGAGAGGCCGAGCCACTCGCTCGGGCCTTGGGTGCGGTTGCGGACGCCCCCGACTTTGCCCTGTGACTCGACCGGTGGCCGGCCGCGACGGCCGCGGTCGGGATCGCCAAGGCCGACACCAGTGCGACGACGATCATGACCTTCTTCATGTCGGTCCCTCTCTGTGGGCGTGCGCGGGCGGGTATCAGCTTCAAGTTTCGACCGCCCGACGGCTGGCGCCCAGATGACGTCCGTCATCCGAACGAGGGACGGATGTCCCGATGAAGTACGTGAGACGAGGCCAGCCCCGCTACGGGCGCATTCGCACCGGGGAGACGGCTCGCCGACAGAGGTCATGGCCCCCGTTCACGAGCCATCGCGGAAACACGGTGCGATACCGACCGGCGCGATAAGAGACATGCGTGCGGTACCTGGCCCGTGCACCCGTCACGTCACGTTCGATACCGTGCCATCCCTGATGACCTCGGCGCTGGACGATGACGGGGACGTTCACTCCGCACGCGTCGAACCCACCGGCCGCGACGACTCGGCCGATGGCAACGAGACGCCAGCGGAGCCGCAGGCTCACCGAGCGAGCGTGCGGCGTCGGAGGGAGCACCCTGAAGTCGACGACGCTTGTCCCCGTTCCGCCGGGCGTGATCACGGATATCGGACCGGTCGTGGCGCGCATGGGGACCGTCGCGACGATCTCGGTATCCGAGTTGACGTCGAACGAGGCGTTCCTGCCGTGGAACTTCACGACCGACGTACCGGTATACCCCGTGCCGGTGATCGTGACGGTGGTGCCGGCAGGTCCGCTGGAGGGCGCGAACAGCGCGATCGTCGGCGGCGGGGACGGGGTGACGACGAGATCGATCGCACTCGCTCCCGCTCCTTCCGCGTCGGTGACCGAGACGGGGCCGGTCGTCGCTCCCACGGGGACGATCGCCGTGATCTGCGTGTCGGCGTCGACGCTGAACGACGGCGCTGCCGTGCCGTTGAAGGCCACACCGGTCGCACCGCTCGAGTCATCGAAGCCCGTTCCGGTGATCGTGACGGACGTCCCGGCCACGCCACTTGCGGGCAGGAACGCGACGACCAGCGGCGCGGCCGCGCGGGCCGCAGGGACACCCGCCATCTCCGCGACCGTCAGCGCGAGTGCGAGCGTTGCGCCGAACGTCCCTGCACGCCGCCGTGAGTTGCGCACCCCGGTTCACCTCGTTCCCCTGAAGCGTCGTTCGCCCCTGATCGGCGAGTGTCGATCCTTCTTCGGACGGGGTATCGGCGTGAGGCACCCGCGGTTCATGGGGGAAAACCCCGCGACCTGAGAGGTGCGCTCAAGCGTCCGGACCGGATCGATCCGCTTCCGGGGTAAGACGTTCGCGCATCTTGGATACGAGGGCCGCTCGTGAGTGAACCCGCAACTTGCGGAACACGTTCGCGCGGTGGTGCTCGATCGTGCGCACCGACAGGTACAGGTTGGCCGCGATCTCGGCATTCGTATGTCCGAGCGCGAGCAGCCGCGCGACCTCGATCTCCCGGGGCGAAAGGCCACGAGACGTCAGCATCTGGTCGACGCTCCCCTCGGCTCCTTCAACGCCGGCGTCCACGGGACCAGGCCATCGCTCGGGCCCGGGTGGGGTATCTTCAGGCACGCGTTCGGGTGTCCAGACCTCGACCGTGGTGCGGCCCGGGCGGCTCTCGACCCGGCACCAGCCTCCCGCAACTTCGGCCCGCTCCGCCATCGATGCGAGCCCGCTATGACCATGCGTGGATGCCTGCGCGGCCTGGACGTCGAACCCGATGCCGTCGTCCTCGACGACGACGTCGAAGCCGCCGGCGTGAGGGTTGAGCGATACGGTGACGAGCGACGCCTCGCCATGTCGGCGAGCGTTGTTGAGCGCTTCCTGGACGATGCGGAACAGGATCAACCGTGTCGCCTTGGGAGGTTCCTTCGACAGTCCGTTCGTGATCTCGAACGTGGAGGAAGCGCCCAGATCGGTCCATCCCTCCAGATACGCACGGATCGCCGCCACGAGACCCTCGTCGTCCAGGATGCGGGGGTGGAGCTCGAACACCAGGTGTCGAAGTCGCGCGATCGCGTCGGAGACCACCCCCTGGAGCTTGATGAACCGCTCCTCGGCCCGGATCTCGGGGTGATCCTTCGCCGCAGCTTCCAGCCACATCGGGATCGCCAGCAGCCTCTGCATCGTGTCGTCATGGATGTCGTCGGCGATCCGTCGGCGCTCCTCTTCCTCCGTCCTCGTCGATCCGATCAGCAGCTGTCTACGTTGCTCGTCCAGACCGCGGAGTCGCTCGAACATCCGGCGCTGGGCGTGTTCCGCCTCCTTCCGCGCCGTGATGTCGAGCTGAACACCCTGGTACCGGGTGGCCCTGCCCTGCTCGTCCCGTGAGACCACCGATGCCACGTCGTGGAGCCACACGATCCGACCATCCTTGGCGAGCATCCGATACTCCATCTTGAACGGCTCGCCCGCCTCGACCGATCGGGTCGTTTCGCCGATCACTTCCTCCCGATCATCGGGGTGCACGGCATCGATCCACAGCGACGGGTTCGCCATCCACTCCTCGGACCGGAAGCCGAGCACCTCTTCGATCTGGGGGCTCACGAACTCCTCGACGACTTCGTCAAGGCTGCCCTTGACGCTCCAGACGTACACGATGGCGGGGATCTGCTCGACGAGGGTCTTGAACCTCGTCTCCAGTTCCCCGCGTTCGCGGTCCTCGCGGTCAGACGCATTCGTATCGATGGTGTGCGAGGCCTCTCTCGCGCGCGATGGATGCAATGCTCGGCAACCTACGGGCGGGATGATCGATGGCTCAATACCTGTTCCTGATCGGTCGAGAAGCTGCAGCTATCGAGCTGCGCCCGCGTCCGAGCTCGAACCGACCAGTTCGCGGGCGACGCCGACGAAGGTATCGACGAAGGACGAGGCGTGCGTATCGAACCAGGCGATCCCGTGCTCGATGCGTGGCACGGGTTCTTCGAACGAGCGGAACACGACGCCCGGCGCCTCCAGCTCCGCCTCGGACCCGAACCCGACACCGATCAACTTCGCGTCTTCGGCGACCATCGAGATGTGGGCCGTCGCGGCCATATCGATCGCTTCGACGAGCGACAGCGGTTCGCGGCCCTCGAACAGGACATCGTGCATGTGGTCGATCACCCGTGGATTGACGCTCCTCGGGAGCGTGAGGATCGGGTGGTGGACCAACTCGTCCCGCGGGATCCGATCGAGCGATGCCAACGGGTGGACCTGCGGCACGATCGCGAGGATCTCGATCCATCCGAGACGCAGGTAGTTGAACGGCTCGGTTGACTCGGTCGGCAGGGTGACCACGGCCAGGTCGACGCGGCGGAGCTCCAGCGCCTCCAGGTTCTGGGGGCCGAAGCCCGGGTGGAGTTCGACCTCGACGTGCGGGTACCGCTCTCGATACCGGTTGAGCAGCTCGGCCATCGCCGGGGAGAGGCCCGCCGCATTCGTCGCGACCTTGATCCACCCTGTCTTTCCCCGCTCGCCCAGCCTGACGCTCTGCTCCGCTCGATCGGCGAGCTCGAGTACCACACGGGCGTGCTCGATGAAGAGGCGACCGGCAGGCGTCAGCGCGACGTGCCGCGTGTCGCGAACGAACAACGCGGTCCCCAGCAGCCGTTCGAGTGCCTTGATCTGTTGGGAAAGGCCGGATTGAGCGATCCGCAGCCGCTGCGCCGCTCGCCCGAAGTGGCCCGCATCCGCCACCGCCACCGCGTATCGGAGTTGTCGAAGCTCCACAGCCGCAGTATAGGACAGACCTGTCTGTACGAAATGAGGATAGGATGAGACGGAAGGGTCTGACCGATAGGATCCAGTGATGGACCGTTCATCGTTATCGGACGAGGAGGGGCCGGCCCCCCAGGCGCGCGACCGGATCGTCGGCGCGGCAGCGGATCTCTTCTTCAGCAAGGGCATCCGAGCGACGGGCGTCGATACCCTGATCGAGCACGCGGGCGTGGCGAAGTCCACCTTCTACCGGCAGTTCCGATCCAAGGACGAGCTGATCGTGGCGTGGCTGCGGAGCTCGCAAGCTCGCTGGATCGACGTGGTCACCGCGGAACTCGAGGAGGACCGCATCCCTCCGGCGCGCGCGCTCGTGGAGTTCTGGGATCGGTTGGGCGATTGGGCGGAGCGGGAGGGATACCTCGGCTGCCCGTACCTGAAGGCCCTCGCCGAGATCGAGGAACCCTCCCACGTCGCTCGTCTCGAAGTCGATGCCTTCATCCACGAGGTCGATGACTACTTCGCTCGAACCGCGGCCGCCTGCGGCCTCCGGAGTCCCCGGGAGATCGGGCTCCGGCTGCGGCTCCTGACGATGGGCGCTCTGACGGCGATCGTCGTGGAGCGATCTCGCGAGCCTCTGGATCGCGCGCGAGATGTCACGGTCCACTTGCTCGCGTCGTGGCAGGGGATGACGAGGTCCGAGATGGAAGCCTTCGTCGCCGCGCCGACATCCGACACCTGAGCGCGGCTCCGGATCAGCGACCTGGGACGGATGTCCCGAACGGTTGATGCTTCCGACCCATCACCCGGCCAACGGCGCCGGCCGAGAACGTCCGTGGCGCCGAAGTCCGGCGCCGGCGGCGGGTTGAGCCCGCCGCCGGACCGGGAGATGAGGATGAGCACATGATCCGCGTGATGATCGCCGACGACGAGGAGGGCATCCGGGACGCGCTGTCCTCGGTGCTTGCCGACGACGAACAGATCTCGCTCGTCGGCGCGGGACGCGACGCCGACCAGGCCATCGCGATCGCCGCGCAGGAGCGGCCGGACGTCGCTCTGCTGGACGTCCGCATGCCCCGGGGCGGCGGACCGAGAGCCGCTCGCGAGATCGCGCAGGTGAGCCCGGGCACGGCGCTCATCGCGCTCTCGGCCAATGACGACTTGAACGACATCCGCGCGATGCTTCGAGCCGGCGCAGGGGCCTATCTCGTGAAGGGCGAGGGAACGACCGAGATCGTCCACGCGATCCACCGGTGCATCGAGGGATCCGACGGGCGCACACGGTGGGCGGCGCTCCTGCCTCGCGCGTTCGGCACGCGCCCGTTCGGCAGCCGAGAGCGATCGCGACGGATCGAAGCCGTCGTCCGCGGTGAAGGCGTTGATGTCGTCTATCAGCCCATCTTCGACCTCACGGGCGGGAGGGCGGTCGGCGCGGAAGCGCTCTGTCGCTTCCGCGCCGACCCGCTCCGCTCTCCAGACGTCTGGTTCGCGGAGGCCGCCGAGGTGGGGCTCGGCATCGAACTCGAGATCACGGCGGTTCGTCGAGCGGTGCGAAGCCTCGAGTGGCTCGACCCGTCGATCCTCCTCGGTGTCAACGTCTCCCCGGAGACGTGCTGCTCGTCTGAGCTTTCGGACCTGCTCGAGACCCTACCGGCCGACCGGCTCGTGCTGGAGATCACGGAGAACGCCCCCGTGAACGACTACGAGCGGCTCGCGAACGCGCTCGCCCCCATGCGTGCACGCGGCGTGCGACTCGCGATCGACGACACCTGCTCGGGATTCGCGAGCCTCCGTCATGTCCTTCATCTCCGACCGGACACGATCAAGCTCGATCTCACCCTCACACGCGGGGTCGAGACGGACACGGCCCGCCGCCTCCTCGTCGAAGCGCTCGTGGGATTCGCTCCGAGCGTCGGCGCCGAGGTGCTCGCCGAGGGCGTCGAGAACGCGGAGCAGCTCCGCACCTTGATGGACGCCGGCGTCCACCTAGGCCAGGGCTACTACCTCGGTCGGCCGGGTCCGCTGCCGCGCTCAGGCACGTGGCCCGCCTGGGGTGACGCGAGCGCCTTCATCGAAGCCGGCTAGATCACGCCGAGGAGCCGCGCGACCCGAACCCGAATTCCTTCTCCCGCGTGGCGGCTACACTCGCCGGCGGGGCCCTATGGAGATCGAGATCCTGATCGTGGACGATCACGGACTCGTCCGAGAAGGTCTCCGAGCGCTCCTCGAGGCAGAGGACGACCTGCGCGTCGTGGGAGAGGCGCGAACGGGGGGCGAGGCGCTCGCGCTCACTAGGCACCTGCGTCCCGACATGGTCGTGCTCGACGTGCGGCTGCCCGATCGCAACGGCATCGAGATCTGCGCCGAGATCCACGACCTCTCTCCCGCCACGAGGGTCCTCGTCTGTTCGGGTCTCGCCGACGGATCCGCGCTCGTCGAGGCGGCGAAGGCCGGCGCGGAAGGGTTCGTCTCCAAGGAGGCCTCGAACGCCGAGATCGTCGATGCCGTCCGGCGGGTCGCCGGCGGCGCCTCGGTGGTCGGCGAGGGATCTGCCCAGACCATGTTCCGGTATCTCCGCTCGCATCGAGCTGACGCCCCCCGGCTCGCGCAGCTGTCGGGCCGGGAACGGGAGATCTTGGGATTGCTATCCGAGGGGCTGACGAACCGTGAGATCGGCACTCGCCTGTTCATCTCGGAGAAGACCGTGCGGAACCACGTCTCCGGCCTCCTCAGGAAGCTGCACCTGCGCCATCGGACCGAAGCGGCTCTGTTCGCAGCGCCGCTTCGGAGCGAGCTGCTCCCCGACGAGTAACGACACCCCGGGACGGATGTCCCGGGGTGTCGGGCCCAGCGCCCCATCCAGCCGGATGCACCCGTGCCCGAACGTCTTGGGTGAGCGCAGTTCCCGTTCCGAAACGGCGAAGGAGGCAAGGCGTGAGCATCGTGCTACCGACCGAGCGTGCCGATGGGTCCGTTGGGATACGAGTGGCGGTCGCCGACGACGAGGAGACCGTCGTCGACGTCCTCCGGTCGTTGATCGGATCCGATCCGACCCTGCGGTTCGTGGGAGCGGCGAACGACGCCGAAGGAGCCATCGACGTTGCCGTGCGGGAGCGACCGGACGTGATGCTGGTGGACGTCCGGATGCCGGGCGGAGGTGGCCTGCGCGCCGTTCGGGAGATCACCAAGCGGTGTCCCCCCACGAAGGTCGTCGCGCTCTCCGCGCACGAGGACTCGAACACCGTGATCAGGATGATCAGCGCGGGCGCGCGAGCCTACGTTCGCAAGGCGGAGTCCACCGAGAAGATCCTCCGCACGATCCATCGGGCGGTCGACGAGCCATGGTCGGCGCCCCCCGCGCCACATCTCACCCTCATCTCTCCGCCCCTCTCGGTGAGCGACGAGCGAGCGCCACGGGTCGCGCGCGCGATCCTGGACGGCGAGATCACCGCGGAGTTCGATCCCATCGTCGACCTCGGAACCGGCCGCACGATCGGATTCGACGTCCGACCGAGGGTCGCGACCCTCCCCCATCGCTCGTACGACTCCTGGCTCGCGGACGCCGAGGCGACAGACCTGCTGCTCGACTTCGAGCTTGGCGCCTTCCGAGCGGCGACCCGCGCGCTCCGGGAGATCCCCCCCGAGCTGTTCCTCGAGTTCGAGGTGAGCCCCGCGACGGTCCGCACGGCGAGGTTTCGCCGGGCGATCAACCGTTCGATCGCCGACCGCATCGTGCTCGGGTTCAGCCCCCTCGTCCTGGCGGACGACCTCACCCCGGCCGAAGCGAACCTCGGTGAGACGCTCGCGACCCTCCGCGAACGAGGGGTCCGCGTCTCGGCACGGGACATCGGGCCGGGACTTCCGAGCCTTCGCCAACTCCTCTCCATCTCTCCGGAGTTCGCGCGGCTCGACCACACCCTCACTCGGTCGGTGAGCGACAGCTTCTCGAACCACGCGATCGTCGCCTCAGCGACGGCGTGCGCCGCGGAGGTTGGGGCGAAGGTGATCGCTGCCGACGTCGCCTCGGACGATCAACTCGAGGAGCTTCTCGGGCTCGGCGTCGGGATGATCCAGGGTCCCATCGTGAGCGACCCGCTCACCGTCACGGAATTGGGTGGAAAGCCGCCAACTTGGATGCCGACGAGGTTCAAGCCACACGACCCGGATACCGAATCCAGAGAGTGAGGTTTCTCCATGGAGCACTGCTCCGCTGGAGGTGGAGACCATGACCCGATCGATGCGACGTCTGGCGGCAGTTCCGCTCGCAGCACTCTCGCTCGCTCTGGCGA
>Ga0066710_100001399_pt1 | contig 17933 bp, 15 predicted proteins | sample GraSoiAngelo_159_FD_79666 | JGI IMG/M metagenome (GOLD analysis project Ga0066710, IMG submission 79666) | Grasslands soil microbial communities from the Angelo Coastal Reserve, California, USA - 14_1009_16_40cm | ecosystem: Environmental > Terrestrial > Soil > Grasslands | place: USA... | reverse complement strand
GCCCGCACGACGACACCAGCCACTGTTGGGGTTTATGGTCTCGCCTCGGCGGTCGTGATGCCGGTGTTCGGTCTGTTTGGTATGGATCTTCGAGCGCTGTTGGCCACCGACTACGACGGCCGACATCGGGCCACGGAGTACATGGCCGTCCGATTAACAACTGCCCTCTTGGCGATGGTGTGTGTCTTGGTCGGCGCGGTTCTGCTTGGCCACTCACCGACGTTTCTCTTGGTTGTAGCGCTCGTAGCGCTCCGAAAGGTTTTTGAAGGGCTCAGCGACATCCTCTACGCTGTCATGCAGAAATACGAGCGCATGGACCTGACGGCGAGATCTGCCGCGGTAAAGGCGCTCGTCTCACTCGGGGTCGCAGGGCTCCTCCTTCTGGTGACGCGGTCGCTCGTCTGGGCACTGGGTGCTCTCGTGCTCACATCGTTAGGAATCCTCTTCCTGTACGATACGCGTCTCGTGAAGAGCGTGGAGTCGACACCAGTCTGGAGAGCGGAGGTTGTGAGGAGGCGTGGTTTGGTACGGCAGGCGATGCCGCTGGGGCTCGTCACAGCTCTGATCGCCCTTCAGACAACGGTGCCCCGCTACTTTCTCGCCGTCTCCCATGGGGACGCCGTGGTCGGGCATCTCACTGCTTTGTCGCACTTCCTGATCGCGGGTGCCATCGTGAATGGTGCGTTTCAACAGAGCGCCGGCCCGCGTTTGGCCAAGTACTTCACGATGAGACAGCGTGATCGCTTCATCGCGGCAGTTATCGCGCTCTGCTGTGGTAGTGCGGTTTTGGGCGTCGCAGGTGTCTGCTTCGCAGTGCTCTTCGGTCCCGCCATCCTCTCGCTTGTCTACGGCCGGGCCTATGTCGAGTTCGCTGACGTCCTTCCGTGGTTCATGATGGCTGGCATTGCCAGTTACGTGCTTGCTTCAGTGAGCACAGCGCTGACCGTCGTGAGGCAACTCCGCGTGCAGGCCGTGGCGGCGATGTGTAGCGTGGTTGTATGCGGCGCCGTCAGTTGGGCTTTCATCCCATCCAATGGGGCGATGGGGGCCGCCGCGGCGGTCGTCGCGGCAAGTGCCGCGAACGTCCTGTTCAGCAGCGCGGCTCTCGTGCGGGAATTCGCACGGTGCGACCGGGTCTCGGTTGAGGTCCGGGACCACCATTGACCGACGACGGTCTGGCATGACGGAGGGGCTGCAGATTGCGATGCTTGTCAGCATCGCGACGGCGTATTTGTGGGCCCTAACCGTCCGAAAGAGCTTGTCGCTGGTCCAATTCCGGGTGGCATTCGTAGGAATGGCGGCAATCTTTGGGATATCGCCTATCGTTGTGGCGGTTTCCAGGAATCAGGATCTCGGATTAAGTGATTATTCGCGTTTCGCTCTCTACGCGATCGCCATGGTGTGCTTTATTGTCGCCTATGAGATCACGCGGCCTGCAGCGCATCACGGAGCAGCCGAAGACAACTACGACCCACTGTTCCGTGTGGTCGGCTGGACGTTCATTCTTGCGGGAGTGCTCGCGTTTGGTGTCCTTGTGGACCGCTACGGGCTCGAGTTCTTCTGGATGGCCAAGAGCGATGTGTACCTGCTCAGCGAGGAGCTCGGGCCAGAGAAATTCGCGAAAGACCTCGCAATGACCGGGGCCATTATTCTCGGGTACGACGCGTGCCGTCGCAGGCGTCTAAATGTGTCTACCTTTCTTGTCTATGTAGGAACCCTTGTTTTGGGTGTTGTTCTGAGTCGGCGCTCGATGCTGCTAACGATGCTCGCAGCCTTGGCGTTCCACTATCACCACGCGGTGCGGCCGCTGTCTGGCAGGCGGCTCGCGGCCGCATGCTTGTCCTTCCTGCTGGTTGCGGGGACATGGAACCAGATCTATGGATTCTTGTTAGGCTATACCGATTATTCGTTTACCTTCAGCGAGCGGAACTGGTGGGTTGAGAACAATCCGTTCGACCAACTCCGATCATCTGACGAAATCTGGAGGAACGTGTGGGGCGAAGCGCCGCAGTTGGGGCGTACGTACCTCAACGCAATTAGTGCAGCGCTAGTTCCGAGGTTCCTTGGCGGAACTTCTGCAAGTCTCAGCGTCTGGTACACCGAGCGATATGCTGGTGAACTTGCGGGAACAGGGACGGGATTCGCATTCTCTGAGCTGGTCGAGGCGTATATCAACTTTGGTATCTCTGGTCCGCTGATACTGTTCGGTGTCTTGGGCTTTCTGGCGCGTAAGGTTGACACAATGCCCGGCCAGCGATTTCTCTTCTTGCGGGGCATCGGATTCGGGTCGCTGTATGTGGTGTTCTTAGGTGAGTTCTCTGACCTGGCCAAATTCCAGATACCGTTTTTCATAGTCGCGCCATATGGGCTGTACTGGGTTTTCAGCTTCCTGCGTGCGGTGATGCGAAGCGCGCACCTCGGACCGCTTCCCTTGAGATGATCGTCGAGTTCACCGGTGCCACCGGAGCCGGCAAGACCTCGATGGCAGGCCGAGTGCGTCGGAAGCTGCAGGAGCGAGATATCCGTGTGGCGAATGCACGCGACTTGCTGCCTGGACGGCAAATGGCCAAATTGCTTGGGCGAGAAGGTGTTCAGAACATTGTCATCGAGCTAGCGCTCAGCGCCGTGATCGGTTCTTCGTTGAGGCGACATCGAGAGTTCCTCGCATTCGCGTGGCGGGCGGCCCGAAGCTACACCGACTCACCGTACCTGGCGCTGAAGGCGCTTCGGGGCGTCTGGCGTCAGATCGGCTTCTATGAACTTGGACGGCGAGTAAAAGACTCGACCGTCGTTATCGTCGACGAGGGAACAGTCCACGCTGCCCACTATCTGTTCGTGCAACTCAGCTCGATCGTCAACGACGACTATCTGGAGTCGTTCGTGCGGCTGGTGCCGATGCCGGATCTCGTCGTGTGCGTCGAGGCGCCGCGAGAGGCGCTGTTGGTGAGAATGAAAAAAAGAGCGGATCCTCCCCGGCGGACGTTGAACCGGTTGGACGCCGAACTGCTCGTAGACGCTGCTGCTAGTGTCTTTACTCGACTGAAATGCTTTCCGGGCGTGAGCGCCCGGTTACTGGTTGTCGGCGGATATTACGGGACGCCAGACGATTACGAAGGGGAGGCGGAACGAATCGTTCAGGCGGCGCTCGAGTATTCGGCCAATGCTTGAGCTGATCCAACAACTTTTCGAGTGTCTGGACGCAAAGAGGGTCGAGTATTGTCACTGGAAGAGCAACGCCTTCCTTGCGGAGGCGGTTCGTGGGATCGGCGATCTGGACCTCCTTGTGCGCCGTGAGCACGGCGACCGGTTCGAGGCCCTCGCGAGTGCGCTCCACTTCAAGCAGATGGCGGTACCCCGTTGGCGGTCAGCGGCGTCCGTTTTTCATTATCTTGGTCTTGATCTTGGTAGCGGTCAGCTGGTGCATCTCCACGTGTATTTCAGACTCTTGACGGGCGGGAGCCTCGTGAAATCTTGTCGGATACCCCTCGAGCACCTAGTGCTCGAGGGCCGGCGTCGCCTTGACGGGGTCTGGGTCCCCGCTAAGGACACCGAACTCCTCCTGTTTGTTGTTCGTAAGATGCTCGAGTACAGCTCTCCCACCGAAGTGCCACTCGCCCTCCGAGAGTCACAGCGCGCAGTTGCGGAATTCGAGTGGTTGCTCAGTGGAGGGACACTCTCGCGGACCGAAATCCTACTCGATCGCTGGTTTCCTCAGATTGATCGCGCTCTCTTCCAGCGGGCGACGGCTGCGCTCATGCCAAGTGGCAGCCTCGTGGATCGATGCCTCAGCGGTGTGATGATGCGATGGCGGTTGCGTGATTGCATGCAGCAGCGGCTGCTCTTGCTGGAGATGGTCCGGGCTGCTCGACTCATCCGTTGGGTGATTCTTCGCGGTCTCGGCCGACCGCCCCGAGTGACCCCGGTGAGAGGCGGTGCGCTCATCGCCGTGATTGGTCCCGAGGCAAGTGGAAAGTCGACCCTCGTTCGCGAGTTGAACACGTGGCTCGCCGAGCACGTGTCAACGTTCGCGATCCATGCGGGGCGACCACCATCAACGTTCCTGACACTGCTACCGGATCTCCTTTTGCCGTTCCTCAGACGTGCACTGCCTCGTTATCGGAGTCACCAGGTTGAAACGGACCGCCAGACGGGTGTGGGAACCGTCAGTCGCACTCGACTTATCCTCTACGCCGTTCGTGCGGTGATATTGGCACTAAGTCGCCAACGTTTGCTCGCACGCGCCGAAAGGATGGTCGCCGGTGGTGCTCTAGTCATCAGTGATCGGTTTCCATCCGCAACCGTTGGGGCCACCGACAGCGCACAACTCGACCCGATGACTTTGTCTGATACCGTGCCATTTCGGCGTCTCAGCATGTTCGAGCAGCGGTTGTACCGTCGAATCCAGACCCCTGACGTCGTTTTCTGCCTCAAGTCGTCGCTGGCGACGGCCATTGAACGAAACGCCTCGCGTGACAACGACGAGCCAGACGGATACGTGCGGCACCGTCATGCTCACTGGACGTCGCCGCAGTTTCGGAGCGGCCGGGTGCTTGAACTCAATAGCGAAGGCCCGTTGGCCGATACCTTACTCTCGGCGAAGCAGGCCGTCTGGGAGTGTCTCTGACGCGGAGGCGTTCTCAACGGAGTAGTCCGCGATGTGTGGAATAGCGGGCCTCTGGATACGTGGAGGCGCTCCGCGCGAGTCGCTTCAGGCATTGGCCTGTCGCATGGCCGCCATGTTGGAGCATCGGGGACCGGACGGTCGAGGGTGGTGGTGCGACCCTGTCGTCGGTGTCGGCTTGGGCCATACGCGACTGTCGGTCATCGACCTATCGGAGACCGGGGATCAGCCGATGGTCGACCACTCTGGCTCCACGCTGATCGTTTTCAATGGCGAGATCTACAACTATCTCGAGTTGCGCGCAGCCTTGGAATTGGACGGTGTCAAGTTCCGAGGGGCCAGCGACACGGAAGTCCTCCTCGCCCTCTACGCCGAACGGGGTCCTGACTGCGTCAGAGAGTTGCGCGGCATGTTCGCGTTCTGTATCTGGGATGGTGCTAAGCGACGGCTTGTGCTCGCGCGCGATCGCGTCGGCAAAAAGCCGCTCTACTACTGGGCACCTGATTCGAGGACGCTGTACTTTGGGTCTGAGATCAAAGCCGTTCGGGCTGCGACCCCCGTCGACCCCGGCCTTGACACAGCAGCCCTCAACGACTATTTGCGTTTCGGATTCGTGGGCGGAACGCGAACGATCTATCGTGGGATCCGAGAAGTTCCGCCCGGACATCTCATTGTTGCGACGGACCCGGCGGAGTTGCATCCGACTCCATACTGGCAGCCGAAATGGACGCCGAAGAAGAGAATCAATTTGCATGAGGCTGTCGAGGAGACCGGTATCCTGCTGAGGGAATCAGTGAATCTACGACTGCGTGCCGATGTGCCGGTCGGCGTCCTCCTGTCCGGAGGAATCGACAGTGGGCTTATTGCCTCTTTCGCGGCGAGGCAGACGGGGACGAAGTGCAAGACGTTTTCCGTGGGATTCGAAGATGCGCTGCTCGACGAGCGGCAGCTTGCGCGGGCGGTCGCTCAACGATATGCGACTGATCATCACGAGGTGCTTCTGAGTCCGGACGTTTCCGGACTCATTCCAAAGATTGCGTGGCACTACGACCAGCCCTTCGCGGACGCCTCTGCTGTCCCAACATTCGCCGTGGCGGAGTACGCGAGCCGACATGTTAAAGTGGTCCTTACCGGTGACGGCGGTGATGAGTCGTTTGCCGGCTATCGCCGCGATCTCAGCGCCGCGCTCTTGGCGGTACTGACTCGCCTCGCCGGTGAGCGAGTTCTGACCCGAACCTCCCGGATCCTCCGACAACTGCTGCCGGCTCCTCGCGCCCATCGCGACCCCTATGCGCTCGGCTACCGTTTCATCCGGGGCATGTCCGCTGGCGAGATCGCGAGGATGGTCGTTTGGTCGAGCGATGGCTTCTCAGACGAAGAACGAGCCCTCTTGGGCCAGGCCCCGGGGCCGCATCGGGAAGAATCGGGAGCGTTCGAATCGTTGCAGACTTCGGTCTGCGGGCTGGGTTTGCTCGATCGGACGCTTGCCCTCGACCTGCTGTGGATCCTGCCGTATGACCTCCTAGTCAAGATGGACATCGCCACGATGGCGCATGGGCTCGAGGCCCGATCACCTTTCCTCGACCAAGAGTTGGTCCAGTGGGCGGCGGGACTGCCTGAAAGCGTTCGATTGGGAGGGACACAGACCAAGCCGATCCTTCGTCGCCTCGCACAGCCGTATTTGCCCAAAGTCGTCAGCCGAGGGCCAAAGAAGGGATTCGAAGTTCCCTTGTATCGCTGGGTGAGTCGGGATCTCAAAGAATTCCGCGATGACCTTGTCCTATCGCCGAACGGGTTACTGGCCAGCATGTTCGATCGTGCTCGACTCGAGCGGATGCTGCGAGGTCCAGTTCGCGGAAGTCGAGTGCGATGGGCGCAGCTCAGCTGGATTCTTATAATGCTTGCGGCTTGGGACCGTTATGCTGCGCGGCCGGGAACTGGAGTTTCGTCTTGAGAATTGCTCTCGTTCTCAACGACGACTTCTCGACGTGGCAGTTCCGTAAGGGATTGATCGCGACTCTTTGTAGAGGCGGCCACACGGTTTTCGCCTACACCCCATCCGGGCCATGGGTCAGGCGGCTCGAGGAGATCGGCGCCATTCACAGAGCCATTCCCCTCTATCGGTTCGTGAGTCCTCTTCGTGACTTGCTTCTTTTCTGGGTACTCTGCCGGTGGTTTTCAAGAGATCGCGTGGATCTTGTCCACAATATGACCGTCAAGCCGACCATATACGGTGCCTTCGCGGCGCGATTGATGGGCGTGCGCCGTGTCGTGGCGCTTGTGTCCGGTGTGGGCCTTCCGTTCCTCGATGGCGGCGGGTTCGAGCGACGTGTGCTCCGTGTGACCGTCGTCGGGCTCTATCGGACCGCGCTTGGCCTTACCGATCGTGTGTGGTTCCAGAATCCTGATGACCTGGAATTTTTCGTCGCGGCCCGTCTGCTAAAGGCGGAGAAGGCGCTCCTCATCAGAAGTGGTGGCGTCAACGTCGAAGAATTCAGCGAGGCGGCAGTTGATCAGAGCGCGGTTCACAAACTTCGCGCAGAGTTGAGGCTCGAAGGAGACGGACCGATCGTGGTGATGATCGTGGCACGGTTGATTTGGAGCAAGGGCGTCAAGGACTTCGTCGAAGCTGCGAAAGTCTTAGCACAGCGGCTCTCCAACGCACGGCTCTTCCTGTTCGGGCCATACGATCACGGCCATCCGGACGAAATTCCGCCTGGCTATCTCGAAGCCCTCGAGAGCGAGAATTTTCGCGCAATTATCGACTTCAGAACAGACATCAAGGAGATACTCAGCCTTGCCGACGTCGTCGTACTGCCGTCTTATTTTGGTGAGGGCGTGCCGCGTGTCCTGCTCGAGGCCTTAGCGATGAGTAAGCCGATCGTTACTACGGACAACCCTGGCTGTCGCGAAGTTGTCGAACACGGCCGAAACGGCTATCTGGTTCCCATCAAGGACCCGGGATCTCTCGCTGGAGCGATCGCGGATTTGAGCGACAGCGAGACAAAGCGTGTTCGGTTCGGTCGGCGGTCGCGGGCGAAGGCGGAGACTGAGTTCGACGAGCGATTGATCGTCGAACGGATCGTCCGGGAGCTGTACGGACTCGGCTGCTGATGCGGGTGCCGCAGCGAGCCCACAACCTGCTGAGCTTCGACATCGAGGGTTTCATCGAGTCGTCTCTCGAATCAATGCGTGTTCCTGGGAGGTATATCTCCGCGGAGCTGGAGGCGTGTGAAATTGAAGGGAACACGGCGAAGATCCTGGAGGTGCTTGCCGATTCCAATCAGAAGGCGACTTTCTTCATTCTTGGTCGCATCGCGAGGGACCAAAGCGCCCTGGTGAGGCGGATCAGTGAAGCAGGGCACGAGATTGGTTGCCATAGCTACTATCACAGGCGACTGTACCATTTGAGCTTCGCAGAGGTGCAGGCGGCCGTCCAGGACGGCAAGAAGCGTCTGGAGGATGTATGCGGAAGGCAGGTGTACGGCTTCAGAGCACCAGATTTCTCTATCGTTAAGTCAAATCTGTGGGTGCTCGACGTACTCCTTGACGCCGGATATCGGTACGACTCGAGCATTGTACCGACGTCGCTCCACGATGTGTACGGGATCTGCGATTTCGCGCTGGAGCCTGTGCGCCTTCCTAATGGACTGGTCGAGGTGCCGCTCTCCGCGATTCGGATCTGGAGCTGGAGGCTGCCGTTCGGTGGAGGCGGCTATCTGCGCCTCTACCCGCTCGTTTTGACTCGGGCGTTCTTCTGGTGGGCCAACCGACAAGGCCTGCCAGGTGTCGTGTATGTGCATCCGGCCGAGATTGGCGGGGTCGTGCCAGCAATCTCAGAGATTGGATGGCTCCGACGATTTCGGACGCACACAGGCGTAACGACGGCCCGGGAGAAATTGCGATCGCTTCTTCGGCGCCTCCCATTTACGCGAATTATTGACTATCTGGTCGAGCGGGAGATGGTGAGCGTCCGGCTGTGAAGGCAGGTGAGAATCAGGCTGAGCGCGTGCAGAAGCTGTTCGCGGAGCACGCGCGGGCGTGGGACGCTCTGTACGATGGACGACGGGGACCCATCGCGCGCTTGCTCGACCGACATTTCAGGCGGGACATCTACGAACGGTACGAGTTGACATTCGCCGAGCTCGGTGCGGATCTCCAGTCCAGTACTGTTCTCGACGTCGGATGCGGTACTGGGGTTTACTGCGTCGAGGCCGCGAGGCGGGGCGCTACCAAGGTTACTGGTATAGATATCTCACCCGTAATGATCGCCAGAGCTCAAGCGCGAGCGGCAGCATACGGCTTTGATGACAGATCCGAGTTTGTGTGCTCGGAGTTCCCGTCCAAAATATTGGCGGGACGGCAATTCCAGTTCGCCATCGTTATGGGAGTCATGGACTACGTCGCGGAGCCGAGTCTGTTCTTGGCAGAGTTGCGGCGAGTAGTGACGGGACGAGCTGTTTTGTCTTTTCCCGGACGGCATTGGTTTAGAGAGCGACTCCGACGGCATCGGTACAGGGTTCTTGGGCGCTGCGCTGTCTACGGATATGACGAGAGGGAAATCCGAGCTGCATGCCTGAGCGCGGGGTTCGGGGGAGTCACGATTCGACGTCTCGACCACTCGGGTATTTGCTACATAACGACTGCCTATTCGTTTCTACAGTAGGCCAGGATGCATGGAATCTCGGCGCAGCGGTGCGTATTCGATCGGCTTGGTGAAGCGTTGCTTTGACGTTGTGTTTGCGAGTTTGGCGTGTCTCGTGCTGAGCCCGCTGTTGGTGATCGTGGCTCTCCTGATTAGGATCGGTGACGGCGGCCCGGTCTTCTATCGAGGAATCAGGGTGGGCCTCAACGGGAGGCCATTCCGAATCTTCAAGTACCGAACGATGGTGGTCGAGGCGGAATCGATCGGCGGCTCGTCTACCGCTGATGGTGATCCGCGGATCACGCGGGTCGGCCGCGTCTTGCGGAGGTACAAGATCGACGAACTGCCGCAACTGCTCAACGTGCTCCTGGGCGAGATGAGTCTCGTCGGTCCGCGACCCCAGGTACCATGGGCCGTAAACCTTTATTCCGACGGTGAGCGTGCACTGCTCGCTGTTCGGCCGGGCATGACCGATTACGCGTCGATCTTGTTTCGGGACGAGGGCGCCCTCTTGAAGGGGGCGGACGATACGGACCGCACGTATCTCGAGCGAATCGCGCCGGAGAAGATGCGACTGGGCCTTGAATATGTGCAGCACCGATCGCTATGGGCGGATACGAAGATTATCCTGGCGACGCTCGGGGCAGTGGCTGGCGTGGATTCGAGGCGATGCCTCAACTTCGCTCGGGGAGACCGTGAATGCGGGTAGGACGGAACGTTTATCGTACGGAAGTTGAGCAAGAAGTCGGTCGTAGAATCGAGGGCATATTCCTCGCTTGCTCCGAAAGCATAGAGACCCGGCTCGAGAACTTTCCGAAGTATGCGCGACGACAGTACCTGAAGCGCTTTCTCGCCATGTACGAAATCTTCAAGCTCGTTCTTCCTGTCAAGGGGTCTGTGATCGAATGCGGGGTATATCACGGCTTTGGCGTCATGGCGTGGGCCAAGCTCAGCGCAATCTTGGAACCAGAGAACCTCACGAGGCGAATTTACGGGTTCGATACTTTCGACGGGTTTCCGGCGGTCGGGGAGAATGATCGAGGTATGGCCGGCACGGCAGCTGTCGGTGACCTGCGGTCTGACTCGTACGAAGAACTGTTGAAGCTAATCGAGGCCTTCGATCGAGATCGCTTCCTTGGTCACATCCCGAAGGTGGAATTGATCCGAGGCGAGATGTCGAAAACGATACCGGGCTTCGTCAGCGACCACCGACACCTCGTCGTCAGCCTGCTGTTTTTGGACTGCGACCTCTACGAGCCCACGAAGGCTGCCATCGAGGCGTTCGTGCCAAGGATGCCCAAGGGCGCTGTGATCGCCTTCGATGAGCTCGACAACCCATTGTGGCCCGGGGAGACGCTTGCCCTCCTGGAAACTGTCGGACTGAACCGATTCCGGTTGACACGGCTCGAGTGGGATCCGTACATCGCCTTCGCGCAGATCGAGTAGGACGAGGGCGAGCCACGAAGCCATGGAGCGAACGCTGACGCTGAACGAGCAGTGTCGGGATCTGTCTGCCCGCATCCGTCGACATGTGGTGATGATGACCCACCGCGCGCAGAGTGCCCACGTCGGGACCTCGCTGTCGACGGTAGAGCTGCTAGCGGTTCTGTACGCCTGTGTCCTCAGGGTCGACCCAAAGCGCCCGGCTTGGCACGAGCGCGATCGCCTGATCCTGAGCAAGGGCCACGGGTGTGCGGCGCTGTACGCGGTCTTGGCTGAGGTCGGCTTCATGCCGGTATCGTGGCTCGAGCGGTTCTACCTGGATGGGTCCCGCCTGGCCGGACACGTTACGCATACAGGTGTTCCCGGGGTGGAAGCTTCGACTGGAGCGTTGGGGCACGGGCTGTCCTTAGCGTGTGGTATGGCGCTGGCCGCGCGCCGGAACCGCCAGAACCACCGCGTCTTTGTTGTGCTGAGCGATGGCGAATGTGATGAAGGCGCCACGTGGGAGGCTGCCCTATTCGCCCCTCATCACCAGCTCGACAACCTCGTCGCCATAATCGATTACAACAAGATGCAGAGCCTTGGTTCGGTGGCCGAGGTGCTGGACCTGGAGCCTCTTGTCGCGAAGTGGGAAGCCTTCCGGTGGGCCGTTCGGGAAGTCGATGGTCATGATGTCAGCGCGCTGATTCAAACCCTGACCAACCTTCCGTTCGTGCCCGGCCGACCTAGTTGCGTGGTCGCCCACACGGTAAAGGGCAAAGGGATCAGCTTCATGGAGCAACAGCTGTTGTGGCATTACCGTTCCCCCGACGCAGGTGAACTCGACCGGGCATTGCGCGAGCTCGACAGGCCAGGATGAGATCTGCGTTCTTCGACACGTTGGTGCGGTTGGCGGAGGATGACGAACGAATCACCCTTGTGGTGGGCGACCTAGGGTTCGGCGTGATCGAACCGTTCGCTCGCAGATTTCCGGATCGATTCCTCAATGCCGGCGTCGCGGAGCAGAACCTGACGGGCATTGCCGCTGGGATGGCGCTCAGTGGGAAGATCGTCTTCACCTATTCGATCGCCAATTTCCCCACCCTTCGATGCCTCGAGCAAATCCGCAACGACGTTTGCTACCACGAGGCCAACGTCAAGATAGTGGCTGTGGGCGGCGGATTCGCCTACGGCCCTCTCGGCATGACCCATCACGCGACTGAGGATCTCGCCATCATGCGAGCTCTGCCAGGAATGATCGTCGTCGCTCCGGGGGATCCGGTCGAGGTGGAGGGAGCAACGAGAGCGATCGCAGCGCACGCGGGCCCCTGTTATCTACGGCTTGGTCGGGCCGGAGAACCCACCGTCCACCCGCCGGACCTCGTATTCAAGCTGGGTCGGGCCATCCGGGTGCGGGAAGGACACGACGTCACGCTCGTCGTCACCGGCGGACTGCTGGCGACGGCGGTCGCCGCGTCGGATCGGCTGCGTCCGACAGGAATCAGCGTGCGAGTACTCAGCATGCACACGACGAAGCCCGTAGACGATGCGGAGATCGTAGCGGCTGCGCAGGAAACGCGGGGGATCGTGACGCTCGAAGAGCACAGCGTGATCGGCGGTCTCGGCAGCGCGGTTGCTGAGATTCTTGCCGAGTCGCCGGAGGGCAAGGTCCCCTTCAAACGACTCGGGTTGCCCTCTGCCTTTGCGACGGAAATTGGGAGCCAGGACTACCTCAGGAGGGCGTACCGCCTCTCGGAGGAGGCGGTCGCGGACTCGATCGAGCAGCTCTTGCGAGCTACTTAGAATGGCCACGAGTTACCGCGTTCCCTTCGTCGATCCGCGGAAACACTATCAACGAATCAAGAGTGAGGTCGACTCTGCAATCAGCGACACTCTAGCCGCGGGCGATCTTGTTCTCAGGCGGCAATTGGCGGATTTCGAAAGGCGTCTAGCTGAGTACGTCGGCACGAAGTATGCGGTTGGGGTTGCCAGCGGATACCACGCGCTGCATCTCTCTCTGCTGGCGCTTGGCGTGGGTCCCGGGCATGAGGTGATCACCGTTGGCCACACGTTCGTCGCAACCGTGTCCGCGATCATCCACGCGGGTGCCTCTCCGGTCCTGGTGAGTGTCGGAGAGGACTACAACATGGACGTCGAAGCCCTCGCTGAGGCAATCAGCGAAAGGACGCGGGCGATCATCCCGGTCCATCTGAACGGCCGCCTCTGCGCCATGGACCGGCTCCAGGCGCTCGCGCGCCAGCACGGGATCGCAATCATCGAAGACGCGGCCCAAGCACTCGGCGCGAGCTTCCACGACAGGATGGCCGGTTCTTTCGGGTCCGCAGGCTGTTTCAGCTTCTATCCGTTCAAGGCATTAGGTGGAATTGGTGACGGCGGTGCAGTGACGACCGACGATCCAGTTCTTGCCAGGACGGTGACGCTCCTGCGGTTCAACGGCGAGGATCGGGAAACGGCGGAGCTTCATGCGCACGGCTACACAGCGTCGTTGGACAACGTGAACGCCGCCACCCTCGACGTGAAACTGCGGCACCTTCCTCGCTGGATCGAGCATCGGCGCGCCCTCGCGAAGCGGTATCGAGCGGCGCTATCAGGAGTGGGAGATCTTCGGCTCCCACATTTCGACGGGACGACACATGTCGATAGTTTCCAGAACTACGTGATACGAACGTCACGGCGAGAGGCGCTGCGCGAGCATCTCTTCGACGAGGGGATCGAGACTCTTGTTCATTGGCCGAAGCCGATGTGGGAGCACAAGGCGCTCGGGCTCGATGATCCGCGATTGCCCGAAACCGAACGGATATGCCGCGAGGTGCTCTCCCTTCCCATGAATGCGGAGCTGACACCCGAGCAGGTCGATATCGTCACCTCGAGCATTCAGGAGTTCTTCGCGCAGAGTTGATCCGTCGCGTGGATTACTCGGAGGATGCAGAGACTCCAGGGGTTCGTATCACACGTGAGGCATTTTCTATGCTCTACACTCGCTATACTTTTGCGCGGGCTTTGTGCCAGAAGAAGCGAGTGTTGGAGATTGCGTGTGGTACGGGTCAAGGGCTCGGGTACCTCGCCGAAGATGCGCGCTACGTCGTGGGCGGTGACTGCAACGAGAGTTTGGTCTCCTGGGGGCGTCGCCACTATGGCCACCGGCTATCTCTGCTGTGCCTCGACGCACACACGTTGCCCTTTCGCCCTGGAAGCTTTGAGGTGGCGATTCTTTACGAGGCGCTCTATTACCTGGAATCTCCCGTCCTGTTTCTCGCTGAGTGCCAGCGCATTCTGGCGCAGGAGGGCCTTCTCCTTATCTGCACTGCCAACCGAGAGTGGCCGGGATTCAATCCGAGCCGACTTGCTACCCGCTATCTGTCGGCCCGGGAGTTGGTGGGCCTGCTCTGGCGGCATGGATTCGAGGCCACCTTGTATGGATCCCCTCCACTAACGCCGGAGTCCATGAAGTCGAAGGCTGTGCGCGCGATGAGGCGAATAGGAACCCGGCTGCACGTGATTCCCAAGACGATGAGAGGAAAGGAGTTTCTCAAGAGAATCTTTCTCGGGCCACTCGAACCTGTGCCAGCCGAGTTGGAGGTGGGGATGGCGGCGTATCAGGAGCCCGTCCAGATATCAGCGCACGAAGCGCCACCCTTCAAGTTCTTGTTCGCCGTGGCGAATCGGCGGTGACGCAGGATGGCGATGGAGATGATGCGCTCCGCTCGCGGTGAGGGGTCGGCGAAACGCGGATCCCTGGCCGTAGTGCGGCACGTCCACGAACATCGCCGGCTAGTGATTATTGCGGTGCATCTGGCGATCGCAACGGCCACGAATTTTCTGGCGTTCCTCCTTCGCTTCGACGGGGTGATGCCGCCAGAACCAACGCTGTTGTTCACGCGCACGCTCCCCTGGCTGCTGGCGATCCGGCTCCTGTCTTTCCTTCCCTTCCGTCTATACGAAGGATTGTGGCGCTACACGAGTATCTGGGATCTTCGGAACATCGTCCTTGGGGTTGAGACGGGCAGTGTCACTTTCTACGTCGTGGCGCTGTGGCTCTTGGCACCTCACGAGTATCCGGCGGCCGTCATCCTGATGGACTCAATCCTGCTGGTCTCCTCCTTGGGCGGTGTCCGACTTCTCGGGCGGATTTACCGTGATCTCGGCCGCATGGAACGACAACGAAAGTTGCTCATCTACGGCGCCGGAGACGCGGGAGAGATGATTGTGCGCGATATGCAGAACGATCGTGAGCACGAGTACGAGCCGGTGGGGTTCGTCGACGATGACCCGGGCAAGGTTGGAACACGAATCCACGGACTCAAGGTGCTCGGAACGCGTGCGGCGCTCGGCCGCATTATCGCTGAGAAGCGACCTCATGCAGTGCTCGTCGCCATGCCTCGCGTTACCCCCGCGACAATTCGGTCGATCGTCCGTGCGCTGGAACCTTTCAAGGTGCCCATACAGACCCTTCCGAGCCTTCAGGCCATCCTCGATGGCAGAGTGTCAGTCGGCCAGATCCGCAAGCTCTCGGTAGAGGACCTACTGGACCGCGCGCCGGTGGACTTGGATGCCGAATCTGTCCGCGAACTCGTGCAAAGCCGGCGAGTCCTGATAACCGGGGCGGGTGGGTCGATTGGCTCGGAACTTGCGCGTCAAGTCGCGGCACTGCAGCCGGACAGCCTCATACTGCTCGACCGTTGCGAGAACGACCTTCACACGGTGCTTGTGGAGCTCGATGACTGTGGAATCTTTTGTGCCACCGGTGTCATTGGCGACGTCACCGACGCGGGGCGCATGCTCACAGTGATGAACGACCACCGACCTGATCTAGTGTTCCATGCGGCGGCTCACAAACACGTGCCTCTCATGGAGATGAATCCGGCGGAGGCAGCGAAGAATAACGTACGCGGTACCCGAGTGAGCGCCGAGGCGGCAGAACTGGCAGGGGTCGAGCGGTTCGTCCTCGTGTCGACGGACAAGGCGGTCAACCCGACCAGCGTCATGGGGGCTACGAAGCGCGTCGCTGAGATGCTCATCCAGCATATGAGCGGGAAAGGCGCCGGAATTTTCTCGGCTGTGCGCTTTGGCAACGTCCTGGGGAGTAACGGCAGCGTCATCCCGCGCTTCCTCGACCAAATCCAGCACGGCGGACCCGTTACGGTCACTCATCCCGAAGTCCGGCGGTACTTCATGCTGGTATCGGAGGCAGTGCATCTCGTACTGCAGGCGGCAACCGTTGCCGAAGCCGGGGACATTTTCTTGCTCGAAATGGGCGAGCCGATTCTTGTGGTGGAGCTTGCGCGAAACCTGATTCGTCTGGCCGGATTCATCCCAGACGACGAAATCCAGATCAGGTTCATCGGCTTGCGCCCCGGAGAGAAGCTCTCCGAGGATCTCGTCGAGGAGGGAGAGTCCGTTGAGCCGCTGGGGCTGCGCGGGGTTCTCCGAATTCGGGCTACGCCGAAACCCGAATGGGGATCCCTCCACGACGCGGTCCTACGTCTCGAGGACGTGGCCGAGAAGGGCGCAGATGGCGATGTGATCAAGCGGCTCTGCGAGCTCGTGCCTACCTTTCGGCCAGCGGGATCCTTCGGGAAGTGACAAGCTCGTGAGGAGCGCAATCGCGTGCGCGACGAGAGGCGGCGATGACTGGACTTCATGATGGGAGAGCCGACAGGGTCGATGGCGGGCTGGTCGATTACGCTATCGTAGTGTGGCGTTACCGGTGGCTAGTTATGAGCGTACTCGCCGCGGGCTTGTGCCTATCTGCCGCGGTATCACTTCTGTCGTCGAAGATGTACGAGGCAACAGCCACCCTCATTGCGCCGAAGGAAGGTACGAGCAGTGGGCTGCTAGGAAACCTGGCCGTCGTGTCTGGTCTTGTGCAGCAAGCGCCGAACGTGTCCGTGGCCTCGATGACACCCAATCGCGATATGCTCGTGAGCATTTTGAAGAGCCGCACTATGGCCCAGTCACTCGTGAGCAGATTCCGTTTGCAGGATCGATACCGGGCGAGATATGCGGAAGACGCAATTCGGACGCTCGAGGATCGAGTTCGGATCTTAGTTTCTAAGGAGGGCGTCATTTCGGTACGGACAGAAGATACCGATCCGCAAATTTCGGCTGACATGGCGAACTTCTACATCAACGAGCTGGATCGGCTGGTGGCTCGATATAGCACGAGTGAGGCCGGTAATCAACGTGCGTTCCTTACTGAACAGCTCGCACACGCCAAAGTCGCGCTCGATGGGGCCGAAGAAAAACTGAGGCGCTTCCAGGAACAGAACCGAGCCATCGCGCTACAGGAGCAGACTCGTGGTGCTATCGAGGCAACCGGGCGGTTGAAGGGTGAGATCATGGCCGCTGAGGTTCAGCTCCAGGTGATCCGTAACTTTGCAACAGAGTCGAATCCAGAAATTATCGCAATCAGAGGTCGCATCGAAGAAATGCGGCGACAACTCACGCGGATGGAATCCGACGACGGTGCTCTACACGGACAGACGCAGCGTGGCAAACGAGAATTCGCGGTGCCGTTACCTAAGGTGCCGGAGGTCGGCATCGAGCTGGCGCGTATGACACGAGATGTGAAGGTGCATGAGACGTTGGTGACGCTGCTAATTCAGCAAACCGAGCAGGCGCGCATCGCGGAGGCGAAAGATCTTCCGATGGTCCAGGCACTCGACCGCGCGGTGCCGGCCGAGCGACCGTCTCGGCCTCGGCTTCGACTTAATATCGCTCTCGGTGGCGTGACGGGTATCTTCGTTGGTATTTTTCTGGCGTTTCTGGCGGATTACGTGGAGAACTGGCGAAGGGGTCAGCGAAGGCCGTAGCGTCAGTTAGCGGCGTCAGAAACGGACTCCGTCAGCTGAAGGGTCGTTGGTGATGATGGCAGGCACCGCATGGATGGGACGGGTCGGCGTCTGGCTGATCGGCGCTCAGGGGAGCCTCGCATCCACCGTCGTGCTGGGCGCGCGGGCAATCGCGCGCAAGCTCGCCGCAGGTGGCGGGCTGGTCACCGAGCTGCCCGAGCTCACACCGCTGCCCCTCGTCGGGCTGGGCGATCTCGTCTTCGGCGGCTGGGACATCGCGCCGGGCGGCCTGGTGGAGCGGGCGCGCTCGCTGGCGCGTGACGACTGTGCTGTACCTGAGCCCCTGGTGACGAGGCTTGACGAAGATCTCATGGCGGTCGAGGCGCGCGTCCGGCCAGGGTTTGCACCCGGCGGGGGCCCGGCGAACCTGCCG
>Ga0066710_100001398_pt1 | contig 17952 bp, 18 predicted proteins | sample GraSoiAngelo_159_FD_79666 | JGI IMG/M metagenome (GOLD analysis project Ga0066710, IMG submission 79666) | Grasslands soil microbial communities from the Angelo Coastal Reserve, California, USA - 14_1009_16_40cm | ecosystem: Environmental > Terrestrial > Soil > Grasslands | place: USA... | reverse complement strand
CCAGGCCGAGGACAAGGTCGGCGTTCTCGTGCCTAAAGACAACGCGCCGGAAGCCGCCGTGGTGAAGGGGTTGCAGGTCGTCCCGATTCAAAATCTGCGCGAAGCCGTCGGGTTCCTCGAGGGCGAGGTTAAAATTCCTCCGACGCGAGTGAACATCACAACAATTTTCGAGCATCCACCCGAAGACGAACTCGATTTCGCCGATGTGAAAGGGCAGGAGTCCGTGAAGCGCGCGCTGGAGATCGCCGCGGCGGGCGGCCACAACGCGCTGCTGATCGGCCCGCCGGGCACGGGCAAATCGATGCTGGCAAAACGGCTCCCGACCATCCTGCCGCCGCTGACTTTGGAAGAAGCGCTGGAAACGACCAAGATCCATAGCATCGTCGGTCTCCTCGCGCCGGGCCAGGCGCTCGTCACGCAACGTCCTTTTCGCTCCCCGCATCATACGGTCAGCGACGCCGGTTTGTTGGGCGGCAATATCAATCCGACGCCGGGAGAAATCTCACTCGCGCATCACGGCGTGCTGTTTCTGGACGAACTGCCGGAGTTCAAACGCAACGTGTTGGAGACGCTGCGCCAGCCGGTTGAGGAAGGACGGGTCACCATTTCGCGCGCCGCCGGCTCGATGACCTTTCCGTCGCAATTCATGCTGGTGACGGCGATGAACCCGACAGGTTTCGTTGCCTTTTTGTGAGTTCTTCAGAAGAGGGCATGTAACAGAGGCTTATATCAATCTCGTCGCCTGAGACGACAATCTTTTCGACAATGCTTTCGATGATTCTGCGCTTTTCGTCGTCGGTGAACTTTGGCCAAAGCTTATGCAAATTGGTGGCCTCGGCGATCACTTCGTCGGCTGAGAGTTGCTGCATCTCCAGGGCATCAACTTCGCCCTGGAGCTTCGGCAGTTCAGCTGTAAGCGACCGTTCTTGGTCTTCCAGAGGCCGGTAGAGCTTGCCGAAACCTTCAGGAGAAACCTGGTCGGTTTGGTAGAGCTGATAGACTTTACGCATCTCCGTCCTGACTTTTTCAATTTGACGGCTGTGGGCGCTGAGGCGCTGTTTTTTCTCGGCAAGATATTCATTTGCACGGGAGAGGTGGTCCATGACTTTCTCTTTGGATACGAAGAAGTTTTTAAGTTCCTCGCGAAATATGGCCTCAATGTCTTCGATGGGGATCTTGTTCCGGCACTGCGGGCAGACGTATTTGGGTGAACGTGAGAAGACATACATTTTCTGACCGCAGCCGCAGAACAGGAGTCCGGCGAACGGATGAATTGGTTTGGGACCCGGTGGCCGTTTGTCCTTACGTTCCTGCAACAAGTCATTGCACTGTTTCCAGAGGTCTTCTGGAACGATCGGCTCCACCGGGCTCAATACCCATTCGGACTGTGGTTTGGGGATGAGTTTGCCCTTGCCGTCGCGATAGGTGTGATTGGCGCGATACATTCCTTTGGCGGTCGGGTCTTGGATGAGACGCACGACCGTCGTATCGGTGAAGCGCGCTCCCTTTCGGGTTCGATACCCCGCCTTGTTGAGCAGTCGGGCAACGCCTTTCTTACGCTTATGCTCCGCGAATAATTCGTACATCAGTTTGCGGACCGGGGCTTCGGCACGGTCGACAACGAGTTTGTTGTCCTTCCACGTGTAGCCGAACGGCGCTGCACCCCCCAAACTCTTGCCGAGTTTTGCACGAATCTTGATAGATGCTTTGACCCGATCGGCGATTTCCTCTCGCTCCCATTGAGAAAGCGCTGCAATCATCGTGTAGAAAAGGCGACCGGCCGGGGTGCTCGTGTCGATCTTTTCCTGAAGCGAAATCATGTCGGCATTGCAGGCGCGGAAGATATCGGAGAATTCGAGGAGTTCCTTTGTGTTGCGTGCCAGTCGGGCCAGCTTGGAAAAAATGAGGCCGGTGATGTGGCCGCGGTTGATGTCGGCGAGCATCCGTTTGGTTTCCGGCTGGTCCATCACCGTCTTTCCTGAGACGCCGGCGAGATCATAGACTTCCGTCACTGTCCAACCGTTGAACCGGGCATATTCGCGGGCGCGCTGCTCGTGATGCTGCGGGCTCTCACCCTGAGCTTGGTCCTCGGTGGAAACGCGAATCCAGATGCCGACCGCTTTGCCAGTGTCCTGTTTCATGTGCTAAATGTAGTTAATCTGACTACACACTGCAACAAAAAAGTAGTCGAACTGGCCACCTCGTGGCAATCTCCGCTTATGTCTAAGAAACAGTTCATCAATGAACGCGACCTTGCCGCTCTGGCGAAGAAATTTCGCGTGGCCGCCGGCAAAAATTGCGCCGAAGCGGCGCGTGAGTTGGGCGTTGCGCGTCCTTCGCTTATCCATGCTGAGGATTTCCCGCAAAAGAGCTTCTTCAAATTACGCTGTCGGGTCATAGAAAAGTATTCGCCCTATCGCGTCAAAGGCCCGCTGTATCTGCTCGAACGGAAATGACCTTCAGCGTTGGCGTCTCATCCGCTCCGCCATGATGCGCAGTGCGACTTCCTCCCGCGCCAGCCGTTCCTCCGGCGTGAGCGACGGGCCGTGCCGCTTCACCGTGTATTTGCCCAGACGCACTGGTTCGGGCGTCGCTAGGGCGCTTTCCTGCCGGACGAGTTCGGGGAGCCGCGCAAGGAATTGCTCCGGCAGATAATAGCCTACCCGGCCGGCCTGGTTCGCGGCAAAGGAGGCGGTCACCCCTTGTTGAATCTTCGCCAACCGCGCTTCATCGCCGCAAATCACCGCCACGTGATCGCACCCGACCTTGAGGCATTTAGCGACGTTGCCCACTTCATGGTCGATGGTCGTCGTAAACGAGATTTCGCAGCCGATGAAGTGGCCGGGCTTTTCGAGCGCCAGGTCAATCTTCCCGCCGTCCGGAACCGGCCGCTCACGCGCGGCGTAGAAACCCAAGGGCCGGGCCGCCGCTTCAATGCGCTCTCGCACGAGATTATGCTGGTGCCCGCCAATGCCTTTGCTCTGGTCGCGGCGTGCGTGTGTTTGTTTGTCGGCCTGTTCCGGCTCCAAAAGCAGCGATTCTTGCGGAACTTCGAAAACTGTAGGCGGTGCGGACGATTGCCGAACGGGCGTCGGCTCCGGGATGGAAGGCGGAGCCGTCGGGGTCGGCAGGGGTGGCCGACGAGGGAGGGTAGAATCCGACGGCCCGCCAAAGTCGCCTCGCTTCTTCACCGGCTGTTCCGGCGCAGGCCGGAGCAGGGCTTCAACCTCCGCCGTCGGCGTTCCATACTTCCTTCTTGAAGCGGTGATAACTTCCTGCCGCCGTTGCGCCTCCTCAGTCGGGTCGGGTCGTTCAGGAAAGGGTACCTTGAGGTTGAAATCATGGTCGCTGCGCTCAATGCGAGCAATGGCTTGGCCGGGTTCCAGGTTTTGCAAATCCCGCGCTTCAAAGAAGGCGAAACCTTCACCCAACTTTCTGGCGTCCTCGTCGCCGACGCGGAACACGACACGGGTGCAACAGTTGAACACCGCGCCGGCCACTTCCCGGTCACGCTCCAATTGGCGAAGCTCCTGATGCGCGAGAATGAGTCCAAGCCGATACTTCCGCGTGCCCGCCAGTATCTCCGCCATGCTCGGCGTGATGAAGTTTTGAAACTCGTCCGCATAGAGCCAGTAGTCCCGGCGCACCGCCTGCGCCTGCCGGCTCATGGCGGTTTGCTGAAACTTCGACACCAAGAGGGAACCGAGGAGATAAGAGTTCTCTTTGCCGATCAGTCCCTGGGACAGTTTTGCCAGAAAGATTTTGCCGCTGTCCATGATCTGGCTGAAGTCCAGCCGGTTCACCGGTTGCGACATCATATAACGGATCGGCTTCGGGCCGAGAAAGGTTTCGAGCCGGGTGAGAATCGGTCCGATGGATTTGTTGCCGGAGAGTTGCGCAAAACCCTTGCGCCAGTAATACACGATCTCCGGGTCGTTCACGGTTGGCAAAAACTCATTCCGAAACTCCGGCTCCAGGAGAAACCGGCGCAAGTCCGCCAAGGTTCCGCCCCGGCTGCTTTCGAGGAAGGCGACGATGGCGTTGCGCAAGACACTGGCCATTTGATCACCCCACGAGGAGGAGAGTCGTTGAAAAACCGAGACCAGGTCGGACGCCAAAAGGTTCTTTTCGAGTTCCGAATGCGCGGAGAGGATGTTGAAGCCAACCGAATACTCCTCGTCGGATGGGTCAATCAGGATGACATCCTCGACACGGTCAGGAGGAATAACGCCCAAAAGTTTGTCCACGAGGTCGCCGTGGGGATCGAGCAAGGCGACACCTTGGCCGTTCTCAATGTCCTGGGAAATCATGTTGAACAAGAGGGTGGATTTGCCGGTGCCGCTCGCCCCGATGATGTGCGTATGCCGGACGCGCTGGTCAGAGGACAGGCGGACCTCCGTGGTCTTGCCCCGATTCACATTCTCGCCGAGGAACAGTCCCTCGTGGGTGACGGGCGCCGCCTTGGTCCTCGTCAACGCCCGGCTCAGATGCGGCACCTCAGCCGACGGCAGATGAACGAAGCCGAGCAGTTCCTCCACGTTGAGCAACATGCCGCACCTACGGCACTGGCGGCGCACCACGTCTTCGATGTGGGCCTCGTGGAAGTAACCGTCATTCTGTAGCGGAATCAGTTCATTTCCGTCAGGCCGGGCGAAGACCCGCAAAGTGGAAGCCATGTCGCGGGCGATTTCCCAGGCCCGGTCGAAGCCAGCGGCGCGGGTCGCGATTCTGACGACAGCAGCATACAAAGGCTGGCTGACTTTCTCGGCGGTCTGTTTCGCCAGTTCCGGCGCATTGACGAAAAGCGGTTTGCCGCCGGTGTCCGTGACCGCCCGCAGGATGTTGTCCCGCCACGGCTCATGCGCGGGTTGAAAGAGGACCTGGAACAAACCAAGTTCGCCGGCTTGCAGCTCGGTCAGCGCCGCGGCGATACCGACAAAGACATCAGAGCCTCCGGTGTTCAGCAACAGCATGAATTCTTTGCTCAGCCCGAACTCGACTACTGCCGACTCGCCGACCTCAGACTGTCCCCAAGCTGACTGTAAAACTCCTTCTTCGGGCATGACCGCCACTTCGGGAAAGTTCCCCTCCATTTGTTTCCGAACCCGTGGCGAATCGGCTTCGTCCACCCCAAGCTGGGTGAGGATGCCGCCGGGCAATCCCAGCAACTCGAAACTCAATGGCGCCCGGCACAGGGAAACCGAGTACAGGAATGGTTCAAAGGATTCCGGCTCGTATCCTGAAGGAAGCGAAAGCCGTAGTTCCACCAAATTGTCTCGTTCCAAGCGCTGCGGTTCAGGTTCTACTTCCGGTTCGGGGATTGGCAGTTGTTTGGGTGGAGACAGTTTTTGACTGAGTCGCTGCGCGAGGGAACTAAGCAGAGTAGGCCGGCGCGCGTCATCAATCGGCGGTGCGGGTTCAAGGTAGTGGCCTTGAAAGGGGACCAAGGGCGGCTCGGGAGCAACCGGAAAGTCGAACACCTGCCAGCCACGACCGCGCCGTTCCCACCACCGGAACCGCTCCGTCAGTTGTTCATGCACTGATTGCATAGTCGACTGGTGGCTCAGATTCCGGCTTCACGGGTTTGTAGAGTTCGCCGAGGATAGGGGCCTGTTCGTATTGGCGCGTGAGCTTTATACCCTTGGCGGCCACTGCGTCCTCGGCCAAACGTTTGACGACACGGGAGACGATTTCCAAATACATCAAGCGCGTGTCATGCCGATAGTAGGTCTCTTTGCGAAAGAAGAGTTCGTAAATAGGGCCGACAATCGGAGACTTGATGAGTGCGGCATCAAGGTCGCGCAGTCCCATGGCCACGGCATTGCGGAGCGTGTAAATCAGCAACATGAGCGTGGCAAGCAGCAGGAGTGTGCCAAGAAAGCGGCCGGCGAATCGCCAGGCGAAAATGACGGTACCAGCAAAGGAGACGAGAACGATTAACAACTGCCATAGTTTGATGACTGGAGGAATTTCGGCAAAGCGGCAGGAGAAGAAGAAACTTTTGCCGAACGGCGCCGCGCACACGTCGAAAACCAACCGCTCGCGCACCATGCGCAGGTAAAGACGCTTGTCCGACAGGATGCTGCCTTCGGCAAACTCGACCCGGGCCATCTCCATCCCAGGCACCTCGCGTACTCGTAACTCGGTCTCAACCGAATCGTAAAACTCCGAAGATGACAACTGGAAGCCCTCCACAAACGCGATCCAATGTTCTAGCACTTCAGCCTTCTTGGACTTAAGGAAACTAAACATGGTCAAACAGGAGTTGTTGACTTGCGTTCGCCGGGAACGAAAAGAAGGACAACGCCCACTAGAAGCGCAAGCCAAGCCCCAACATCCAGGATTTGGAAAAGGTCGGTGCCTGATTGAGTGAGGGAATAAAACAGGATGGCAAAAGGGCACAGCGCCGCCACGCGCCGAATCAGGTTTGTACTCTGATTCGCCATGTTGAGCAGCAGGACAACGAGTCCGAGAGCCGGCATCAGCCAAACCAGCTTGTAGGAGGAGACGTTTTTCTGGATGTCCAAACCGCTGATCTTGCCGCCGAGAATGCTGACCCAGGGCAAGAAGAACGCACCGACCAATGCCGCGGCGCAAAGGCTGATGAGATTGTGCCGAACTTTGGGTGACTGGTCAGTCGAAGTGGGGGCGGTCGGTTGAGCGGATGATGGTGAGGCTAATGGTTGAGCTTCCGAAGGAGGCGATGATGGCATAACAATTCTCCATGATTGATTGTTTACGGCGAAACAACACCAGACGAAGGCACATGCCTCATCCGGGGAACGAATGGGAACATCCTTAAAGCACCACCCAGCCTCAAACGGCAGACGGAGACGGAGGGGACAAGCAAAGACTATGCTTTGATTAGCTTAACGTCAATGAGAAACTGCGTATCTGGAAAAGGCGAATCGGAACTAACGTCGGGGACGAATGAAGTCGTGTGAGATTTTTGATGTTGGCATTTTTGCTGTCTCGGGGAGACTGTCGATCCAAATTTTGCCATCATTTATAATCGACCTCTTTTTGTCGGCTCGTAAAATCACCGCATGAATGCGTTTCTTCTTGCGCTTATTTTCACCGTGGCCGTCTTCGCTGATTTTTTCTGGGAACCTTTCTCCAAGAAAGTCGCCAACGGCAGAACCAGCAAGATTTTCAATAAGGCTGCGCTTGGAGTGATTCTGTTGTTGCTCGGCTGGTGGCAAGCTGTCGTTCAGTATTTGGACAACAAAAAGGCGGACAGAGACATGACCGGCCTTCGAACTGAGTTGGCAACGGCGAATTCATCCTTAAGCAAATCCATCGGAATCATCACGAACCTGGAAGCTGAAGTGAGCCGATTCCAAAAGCAGACCGATTCGGATTTGATCGCCCAGCTACAACAGTTACTCCGCATCCTGTTAAACCAGCGGGAAGATAACGTTGACTTCTTCCTTTCCATTTTCGCTGACACTACAGGGCGGAAACAATTGGCGGAGGAGTATCTAGTGAATGCAATCAACACAAATCCCGAACACCCCGAGGCACTATACAACCTCGGGATATTCAAGCGACTTCAAGGCAAAGGCGAAGAATCGTTTCAATACCTTAAACGGGCCTATGAGGCGAGTAGCACCAACGCTACTTTCGCGCTCGCCTACCTCGAAACGTTTCTCTTTTCGATAGATCGACTTTCAGATACGCAGTCGATAGAGGCAATCATTAGGGGATTGCCGACACCGTCAAACGTTACAAGCCAAGAGGCAATAAGGATTGCGAAAAAAATGGGTTCCCACCGGCTGCGACCACCCGATCAGTATTGGGGCTATCTGGAACGTTACGTTACGAATACCATGCATCCCAAAGCGCAGGACTTTTGGGAAGCGATAGCTGGCGATTGGTCCATGTCAAATCTGACAGGACCACAACGCGCTCAGATTACCAACTGGGTGGACACCTATTTTAGCGACGATCAAAAACATCATTTTTACCTTTTCCCTCTGTTTCTCGAAAACGCTAAGGATTCAAAGTGATGGCGACACAGCGTCGATTCAAATGGCCGTGCGAATGATGGCGTGCTGGTCAATGGTGAATCCGGGGATGCCGCGCAATCTCCTGTGGCAGCCGGATTCTACAGCGTGGGCTTGGCCTACCGCGCATTTCACGCGGGCACGCGGGACCAGATTGGCGATAGCGCGGGCAAGTGCAAGGTTTGCGGTAAGGCTTCCATTACTGGCGGGAACGGGGACTAGCCAGCAAGGGCCGTCGATCAGTGCAGCCATGGCGGGGGGGCGGCGATGGCGATGGCTTCTTCCGTGGGCAACTTGAGATCCTGAGCGAGGGTCGACTTTGCGTCAATGAGAAGAAAGAGGCCGCGGCCGAGCTCGCAGAATCTAGCTTTCCTTTGCCGTCTTGCCGTGCTAAGGAATCGCAGTCCCGTGAATCCTGGTGATCTAATACTTTTGTGGGCTATCCTGCTAACGATTGCCGCGGCCTTATTCTTCTTTTACGAAAAAAAATGCGAATTCAGGCACTTCATGGATACCAAACATGCTGGATTTCAGACCCTTATCCCTCAGGCGGATTACCAAGGAGGGAAGCTGGCCGCTAACTGGAATTGTGCGCGCCGGTTTTCAGAGTGGATCACAGAGGGAAAGAATTACGAGCACGCGATGGGTATTTGGAAGGAAGCGATGGCGCAACTCAGGAATTTGCACAACACCAACTGGAATGGGGCACAAACATTTTTCGCGACGAATGCATTGATTATTGGCGTGATCGGGCTGCTGTCGCGACCAGTGATCGAGAACACCGTTCAAGGGTTTAGGTTTAGATTCCTACTCCTGCTCATATTGTTGTTAAGCTTGCTCGGTTTTTGGCTGGCGTTTTACAACTTCAGACTTTTGGGGAGTCACCGCGCGCACTACAACCAAATGCTCGGGCTGAAGACACTCATGGAACTGCACCTCGGCTTTTACAATATTCATCTCGACGAGAATCAGAAAATCAACTTAGCTTTTCCTTGGTGGGTGGACCAGTTGCACGTGAATAAGGACACATCAGAATTGCGTAACTCCCCTGAAAAATGGATTCAGGGTCGTATTTGTGGAACCAACTCAGCTACCAGCAAGTTGGCAGCGATCTATTGCTTGATCTTGCTAGTTTACTGCTTTGTCATTTTAATTACCCTTCCGGTTCTCATTGATTCTTTTACAAATCTTTCAGGGAAACTTTTAACTGTTCTGTAAATCCGGGCGACATCGACGTTGTTTCTTCCGAACTGTCCTGCCTTGGCGACTTGGTGAACCGATCTTCGCCCAGTCAGCTTGTGGATAAGGCTCGGACTACAGACTTTCGCCCACTAGGGAATCAGGTCTTTACCCCATTGTTGACGGGAACACCCAGGCTCAAAGTCGAACGTGCGAGGTTTGGCGGATTGTCGGCAAAACCCGAGAGGCAGATCATAAGGAGAATAATGGGCCCGATCGACAATCAATAGAATCGACAACCTGAAAGGAAGCATATGAATGGCGGCGGACGTGGGCCTATGAAGGGCCGAAAAGGATTAGTGAAAAATCCTAAAGTGACCAAAAATCACCTTTTGAAACAAATTACGATTCGAAGACCAGTTTTTCCCCTTGGTTGTAAGGGCTAAAGCTTCTCTGGCAAGATCGAAGACTAACTGCACGCAAGATGTGCCCTCACCTAAGAGATGGCAATCACCGTCCCATGTCCTTCTGAAATCCGTCGATTCGTCCTCACCAATGCCCGCTACTTGGTGCCTTTGCTTGTTCTGCACTCCCGGTGTAAGGTCAAAGTGCGAGGGTGTTTTGTAAATCGGCGTCTTTCGGTCACCCACGGGAACGTCTATTATTCTGTCGTTATCCTAGTTGAAACCAATAATGCCGAGACCGTATGGGGGAATATAGGTCCCTTAAGGCACCGTGGGCCGGGTGGATACAATGATCTATATTTGTCTGCATTCTTTGATGGGTTGATCGCGGCTAAATACGGGCGAAAGGTTACAGACATTTATTCAGTTTCACTGGACGTGACCGAAAAAAACAAAATTCCGGTAGGGAGTCCTTACTTTTTGGAGTTAGAGAAGGCAATAAAATTAGGATATGTGAGTAAGGATTCTCCGATCGGTGCCGCAGCCTCCAAGTATGAACTCTCTCATGTTGCGATTTACGGCACAGCAGTGGTAGGTCCTTCTCCCGACACGATTCGCGCGACAGAGTGGTTCTGCAAACAAATGGCACCAAAACGTGTGCTAGATGTATTTGCCGGCACCGGCGCACTCACTAAAGTGGCACTACGGCTGGGGGCGGAAGAAGTAACGATGGTTGATATTGGCGGCAAACCTCCCATGACCTTAACAAAGTCGGAATGGAGAAGAGTCAGCTTCACATCGGCAGATGTCGAAGATATCCACTTCAAGCGGCCTTTTGACCTCGCGATCTTAGATCCCTTTTGCGATGAAGTCTTGCGGTTCTCAAAAGTGTTCACTAAGAGAGTAAGCTCTTTTGCGAGACATATTCTCTTCCATTTGGGGTGGAACGACCGTCGGGCGTTACTAGAGGAAGCGCTATTGAATTTGGAGCAAAATTTTGTCACTTTGCACATTCTCCAAATAAATGATTCAATGATATACATCGGTCAAAGCCGAAGTTTATGAATAAGGAAAAAATGGCTCCCTTTCCTTTGCAAAATCTGATCTACGGAGCAGTTATGTCTTCAGCTGTAAATTGTGCCGATGTTGAAGCAATGTGCACATGGCTTAAACGACGATTACCCGTGAAAGTAGGGAGGGTGCAAGTAGCTGCGGAAGTTGAAGACGTAGCCGCTTCTTTGGGAGAAACGCCTTTAGAATGCCTATTAGCTGAAGATTTAAGACGGATTGCTCAAACGATAGAACTCATGACGATTCCAGCGGACTTTGAGCAACTGCAGGAGAATTTAAAGACAGTTCACAAGACTGCTCGCGAGGCATTAGAACAGGTTGGCTTGAAAGTTCCAGAAACTCGGGTGTTCTTCGTTGACGATTTTCCTGGACCCTATAAAGACGGAGGCTTCTGGGCCATGTCTCTCGATAAAAAGGATGCGGATGATTACGGCATAAATGCAGGAATCTATCTCAAGAACAGGCACCTTTGCCCAGGTGTCACCGAGTTTCTGTTATGTCATGAACTAGGACACGCTGCTTTTTCCTTGTTGCCAAGTGCGGAACTCGTTCGAGGTTTGGAAGAAGGATTGTGCGATTTGTTGGGCCTGTATGCTTGTTCTTATGATCGTTCTTGGGATTTGGCGACAAACGTATTGCTCAACATACGACTCTTTCCGGAAGCCACGATCGATAAAGTCTATTTCGACCACCTGCGGCAAGCCTCTGCGCTCTGTAACCATTTTGGTTTCGCCGGAATTTTGGAGTTGAGTCGCAAGGTGCAGAAAGAAAGTAGGAGGATACTTTATCTTGTTGAAGACGAAATGATTTCGGCCAACGTCAATTTGTCATCCGTGCAAGCTATCCTTCGAGTTGACAACATTCAGCCGTTTCAGTCCAGCAAATGGGCTGATATGGAACGATTTTGTTTCCGAATTTTGAGCCACCCAGACTCTTATGTTCTTAGTCCCGAGGCGGTCTATCTCGGCCGCCAACTAAGAGTCGGTGAGAATGTTCGTACGTCTGCGAAGGAATTAGGACTATCGCCAATGCTGTTTCGGAGCGCACTAAAAGAATTAACTGACGAATTTTACTTAGTCATTTTGGAGAAAGACATTGTCCTCTCAAATGAAGCACCGCGTTATCTCACAGGCCTCGCGTTTCGATACAAGTTTAAGGCAATCCGTTAGAAACACGTGCCATTTCGATCAAACCTATGATTGGTCTTGCGGACTCAGCGCAGCTCAGAGTGCGTTAAGATTTCTCGGGCGCGATCTTCCACCGTCCGATAAACTGATTGAAATTCTCCGTTCCTACGGATTGTCTGATGCGTTAGAAGATGAAGGCTTATCAACCCCCCACCTGGCGTTTTTACTGCGTCGTCTGAGTTTTGCCTCGATCAACATAGCCCTGCGTCCAGACTCACTCGCGGAGTTGGGAGGGCAACTTTTTCGAAGCCCATTGCGCTTTACTCAGAGAATTAAACCTAGGCGCCAAGTCAACCCTTTCTGGAGTAAAGGAATGAACCGGGCATTGTCTTTGTTACTCGCGGACGGTGTAAGGATTAGAATTGGATATTTCGGTTTGAAAGACATGTCTACCACCAAACCAATAGTCGTAAGCGTCTCCTGTGCGGAGTATTATGAGATAAACGTTCCTCTGTATCTGGAAACACATTTTCTAACACTGGTGCCAACGATCGCCGGGTGGCTGGTCTGTGACGGATATGAGTTAAAAGGCTATGAGGAAATGGAAAACTGGCATCACCATTTGAATTCGGCTGCGCGCTATGATTGGACGCGGTGGCGAGGTGACGCAATCGTATTTTCTTGATTGGAGAGACCTCCAGGTCAAGTCTGCGTGACTGTGAATTGAATCGAATATTTTTTCCCGTAGGTAGGAGTGAAGATTGTTAGCCGGTGGCTATCGTTGGCGTGAACAATACCGTATTCGTCGCTTGTTAGCACACGGGTCTCGACGCCACTATATTCGAGCACATTTCCAAACGAAACGGATTTGGAACGGAGCACTAGGGTCAATTGAGTAACCGGCGCGTCGACTAAGAACTCGTGCCACCGAGAGCCTGGAAGGACGTGATGCCCTGCCCAAAAAAATTCATATTTCAGTGGGAGGGATCGCCCAGGTGCAAGTGGAGGGTCAAAAGTGAACCAGAATTTTTTGCGTGTCGGAGTAGATTCTTCGTGTGAAACACTTGCTATGATCCGAGCGCGTTTGGTAGAAAACGCCTGAAGCCGTAATTGAGAATTATCAATCGCTGTTGTTCCCCACTCTTCGTCCCAGTCCGATCGGACTGGCACGGAAGACAGATTCACTATGTGTGTCGAAACAAGATTCTTGCGCGACTCTCCATTCCTGTAGTCCATGTCTAGAGTGTGATCTACATACAGCGGATTGATTCGTCCGTCCATATCTTCCGATGAGAACTCCAGGCTTCTTAACAGCTGCATCGATTGCTCTATCTTCGAGGCAAGCGGCTTTCCTCTCAGGCGAAAAATGCTCAATATCTGTTCACGAGCCGCTTGGACCTCGCTTGGGTCTTTTCCTCCAATACAGAAAGCATTGACCCAACCGCTCAGGAAAAAGTCCTCGACAATCTTAGGACGCGTTTTCAACAACCGAGTTATTTGTGTTGCATCCCACACGGCCAGCTTAATTCTCCTTTTCGTCCACATTAAAACCCTTTGCCTGCAGATCTCTCGGAGCATTCTGGGGTGATTTAATTTACGCGTGACACATAGCACATACTCTTTGCTATGCGCCGCAAGAGTGCTTCTTACGAACAGTTGAACGACACTTTTCAATGATGCCGGGGAAAACCGCTTGACGCGTTTGCATTGCATGACGACGTATTTTCCTCTTGTTCGGGGCATACCTAGGAGATCGACACCGTCCTGTTTGTGCCCTTGCTCGCCATAGATCCACCAGTCTAGTTCAGAGTAGTGCCCTCGTGCCAGACTGAGACAGAGTCCCTGAAAATTTTCCCATGGCATCTCTCCTAACGGTAACGTCTGAACTTTAGAGCTAGCTGGAAGAAGCACTTTGCACTTGGACACGTCGAACCAGTGAGCGGGAACGGGACTTAAGTGAGACTTTAATTGGGAAAGCTGATCGGAATGCCTAGGCATGATTCGAAGGCTGTCACGAAACAGACAATCCGCAAGATTATCCTTGCTTTCTCAAACCTCTGCGCCGAAGGAAAAAACTCGTCTGCAAAAAGTAGACGAGTTGACTTAAGAAAGAATAACCAAGCTCCCGCAAACTGCACCGGTTTGGATAGCTCATGGCGACATGGGCGAGAACTTCGATCTTCATCAATTGCCCGGCGCGAATCAGATCGCGCGTCACCTTGATGTCCGCTTCCGGCGGCGTCGGATCGCCGGACTCTCTCTGGCCGTCCGTCCGTTCGTAGCGAGTTGCTTCTTGTTTACTCTCACTGGAAGCGCGGACGGGCTTCCGGTTTTCAGCGAGGGGTTTGCACACGGCCACAGCGATCGTGTGAAAAAGGCAACCTCCCTCGCGACGAGAGAGGTTGTGTTGCATCAATAGTCTTCCGAGAGCAGAACCGTTGTAGCCGAGCGGTCGGCTTCGGTGAATCCTGAACTTGACGCCGCTGGCGGCGCTCATAGGTTGCAATCACGGCTGTTGCAAAGTTGCATCCATTCCCCCGACTCCGGATGATTACCCCAAACTTCCCAGCTTTGCCACGCAGGGCCATGTTCGTTTGGTTTGCTGCATTCTCGGCCGATGGCGACGGCGTGCTCAAGGCTTGCATGAGTGCTCTCCCGGGTTTCGCCTTCTGCGTCTATGCCGACGAGCAGAAACGGCCCGCGTGCGGTTTTGGCGTTCACAAAGCACCTCCTGCGGGGTCCGATTGAACGGTCTCTGCTTTGGCGAGAGCGGACTCGCAGAATTCGAACTGTGACCGGGAAAGCTCGGACTTCGCGCGCTTCTGATCTTCCAGAAGCAACCTAAGCGCGTTGACTACTTCCGGCAGCACGTTAGCTGCGTGGCAGGCATAACGTGCGTCTCGTGCCGTATCAATACGGCCGAAACAGACTTCCTTTGAGGGGTCATGCTTTCGCCGGCCGAAGATTCTGACCGTAGGGATGACCTTGTCGTTGTCTGCCTCGATGAAGCGCCACGGCAACGGGGTGATCTGTGCCAGAACTTCATTGAGTTCCATCGTCAGCCGTTCGCGAATGGCGCGAAAGTCCACGAAGGGTTTCTTGGCTTTGGGCATGGCATACTCCTTTCAAGGTTCGAGGGCGGTTCGGGGATCGAACCGCGTCCAGGAGCCATCATAGCATCCCGCCCTGTCAAAAGGGTTGTGTGGATAAGTTGTCGCTGCTCGGCTGAAATTGAGATCGCTGTCGGCTTCTTCATTAACGAAATCCTAGACGCACACCTTGCACGCTTGTAACGTCTCTGTGAAGGCAATGATGTCGTGTGTGTTAGGACTCTTGAACTCGTGAGAAATGAAGTCGAAGGAACCAAAACAACCTTTATTTTCAGAGATGGAGCGGTGCGAGCATTGCGGTAATCGCGCTCCGATGCAAATTGTGGCGAAACACTCCCAAGTGCGGAGTGTCTATGATGAACAGACTGGTGAGTCGAGGGAAGAAGGAAACGTCTACGAGATGCTAGAATGTCCTGCTTGCCGCGAGATCCAATTACGAAATTACTTTTGGTCTGATTTTCTCGAACCACACGAAGTTCAATATAAACTTCTCTACCCCGGTAGTAACAAGATTCCATCTGGATTGCCGCAGAAAATCAAAAAGGCTTACGAGGCCGCATTGCGCGTAAAGGGGATCGATGCGAACGCATGTGGTGTTTTGATGGGACGAGTTCTCGAGCTGGTCTGTGAAGACAGGAACGCTAACGGTCGCTTTCTTGGAAACAAACTGGATGACTTGGCAAAGAAGGGAGAAATTCCTGTTAAGCTGGTAGCGGTAGCCAACGGCCTGCAAGATCTGCGAAATGTTGGAGCGCACGCCTCTCTGGGAGAGTTGACCGGGAATGAGACTCCGATTCTTGCCGATTTATGCAGAGCAATCTTGGAATACGTTTACAGCGCGCCACACTTGGCGAACCAAGCAGAAATGAGCTTGAAGCGATTAAAAAATCCCAAGGGCGACCGCCGAAAGGATATGCACGTGTGATGAGGTAGGACAATTGTGCGACAGCGAATGCGATAGAAAAGGTCGTGTTGGAGTTGTGAACATGGTTCGTCGCGCTCCTTGTTTTCAACAGTAAGGGCATTGCGTTTCGTCGGCATAGGCTGTCGAGAGGGGAAGGGAGAACAGGTCGTCGTCGGAGTCTAGGGTGCGCTTGTCCGCAAAGAGAAATAATCCGTGCCCGCGTTTCAAAGAACGACAGACTTGGAGCATCGTTTCCAAACGGTCGGCATTCGCGGTCAATGGTTGCAAATCATCTTCTGTCAGCAAGCGGATGTCAGGCCGGCGGCGGTAGCCGAGTTCAAGTGCAACCATGAAGTCCGAAAACCAGAAGCGCATGTTCCAGGCACAAACGCACAAACGGTGGATGCTGTTTTTCCTCAGCCAGTCGAGCCACTGAAAGGGAAGCGACAGCTCGCGTTTTAAACAACACCACTCCTTTGCTTCCTAATCCGTAAGCGATAGGGCGCGAGTAATCAATCTGGCAGCGGGGCCTTCCAAGACAGCCGTGATGATAGAGTAGTTGAAGGCGCCGGAGTGTTTGCTGCCGGCTGCCGGGCAGGAGGGAGGTGAGATGGTCTGAGCGCAAAAGGCGGTGCCAGTGAATGTGCCGAAGAATGTTCCGATTCGCGCTCGGTCAGATGAATGAAGAGAACATTTGAAGAGCGTGTGAAACGAGGGAAACGGACCGACATCATCGCTTCATTTTGGCACGAAAGCCTGAGAGCGTGGTCAGCTACTTTTTATTGCGCTTCGGGGTCGCTTTGCGTGCTTGCTTGATGATGTCGGCTAAATCCACGCCCACCCCCTCAGCCATCCGCAAGGCTGTCTCCAAAGACGGCTTGCGCAAACCGCGCTCCACGTAACCAACCATTTGTTGCGAAACGCCGGCGCGTTGTTCTACGACGTATTTTGAGAGTTTCCGCCGTTTTCTTTCGTCGCGCAGCAGGCGGATAATGCCCTCGCACAACTCGGCATACGATCTGTCGGCGTTCACGCACTGAAGTTATGGGGAACGTGGGTTGACAGGATACGACACTACTGTTACGTATAGGCCGTGAACTTTGTCAGAAGACTCGGCCCTGACCCGCACGCGAACGGCACGCAAACCGTCGCGCTCTGCAACTGTCCCGACATCTTTGAACTCGAATCCGGCGATTTCGCGATTATTGGCATAGACATCACCGACGCCGCTAAAGCGAACCTGCCGCCCTCTGCCAGTTGCGGACCGGATGAGCGAATTGTCTTCATCCCGCGCAATCTCCTGGTCAACGCCAAGCCGGACATCCCGGATAAGGTGTGATTTCCCGCCCCGTGAACCAAAACTCTGCTTGCTTGGAGCGACGGTTTCTGCTTCAATCCGTCGAGTTCCCGAAGAAGATGGATGTAACCCAACCTTCAAGTCTGCGTTGCGCGGCCGTCGTGTTTCTCGGTGTGTTGCTTCTGCTGCCGACAATTGAAGTAAGCGGACAGACGAGTGTGCGGACTACCGGCACGGTTCTCAGTTGGGGGAGGCAGATGATCCCTTATGTCGCGCCAGGAACTCGCTTCACGAAGATCGCGGCGGGATGGAATCACAGTCTGGCGCTCAAGTCTGACGGGACGGTCGCCGCCTGGGGAGACAATACCTTTGGCCAGAGCAGCGTGCCGGCAAACCTGAGCGGGGTCATTGCCATCGCGGCGGGAGGGAATCACAGTCTGGCGCTCAAGTCTGACGGGACGGTCGTCGCCTGGGGAGACAATGCCGGTCCCTTAGGCTTCTATGTCGGCCAGAGCACCGTGCCAGCGAACCTGACTGGCGTCACCGCCATCGCGGCGGGAGAGGATCACAGCCTGGCGCTCAAGTCCGACGGGACGGTCGTCGCCTGGGGAGACAACACCTATGGCCAGAGCACCATTCCGACGAATTTGACCAGCGTCATCGCCATTGCGGCGGGGCAGTTGCACAGTCTGGCGCTCAAGAGCGACGGAACGGTCTTGGCGTGGAGGTACAATTATTCTGGCCAGAGCAGCGTGCCGGCAAACCTGAGCGAGGTCATTGCCATCGCGGCGGGAGGGGATCACAGTCTGGCGCTCAAGTCTGACGGGACGGTCGTCGCCTGGGGAGCCAATGGT